>WNFS01005099.1_pt1 | contig 10510 bp, 8 predicted proteins | sample 5400141 | NCBI WGS metagenome assembly WNFS01 (sample SAMN13153358, study PRJNA577476) | soil metagenome | isolation source: 60 cm saprolite under Madrone tree | place: USA:California | collected 2016-06-14
GCATCGCCTGTCCACGGCTTAGGACCCTGTGGCGAAGGCCTTCGTGGGTTCGAATCCCACCCCCCGCACCAATAATGGCATCCCGCATCGTGCCTCCCCCTACTGCCTGAGAAATACGGGCCACACGTGAGGGGAGACCGGAAAAATCATTCTTATACGATGACCACCGCGCAACTGGTAAGGTAGAGAACCGTTGCACTGGAGATGGTTCATGATCATAATCGTCATCGCAATCCTCCCGATCAGCATGATGCAACAGGTCAGCGGAGAAGCCGTTAGCCTAGTTGTAAGCACTGATTCAGTCTCGATGAACATGAATCTGGTTCTCCAGGAAAACCTTACAGCACTCCCTCAGATCAACGCTCATATCGGTCCCGGAAACTCAACGAGCCTGGTTCAGCTCTATCTTCAGCCCTTTAGAGACGCAATTCAGAGAACCACCACCGGGGCTGACGTCTCCAGCATCAACCTAAGCATAACCACAACCAACAGCACTAAGCTATGGACTCTATACGAAAACTATTCGCTCACAATAACCGGCACCAACTCGAACTCGAGAAGCGAGATCGCATCAAGACTCAACTTCGTCTCAATGAACGTGAGCCAACCTCTCCAAATTGGAGGCCTAGAATACAACCAGGGCCCTACAGGCAAAAGCAGCTGCCTATCCAAACCTCCAGTACTACATCGACGGATCCAACCCACGAAACGCAGTCATCCCCGAAGAGACAACCGCCCGATTCCTACTCCTCGACTTCACCTGGATCCCAGAGGTGTCAACCTGGAGCGGCAATCAAGACATTCTCGGCCAATCCACAGGATGGCGCTTTGACCTCACCGCTCCCCGCTACAATCTCACCCTGGGAGTCCCCTCCCCCGAAGGTCCACTGCTCGCAGAATACACCGCCATCTACAACCCCTCGATGAGCATAACAGTACCGGCCAACGCATGGGTCAACGGCAACACAGTATACTTCGACACGCCTACCCCGGCAGAGGCGATAATGCCAGCGATTGCCTTGACATCACTAATAGTAGCAATAGGAACACTCATACTCGACCGGAGAATCGCATCGCCATTCCGGGCAAGAAAGAAACGATGACCTACAAGACAGCATACGGGACAGCTAGAGCGTCAAACAATTTCTAGAGAGTTACCAGTCGAACTTCCGGCTCATTTACGAGTATAGGTGACAGGCCACAAAGTGATTCTTCTCGACCTCAACCAATGCTGGTTCCTCGCTCGTGCATCTTTCATGGGCGTAAGGACAGCGCGTATGGAACCTGCAGCCCAGAGGGGGATCGACTGGGCTTGGAATCTCTCCACTGATCACATCCTTGGTTCGCTTAGACTCAGGATCAGGAACCGGGACCGCGGAGATCAACGCCTGCGTGTACGGATGCAACGGGGCGTCAACGACATTCTCGGATGAGCCCAACTCCATCATCTTACCAAGATAGAGTATGGCTATACGGTCCGCGATATGCTTGGCTAGTGCGAGATCGTGGGAAATGAAAACGATTGAGGCCTGCGATTTCTTTACGAGGTCCACCATAAGGTTCACAATCTCGGCCCTTATCGAAACGTCAAGCATAGAAACTGGCTCGTCAGCTACAATGAAGCTGGGGTTAAGTACGAAAGCTCGCGCCACAGCGACTCTCTGACGCTGCCCGCCACTCATCTCGTGAGGAAACCGGAACAGGAATTCCTCCGGTGGGACGAGTTCCACCTCGCTCAACATCTTCTTGACACGCTCCTCTATCTCCTCCTCACCCATGCGCCTCGTAACCGGCCGACCCTTCTCGTTAACCTCGGCAAGCCCCTGCACCCGCAAAGGCTCAGCAATGATCTCTTTGATGATCATCCGAGGATCGAGCGATTCGAACGGGTCCTGAAAAACTATCTGCATCTCTCGACGGAGAGGCTTCATCTCCCGGTCACTCAGCCTAGTAATGTCCCGGCCGAGGAAGTAGATGCTACCGCCCGAGGACGAGACTAGCCTCAACAATACTTTTCCAAGAGTCGTCTTCCCGCTTCCGCTCTCGCCTGCTAGGGCGAATATCTCGCCCTTCGACAACGAAAAACTGACACCGTCAACGGCTTTGACGTTTGCCTCTTCTTTGCTAAATACAGTCTCGAACAATCCCCTCTTTAGAGGATACCATTTTCTCAAGTTCTCAATAGATACAACCGGAGCGCCAGGGATCTTTGGATCGTCAGCAACCTCTTCAAAGCGTTCAAACCTTGGCAACTTGGCCGTGAACTCGTCAGAGTCTGACACTTCTCTGATAGAGAACAGTCGGCCAACTTTTTGGAGATCCCTAATCAAGTAGCAACTATTGAAAGCCCAGTCCTTGCTTGTTTCCGCTGAGACCTGAATCTTCGGGCGAACTAGTCCTTCAATAACCGTGCCATCTTCCAGCCCGAAACGGACGTATCTCAGATCAATCTTCTTCGACCTGCCCCACTTCTTCGGTTTTTCCACGATCACCGTGGAAGAGTCCAGGGAGTTAGCTTCTTTCTCAGAGGTTTTGGAGGAGGAGACCATTGTCTGAGCATCTCAGTACAGGTGACAGGCTACCGTGTGGCCCTTTTCGTTCTCCTTGAGCAAGGGCTCTTCTTTCTTACAGATATCCATGACGTACGGACAGCGAGGATTGAAACGGCAGGCTGGAGGCGGGTTCAGCAGATCAGGAGGTTGACCTGGTATAGAGCTCAGTCGAACCTTCTCTCCTTTGATGCTCGGAAACGCTTTGATTAGTCCTTGAGTGTATGGATGAAGCGGGTTCTTGAAAATGGACACAGCATCACCGTATTCAACTATCTTCCCAGCGTACATGATTGCGACTTTGTCGCAAGTCTCGGCGATGATCGAGAGATCGTGACTGATCATGATCATGGATAGTCCCAGCCTGTCTTTCAGATCCCTTAGAAGTCTCAGAGTCTGAGCTTGGACTATCACGTCCAAAGCGGTTCCCGGCTCATCCCCGATTAGAAGAGTTGGATTCGCGGCCAGGGCCATGGCGATGAGCGCGCGCTGCCTCATTCCGCCGCTGAACTCGTGCGGATAGTTGTCCGCTCTCGACGGCTCTATACCCACCGTCTCGAGGAGCTTGGCGACTCTCTCTTTGATGTCAGCGCTTGTAACGCCGTCCTCGTGAATCTTTATGGCCTCGCCTATCTGATCGCCCACCTTGAAAACTGGATTCATCGCGTTCATGGCGCCTTGAAAAACTATGGAGATGCCCTTCCAACGAATCTTTCTCATGTCGTTCTCGGCAAGGGGCACTAGGTCCGTCCCATCGAAGATGATCTTGCCTTTACGAATGTGCCCGCCCGCAGGGAGGATTCTTAGAAGAGAGAGGGCGATGGTGCTCTTGCCGCTACCAGACTCTCCCGCTATACCAAGGGCTTCTCCTTGCGCTACGCTGAAGCTAACATTCTCCACGGCTCTGACCCAACCTCGAAGGATGCGGTAGTGAGTGGTGAGATTCTGTACTTCAAGCAACGCCAAACGGGTGAGCCAAGCAGGCAAAAACTATCCGTTCAAATTAAGCTTTGGGGCGTCAAATTACTAGCTGGACGATAGCGGAACATCACGTGTATCTGTGTATATGACGGACCCTGTCACTGACTCAAGGAAGGTGAGAATATCAACTGTATAGGTCACCTCCACTCCGACACCGTTCGCATGGTCATTGATGAAGGAGACGGTCTGGTTGGTTAGTTGGGGAGTAAGCTCTGCAGGGATGATGGCGGAGTAGACCGAATCTGACGGCAGCGGAGCCGATATAGTCGGTGATGCAATAAGTGTGTTGGGCGGGCCAAAAAGAGTAATGCTTCTGTTTGTCTCGGCATACAGGAAAATTGTTACAGAGATTCTGCCTATTCGCAGCCCGGAATACCTGGCGGGGTTGCTGACGTTGACATATGTGTTTAGAGTTGACTGGCTAATGTTATTTGGGTTCTGCAGAAAGGTCACCTTGGTCAGTTGCACCTGGACCTCGGCGAGGGCAGGGTAAAGGCCGAGATAGTTCAGGGAGGCCGCGGAAATATAAACTGCGGATCCAATGCTGAGAAGGACGAATGAAAATGCAACTATTTGCTCCCGATCATATCTCATGGACGGAACACGAGCCAGTGGGCGACTATTGCGGCTAGACTCATGAAGCTTAGCATGCGCCGCCAACTCAAAGTTGCGACCTTCGTGCTAGGTTGGGCTACATCGATAGCCGCGGTCACGTTGTTCACGATCTTTCAGGGGCAGCTTCTTCCCAAGAACATAATCACCGGTGGAGGTCAATATGCCGAAGTGGTTAGCCCTAATCCAGTCTGGCTCTGGATATTCTACTTGGGAAACTTTGCAATATGTCTTCTCGCAGCGATCACGATTAACGATCTCGCGGAAACGCTCCTATCGTTCTTCGCATCGTTTGTGGGCGCTGCAATGATCACATACCTAGTTTTGGCACTGCCTGATATTCTAGGAATATTTCCTTACCCCGGGGCCCTGGAACAGGCCGCCGTTGGATTCACTTTCGGCGCCTTCTTCCCGTTCCTGTTTTTCGTAAACTTCGTTGGGAGTATGGCTGGACTTGCTCTTGCGGACCGACTGCTGTGAAGAATGCTGTTTACCGACGTTTTCTGAGTCTTGGATTGAAGATCTCGTCTAGGGCGTAACCTATGAGAATGAAGGATAGTGAGACTAGTGCGATTCCGAAACCAGGCGGCAGTACCCACCACCAGGCCGGTGGGAAGTGAGATAGGGTTCCGCTGACTTCTACAGTATAGAACATGTGTCCCCAGGAAATCACTGAGGGATCTGAGAGACCGAGAAAGGCGAGGGCTGCTTCTGTTAGAATCGCGGCAGGAACGCTGAGTGCCAGATTGACATAGGTTAACGAGACAATATTTGGAAATACATGTTTTACTATTATCCTGCCGGGTCCCGCTCCCGAGGCCCTCGCGGCTTCGATGAAGGGTCTCTCGCGCAACGTCAGAACTTGCGCCCGTATGATTCTAGCAAAACCCATCCAGCCAAGGAATCCGATGACAATGATGATGTTCAGTATGCTGGGACCGATCACGGCGACCAGAACTATTAGAAGGGGAAGACTGGGGATGACGAGCATCATATCTGTGAATCTCATGAGCGTCTCGTCCACGATCTTGCCTAGGAAGCCAGCGAGTAGCCCGACGACTAGACCGATCCCGATTCCTATTCCAGCGGACAGTAGACCGACGAACAAGGATATTCGAGACCCGTAGACTGTCTGCGTAAACACGTCCGCGCCGGAGTAGTCAGTTCCCATGAGCCCAAAGGCCGTGCCTAGGAGCTGTATCCGGAAGTCGTCTACGTTGACCGTCTGATGACCGTAGAAGGTGACCTGGATCCCATAGGAATAGGATGTTGCTTGTGAAAAGATGATCTGGGTGGGATTAGTGTTCAAGGGTAAGCCTAGAAACTGTCCCAACAGCGAATTCTTCGAGTCGAGTAGGAAGAGGGGCGCTGTGGGCGTGGGCATCCAGACACCGTTTGTGGAATCATTTTCGTTCACAAGAAAATAGTCTTGGGCCGTCGGCGTTTGTGATCGTTCGATGAACACCTTGACGTTTATCGGAGTGCTGTTGGTAGCCCCGCTCAGAAGGTAGTGAATGTTCGCGATGAAGCGGTCCGGTGGGCCTCTGTATGGAAACTGGAACGTCTCAAAGATACGAACGGTTCCCGGAGAATTCCCGGTATAGGAAAGTTGAAGGCTTCCCTGTGAGGCGGAGGTGAAATTGACATGGGGCGCGTAGCTCTCCTGGACTTTCGCCAGAGTCGCTGGGGAAGCGGAGAGAGTCCATGCCTGTATGGAGGCTGGTGAGGTGAATGTGTTGGTTGCTGGCTCTGCAAGGTTCTTGCTCAAATAGTATCCGTCTGGAAAATTCATCACCCAGTCAGGTTGAGCAAGGTCGCCGGATACTGCCGCCCCTGGATTGTAAGGCGTTAGCAGTGGAGCCGCGAGGGCTATGAATACAAAGCTGAAGAGGAGCACCAATCCGACAAGCGCCATCTTGTTCTTGACGAGGACCTTTAGTGTTCCTGAGATCCTCTTCAGTGTGAAGTGGCTGCCTGCAGCTTTTGCCAATTGCTAGGTCCCTTCTGCTTCTCGACCTATTCGTATTTGATTCTTGGGTCTACCAGGCCGTAGAGAATGTCGCTGATGAAATTCGCTGCGATTACGCAGAGTGCGATGATGTAGAACATTGCCTCCATGACTGGAAAGTCTTTGTAGCCTATTGACGAGTATAGCCAGCGGCCGAGGCCGTCCCAGTTGAAGATGGTCTCGGTTATGATAGCACCGCTCAGAATGAAGGCGAAGCTTAGGGCAGCGTTCGTTATCAATGGTAGACTGGCATTCTTGAATGCGTGCTTGAACAGGATCGCTCTCTCGGTCAAGCCCTTCGCGCGAGCCGTCAGGATGTAGTCCTCGCTCAATGCCTCCATCATTGTTGCGCGAGTCAACAGGAGAAAACCTCCGTATGCAAATAGTGTCAATGTCAATGCCGGTAGGAAGAGGTACCAGAGGCGTGGGAGAATCTGTTGAATAAGGGGAGGAGTAAGGTTGGCTCCCAGAATGTCCCATGTGGGAGGGTGAGTTCCTCCGGTGGGAAACAGGCCCGTCGCAACTGCAAAGATGAAGATGAGCAGAATGCCCATGAAGAAAGTTGGCAGAGAGAAAGTGGTAAGAGATGCAGTCACCCAGAAACTGTCACCGGTCGACCCTCGCTTGCGAGAGATCAGGATGCCGATAATGGTTCCAATGATTATCGCGAGGACCGTAGACGTTCCCAGTAGCTCTAGAGTGTTGAAGAGCCTGCCGGTGTTGATCATGTCATAGGTCACGGCGGCGTTGTCCTGGGAAGAATAGCCGAAGTTGAATGTTAGAAGAGCTTTGACATAGTCTAAGAATTGTGTCCAGTATGGTTTGTCTAGTCCGTAGATCGCTACTTGTTGGTTGTACTGCGCACTCCCAATTCTGCCCCGCTGCCCGAGAACCGCGTAAAGGTTGCCGTTGAGACCGGGCATGGCCTCGAAGATTATCCAGTTGATAATTATGACGAAGAAGACTAGGGCGATCGTGTATAGAAAGCGTTTCAGAAGATAGACGCGCAGACTCAAGCCTGATCAGAGAAGAAAATAAAAGGAGGGGGTTTATTTGAGGCTTGCCGTTTTTGTTAACAGTCGTAGCCGCTAGGGCATCCGACTATTGACGCTGGGGAGTAAGTTACTGGTCCTTCGTAGAGTGTTGGTGGTAGTGGTGCGATGCCTGTTGGCGGGTTGGTTGCCCAGTCGAATGGTGCGACCCAGTTGAGTGCGTAGAACCTGTTGGCAATAGTGACCTGGCTTGCAGTCACAGGGCTCCCTGATCCAGGGTTACCTATGCCTTGCTGCCAGTGAGCACACGGACCACTCAGGTTTACAGCCTGACCGAAGCATGAAGCAACCGCTTCAAAGTTCAAGAAGCTGTTGGCTCCACCCTGCTCAGACCAGATCCAGAGAGCCGCATTGCTGGAGCTGCGGAAGTAGCAGTTCGACTGCTGGCATGAAGATATGCCTGAGCCGAACCGTGTCAGCGTCCAACTGTTGCTCACCATTGTACCGCCAGGAGTGCACTGGCCGCTTCCACTGCTAGTAACTGTGCCACAAGTCCAAGCGCTCGATCCCACCATAACATGGTTCGAGATTGGGTCGAAGGTGGCTGCTGTGTCTAGTGGGTTGATAGTCATGGTCGTTGCCGGGAAGGCCGAGCAGTTGAAGGGCGCGCTGGTGTTGCAGACCGGGTTGGGTCCGGAGAGCGTGTACTGCGACTTGCCACAGCCGGCACCGGTGGTGCAGGCGGTGACTCCGCTGTCCCATGATGAGGAGCCAGCGTTAGTCCAGTAACGTCCGGATTGTATCGACAAAGCGGTAAGGTTTGGCAGTGTGAAAGGTCCGAGGCTGTTGACGCTAATGTCGAACTGGTGTGGCTGCAGCACTGTTATTCCAGTCGTTGTTGATGCTCCACTGCCCTGGAATGCTCCGGAACCGATTAGTGACAGGTAGCTGAAGGCCACGTCGTACGATGTGACCTGTTTACCGTCCTGGAAGTAAAGATCGGGTCTCAGAGTAAACCGGTAGGTAGTGAGAGTATGAGCCGGGGCAGGATAGCCTAGGCTGCTGTTCGAGAGCTGGAATGTGCTGATCGTCATCCAGTTGATTAGCTGCGAAGGAGCTAGCGGGTTCGAGGCGTAGAGTGAGTCGAAGATGTTTCCATAGATGTAGAGGTCCCAGACTGTGCTGGCGATGTACGGGTTGGCAGACTTTACCTGTTCCTTGAATCCCTGTCTTATTGTTTGGGGAACAACAGGAGACGGGTTCCAAGCGTTTAGCCAGGTGAAAGCGTTGGCTAGGCCGAGAACAGAATTGTTCGCGACTTGTAGCCAGCCGTTGTTGAGGTAGCCGAACTGGTCAGTGGTCTGGAAGATCGGGAACGTCAACACTTTGGATCCGAACTCAGCCTCGGCTTGTACTCCAGCACTGATTGCGGAGAGTTGTGTGAAGCCGGGGCATATCCCGTTTCCGGGAGAGGTTGGAAGGTTAGACGTTGCACCCGGTGCCGGATCGCCTTGAGCGCTCAGGCATGGAGCTGTCTCCATCTGGGTAGCGAGGTTGTCATAGGTTGGATCGCAGGAGTACTCATAGTTGCCCGCGGAGGCAGTTGGCACTGAACCCGGGTCGCATGGACCGGTGGGCGATTGGATGGACGGAATGCCTGATACGAAGCGGCTGTCATAGCCGAAGTATAGGCTGCCGTCGAAGAAGGTTGGACCGCTGAATGCCGCGGTGTACATCCACCAGTTCTGATTGACACATGTCGTACAGGTTGTGAAACCTGGGAATGCAGTGATTGGTCCCAGCACCGTCTTCAGGTATGTGCATGGTGTGGCGTATGCGCCGGTGAAGAGATAGCAGATCTCCTCAGCCATTGCTGTACCAAGGTCGAGGCGTGGAACGTTATCGTTCCTGATGAAGAACGTTGGTGGGTTTGACGCTGCTGCGGCACTGATACCTGTCAAGACGGATGTGGCAGTGCTGAAACCGGTAGCGAGCCCTGCGTTGACAAAGTGCTGTGCCGCTGCGTTCAGGTCTTGGCTGCCAGGAGCATAGATCCATGGGATACTGTTAGCTCCGGTGCCGGAAGCCTGGAGATGGTAGGATACACCACCGTTCGCTCCAACCTTGCACTGGGTACCGAGCTCTGGGAATGAAGCGTCATATCCACACGTGTTGGGAGATGGAAGTCCACCACCGCTGGTAGTTGGTAGAGGATTGTCAATCGGTTGAGCGTGGCCACCAATAGCAGCCTCGTTGGTCGTGAACGAGGTCTTGTCCACAGTGTGCGAGATACCTTGTCGGATCTGGACACCGCAGACAGAGTTGCCGAAGTTGAAGCCGCAACCCCAGAAGCTGTTGTCCAAGTGGAACTCTATCTCATAGTAGCCGACTGATGCTTGTGCGGCCGTTATGAGGAAGCTCGGGCTCGAGGTAAAGGTGGGAAGAAGAGAGTTTGGCAGCAGCCAGTCGGTCAGATCGATCGTCGGACTTGCCGACTGGATGTTGTTGAACTCCGCTGTCTCGTCTGTGAACACAGAGACTGCCTCAGTGTTCATTGCAGGACCAAAAGGATACCAATACTCGGCACAGGCGTTCGCGGACGTATGGGTTTGACACCGCTCCTGGTTGGCGTGGGCCAGCTGAACCGTTGGCAAGTGGAAGCCGCTGGACATTGGGCCTGTTAGACTAGCGAGAGAGAATGCGATAGCAAAGACAGTCAATAGTTTGACAATAGAAATGGTTCTCAATTTTTTCTCGAAGGGCTTCAACGGTTCTTATCCTTAAAAGATTATCCCCGTGCTGGATTCAGGGTAAATCTAGAGCATGATTCAGATATTCATGGCATACCGCAACATTCCATGTTCACACGGTGATATTCTAGGTTAGAGCGGTTCTTTCTCGTAACTTGGCTTCTTTAGAAAGCGGGCCAAACCCAGTGCCGCCGCGACTATGATCAGAATGCCAAGCCCCGTTGTTTGAAGCAGGCTCAGGCTGAAAGATCCTAGTGCCTCGGGCACTACTAGGATGACATAAGAGGTCTGAGCCGAATCTGTTGGAGTGGATTTCGTTATGTTCTCGCCATAGAGAATACTGCCCTTTACCGGGTCCACCGACTGGATACCGCTTAGCATATTTCCGATCCCGCAGTGTTGTATCTGACAGACATAGGCGGTGACGGCGTACGCCCTAGGCACGAGATTAGCCGTGGACCATGTTGCGTTCAGATAACCTGACTTACCAGAGGAGGACCCTTGTGCAGAGAGAGTGAAATTTTGTTGGGCTAAGATAGTCTGGTCTACGGCGATGGTAAGATTTGCCTTTTCCCGAATAGTACTGAAATTTACAATGTTGGCCGAGATATGAACTAC
>WNFS01011283.1_pt1 | contig 10509 bp, 8 predicted proteins | sample 5400141 | NCBI WGS metagenome assembly WNFS01 (sample SAMN13153358, study PRJNA577476) | soil metagenome | isolation source: 60 cm saprolite under Madrone tree | place: USA:California | collected 2016-06-14
CGGCTCGCCATAATGAGCAAATGTCGGATCAAGTTGCAATGCGCGTTCGCCGGCTGCCATCGCTTCGTCGTAAAGACCAAAGTAACGATAGAGCTCGCAGGCAAAGTTGTTCACCCAAAGTGATGCCGGGTCGATTCTCGATGTACGTTGCAAATAAGTCAGTGCTTTGTCGCGATCGCCGCGCGCAGCATAGAACGCAGCAATGAAGTAATTCGACGGCGTCGAATTTGGTTCGATCTCGACCGCGCGATTGAATTCCACTTCTGCGCCGTCGAGGTCCCAGTCGAGTATGCGTTTGCTCTCGGCCAGATAGACGTGTGCTTCGCCCTCTTGATCGTTCAGTTGTAACGCACGCGCCGCAGCATCGCGAACTTTTGGGTAGGCTTCGAGCGGAGGCACAAAGGCATCAGCCAGCCATAACCACGCCTTTGCGATCCCCGTCCACGCGCGACTAAACTTCGGGTCCTGCTCAAGCGCACGCTGGAAAAATTCGAGGCTCTTGCGCAACTCGGACTCGGTGCTCTTGTCGGAATAAAATAGGCCCTCCAAATACGCGTCGTAGGCATCTGTGCTGCGAGATGGACGCGACGGCGAGATCGCCAGTTTGAGTTTGAGCGTATCGACGATGGACCGCGTGATCTCATCCTGTAGCGCGAAAATTCCATGCATTTCGCGCTCATACGTCTCGGACCAGATCGTGAATCCATCGCACGCATCGATTAGTTCCGCCGTAATGCGCACCCGATTGCCATCACGCCGAACGCTACCCTCGAGCACGTGGTCGACGTTTAACTTCGTAGCAATTTCCCTGAGCTCGGCTTCCTTGTCCTTGAACCAAAACGAGGAACGCCGCGCTGCGACCCGCAAGCCATCCACCTTGGCCAGCGCTCCGAGAAGCTCCTCCGCAATACCTTCGCCGAAATAGGCGTGGTCCTTTCCCGAGCTCAAATCGTGAAAAGGCAAAACGGCGATCGATTTCTCGGTCGAATTGCTCGGTTGGACGATGTCGATCTTAGCTTCGGGCGCGCGATCTGGCGTACGCACGATTCCGTATCGGGTGAGATCGAAAAACCAGGAGAGAAGAAGCGCGACGGGAAAACCGAGCACGATGACGAGGACTATCAGGCGCACGACCCAGTTCGGAATATCGAAAACTGGAAAAACCTGTGCGATGCCCTGCGCAAGCGCCCAGCCGCCGACGACATACGCAATCGCGACGCTGTAAACCTTCCTGCGCTTTAGCTCGGCAAAAAAATTTCTCAGATTCACTGCTTAATCAGCCGGATCACGCCTCATGTTTCGCCCACGATTGGCAACGAACAAGTTTGAGCTTTGAAAGAGGCCACAGGCTCGATGACATCCGCTTACAATGAGCCCAATCACCTATCGATTCCATACCATACGCCAGGCATCAAAAATCCGATGGTTTTGCAGCGGTTGCGTTCTGAGCATCGACGCCCCTTGAATGAGCAACCAGGCTGCAACCGCATCGGCGACCGCAACTTTGTAAACGTTGCGCCGCTTTAATTCGGCAAAGAATTTCGGCAGGTTCACGGTTTTCCGGGGCTAAGTTAAACGTTTTCGGGCCGCGTTTCGCAAGCGCAACGTGGTTGGTGATGCTACTTTTACTGATGCCGTTTCAGCTCGAATCGAACTACAGACCACGCGGGGACCAAGGGCAGGCGATCGGCAAGCTGTTGAAGTCTGTTGAGGCGGGTAATCGCCATCAGACTCTGCTCGGTGTCACCGGTTCGGGTAAAACTTTTAGCATCGCGAACGTAATCCAAAAGCTGGACCGACCCACCCTTGTCATTTCGCACAACAAGACGCTCGCCGCCCAGCTTTACTCAGAGTTCAAACAATTCTTTCCCCGTAACGCGGTCGAATATTTCGTCAGCTACTTCGACTATTACCAGCCGGAAGCTTACATCCCCCGCTCCGACACCTACATTGAGAAGGATTCTTCGATCAATGAGGAGATCGAGCGATTGCGGCTTGCCGCGACAAGCGCGCTGCTCTCGCGCCGCGACACCATCGTGGTCGCAAGCGTCTCGTGCATCTATGGCATTACCTCGCCGGAAGATTACCTGCAGATGTTGCTTACCGTAAAACGTGGCCAACACATCTCGCGCGAGGCTGTGCTCGGTCGTTTGATCGACATGTTGTACGAACGAAACGATGTCAATTTCGCGCGCGGCCGATTTCGCGTGCGCGGCGACGTGGTCGAGGTTTATCCAGGGAGCGCCGATGAAGAGGGGATTCGGCTTGAGTTCTTCGGCGACCAAATTGATGCGATCAGACGGTTCGACCCGTTGACTGGCCACGCGCATGAATCGCTCAGCGTAATCACATTTTATCCGGCCAAGCAATTCGTGACTCCGGCGGACAAACTCAATCGCGCATTGCGGACCATTCGCGAGGAGCTTGAGCTACGCATCATCGAATTGGAGTCGCAAAACAAACTGCTCGAGGCGCAACGGCTGCGGATGCGCACCGAATACGATCTGGAAATGTTACAGGAAATGGGTTTCTGTAATGGGATCGAAAACTATTCGCGTCATTTGTCGGGACGCCCACCCGGTTCCAAGCCCTACACGATCATCGATTTTTTCCCGAAAGATTTTCTGGTGGTGATCGATGAATCGCACGCAACCATCCCGCAAATCGGCGGCATGTACGAAGGTGACCGCTCCCGCAAGACCGTGCTTGTAAACTACGGCTTTCGCCTGCCGAGCGCGCTCGACAATCGGCCGCTCAATTTCGACGAGTTCATGAAGACGACGAACCAGATCATCCATGTGAGCGCCACGCCGGCCGAATTTGAAATTCAAAACAGCGTCGTTGGAAACAAGGGTTACATCCCTCATCGGCGACAGCGGATTGGCGAACAAGAATTGGTGCCGTTCGTTCTGCCGGGAGGCAAACGCTCAAGCCTCAACGCTCAACACTCAACAGAGGCAGCGATCTCGCGCACCGATGAGCCGCCGGAAAAATTCGATTCGCACACGCCGGGGGCGCCGCTTATCGTCGAGCAGATCATCCGCCCTACTGGACTTCTCGACCCGAAAATTACGCTTAAGCCGCTCAGGAATCAGATCGACGAGACGATTGAGCTCTGCCGTCAACGCGTGGAAAAAAGCGAGCGGGTCTTGGTGACAACGCTGACAAAGCGAACGGCGGAAGATCTTGCCGATTATCTGCGTGATGTCGGATTGAAAGTGCGCTACTTGCACAGCGACATCGACGCGATCGAGCGCGTCGAAATCTTGCGCGGATTACGTGCGGCGGATTTTGATATCCTCGTCGGAATCAATTTGCTTCGCGAAGGCCTCGATCTTCCCGAGGTTTCGCTGGTCTGCATTCTGGACGCGGATAAGGAGGGATTTTTGCGAAGCCAGACTTCACTAATCCAAACGGCGGGCCGCGCAGCGCGTCATATAAACGGCGAAGTGGTGCTCTTCGCCGATGTCGTTACGCAAAGTATCGAGGCACTCATCTCGATTTCCGAATACCGGCGCACAAAGCAGATGGATTACAACGAAAAACACGGGATCACGCCGCAAACGGTCCGGCGCGCTGTGCAGGAGAGCTTGCACACAATTTTGCGCGGACGCGAAATTGAATCATCCGTGATCCGGGAAGCCGGTGGCGATTTCAACGTGACGGAGCTGCTGCGCGAGCTTGAGGAGGAAATGCAACAGGCCTCGGCAAACCTGGAATTCGAGCGGGCAGCGCTTTTGCGCGACCAGATCATGGAAGTGAAAAGCGGCGTCGGGATTTCGAAAATCGAACCAAAGCGAAGGCCGGTACGATACACGCGCAACGCCGGTCGCCGTCGCTCGCGCGTCTAGGTGGAACGCGTCGTCCTCAACGCGTTGCCATTCTAGACGGCACAGTCGCTATTCCCCATCGTCTTCGGAGAAGCCGATCCACCTTGTCGGCGTTCGCAACGCATGCGAGAGACGTTCGATGCCGAAAGCAAAAACAAAAACCGCAACCGCAAAGGTCTACGCGGTCGTCGGCTCGGATGAAGGGGAAGTAAAACGCGTGGCCGCTGAGCTTGCGGCTAACCTGACGCCAGCAGACGCAGGCGATTTTGGATTGGAAGTGATCGATGGCGCCGCAGATAACGCAGAGCAGGCCGCGGCGCGAATTCGATCAGCAATCGAGGCGCTGCAAACGCTGCCGTTTTTCGGAACCACAAAAGTAGTTTGGTTGAAGAATGCGAATTTTCTCGGCGATGATCCAAAGGCGCGCTCAGCGGCAGTGCAGTCTGCGCTAGAAGAATTCTCCGAACTGCTGGACCGCGATTTAGGTTCCGGGGTTACGTTTTTAATCAGCGCCACCGACGTGGATAAGCGGCGCGGGTTTTACAAATTGCTGGTTAAACGAGCAGAGCTGCAGGTTTTTGATCGGCTCGACTCCGGACGCGCCGGTTGGGAAGAAGAAGCAACTGAAATCGTTCGAAAGCGCGCGAAAAAACGAAAACTCCAATTTGAGGACAACGCGCTCGATCTTTTTGTCTTGTTGACGGGGGGCGACACGCGCCAGATCGAGAACGAGCTGGAGAAGATCGACACATTCCTGGGGGAAGATCGCGCAGTGGATGTCGATCTTGTCCGGGAAATCGTGCCACTCTCGCGCGCAGGTATCATTTTCGAATTGAGCAACGCGCTGGCAGTGCGTCATCTAGAGCTCGCGCTTACGCTCGTTCGGCGCTTATTGGATCAGGGCGAAAGCGCCATCGGTATCTTGTTAGCAGCGATTGTCCCAATAATTCGCAATTTGTTACTTGCAAAAGATTTGATGGAACGACATCGCCTCCCGCGGCCTCATTCGCCGTTTCAGTTTATCTCTGCAATCAACCGCTTGCCGGTAAAAGCGACCGAACACTTGCCGCGCAAGAAAGATGGCTCGATCAACGCCTACGCGCTGGGAATCGCCGCGCAGCACGCGCATCACTTCGAGAGCAACCAATTAATTGACGCTATGCGGGCGTGTCTGATCGCCAATGTTCAATTGGTTACCACGCAACTCGATCACGAACTGATCTTGACTGAAGTCGTCGTGAAGTTGTTGGGATCTGAATGAAAACTGTAGGGCGCTTCTGTGAATCCCGAATGCTTTCGGGACTGACACAGAAACGCCCTACAAATTCACGTCGTTCCTTCCACTTGCTTGCGCGCGACCGGGCCAATGTAGGGAATGTCCCAGCGGACACCCATGAATGCCTTCACGATTGTGACAATCATGATTACCAAAAAAAGCAAATGCACCAGGGCGGCGATAATCGCCCAGAAAAATACCAGAATGCCGCCGATTCCTGGAATCGCAGCGAACACCGCGTGCACGACAGCGGACACGATGTTAAAGAGAAACCAAGCGCAACCGAAAATGATCGACTGCATGGCGTAGAAGCGCACGAAGCTGTCGTGCTTTTCCAGAATGTAGAAAATAATGCCACCGATCAGCGGAATGCAGGCGATCGCCGCAGCTACGTTCGAAGGCAATCCAGTCGATATGGATTTCGGACCCGGCTCGGGTCCCGGCGTTGGCGAAGGTGGCGGTGGAGTAGGCTCTTGGTCTGGCATGACCTACATACACAAAACGACCAATGTCTTGTCAAGCAATCTTGTTTTTTGCGGATCTTTTTCGCTTTCGCTCCCCGCCCAAGCGCAATATGATGCGTTCCAAACCATAAACCCATGGCTAAGAGTTCCCCTCCCCCTGTTGCCCACGCTTTCACCCTCATCGAGTTACTCGTCGTAATCGCGGCCATCGGCATCCTCGCCGCAATCTTCGTTCCAGCCCTCAATAGTGCTCTCGAGCGCGCAAAAGTGACAAAGGACATGAGCAACCTGCGTCAGATGGGTCTTGGGTTGCAAACATATCTCAACGACAAGGACCAAGTTCTCCCTGCGTCAGCCACCTGGCCGGGCACAATTGCAGCGCCTGCGCTGTATCCGAAATACGTTTCCAGCCGAAGAGTTTTTCAGTCTCCGTTCGATCCACGGCCGCCGTCTGAAAGTGACACCGATCCAACGATGGTGCGGATTAGTTATAGCATTAATACCAACATGTACCTGAGCACCGGCTTAAATGGCAACATGTCCAGAGTTGTCTCACCCACGTCCACGATTTTGATGGCTCCCAATTACCCGACGGCGCCTGGAAATCCTGCCGTTGCCGGCTCCTGGCCCGGCATCGCCACGAACGCGCCGGATCTGCCACTAGGCGGTGGCGGCGAAGCTAGAGGAACCCATTCCGCAGGTACTAAGATCAATGTTTTATTCTGCGACTTGCACACAGAAACGCTGACATTTGGTCCCGCTGCCACAGCTGGAACGTTTCAAGATACAACGTCTCCTCCGCTTGGTCTGAAACATTGGGATCCGCTGCAATAGAAACGCCGGCGTCCAGAGTCGCCGTCTCTCTTGGTAGGTACCGTTATCGCGTGCTTATCGGCAACGGTTTGCTTAAACAACTCGGGACGCATGTACGCCAGCATATCCATCGCAAAACGTGCGCAATCATTTCCGATAACAATGTTGCCGGGCTTTTCGCCAAGCGCGTACAGGAAAATTTAAAGTCAGCGGGCTTTCGCCCGACGGTGATCACAATCCCAGCTGGCGAGAAATCAAAGACGCTTAAGCAGGTCGGTGCAATTTGCGACCAGATGATCGCTGCCGTGCTTGACCGGCAATCATTTGTCATCGGCCTCGGCGGCGGAGTTGTTGGGGACATCTCCGGGTTCGTCGCCGCAATTTACCACCGCGGGATCCCACATGTTCAGATTCCCACGACGCTGCTCGCCATGGTCGACAGCTCAATCGGCGGAAAAACCGGAGTGAACACGCGTGACGGGAAAAATTTGCTCGGCGCTGTGCACCACCCGTCACTCGTAATTGACGATCTCGATGTTTTGAAAACGCTGCCCCGCCGCGAGTTCAATCAAGGGTTCGCGGAGATCATAAAGCACGCCATCATCGCCGACGCCACAGGCGAAGCGCCCGCCCTACAATCCCTGATCAAGCGTAATATCGAGATCAAATCAAAAATCGTGGCGAAAGACGAGCGCGACCGGACGGGTGAGCGCGCTGTTCTTAATTTCGGTCACACAGTTGGTCACGCGATTGAGCGCGCGGGAGACTTCGACGAATTTCTGCACGGAGAAGCGCTGAGTCTTGGAATTATCGCCGCATGCACCATTTCGATAAAAAAGGCCAGGCTTCCGTCAGATCAACGTGATGCAGTTGTTCATCTCTTACAGCGATTCGAATTGCCCACCAGTTTGCCGAAAAAATTTCCGCACGAGAAGATTTTGAACGCGCTGAAGTTCGACAAAAAATTTGAAGGCGGAAAAATCCAGTTTGTTGTGACGCCGCGCATCGGCACAGCACGCCTGACAAGCACTGTAACGCTCAACGACATCCGCGAAGCGATTGAGGCGCTCTAGGTGGAACGCGTTGTCCTCAACGCGTTCGAAATTAGTGGGTCAAAGGCGCCATTTGTGACATCGCGTTCGGAGAACGCGATCCACTTCGCGCTTTTGAATAATATTCCACCAGCCCGTCTATTACGCTGTCGGCGTACTCGCGGTAAATACTTTTGCGTTCCACGTCGTTGATCGCACGCACTCCTTCGTAATCGCCGGCCTGAATACGAGCGAACGCGTCCTTGCTGTTCATGACATAAGGCTCGCAATAAACCACCGGACAACGATAAAGCCGCGTCGCCAGCAGATTGCGCGTAAATACGTATCCACTCGAACCAACTTTCGTCGTACTGTTCGTAGTCGGATATTCGTATGCTGGCAGCCCAGTCTCGCGAGCCATTGCCGCGGCAATTGTGTCCGCCAAAGGCAATTCCTCATCGTAAGCTCGGCTCAGAAGTCGCCGGATCATTTCGAATCGTTCGTCGTCGAATTCTAGTTCCTCTGCCAAGTAAGAGCCGTTCACAAGCAGATGAAGATGATCGGCGTCGGTCAAGGTCGGATTGTTTGGGTCGCCCCAGCCTTCAGCATTGAAATGCAAGCAAAGCACAAGATCAGGATGCAATTTGAAGTTCACCAGCGCTGCCCGCCGTCGAATTTCGCTGTAACGATAAAATAAAATTTCGCTTTGCCATCGAATGGTTTGCTCTTTGGCAGGATCGTTTGGGTCCAGAACATCGGCGCGCGGCTGAGGCACGCCATTCTTGATCAGAATTCTTCTTGCAAGCTCCCTAAAATCATCGGGGCGCTTCGCGGTAATGGGTTCGTTGCTACTTCGGATAAACGAAACCTTTGCACCAAGTTCACGCAATCGCGGGGCCAGGAGTCGCGCCACGCGCAAAGTCAGATCGCCCTCCTGGACAGGCTGGCTGTCGCCCACCTGAAACCAACGCTCCTCCATCTTTGCCCACTTGCCGCCGAGATGACCTGGGTCGAGGGCAATCCTTAAACCGAAAAGAGGTTTCTCCGCTCGCGCTAGAGGCAATGATGTGGGCGGCCGCCAGAGGCGCGGCACGGATTTGCGCCCGGCGGGGTTCTCCGAAAACCGCAGTGTAAAAAATTTCTGCGAATCACGGTTCACCAGGATCCGCGCTGTTTTCTCGTTTATTTCGATCAAATCGGGAGCGAACCCGTGAGTGCAATAAACGTCGTTGATGAGGTGCGCGAATTCGTCGTGTGTGATTGTTTCCTGGTATTTCTCCAGCACGCTCCACCGCGGATGCGCACCGAGGATGCCGAGATTATCTCCGGCGCGACCGGCGACGGGAAAGATCGAGAGAAAGACAACAAGAAATGACGCAGCTCGAATGACGAATGACGAATGAATGACGAAGCCTGAATCACGAAACGGGACAGTCCGAGCTTCGTCATTTGTAATTGCTTCGTCATTCGACCTTTGGATTTCGTCATTAATTTTCACATCGACGTTTCGAGCCGCTTTAATACGATGATCGAAAAATGCTAACCGTTCTTTTTCTTGGCGATGTTGTTGGTGAGCCCGGACGCACCGCAGTCATTGCCCGGCTGCCGGAGCTGAAGTCGACGCACGCATTAGATTTCGTCATCGTCAACGGCGAGAACGCGGCAGGCGGTCGTGGGATAACGGGAAAAATTACAATTGATCTTTTGCGAGCCGGTGTCTCAGTCATCACGACAGGCGATCATATTTGGGATCAAAAGGAGATTCTTTCATTCATCGACACCGAACCGCGTTTACTGCGTCCGGTGAATTATCCCCGAGGCGCACCGGGAACGGGATCAATTGTTCTGGAAACAGCCAAGGGCAAAATCGGCGTAATCAATGTGCAGGCACGCACGTTCATGCAGCCAATTTTGGAAAACCCTTTTCGTGCTGTCGAAACAGCGGTGACGAAGATGCGTGAGGAGACACTGAACATCATCGTTGATGTCCACGGTGAAACCACAAGCGAGAAAATCGCGATGGGCCGGTTTCTCGACGGAAAAGTCTCCGCCGTCATCGGCACTCACACTCATGTTCAGACAGCGGACGAGCAAATCTTCCCGGGCGGCACAGCTTTCATGTGCGATGCCGGCATGTGCGGACCGGTGAATTCGATTTTGGGACGCGCCATCGACCCGATCCTGAATCGATTCATCTCGAATCTGCCTGCGTCATTCCCTGTGGCCGGTGGCGAGGTACGCTTGCGGGGGGCGCTAATTGAAATTGATGAGACCACCGGCCGCGCCGTGCGCATTATTCGGGTGGATGAGCGTGGTCCCAGTAAGCCCGCCCCAGTCGAACCCGAGCCAAAGACCGATATCGAACATGCGCATTCTCCGGAACAGACTTGAAACTGTTGAGGTTACAGCCAACTGTTGACCTCTTCAGTTTCGAATTGTCTATAAGATTAACGTCCAACAAAAGCTATGAAGAAATCTTTTGCCTTTACTCTCATTACTGCTCTAGCCCTCTGCGTTTCACAGGTGTGCCAGGGGGAAACGAAGAAAAACACCAATGAAGCGAACAGGCTGGCGCGTGAAGGCGCGGAGGCCGCGAAGAACCAGGACTGGGACAAAGCCGTTGAACTGCTTCGTAAAGCCACCGCTATGGACCACAAGTACTCGGATGAACTCGCGGCAGTCTATCAACGACGTGGATACGCAGACGCCGGCGAACAGAAGTACCAAGACGCGATCAACGAATATACCGAAGCGCTCAAATTAACTCCGCAAGATGTGCGGATTTACGAACAACGCGCGGCGGTAGAAATGAAGATCCAAGACTACGATAAAGCGCTCGCCGATTACTCCGAACTGATCAAGCTCAAGCCGAATGAAGCCCGTTTTTACAACTACCGCGCCTATATTTACGAGCTAAAGAACGACTCGAAGAATGCGCTGGCGGATACCGAGAAAGTTTTGAAAATGGATGCTAACAATCAGGAGGCAAAAGCGCGGAAGCAGCGAATAGAGCAGAAGTTGGCTGAAAACGCACCTTTGACTCCTCCTCCAGGAGCCGTCAGCTCGCCTAAAACTTCGCCGCAAGGTAAAAAGAA
>WNFS01004636.1_pt1 | contig 10505 bp, 7 predicted proteins | sample 5400141 | NCBI WGS metagenome assembly WNFS01 (sample SAMN13153358, study PRJNA577476) | soil metagenome | isolation source: 60 cm saprolite under Madrone tree | place: USA:California | collected 2016-06-14
CTATCAGCCAGCCTTCTGTGGTCGCCTACATGACCGAGCAGTTGGAGGTGCAGCCCCGGCATCACGTGCTCGAGGTCGGAGCCGGCTCCGGTTATCAGGCCGCGATCCTGTCGCGGCTCGCCGCCAGGGTGACGAGCATCGAGCGCTACCGGACGCTTGCGGACGGAGCGCGCATCCGCCTCAAGGCGCTGAGCTACGACAACGTGGACATCATCCCCGGCGACGGTATGGCGGGGGTGCCGGACCGGGCGCCGTTCGACCGCGTCATGGTGACGGCCGCGGCCGTCACCGTGCCGCAAGCGCTGGTGGATCAGCTCACGGTGACCGGCATCATGGTGCTGCCGCTCGGCCCTCATGACGAGCACCAGACGCTGGCGAAGATCATGCGCACCGAACACGGCTTTGAGCGGACCGATCTGATCGACGTGCGCTTCGTTCCGTTGTTGCCTGGCCAGGCGCAGGAGCTGTGACGCCGCGTAAGTGTCGGTGCAGTGGGAGCGTGCCAAACAGTTCGGACCTCATCCTGAGGAGCATCGCGTAGCGATGCGTCTCGAAGGATGGCAGCGAGTTCTTGCCGTGCATCAATCCTTCGAGACGGCCGCGCAAGAGCGCGGCCTCCTCAGGATGAGGCTGTAGATGTTTTGTTGCCTGAGTAACCAGCCATTTACCATCGGCTTTAACGGATCCCTGAGATTTAAAGAGATGTTTACCTCGACAATGTCTTACTGCCCGAAGATTGGGGCTGCGTGAGTTTCTGACATGGGTAGATATATGACCAGGCGACGATTGCGTCGCGCCGTTTGCGGCGGCTTCCTGTGCGTTGTGGCGATCGGCGCCGCAGGCTGTAGCTCCGAGATATCCCGCTTCGGCGAAAGTCCCAACAGCAATCCCTACGCCGCGCGCGCGTCCTCGCGTCAGCCGGCCGCTGTGCCGATTCAACCGGCCGCTGTCCCGATACAGCCGACACGGACCGCGGCGGTGGAGAGCCAGCCATTGCCGCAGGCGCAATCGGCCAATTCGCCATACGCGCCTCAATATGCCGCCTTACAGTACGAGCAGCCGCAATATGCGCCGCCCGCTCCTCAATTTGTACCGCCACAACCGGTGCCGGCGTACGCGCCGCCCGCTCCTCAATATGCGCCGCCGCAATCGATGCCGGCGTATGCGCCGCCCGCTCCGCAATATCCGCAATATGCGCCGCCACAATCGATGACGCCGTATGCGCCGCCCGCGCCGCGGTCGGCGTCCGATTTCTCAGGAGCGGGCGGCGGCGCCAAGCTCGCCCATGCAGCCGCGCCGCGCGCACCGACTTCGGCTTCACTTCCGGCAGCGCCCGGGCACGCCGCCATGCCGGTGTCAGCGTCCGTTGCGGGAAGCTCGGCGCAAACCCTGCTGCCGACGCCGCCTGTCTATACCGTGGCGTCAGGCGACACGTTGGGCAGAGTCGCGCACAGATACCGGGTCAGCGTGAGAGAGATCGCCATTGCAAACGGCATTGCGCCCGAAACCCCGCTGAAGGTCGGGGCACGGCTGACGATCCCGGTCAGGACGGCGCCGGCGGGTGCCCCGCCCGCAAGACCGCAACCAAGTGCTCCGGTGGTGGCGCAAACGACACCGCCCCACACGTATGCGCCTGCTGCTGCGGCACCCGGGAAGCTGGCGTCATCTGAGACGGCGGCGAATGTTCGCCTGGCATCGCCGGTCGAAACACCGTCCGCCGAGGCCGGGCCGAATGGCGCGCCCGGGTTCCGATGGCCAGTGCGCGGCCGCATCATCAACAATTTCGGCGCCAGGGTGAATGGCTCGCCCAATGACGGGATCGACCTCGCCGTGCCTGAAGGCACCCAGGTGCGCGCCGCCGATGACGGCGTCGTCGCCTATGCGGGCAACGAGCTGAAAGGCTACGGCAACCTCGTGCTGGTGCGTCACTCCAACGGTTTCGTCACAGCCTATGCGAATGGGAACGAACTTCTGGTCAAGCGCAACGACCAGGTTCACAAGGGGCAGGTGATCCTGAAATCCGGGCAGACCGGCAATGCCGCAACCCCGCAGCTTCATTTCGAAATTCGCAAAAACTCCGCCCCGGTCGACCCGATGCAGTTCCTGCCCGCGGACAAGACGGCGTCAGCGCCGTTGTGAAAATCGCGCGACTCGTGGCGTCGTAGCGCCGTAGGGTGGGCAAAGGCGCCTGGCACCGGCGATAGCGTAGTGCACCGGCCTCGCGCGACTTTGCCCACGCTGTCTGACTTCGCCCGTTGTTCGGCAATTGCGCCGACGGACCGCGTGGGCAAAGGCGGAAAGCAAAATCGTGCCAGTACCGCACCGCCTCGGCCGCCTTTACCCACCCTACGGCGCTTGCTTCTCCGTCAGCATCACCCCAAGCCGGCCGGCGACGTCCTGGACATATTGCCATGCAACACGGCCGGATCGCGATCCGCGCGTGGTCGCCCATTCAAGGGCTTCGCGCCGCAACGTTGCGGCGTCGACCGGCACCCCGTAATAGTTGACATAGCCCTCCACCATGGCGAGGAATTCGTCTTGGCTGCAGCGGTGAAAGCCGAGCCAAAGGCCGAAGCGGTCCGACAGCGACACCTTCTCCTCGACCGCCTCGCCCGGGTTGATGGCGCTCCCGCGCTCATTCTCGATCATGTCGCGGGACAGGAGATGGCGCCGGTTCGACGTGGCGTAGAGGATGACGTTGTCGGGCCGGCCCTCGATACCGCCTTCGAGCACGGCCTTGAGGGATTTATACGAAGTATCCTGCGCATCGAAGGAAAGATCGTCGCAGAACACCAGGAATCGGTAGGGGGCGCCGCGCAGGAGCGTCATCAGGTCGGGCAGGCTTTCGATGTCCTCGCGATGGATTTCGACGAGCTTGAGCAGGCCGGCGTCGGCGCCCAGGGCCGCACTCAAGCCGGCATTCACCGCCGCATGGGCGGCCTTGACCAGCGACGACTTTCCCATGCCGCGGGCGCCCCACAGGAGGGCATTGTTGGCCGGCAGGCCGCGGGCGAACCTCTCGGTGTTCTCCACCAGGATATCGCGCATGCGGTCGATGCCCTTGAGAAGCGACATATCAACGCGGTTGACGCGCGGAACCGGGGCTAGCGTGCGGCCGGACGGATACCAGATGTAAGCGTCGGCGATCGTAAAATCGGGTGGCCGGGGATGGGGTGGGGCGAGGCGCTCCAGGGCGTTGGCGATGCGCTCGAACACGTCCCCCGGGACGGTGGACGAGACGAGGGCGGGTGGAACCAAGGGCTTCTTCTGAAGGGACATCGGGCTGCCTTTGTGATCGGGTCCCAATAGCGGGGCAGGGGGGATGTCGCAAGGTACGACTCCCTCTCTTCGGAGCGCGGGCGTCCCGCCCGCTCCTTGTCCGGCGGGACGCCCGCGCTCCGAAGAGGTGCTTGTGGCGCCTTGCATCGTTGCAATCGGGCCGGCGGCCGTTATAGTCCGCGCGGCTTCCGCCTGAGAGGCGTTTTCGGCAGGTCGCCGGTCAACACGATTGGTCAGCCGATCGACAGATTCGCCGACTTCGCCGACGAAGGAGATTTGCGAGCATGATAACACCCGCCTTCGCGCAGGGCCTCGGAATCGGCGGTTCTGCCGATATGATCACGAATTTGCTGCCGTTTATCGCTATTTTCGTCATCATGTATTTCCTCATCCTGCGGCCCCAGCAGAAGCGGGCAAAGCAGCACCAGGAGATGGTGAAGAATGTGCGCCGCGGCGACGTCCTCGTCACCTCGGGCGGGTTGGTCGGAAAGGTGACCAAGGTGGTGGACGACGACCAGGTCGAGATCGAGATCGCCGACGGCGTACGGGTGCGGCAGGTGCGCAGCATGGTGGCGGACGTGCGGGCCAAGAGCGAGCCCGTGAAGGACGAAAAGGGCGGCTGAGGCGGATGGAATTTGCCGGCCGATCTGCGCATCGGCCGGAGTGCGGACCGGGAGGACGGCGATGTTGTATTTCTCGCGTGCGAAGGCCGCGGCGATCCTGCTCACCGCGTTGGTGGTTTGCGGCTTCACGGTGCCGAATTTCTTTTCCGAGCAGACCGTCAAGAGCTGGCCCGCATGGGCGCAGCGCCGTCTCGTGCTTGGCCTTGATCTTCAGGGCGGCTCGCACATCCTGCTCGAGGTCGACCGCAACGATGTCATCAAGCAACGCCTCGACACGCTGCGTGACGAGGTGGTGCGGACGCTGCGCGAAGCCCGCATAACCTGGGCCAATGCGCCGGCGGTGCGCGGGGGCGGCGTCGAGGTGCGGCTGCGCGAGGGCGCCGACTTTTCGACGGCGTTCGCCAAGCTGCGCGGTCTCTCCCAACCCCTGGGCGGCGTGCTGCAGGGCAATGGCATGCGCACGCTCGACGTCGTCGATGCCGGCGGTGGGCTTGTGCGGATCACCCCGACCGAGGCTGCTATGGTTGAGCGCATCCGGCAGACCATCGACCAGTCGGTCCCCATCATCGAAAAACGTATCAACGAACTCGGGCTTGTCGAGCCGACCGTGCAGCGCCAGGGCACTGACCGCATTCTGGTCCAGGTGCCGGGGCTCGGCGATCCACGGCGACTCCTGGAACTCTTGGGCCGCACCGCCAAGCTTGAATTCCGCATGGTCGACACGTCGATGAGCGCCCAGGACGCCGTGCAAGGCCGCGCGCCTTCGGACAGCGAGGTGCTCTACGAGAAGCAGGGCGACCAGAGGATTCCGGTGCTGGTCAAGAAGCAGGCGCTGGTGGAAGGCGCCGACCTGACCGATGCCCAGGCCTCATTCGATCAACGCACCGGCGAGCCGATCGTCAACTTCAAGTTCAACGGCGCCGGCGCGCGCAAGTTCGGGCGCGCGACGCAGGAGAATGTCGGGCGTCCATTCGCCATCGTGCTGGACACCGAGGTGATATCGGCGCCGGTGATCCGCGAGCCGATCCTCGGCGGGTCGGGCCAGATTTCCGGCAATTTCACCGTCGAGAGCGCGAACAACCTTGCGATTTTGCTGCGCGCCGGTGCGCTGCCGGCGAAGCTCACGGTGATCGAGCAGCGCGTGGTCGGGCCCGGCCTCGGCCTCGATTCCATCAAGGCCGGCGAGCATGCCTCGATCGCGGGCGCGATCCTCGTGGTGGTGTTCATGCTGGCGACCTATGCGCTGTTCGGCCTGTTCGCCAACATCGCGGTCGCCGTCAACGTGGCGATGATCCTCGGCATTCTATCGTTCCTCAGCGCGACGCTGACATTGCCCGGCATCGCCGGCATCGTGCTGACCGTCGGCATCGCGGTCGACTCCAACGTGCTGATCTACGAGCGCATTCGCGAGGAGGTGCGCAACGGGCGCAGCGCCATCACGGCGATCGATGCCGGATTCACCCGCGCTCTCGCCACTATTCTCGACTCCAACATCACGACCTTCATTGCCGCCGCGGTGCTGTTCTTCATCGGCACCGGGCCGGTTCGTGGCTTCGCCGTGACGCTCGGGATCGGCATCATCACCACCCTGTTCACGGCCTTCACCATGACGCGGCTGATCATGGCGGGGTGGGTGCGCATGGTGCGCCCGCAGACGGTGCCGATTTAGGAGATCGATTTCATGAAGTCGATCAGTAGGGTGGGCAAAGGCGGCCGAGGCGTTGCGGTGTTAGCAGGATTTTGCTTTCCGCCTTTGCCCACGCGGTCCGTCGGTGCGGTTGCTGGACGACCGGCGACGCCCAACGGCGTGGGCAAAGGCGCGCGAGGCCGGTGCACCATGCCATCCGCTGCACCGGGCGCCTTTGCCCACCCTACAATCTGCTAGACCGTTAGGAACCAAGAACGTGCGCCTCCTTCGGATCGTACCCGACAATACCAATTTCGATTTCATCCGCTTCCGCCGCGTGAGCTTCCCGATCTCGGCGGTGCTGTCCATTCTCGCTATCGTGCTCTACTTCACGCATGGCCTGAATTTCGGCATCGATTTCATGGGCGGCACGCTCATCGAGGTGCAGAGCAAGGCCGGTCCGGCCGATATCGCCAAAATGCGGGCGACGCTCACCGAACTGGGCCTCGGCGAGGTCCAGCTCCAGGAATTCGGAGGTCCCGAAAATGTGCTGATCCGGCTCGCCCAGCAGCCGGGCGGCGAGCAGGCGCAGCAGGCGGCGGTGCTGAAAGTGCAGGGGGCGCTCGGCGACAGCGTCGACTACCGGCGCGTCGAGGTGGTGGGGCCGCGCGTGTCCGGCGAGCTGCTGCATTGGGGCATCCTCGGGATATTCGTCGCCATCGGGGCGATCCTGATCTATCTGTGGTTCCGGTTCGAGTGGCAGTTCGCTCTCGGCGCCATGATCGCCAACGTCCACGACATCGTGCTGACCCTTGGATTCATGTCGATCACCCAGATCGATTTCGACCTTACCAGCATCGCGGCGCTGCTCACCATTCTCGGCTACTCGCTCAATGACACCGTCGTCATCTACGACCGTATCCGAGAAATGCTGCGCCGCTACAAGAAGATGCCGATGCCGGAATTGCTCAATGTGTCGATCAACGCGACGCTGTCGCGCTCGGTCATCACCCATGTCACGGTGCTGTTGGCGTTGATGGCGCTGCTTCTGTTCGGCGGCCAGGCGATCCACTCGTTCACGGCCACGATGATGTTCGGTGCCGCGCTGGTCGGCACCTACACGTCGGTGTTCATCGCCTCGCCGATCCTGATCTACCTCGGCGTCGGCACCGGGCGGCAATATGTGCCCGACGCGCCCGAGGAGGTCGCTGTGGAGTCGCCGCCGACCGTGCCGACCCGCACACCGGCGCACGCGCGGGCACGCCGCTGACGGCGGATGGATCGGCGGCGAACCCTATGAACGGGCTAGGCCCCCACCTTCCCAATCCGGCTCCGATCGACGCTTACGGCAACGGCGGCTTCCGCTTCGCCGGTATGTCCCACCGGGGCTCGCTGCTATGCCTGCCGAACGGCGTCTGGGCAAGCCCGGTGGCGTCAGCCGGCGAGATTGACGAAGCCGTGTTGGCGCTCGCGCTCGAACCCGCGACGCCGGACGCCGCGGTCGGTCATTTCCTGATTGGCACCGGCAAGGATTTTATCGCCGTGTCGCCCGCGTTGCGCGAAGCCTTCCGGGCGCGGCGCATCGTCGTGGAATCCATGTCCACCGGCGCCGCGGTGCGCACGTATAACATTTTGCTCGGGGAACGCAGGCGGATCGGCGCGCTGCTGGTGGCGGTGGATTGAAAGCGCGCGCTCGAGCCTCAAGTGCTGCGGAAGGCGCGAAACGCAGCCTCGACCTCTTCCTCACTCGCGACGCCGCTCAGCTCCGCTTCGTCTAACGCCCGCAGCTCGTCCGGCGTTGGGTGATAGACTTGGGACCCAAGTTCGGCCTCGATTTCCAGAGCGATCTTACAATCTCTCATGCAGGACACCTACGCCCACTGCGACGCGCTGGTTCGCGCCACCGATAAGGACCGTTACCTCGCGAGTTTATTCGTGCCGGCGGTGGTGCGCCAGCATCTCAATGCGCTCTATGCCTTCGCCAGCGAGATCGCCCGCGTGCGCGAGGCGGCGCGCGAGCCGCTGCCGGGCGAAATCCGGCTGCAGTGGTGGCGTGACGTGCTCAACGGAGAGGGCAGGGGCGAGGTGTCGGCCAACCCGGTCGCGGCCGCGCTTCTCGATACGGTCGCGCGGTGCACCCTGCCTCGGGAGCGCCTGATCGCGCTGATCGATGCCCATGCCTTCGACCTCTACGATGACGCCATGCCGAGCCTTGCCGATCTTGACACCTATGCGGAGCATACCTGCGGCACCTTGTTTGCTCTTGCGGCGCAGATTCTTGGCGGCACCGACCGAGCGGATGCAATCGTTGCCGCAGCAGCGCCGCCGGCCGGGATCGCATATGGCGTGGCGCAGCGCCTGCGCACCTTTCCACGCGATCTGGCCCGGCGGCAATTGTTCGTGCCGGTCGATTTGCTGGCGCAGCACGGCATCACGCGCGAGGAGATCGAGGCGCGTCAAAACGCTGCCGGCCTGCGCGGCGCGCTTGCCGCTTTGCGCGATCATGCGCGCGCGGCATTTGGCCGGTTTCGCGCGGCCGCGCCCGGCATCCCGGAATCCTGCGCGCCGGCATTTCTGGTGACCGCGCTGGTGCCGCCGTTGCTCGCTCGGCTTGAGGCGGCACGCGACCCCTTCGAGCTGGTGGAGGTGCCGCAGTGGCGCCGTCAGTGGGTGCTGTGGCGTGCGGCGCGCCGGTGGCCGAGGGTGTAGAAGGCTCGGTCTTGTTAGCATCGCCGGGTGGGCAGAAGTCGCCTGCCGCAGCCGATGACATGGCCGATGGTCTTCTTTCACAGATGCCGAAGCCACCCGCCATGGGCGCCAGACGGCGCCCATATCGGATTTTTCATTTGTCAGAACGGCCGGTCAGCGCAGGATCTCTTCAAGCACCCGGCCGTCGACATCGTCTCCGGGTCGCACGCCGAGCAGGTGCATGATGGTCGGAGCGACGTCGATGTTATGCACCCGGAAGACTGTCTTGTGGTGCCGAATCATCGGCCCTGCCGCCAGGAAGGTTGCACTCATCGACTTCAACTCCGAGTCGTAGCCGTGGGCGCCGTAGAAATTCGGCACCGAGAGCGCGGTCGTGGCGGCGTTGAACGGCGGGTCGCCCAAGCGGGCCACGCCCGGGGTTTGAATGCCATCGAAATTGTAGCCCTCGGCAAGCTGGGCGAAGACATCACCGAAATCCTGTCCAATGGTCTTGCTGGTGCACAGGCCGGTGCCCTCGTTGCAAGCGAGCGGCCGACTCTCGACGACGGGGAAGAGCCGCCCGTGGTTCAGGGAGAAGTTGAAGGTGGGGCTGGGATCGGTGGCGTTCTTCAGCGCAGTCACGACCTGCGTCACGAGATTGCGGTATGTAGTCATATCGACCGCGCCGCCGGACTCCCGTCCCTGCAGATTGACGTAGATATTCGCCGCGGGGCCTGAGGTGCGAATCGCAAGCTGGCTGGTGTCGATCCCCGCGTCGCGCAGGATGTTGATCATGCTGACCGCCGTGTGGAATATTGCGAATCCGTGGTCGGAAACCACGAAGATGTTGCTGGAAGGGCCCGCGGCGTCCGCGATCCGCGCCACCGCCGCATCAGCCTGCTGATAGGCGAACGCGACATAGGACTGGTAGCGGGCGATCTTGGCCGCGTCCTGGTTGTCGCCGATCGAGTTGGCGTCGCGGGGGTTGGTCGCTTGCCGGTGGTCAGTCAGCAGATATTGATGCTCGGAACCGTCCGGCTGCTCGATGTAGACCATCACCAAATCGGCGTCGGGGTTCTGCCGGATGGCCCGCTCGGCGATATCAGACTGATACCGGACGAACGTCTTGACCTGATCATGGTATGCGGCCTCGACCTCGACGTCGGGGAAATTGGTGAAGCCGGGGCTCAGCCGTTCCGGAATGCGGAAGTCGGCCTGCGGCCGCCAGAAGCCGACATTGTTGTTGATGTCATCGACCGCGGCGATCGCAGCCGCGTTGCGCGGGATGAAGTTAGCGCCATATCGCACGAAGCGAACCGTGGATAGATCCCCGGCCAGCGCTGTCACGAAATATTCTGCGCCGACCTTGTTGCCGGTGCCCTCGAAGTAGAACGGCGCGGACGGCCCGCCGACCTTTACATAGGCTGGTCCGGTGGACGGGGCCTGGAATGGTCCCGGCTTGATCCCTTGCGTCCTCTCGAAGAACACCAGGGTATCGTAATTGACGACGCCGTCGTTGGTGGTGTCGAGGGCGGCAACGCGCATTTCGAATTTGAGATCGAGCGTCGCGGCTGTTGTGCAGGTAGCCGGGGCTGCCGACGAGCAGGAGAAGGTCTCGAAGGGAGCCGTTGCAAGGATCGGGCTGAACGAGAAGTGGCCGGCCAGTTGCAGCTGGGCCGTCACCGCGGCGTCAACAGCGAAGTTGGCTGAGTTCATGGAGAATCCGACGGCGCCCAGCCCGCCGAATGCACCGAACGGCACCGCATAGTCGGTGACGCGGGTCGGCTGTGCCGGCTGAACCACGACACCGTTGATCGCGATATCGGCGCCGTCCGCGCCGGGCCACGTCGCCGCGACCACCTTCTTGTCGTGCCGGCGCAGCTTGACCCACAAGGGCTCGGCGGTCGGATCGGGCGAGGGCCCCAGCGGGGTGATCTGATAGCCGCCGATGGCGGCGGCAAATCCGCTGACGGAGCTGGTGATTGGGGCGGCGACCGCTTGGAATGTGTTGGATGGAATGTCGTTGTGAACCGCTGTCGAGCCGGTGGCAATGGCAATGTGCGATACGGCGGTGAGCGACGGATTGGCCGTCATGTTCTGACGCGCAATAACGCCGCGGCTCACCCTGGCGAGGCCGCCGTCCCGCGGCAATACGCCAAGCTCCAGATATCGGTCGATAAAGTCGGGCTTGGCGCCGTCGAGAGAGATCAGGACGACCTTCGGCGATCTGGAACCATGCCGCGGGATACCATCATGGTCGTGATCTTCATCGGCGAGCGCCGGCACCG
>WNFS01005454.1_pt1 | contig 10505 bp, 13 predicted proteins | sample 5400141 | NCBI WGS metagenome assembly WNFS01 (sample SAMN13153358, study PRJNA577476) | soil metagenome | isolation source: 60 cm saprolite under Madrone tree | place: USA:California | collected 2016-06-14
CCGGCGGCGCCGCCGGTCAGTTTCGGCGAGGGTTCAAGGGCACGGTCGTCGCGCTGTGAAGCCGCTGACAGGAGCAACAATTGGGTGTCGGTCAATTTCACGGGATCCTCCATTCGGTTGGCGACGACGATTGCCGCCGCCACCACCGAAGCCCCGCACTGGCGACGAAGCCGGCGGGGCAGGATCCAACCGGACTTCAGTACCCGGTCGAGGCCACGACACTACCGCTCTGTTTTGGACGCAATGCCAGTCCTTTCTTGATAATATTATCGGTGGTTTCTGGACGATCAGATCATCAAATGATCCTGATGCCGGAGCGCAAGGAACTTAAGTTCCAGCGAGGCGCGGTTAAAAACATGGAAGGAACTAGGAACGACTAATAGCATTGGCAATCCTACCGAAGGATGGAGCTTCACAAGAAATGCTCGACGACGGCAACAGCGATCAGAAAATTGACAGGCGCCGAAGACGCCGTCGTGGCCGTCTACGACGCCGGCAAGCCGAAGGCGCAGCATCACTCTCATTCAGGTCTCTGCCCGCCGAATGAGCGCGGCCTGGACCTCGTCGCGGTTGAGGAGCGTGATGTGCTGTTCGTTGGCCGGCCGGCCGCCGGGCGCGATGTCAAGACCGAGCCGCTTGAGTGCGTAGAAGAGGAGCGCGCGCCGCACGCGGATCGAAATCGAGCTCCCGCGAATTGCCATAGTCATCGCATAGGGCCGATCGGTCTTAACGCCGACGGCGTCGATCACTAGCGTGTCGCCCTCATAATGGCCGACGGAATCCCCGTACCAGGACGGCGTCAGCGGTGACGGATGCTGCTCGTTCAGGCGTACCCGGCGCACGTCCGTGTTCGGGGCAGTGTAGATGAGCAGGACGCCGTCCGGCTGCTGAATGATCTGCACCAAGAATTGCTTGTAGATGAACGGCATTGGCATGGGCCAACATTGGTTGGAAGGGTTCCCGTAGGTGATGCCCGCGATCGACATTTCGCCGAACTTTTTCACGACATCCGCTGCCCAGGGCTGCAAGATCGGATTGGTATAGTCGCCGACTAGCTGGTCGTAGTCGCTCACGCCTTCCACGCCCGGAGGAAGGGGGGAAGGGCGAGACGGGTGTTTCGGACTCGATTATTTTTGTCCGAAAAGATTCTCTGCCCGGCCAAGGCCAAGCCCTACGCGCGGCCGACCGATGCTGGTCCCGGCCGTCGCTCGAAACGTGCTGACGACATTTCGACCCGAGATTCAGAAGATCTGTGACGACGATACAGAGACAGAAGCTTTATTGCTCCCCATCCTCCAATGATAAGTGCGATCGCCAGCCCTGCCGGCACCAAGATCGAATCTCTTATTCCGACGAAGAATGCCTGCAAGATGCGTTCAGGAAGGCCTGGGACAACTATGGCCATCGGGTCGCCGTGCAGACCAGGTACAATTTTCGAGTAACCAAATATCTGATCCTTTTCTTCCAGAAGGATCGTTGTCGCCGCTACCGTGAAGACGAATTTTGAATTGTCGTTGAGAAATCTGATGAACTCAGCTGCATGCTGAGTCGCCTTTTCAAGAAGGGCCATCCTTTGTGCTTCAGGCAAGCTGGCAATCTCGGTCGAATGGCGAGCAAAAACAATTGCTTGATTCGTTGGAAGCTGTCTTGCCACGGCAATCCCACCATTGCCAAGATCCTGCGCAATCCGCGTCCCGACGCCCGGATGCTGAAGCTCCAGCCTTAAGGCAGGGGCCCCGAACCGATTAATCGCTTCGGCCAGGGCTCGGCCATCGGCATCCCGACCCAGGGCGCCGATCGCTTTACGAGCCACCTCAGGTGGCAAACCGTCGAGGACTGCAAGCAAGCTTGATAGGTGGGGCATCTCCATGACTGCCTTGATCGCTGTCGGCCCCAACTCTTCGGTGATATGTGCTGCCTGCCGAAGCGCCGTTTCCCCTCCGTCTTGCACGATGCGCGCCGAAAGATCCCTAATAGCCGTCACGCCACCTGCATTTGCCACCTCGCCGGCAAGGGTCTTAGTGGACTGGCGCAGTACAAATTGTCTGAGGGCAGCGACCAGTTCGGGCCCGGCCGACTCAACTACGAGACCGACTTGCGCACGTGCGTTCGATGTCGGCGTCAGCGTCCCAATCGATAAGGCCATCGCGAAAGCTAGAATACCGTCGGCGGTCTTCGGCTTCATTGTAGTTGACCTTTCCTTGAGCTGAATATTGTTTGCTTCACGACATCGGCTTCTGCTTGGTCAATCTCCTTTACGTAAGCATCCATACTTCTCGTAAGCTCACTCTGCGTGCTGCCATTGCCAACAAGCGCGGCTTTCAGACCGTCGATATAGCGATTTAAGTCTCGGCGGAGCATTTCATCTTCGGCAGCCTCCGCAAAATGTTGAGCCAACACGGCAGCAACCAACCCGACGCAAATGCCGACGACATTGCCAATTATCGGTACCTCCGACCCCGCTGCTGTGCTGGCTCCTGTCTCGGCGGCGACAACGCCGATTTCCCCAACAATCATCTTGCCAACACTCGTTGCCGCAGCCTTTGCTGCTGCGCCTACGATGGCAGGAACGACGGTCTCGGTCGCTAAAGTGGTGCCCATCGATGCAAATGCATTAGGTGCAACGGAGTCGTTCGCAATAGATCCCAAGCTCCGAAGGGCCCGCGCGGAGACCGCTTCGCTAAATACGTCAATATCTGGCCACTCCGGAGGAGTAGCCAAGTCAGACGACGTTGAGTCGTTTCGCAGGTTTACCAGGAGCCGGTTTTCGTGGGCTTCAATGTCATCCCGAAGCTCGACGAATGCGTTGGTAACATCAAAGCATATTTTGTCCTCCGAAAAGAGATAGCGGCGGATTTTGCCGTATATATAATTCAAGAGCCGTTCGTCCTTATGCCACCAGCCGCCGAGTAGATTGATAAAAATATGATATTCGGTCGTCCAAGATCGCAGGTCGGTGATAAATGGCTCGATGCCCGTCCGGTACCCGTCGATTGACTTGCCAAGATTATCCCGAGCGCGCGCAATGGCGTCTTGATTTTTTTGTGCGGTCGCCTGCAGAATGGGGCGTGCGTGCTGCGCGAAGAAACGCTCCGCCTCAGCGTTATCATCTACGATAGGCGACGTGGATTGTGCTGTCTGTCGCCCTCGGGCTGAGGGCTTCTGAAGCACATATGTCGTATTCAGCCGGTGCCGAAACGCCGCTATGACGGCTGGTACCAGAATGAGTGCGATGGTTCCGGATAGGCAGTCGCGTCGGGTAGCGCCTGATGACGTTGCAAACTTGTGCGCTAGGGTCATGGTTGTGATGCCCAGCATAGTCCCGCGCGGTCGGCAGCCCCAAACCTGTCACCTAGCTTCAGCTAGTCCATGGAGCCAACTCTGGGGGCATAGTATCTCGGCCAATGCGATTCGGGAATGCGAAAGAGCCGATTCTCGTCTCGATGTACCTGACATGCGGTCGGCAGAGAGTCGCCCGGCTCGCGTCGGGCCGATGACTGTCAATCGGCGTCCGATCGGGACCCCGGATCGGCATCCAAAAGGGACCCCCGCTTCCTACGTTTTGAGCGATTAGCGCTCCGCCCGTGGGGGCCGCTCTGTCCGCTCACACTATGTGAGGCGGCCCAATGCGTCGCCGGAGCGGCGCATCGAGTCGCTTCATCGGTCGAGAGAGCTGCTATCACGGTAGTCGTGAAGCGCGTTGCTCAATCGAAGAGTCGCCGGACCCGGAATGCCCGGAATGTATCTCTTGTCAACCACCAGATTGAGCAGCACGTCCACTAACTTAAGGAGCAGTGCGTCTTGCACGTTATAGTCGGCGACTTCTCCGAAATCCCTTTTGAACAGCTTTTCGATCTCGGCAGCGATCTTTCGAGTGGTCCGATCAACAGCCGCGTCAGCTTTCTCGAAATCATTCATTTGTGCGCCCTTCACTGCGTGCCCTGATCGCACGCCGGGCGCCACCGTTGTCGATGGCACCGAGCTTTGCGGTCAACGCTGCCACCCTCTCGCCCGCATTATTTCACCAGCCGCGGTATTCGATGGATGCTCCGTTTCGGCACCACACGCTGACCGGTCCCATTGGCTTGTAACCAAAAGGCGTGACGAACGGGCCTGGCGAGGTAGCAGGGAGGCCGGGCACAGCGCCTACCCCACCGGCGCCGCCGAACGGAAAGCCAAGCGGCAGCGGCCCGTTGCCGTTCGCCGGCCCGTTCCTCCACCCGCTGGAGGTGCTCTCGTCGATGCTCAACAGCATCCAGTAAGTGAGAGCCCCACACACGAGAGGGGCCGGAGAGGCTGACCCCCTCCGGCCCTCGTGCTGCGAGGTCTGCTGGCCTACTCCTCAGGGAGGAGGAAGCTCTCGGCGGTCCGCCCCTTGCCGAGGACGGCCCGGACCACGCCGCCCTCGACCACGTGCCCCACGCCCTTGCCCGCGAGGTTTCGGACGTGGTGCCGGACCTCCGAGGCCGGGACGCCGACCTCCTGGACCATGCGGTCAACCGTGGCCCCCTCCACCATCAGGAGGAAGACGGCGGCCTGCTTCGTCCCGCGGCGGAAGGGGACGACCTCCCCCGGCGCGGACGCTGCGGTCCCTGGTTTGGGACGGCGCGGCCTGGGCCTTCTTCACCGCCTTCTTGGCTGGGGCCTTCCTCGCTACCTTCTTCCGTGTGGTCTTCTTCGCCATGGTCTGGTCTCCTGGTCTCATCAGCGATGATGATGTAGGTCCACACGCCATGATTGTAAATCATGAAAATGCGAGAGGGCCGCCCGGAAGACGGCCCCCCTCTTGGGGGACGGGGAGGTCTAGGCCCTACTGTGGCAGTCGATGTAGAGGGCGGCCCCGACGCGGGTGAGGCAGAAGACCATCGCGGGGATGGCGATGCCGAGGGCGACCCCCGCCGCCATCATGTTGGGGTTCGCCGCCGGGGCGCCGAAGGCGAAGCTGTTCATGGCTCTTGCTGGGGCGCGACGAAGATACTATTCGGAGGCGCTCGGAACTGACGTCCTCCGCATTGAGGCGGAAATGATTGGCATAAAGGCATTCGTCGGCCACAGCTTCGCTGCAGAAGACCGCGAGCTGGTCAGGACTTTCATAGACCATTTCAAGACTCTGGCGAAAGCGTATCCTGGCTTTACGTGGGACCATGCTGAAGAGGCTGAGCCGAAACCGTTATCGGAGAAGGTCCTGATGAAAATTCAGGACAAGAATGTCTTCATCGGCATCTGTACACGAGGGGAATGTGTGGTTGGCCGAAAAAATCTCACGCGCGCTCGTTTTAACAGGTCAACACTGAAGACGACCGAACAACAAGTTCAATGGAAGACCTCCGACTGGATAATTCAGGAGATTGGCCTGGCTCTCGGCCGAACGATGAGCATCATTTTATTTCTTGAAGAGGGAGTGCGAGAGCCGGGCGGTCTGTTCGGCGAAATCGAATACATCAGATTTTCACGCGAAACTCCTCATTCATCGTTCGATAAGTTGCTAGAGATGCTGACAGCTCTTGCACCGAAGGACACTGCGGCTGCCGCTGTCTCAGGCGAAACAAAGGCGAGCACGACCGAGGTGAAAACGGAGCTAGAGGAGCCAGCTGATAACCGAGAGCCGAAGCCGAATTGGACGGAAATGAATTACGACGAGGCAGTGACGTGGGCGATAGTTATGGGAGACCAAGCTGGTTTTGACCAGATAGACAAGGCATTCAGGGAGTCGCCTTTTGGCGCGGAAGCCGAAGCCATCCCAGTGTGGGACGCGAAAATTGAAGTGTATAAAATGCTTTTCGACAAACGGGGTGATCTGGAAAAAATCAAACAACTGTCCGACAAATATCCCAACAACAGTAGTCTGTTGGGTTTCAAGGCGCGTGGATTCAAAGAACTTCGAGAGCACGACAGGGCCGCCAGAGCATACGAAGAGGCAGCAGCGCTCGCGAAGAAGGATAACTCCAAAGCGAGATTTCTTGCGAATGCGGCGATCGAGTACGCTCACGCCAGAACAAAAGAGCGAGCGCTGGAAATAGTAGAAAGAATAAAGCGAGAAGTGCCGCCATCAGAACCTCGACAGTTAATGCTCCTTGAGGTGATGCGCGACTTCGCGCGGATAGACAAAGACGATTCGTTGCAAATAATTGTTTTGGAGCAACTTAGCGAGCTGCGACCGGGTGACTCAGCAAAGCGGTTCGCGCTGGCATACGAACATTCTGACGCGGGAAGTAAAGACATGGCCCTTCACCATTACGTTAAACTCCCTATCGGTGAGAGGAATTCAACGACATGGAATAACCTTGGTGTCTCGTTCGGAGAGTTTGGAATGCCCGTGAAGGCGATAGACGCATTTGAGACATCGGCGAACGAAAATGAAACGCTTGCAATGAGTAATTTGGGTTTCAAGTTACTCGCAGCCGGGTTCTTGAAAGAAGCGAAGGCGCTCTGCGACAAAGCGCTTGCGTTAGGCAAATATCATCAAAACATCCCAAGCCTAGCGAGGCGAATTATTGAGGTGCCACAGGAAGAAAATAAGACGCTAGATGAGACGCTGGAAAAGACAACGGACAAGGCGTCTTTCTACCGAAAGCTCGGTGCGGCGGTTCTGGAGCCTGCACCAACAGTGATAGGGCCACAGTGGAAAGGGTCCGAGGGAATACTCCGTGCAGCAATCGGCGGCGATACATTGACCCTGACAGGCACGTTCGAGCGCCCGTCTTTGGGCGGATTGCTTTCACTGGGTCTGGGTGCCGGCTCGCTTGCGCCCACGGTAAGAAGTGTGACGCACAGGACGTCGTTTGTCGGCGAGATACGTGGAAGGGTTGTTATCGGCCAAGTAACCCGAAAATCCGACGGCGACGACCCGTCACTACTTAGCGAAGCGATGAGTGGCGTCAAGGTGCTGATGTATTTCAACGACGATCATACTGAACTGTCAGTGATGGAGAACCCGCAGAGTGCCACACCACAATTTTACAAGATAAGGCAGGAAGGTTTGAGTGCTGCCGTCTGAACGAGCGAGCAACGCGAACAGCGCCCCCCGCGGCGGGGGGAGGGGGACATAACAGCATGTCAGCAGACATCGAAACAATCAGGTGCAACTTCATCGGGGACTTCAAGGTCGGCGACAACATCGTTGCGAATGCCAAAGCGCTGTGTCGTCTGAGTGCCACGAACGAGAACAATACGTTTAACAAGCTCATGGTCGTTCAGGCAGGTTCGATCGTTGAAGCTGCGCTCGATCAGATCATCTATCGTGCAAAAAACTACGCGAGGGAAGGCGTTCCCAACATTCCGGCCGACGATCTGAAGAAGATCCGCGACACCGAGATCGAGCGCTTCAACAACATTATTCAGGCAATGAAGACTCACAAGCTCTTCGATGGCCTTGGCGGAACCATCTACGATGACTTGCATCGCCTCCGCGAGCTTCGCAACCGCGTGCATATCCAGTTTGATGACAACTGGGCCGCGACGATCATCAAGCGTTCAGCGACAAGGAGGTGGCTTGGTCGCTCTCTTTGTGTATTCGAGTTTTGAAGCATTTAGGGGAGCGTTTCCCGCGGCCCGAAGCGCTTGGTGTGTTCGCGCACGACGTCTCCATCCCCAAGACCTCGTCGCGGACCGGAACGTCGTCGCGTACCGGCCTGAGTTCCCGACCGGGTCCCCCAGCTGAGGAGCGATGCATGCGCGGCGTACGCGGCCTCCTCGTCGGCTCCTCGTCACCGGAGAAGCGATGGCTGGAGGAGTGCTATTCCCGCTAGGCGGGTTTTGAGGAGCGGAGACCCGGCGGCGGAGTTGGTGAGCAGCCGATGCCACAAGCTGTGGCTCGGCACGACGGGACTTAGTACTTCTTGCGGGCCCTAAACCCAACAGTTGCAAAAAAGCTAGTATAGTTTGAAATATGGGGAGAAGATTCCATGGAGCAGATCGCAACAATCTTTGCCTCTGGCCGCTTCGGTATTTCAATTTTGTTGGCTGCTGGCGGCATTGTTTGCATTTTCTTTGGATACCGCTTGTTCTCTGAGGGAGCCGGACTGTACAAGAGCCTTAACAAGCTTGCGATTAAGCACAATGAATTCAGTGTTTCCATGACCGGGATGAGTACTGGTGGACTTCTTATGCTCACGTCGGCCGCTTGGGCATTTTACAGCTACTCATCAATCCCTCATTTCGAAACTAGTTCGGGCGGGAACATAAAAATCGCAGAGCCACGAGGTGGTTTGACCGGCGGCCTTGTAAAAGACGTAAATAGGGTAACAGACCAAATTGGGGAAGGAACAGTTTTCGGACGAGAAATCAGATTTGATCGCGGGCGCTTAAACGTCGATCTTCCCCTAGATCGTCGGGCCGACGACGTGTTTTCTTCGGACGGTCACAATATAGGAAATCTGCGTAGTGTCGTTTTTTCAAAGGAGTGCAAAAAATGGCAGGCCTTGATAGCGATCAAGCAATTCGCAATTGACGTAAAGCCCCACCTTGTAACAGTCGATTTAGAGACGCTGACAGATGATCAGGTTATGGTCATCGGCCTCTCTGAAAGCGACGTGAAGAAGTTACCCGCATTTGAGGCTCAGGATTAATACGGAGGCCCTCCAAGAAAAATGTAAACTATAGCCGAGGCGGAGCCGCTTTCTGAAATCCCATTAAATGCTATCTCGCAGCACCCGTCCCATCGCGCCAAGTTGCGCCGTCCCAGATGATCTCAAGGTTGAGCGTCGTGTCGAAGAAGCGCGCCCCCTGCGCCAGATTGGCGAGACCGATCCCGGAGGAGGGGCGCGCGGACGTGGGGCCGGACACGGCGACGAAGGTCCACCCCGCCGCCACGAGTCCCTGCGCGTCGAAGTCCTGAACGTCGAGCGCACCGCCGGGAGCGGCGCTGTAGCTCCTGCCGTTCACGACGACCGGCTGGTTGAGGTGAGGTCCCGATGAGGGGGGAAGCAGTCTGTGGGTCGTCATCGCGTCTACGCCTCCTCCATGAGCCGGTCGTTCGACTCCCGCGAGGGAGCGATCTCCCGGAGATCTCGCGCATGATCCGCTCCTGAAGGTCCCGCTGGAGCGCCACGGCGCGGGTCTCCTCTCCAGCCGCGACGGCGCGGGCCACGGCAGTCCTGATCCGCTCGATGTAGTTCCCGAAGTTCACCCGCTGGTCGGAGATGCGGGCGGCGCTGGAGTGGTGGTCGCTCAGGAAGTCGCGCCGCGAGCCGCGGTAGGAGTGGCGCTCCTCGGCCTCGTGGGCGGCCTTGCGGAGGCGGTTCCTCTGGGGATCGTACCTGATCGCGATCTGGTTGGCGGACTTCCGCAGCTCGATCCCCGCCGCCGTTGCCCTTTATGATGTCGTCGGGATGCACGGCGCGGCGGATCGGCCTGCACCTGCTATCCGGAAGTCTGTGCGAGACTTAACCATGGCCAAGCACCGCCCCCACGTCCAGATGACTGCCGTCCGTACTGAAGGCTATCTGACCATCGAATCAGTTACTCCGCGGGTACTCGCCTACGGTTCGAGAATGCGTTTGGGAGGTCGTACTGGAGGAGTAGAGAGCATCGCGCGCGACAACGCCGCGAGCCTGCGGATTACTGACTTTGGGTTCGAGGGGGAGTAGGCATAGTGGCCTTATGGTTTGATGGTTTATCTGGTATCCAGCGCCTGATTACCGACCCCCGGTGAGGTTGCATCGCGAAGGGCAATGCGCCGTGGCCGATATTTTTGTCAGCTATACCATAGCGCAAGCACACGCTCCCGCTGTATACGTCTTTCTCGCTGATGTACCAGCACTGCTTGCAGTATTAATCTCAGCAGCGAAACGGGAGGTGAATGTCATGAAATCGCATGCGACCGCCGCCACCCTCGTAGGCGCAGCGCTTCTCTCGGCTGCTGCGGCCGTGGCACAAACACCCACGACGCCCGGGCGCGCCATGAAGGGCACGCTTATCGAGACGACTGTGGCGAGCACCAACGTCCCAGCCTCGGTACCGATCACCTATTACCTGCCCAAGAATTATGACGCGAACCGCGCAGAGCGCTATCCGCTCCTCATTCAACTTCATGGTGGCGGCGGCTCGAACAAAGTGATGGAAAATTACCGGGCCATATCGGTGGGCGGGGGCATGGGCGGGCTGCTCGATCAGGCGATCGAGAACGGCTTGGTCGCGTCGATGGTGTCGGTCATGCCGTCCACTGGCCCCACAGCCTACATGAATTTCAGGGACGGTTCGCAGAAGTGGGAAGACTTCGTGATGAAGGATCTACTGCCCTACATGCGCAAGAACTTCAACGTGGTACAGGGTCGCGAGGGCACATTCATCACGGGCATCTCGATGGGCGGCATGGGTTCGCTGCGCATGGCGGTGAAGTATCCGGAAGTCTTCCAGGCGGTGGCCAGCCAGGAACCGGCCATCGAGCCTGCGCTGGCGTATGATGACATCACACTGCGCAACACATTCTATGTACCCGACACGCTCATCAAACAAATTTACGGCGATCCGATCGACAAGGACTATTGGGCAGCCAACAATCCCGC
>WNFS01005630.1_pt1 | contig 10504 bp, 9 predicted proteins | sample 5400141 | NCBI WGS metagenome assembly WNFS01 (sample SAMN13153358, study PRJNA577476) | soil metagenome | isolation source: 60 cm saprolite under Madrone tree | place: USA:California | collected 2016-06-14
GGTTGGTGGAACGGCTCCAATCTGTGGCACTCGCTAATCCGGCCGCCTTTTAACCTCGTTTCACCGGATATTCTCGTTCGATTCAAGTACGCCTTGCCTGTCCTTGGAATTTCAATCTGTCTGATCGAGGTGAGTTACCCAATCTGCATTTGGCTAAGAAAAACGCGCCTCATTTGGTTGATTTGTATTTTGGCGATGCACGCTGCCATAGGATTAATGATGGGGCTGTACCTCTTCGCGCTTGTCATGATCGTAATGAATCTGGCAGCATTCGGTTTCATTATGCCAACTCCGGCGCAGGCGACTTCAAGGAACAGTAATCAATGACGCCGCCGGATCGGATGATCGTGAATTCTCGGTAATTGAAAGCAAACGCGATAATTGATAACCGACAAACACTACCTCAGTCCCGTTACGCGGCTTCTTTATCCTCTTGACGCGAGGAAGCGAGTTGCCACAAGATCGATAAACACCGCGGCCTATGAACCCCAACGTTAGAAACTTTTTCCTGTGCGCTACCGCGATCGTCGTCACGAGCTGCGGTACTGCGACCTTTACCAAAACCGGAAGCGATGAGCAGATCGAAAGCCTGCGCAGTTTCCATCTTGCGTTTATCAACGAGTTCGCCGTTCCCAAAAAACGTTTCAATAGCGCGGCGTTCGACGCGAAAGTGAACGAAGGAAACGCCAAATTTCAGAAGGCCATTGCAAATGAGCAATTCACGGCGCGTCGTCCGGTTCTGATCGATCTCAAGGCGCAATTCGATGCCGACGCAGCACATATACGAAGCAAAGCCAGTCGCGGCAAAATCACGCCCGCGCTTGCCACCGAGATGAAGAAAGACGTTAATAAGATTTACGATCATGCCCTCGGGCGATAAAGCGAAACGCAAGAAATCTTCGGGCAAAGAGTCGGAGCTTGATTCGGCACTCGACCAGGTCGGCGACGAATCGGCCGTGGCTGCAATGAACGAATTTCGGGATTTGCTCACACAAGCGAAAGGCGACACTACTGAGCTGGTGAGGCAAAACGCGAACGAACTGGAACAGCGTCTCATCCTGTTAAAGCAAGGGAAGATTGATAAAGAAGACTTCGATTACTTCGTGGAAAACCAGAAGCGCGATCTCAGGGTCTTTATTGACAGTCAACCAGCGCAAGTGCAGGAACGCGCCGAAAACTTGACGCTGCATGTTCTAGACATAGCTGCGACGAAAGTTGTGCCGGTGTTGCTCGCAGCGCTCTAGCTGCAGCTTTCAGGGAAAACCGACGATTGCTGCAGTTCTGAAATGCGTGGTTCCGCATTTCGCGCGAAGTGCTTTAGGAGTGCGAGGCGTCTTCGCATTGCTTTCAGATTGGGGCGCGAATGGTACAAAGCGACACGAAAACGCGTGCACACTCCGAAAGCTTCGCGAAACTGATGAAGCGAGCGTCAGCGGTGAACGCGCTTCAAGATTTCGCGCAGCCGATCGTGCGGCAGCGCTTCGACGCGATGATTGTCGCGTCCGATCATTGACTGGTTATCGACCAATGCATTGACGACCGCTTCTTCGGTGGCCTGCACCACCCCCGCGAAAAGCGGGTCCATGAGATCGTTGGGAATCGTCTGCACGTTATGTGTGACTTGATCGGAGTTCGCGGCATTTGGATTTGCAGTCGAAAAAGCGATGAACAAATCGCCGGAGCCATTTCCAGAAATTGTTCCCGTTCGGGCAAGGCCAAGCGACACGCGACGCGCAAGCCGCTTCAATTGGTTCGGTAGCAGCGGAGCATCGGTCGCAACCACCGCGATACACGAGCCGCTTTCTTTCTTATATACTTCCCCGGGAATTTCTTTGCCGACAGGTACGCCCGCGATGATCAGTTGCGGACGCCGACCGAAGTTTGCTTGAAGAAATACACCGACTGTGTACGCGCGCGACACTTTCTGCCCGGCAGGATTAGCGCCCCCGGCTACAGCAACGGACACGACACGCGAGGCGGTGCCGTTGCCCCCTTTGAACTCGTAACAGATCATACCGGTCCCGCCGCCGACGCTTCCCTCCTCAATTGCGCCGCCGTGCGCGGTATCGAGCGCGTGCCAGACGTCCTCGGGTTTAACATGGAACCCATTAATGTCGTTGAGCCAGCCGTCCCACGTCTCCGCAACAACAGGCAAGCTCCACCAGTAGCCGGTCGTATCCGGTGCGCCGTGTTTAATTCGCCAGGCAATTACAGCGTCGCGCGCGACTCCGACGCTGTGCGTATTCGTAATAATGATTGGCCCTTCCAGAAACCCACTTTCTTCCACCCACGCTGTCCCCGTCATCTCGCCGTTGCCATTCAAGCTGAAATATCCAGCGTAAGCCGGGTCGTTGAGAGAATCGTGCCCGCGCGGAATGATTGCGGTAACGCCGGTTCGCACGGGACCTTTGCCGACCTCAAGCTTTCCCTCGCCGCTAATTAGCGTCGTGTATCCGACTTCTACGCCAGAGACATCAGTAATGGAGTTAAACTTACCTGCGGTACCTTCAAATGGAATTCCCAGATCGCGTGCTCGAACCACGTTCGCCTGGGTCCTCGGCGGCGGCGGTGATTTGATCGGCTCGCGCGCAGAGGCAGCGATTACGAGAGCGAACAGGAACAAGACGATCGCTTTTATTTCCTTGTCCATTTTTCCTCGGCAAAGGTTTTCGATTCGCCTTTTTCCTGCTGACGGATCAACGACGTCCAGGTTTTCGTTTTCGGATCAAAGGTAAACTTGTTCGTCAGGTCACCATTTCCGAACTTGAATTCAATCGCGAGAAGCTTGTCGTCAATTTTGCCCCGACCGAGCTCGGAATCTTTTCCGCCGAACACGTCAACCCAGTGGCAAACATAGGTTTTCGCCGCCTCATCGAAGCCGATGAACACGAATGCTTCGTACTCCGGTTTCGCGTCGGCGGGGCCGTAGTGAAACTCGATGAACTGATGATTCAGCACCCATTCGCAATGCACGCTCGTTTGTTTAACGCCGCGTTTTCCCATCTTTCGCTCTACTTGCCAATCGCCGACAAACTTATCGAGGAAAGGATCGCTCAGCTCAGGCGGCGGACCGGCAGCAAATACTGCACTGGTCGCCAGAAGCAGCGAGAGAATGGTCGTTCTTGTAAACATCGGAAACTCTGAATTTGCGAATGGTTTTCTATTTTCGTCCGACAATCAAAGCATTTAGATTACTGCCGTGAGTTACGAGGTTTTCGCCAGAAAGTATCGACCCCAGACTTTCGATGATTTGGTTGGGCAAGCGCACGTATCGCGTACGCTGAAAAATGCGGTCGCGCAAAATCGGCTTGCCCACGCCTATCTCTTTGTCGGGCCGCGCGGTATAGGCAAAACATCGACTGCCCGGATTTTGGCCAAGTCGCTCAATTGCATTAAAGGCCCGACCATCACGCCGTGCGGAGAATGCGATAACTGCCGGGAGATAGCTGCCGGCAACAGTCTGGACGTCATCGAGATCGACGGAGCGAGCAACAACAGCGTAGAAGATGTGCGTCAACTGCGGGAGAACGTTCGTTATGCGCCGGCCAAGGGCCGTTATAAGATTTATTTGATCGACGAAGTGCACATGCTTTCGCCAGCAGCATTTAATGCGCTCCTGAAGACGTTGGAAGAGCCCCCCGGGCATGTGAAATTTATTTTCGCGACCACCGAGCCACAGAAAGTTCTGCCAACTATTCTGAGCCGCTGTCAGCGGTTCGATCTTCACCGTATCCCGGCGAATCTCATCGCGAAGCACCTGCAATTTATTGCCGAAAAAGAAAAGATCACGCTGGAGCCAGCGGCAGCACACGCGATCGCGCGCGGCGCGGAAGGCGGCCTGCGCGACGCCGAATCGATGCTCGATCAGCTGGTCGCGTTTTGCGGAGAAAAAATCAGTGAGAACGATGTGCTGAATGTTTTCGGATTCACGAGCGAACAAACGGTCGTCGATCTCACGAGGCGAATTTTGCGCGGTGAAACACCGGACGCGATCGATCTTTTGCATCAGCAAAGCGAAAGTGGAAAAGACATGATGCGGCTCATGTCAGACCTGATCGCGTATCTTCGCGATCTACTCGTGTTCAAAGCCAAACCGGACGCGCTGAAGGAAGATGTTGAACCCGACGTCCAAAAATCGCTTACCGCACACGCGGAGCTGATTACCACCGATCGTTTGCTCGATCTGATCGATCAGTTTGCAGCCGCAGAGGGGCGCATGAAATGGGCTCCAAACAAGAAGCTGCATTTCGAAGTCGCGATCATTAGGGCGATTCAAACTCTGGGACAGGCGACGCTGGATGAGGTCATCGAAAAACTGGGCGAGCTTCGCGATGGCGGCGAGGCGAAAACTGTACCCGCGGGCGCTGACAGCGGCGAGAGCAAACCAATGGCGCAAACAGCCGGGGTCACCGCCCCGGACTACAGCAAGACGCGTGTTGAGGAAAAGAGCGTCACAGTCGAGGCTCAAAAAGTTTGGGAGCGCGTCCTTGCGAAGATTCCAGCACAGAAGGGCTTTGTGCGAAACTCAGCTTCAGCAGCCCACGTCCTTGGAATTGAAGGCCGCAATTTTAAACTCGGTTTCGCGACGGCCGATAAGGCCATGATGGATATCTTGAGCACACAAGCGAATCGCAAGTTCGTTGAGACGCTGCTGCACGAAATCACCGGGAAAGATTGGACTTTGAAGCTGAACGTGAATGAAGAACTCGCTTCCAAGAACGCATTACCCGCGGAACATTCGCCTTCTCATGATTTGAAGGACGAACCATTAATCCAGGAGGCGATCGAACTATTTAACGCAAAAATACGATCCTAAATCACTCGGTTAAAACGTTCAAAAAGTTACGAGAGTTACAACCGTTTTAACCTTGTAACCCTTTTAACCATTCACTCCGACGTCAGTCCCATGAATCTAAACAAATTGATGAAGCAAGCTCAGAAAATGCAGGAGCAAATGGCAAAAACGCAGGCTGCGCTTGAGAAGGAAACCATCGAAGTCAGCGCGGGCGGCGGGAAAGTGAAAGTGACAGCGAACGGCGCGGGCGATGTCGTCGCAATCAAAATCGACAGTGAAGTAGTCGATCCCAATGACGTCGAGTTTCTTGAGGAAATTATCCTTAGCGCAGTGAAACAGGCTATCGAGCAAGGCAAAGCACTTGCGCAATCAGAGATGACAAAAATTACTGGCGGTCTTGGCATACCGGGACTGCAATAATCGCTGAGTTGTAGAGGCGCTCGCCGCGGCGAGCGCCTGATCAATGGTTCGGCGTTTGATACAAACGCCGCTACACTCACCGAATTTCGCCCGTGCCAAAATAAGGCTGCAATTTGTCCGGAATATTCACAGAACCATCCGGCTGCTGATAATTTTCAATCAACGCTGCGAACAACCTCGGCAATGCCACCCCCGACCCGTTTAGGGTGTGGCAGAATCGATTTTTCCCATCACCGCCTTTGAACCGCAGATGCATTCGGCGCGCCTGGAAATCTTCACAGTTCGAGCAACTTGATACTTCCAGATAAGTCCCGCCGTCGCCAGATCCCGGCGACCACACTTCAATGTCATAGCTCTTGGCGGAAGCAAATCCCAGATCGCCAGTGCAAAGCTCGACTACTCGATAATGCAAGCCGAGAAGTTGCAACACGCGTTCGGCGTCGGCCGTGAGGGATTCGAGTTCTTCGTATGATTTCTCAGGCGTTGTGATTTTCACCAGTTCTACTTTGTCGAATTGGTGCACCCGGATGATGCCACGCGTCTCGCGGCCCGCCGCACCGGCTTCGCGGCGGAAACACGGCGTATATGCCACGAATTTTTTCGGAAGATCGTTAAGAGTGAGGATCTCATCGCGATGTAGATTTGTTAGCTGGACTTCGGCAGTTGGCGCGAGGAAAAGCTGGTTCTCTTCCATGCCATACATGTCGGCTTCGAACTTCGGAAGCTGCGACGTGCCGATCATGCAATCGCGCCGGACTAAAAACGGTGGAGCAATTTCGAAGTAACCGTGCTCGCGCGTATGCAGGTCGATCATGAAATTGATTAATGCGCGTTCGAGTTTCGCGCCTGCGCCGGTGAAACAAATAAAACCGCTCCCGGCCAGTTTTGTCGCCGACTCGGGATTGAAAAGATTTAGCCTTGTGCCAAGCGCAACGTGATCCGCCGGCTTCGTGAGCGGTGGTTTCTCACCCCAGGTGCGGATCACACGGTTCGCACTTGGATCCTTGCCGACTGGAACGCTCTCATGCGGCAAATTCGCAATTTGAAGAAGCAAATTGTTTAGCGCTGTCTCGGCAGCCGCCGCTCGTGCGTTGAGATCGGCAATTTGATCTCCTATCTCACGAACACGTTGCTCAAGCTCGGCTGTTCCCTCGCCGCTCGACCGTTTTCCGCCAATCTCTTTGCTCAGGCGATTGCGCTCGGATTGTGAACGTTGCAGTTCCGTCTCGATTCTGCGCCGTTCTGCATCTACTCGCAAAATTTCATCGATCTTCGCTTCATCGCCGCCGCCGCGCGTGGCCAGCCGCGCACGGACAAAGTCCGGCTTCTCGCGAATCAGACGAATGTCGAGCATGGCGCGATTGTAGAGGTCGCCGTCGCCGACGGCAAATGAACTGTAGGGCGTCTGTGCCAGACGCCCTCACCCCGCGCTCGGTTTCACAGAAGCGCCCTACAATTAAACCGCGCGTGACATTGATAGGTTCACGCAGATATTTCGCGCGTGGAAAAGCTTGACCTGCTCGCCGTCGCGCTCGGTCTCGCCGCGCTGGCCGGCATCAATCTTTATCTGACAGTTTTTGTCACCGGACTCGCAATCCATTTTCACTGGATCACTCTCACGCCACAGTATCAATCGCTCGAAGTCCTCGGGAACCCGTGGATAATCACCGTCGCCGGTGTTCTCTATTTCCTCGAGTTTTTTGCCGACAAAATTCCCTGGGTAGATTCGATCTGGGACGCTGTTCACACCATCATTCGGCCAATTGGCGGTACCTTGCTGGCGATTCAAGTGCTTGGCCACCCGAGTCCGGCGTTTACAGTAATCGTTGCGCTTCTCGCCGGTGGCACGAGCCTCATCGCACACACTGCAAAGGCAGCTACACGTCTGGCCAGCAACACCTCGCCGGAACCATTCTCAAACATCGGGCTAAGTCTTGGCGAAGACGCTGCCGTGCTTGGCGGGTTGGCCCTGATGCATTTCAATCCCCTGCTTGCCCTGATCATTCTCCTGATCGCCATCGGCGCGTTTTTCTATTTTGCACTAAGAATTTTACGAGCCACGAAAGCGAAGATTTGGCTGGCATGGAAAAAACTAAATGGACCAGCTGACCGCAGTTTGCCGGTGAAATTGCCCGATACATTGCCGGCGAGGCTCGCAACGGTTTTTGGAACTGAAAACGTTTTGGGCGCAACCGTCGCCTGGGCTGCGCCATGCATCAGCGGACGTGGTCGACGCATTCCAGCTAATCTTTTCGGCGCGCTCGTCGGGACAAACGAAGAGCCGTGCAAACTGATTTTCGTGGCGCACAAGGGTCGACACCCGTACGTGCGCACGATCGATCTGGAGGGCGCAGTGGTGAGTCATGAACCCGGTTTTCTTTCCGAGAACCTGGTTATCTCTCCCGCCGCGGGGAAGGGTCCAAAATACTCATTCATCTTCCCGCGATCCGATGCAGCGTTAGTTGAACAGATTGTCAGTAACCTGCGCGAGCAAGCGTTGCAGGAACAAGAACAAGGAGCGGCGGTCTCCAGTCCGCCGAGCTGATCCAGATAGCGAATCGCGCGGCGCTGTGGACTGTGGCGACATGTCGCCACTTCTAAGGTTCGCCACGGCGAATCGTCCAGCGGCGGACGCGGAGATGTCCGCGCACTCCAAAGCCGAACGTGACATTTGCACCGCGTCTTTTCATAATCCGCGCGTGAGCACGCTGGCAGAGCGCTACGCGCAAATGCGCGATACAACTCGCGTTCATGAGCGCGCGCTGTTCTCGTCGCCGCGAATTCCATCTGAACTGGAGCTGCAAGCACGCTGGTTTGCCGGAGATTTCGGCAAGCATTTTGTCACCACCACCGGAGATGAAATCGAGATCATTCAGTTCGGCACTTGGAACCGCGAAGCAGGACCGGATTTTCGTGACGCCGCAATTCGGATCAATGACAACGAGCCCGTTGGCGGCTGCATCGAGATCGATCTGCTTGATCGCAGCTGGGAAACGCACGGTCACGCAACGAATCCAGCTTTCGAAGCGACTGTGCTTCACGTTTTTGTCGAGAGAAGTGGCCGGGAATTTTTCACGCGCACAACATCGAACCGCAATGTCCCGCAGGTATGTATCGATCCTGCAACCTTACAGGAGGCGCTTACAGCAAATGTCCCGTTGGCGCGGCCGGGGCGATGTCAGGCCCCGCTTAAGGACTTACCCGAGGAACGCGTGCGCACCCTGCTGGAGGCGGCAGCGCAATTCCGTTTGCGACAAAAAGCCAATCGGATTCGCAACAAGGTCGACACCCATGGACGCGATGAAACGCTTTTTCAGGAGATCGCCAGTGCGCTCGGTTACAAGGAAAACAAGCTCCCGTTTACACTTCTTGCACAACGATTTCCGTTGCGGTTCTTGCGTGAAAATCTTCGTAATTGCGAGGCATTGCTTTTCGGCGGAGCCGGGTTCCTGGACACTTCCGACCTTGACGTCTATAAAAAATCGGCACGCGAATACGTGCGACAACTATGGGACGGCTGGTGGCCACATCGTGATGAGCTGCAAAGGTTCATTTTGCCCGCTAACACCTGGCGGCTTAGCAGCACGCGTCCGGTGAATCACCCGCAGCGACGGCTGGCGGCGCTGGCAATTCTGGCGCGCGATTGGCCTCGTCTTCAGCGCGCCTCAGGCAAGAGCAGCGTCGCTGCGGCCAGTGATTTTTTTCAAGCGCTCGAGCATCCATTCTGGAATTTCCATTACACGGTCACAGCCGCTGCGTCACCGAAGAAGATGGCGCTCATTGGTGAATCCCGAGTAGTGGATATTCTGGCGAATGTGCTGTTTCCATTTTGGATGGCACACGATTCGCAGCCTCCGAACCCCGCGAGTACAGGCGTTTGGCCCGAATATGAAAAGCTGCCGGCGCAGTTGTCGAATCGACGGCTTGAAACAGCTGCAACGCGTCTCTTCGGAGACGATTCGCGCCGGCAAGAATTCCTGAAAACCGTGGCGCACCAGCAAGGTTTGCTCCAAATCTACGAAGATTTTTGCATGCAGGACAATTCCGACTGCGCGCAATGCCCGTTCCCAGAACAGATGCGAAAGTGGCAGTGATTCGTGAAAGCTTGAACGGTTGAAGCGTTCAAGGGTTCAAGCGTTTTCTGCTCTGTCATGTTGAGCGAAGCGAAACATCTCTGGCCGTGGCTTTCGCGCTGCCGAAAGGAGTAATTCAGAGATTCTTCGCTTCGCTCAGAATGACAATGCCGGTTGTGGTTTAACAACCTTCAATGCTTCATCCGTCAACTTTTTATACAATTTCACGTGCGCACCAGTCAACTTGCGGCTAGCATTCGCCCTATGCGTTCCCCTCTCAAACACAACCGCGCCTTCACTCTCATCGAGTGCAGGCAAAAAATGATCTCACCCAAATCGTGAACGCGGTGAACGCGTTTTACACTGAATACGGAAAGTATCCACTTCCCACGGGTACAACTGCTGACTTCATCTTTGGACCTGGAGGAAACTCAAACCCGCCCTCGAATTCTGAACTATTCTATACCTTGCGCGCTATTAATGCGGGCACGATGAATGCAAACAACGCAGCTAACCCCCGGCAGATCGTCTTTATTTCCCCACCCGCCGTAAAGACTCCTACGAACCCGCGTTCCGGAATCGCCACGCAGGCCGCGACGATTAATTGCTTTTCGGTCGCGATCGGCGACCTCGTCGATCCGTGGGGAACACCCTATAACGTGGAAATCGACGGCAATTACGATAACCAAATCACCACGAATCCCTATGGGAACAATAACGGTGCTGGGCCACAGCCACTGACAATCGGCGTCATCGCCTGGTCGCTCGGTAGCGACGGGGTACTGGGGACCAAAACGGGAACGTGCACCGGCAATAACTCCTTCACAAACTCTGACGATGTGATTTCGTGGCAGTGATCAGGAGTTCGCCGCGATTGCTGTTGTAGAGTCCGCTGTCCTCAGCGGAGAAATACCGCGCTCTCTTCTCCCTGCGCTGAGGACAGCGCACACTACAGCCGTTCCGGTTACAGGCTGTTGTAAATCCTCCTGAGACCCAAAAATCTTCCGTGTGCCACCATCACGCTGCCGCGCACCAAACGGGGTTGAACGAAACATAGCGCGAGCGCAAGAGCGCTTGTCATGATTAAGAGCCGCAAAGCATGGGACGTTAGGACAATTATGTTCGACTTCATACCTACGGGTTCGACTCGGCTTCGGCTTGCGGACATTTTGCGATTGAAGTTAACGGCCGTTGAATCCTGGAAAGGCTGATGAAG
>WNFS01004639.1_pt1 | contig 10498 bp, 9 predicted proteins | sample 5400141 | NCBI WGS metagenome assembly WNFS01 (sample SAMN13153358, study PRJNA577476) | soil metagenome | isolation source: 60 cm saprolite under Madrone tree | place: USA:California | collected 2016-06-14
CAGGCGTCCGTATAACAGAAATACCAGTTTCAGTGGCCAAGGATGGGTTCGAGAAAGAGAAACAGTGCTGGCTGCAGGTCAAAGCCGATGAGAGGTGGCCGTCATCATGCGGCAAGACCAAGCAATAGCTATTTCGCCGATGGCCCACAGAGGATAAACGGGATGGAGCGAGACGCGCCAGCGGTTTCGGAAGATTCCTAATGGACGCGGGAAGTAGCCCTTGAAGATCAAGCATTTCCAGCAGTAGGGTGGTTCTGGTAGGATGAATGCTATTTTCGCATTCGATGATAGTTGTTGTTTTTATGAGTTCTTGTAGCATTATTGCCTCAAGATGTTGCCTGCTTCTCGTTTCCTCCGCCCGGCCAGCAGGGTGCCTACATTATTGCCGGCATTGACGGGCCCAGGGTTCTTTAACACGGACTTGTCTTGTTCAAGAGTTTCACTTTCGGACAGTCGGAGAACAAAAAGCTTCAGTTCCGTTTCTCCGGTTATAACTTCCTCAACCACCCGAAGCGGACGTTCCTCAACAGCGACCAAAACTTGAACCTTACGTTTAACAGCAGTGGGAACCCTACGAACCCCAATTTCGGGTAGGCAACAAACACGATCGGCCATCGCATCATTCAGGTGATGGTCAAATTCTCCTGATAGTTCTGCTGGAAATCAACGAAAGGGCGGCTGCAGAAGCCGCTCTTTTTTGCTTGGGTGCTTCTTGGTACGGATGGTATCCTCTCGATATTCACGGCGACGAAGTTCAGATCTTGCGGGATCGAAGTCTGGCTCATCGTCTTGGGTTTTCTGTGCTCATGAAAACATTCCGTCAGAGCAATCTTTCTTGGTTTAGAGCCGTCAGAGCACTATTTGCATTATTGTGCCTCGGCTTCGCAGCCTGCGGAAATGCAGCTTCTCCTGGCCCTCAGAGTTGGCCGGTTTCTTCTACCCAAGCCAGATCACAATTTGCCATCGCCGATTTCGATGGTGACAATCGGCCTGACCTCGCCACCGTTCAGGTCGGACAAGGCAGCTCCTGGGATACACACTATTGGATCGCCTTCCAACTTAGCCACGGATCGCGACAGGTCCTGGGCGTCACAGCGCCGACTGGTGGACTGCAGATCACATCTCGCGATGTAAACGGCGATAGCTTTCTCGATGTCGTCGTTACGACAGCGTGGACGAACCGGCCGGTCGCTGTCCTTCTGAACGATGGTCTGGGGAACTTTAAGGCTTCCAGTCCATCTGCAGTTCCGGCAGCCTTCACCACTTCTGAAAACTCTTGGGCCTCCACTACTAATGAGTTTAAGGACGCTACTGCCGTCCTTCTTTCGCGCCATCCCACTGGAAATTGTTCAGAGGGCGGTAGGTTTTCGTCATCTCGAAAAGTGACGGGGCTGCTCGTTCTGCGGGCCTCTCGCAATTCGCTTTTCTCTCCAATCGTTTCATTCCTCGGTCGGGCTCCACCCTCCTTCGTTCCTCACATTTAGACTGGCGGCTAGCGAATCCGTGGACGGGCGCGCTCACGCGCATCAGTGCCGCCTTACGAAGCGCTGAACACAGGTCGCCAATCACGCCCGTACCTACACCTAGCAGTTCGCCGTTGCAGGTGGCGTAGCCCACGCTGTGGTTCAGGCGCTGCCAGAAAGTCCGGGGAGGTTTCATGAAGCGTTTCTTGAGTCGTCTGTGCGTCGGGCTGTTTGCCACCGCAGTTTTGGCGGAAAGCGGGTTCGCTCAAAAACCGCTGACTTGGCCGGAGGTTCTTGACAAATTCGAGGCCGCCAATCCCACGCTGCGAGCAGGGCAAGTTGGACTCGACGAGTCGAAGGCGCAAGAGATCACGGCGTTTCTTCGTCCGAATCCGAATTTCACGGTGTCTACGGATGGGACGCAAATCGCGCCTTACAAAGACGTCTGGCAGCCGTTGACCGGCACGCAGTTTTCAACCAATTTCAGCTATTTGCACGAGCGGCAACGTAAGCGCGAATTGCGGCACGAGAGCGCTGAAAAGGGCACCGGCATCGCGACATCGGGGCAAGCCGATTTGGAGCGCACCCTTGTCCTTGGCTTACGAATGGCATTCGTGCAGGCACTGCAGGAAAAGGTGATTTTGGAATTGGCGAAGGAAAATCTTGCCTACTACGACCACGTGCTGGGGGTGAATCGCGAACGTTTCAAGGCTGGCGCGATTGCCCAGGTGGATTTGGACCGGCTGGAGCTTCAACGAGTGCAGTATGAATCCGACCTGCAAATCGCGAAACAGAGTTTGGAAACCGCAAAAATCCAGCTTCTCATGCTCCTGAACGATCGGACGCCGGTGCATCGATTCGACGTGACGGGTGCCTTCGATTTCTCCAACCAAATCGCACCGTTGGACGAAGTGCGGCAAGTCGCTCTCGATAACCGCCCGGACTTAAAGGCGGCGCTCCAGTCCATCGAGAAAGCAAAAACCGATCACCGACTAGCGGTAGCGAACGGATCGACTGATCCGACCTTCAGCGCGTGGTGGACGTACAACCCCTCGTTCAGCAACCCGTTTGACCACCAAACGCTCGGCGTCAGTATCAGCATCCCCCTCCGCATCTTCGACCGCAACCAAGGAGAAAAACTGCGCACACAGTTGGATATTGAGCGCAACGAGAAACTAATGGCGGCTACCCAGGCACGAGTCTTCAGCGATGTGGATTCCGCCTATGCCACGGTGACGAGCACGGTGACGCTTCTGCAGCCCTACAAGGACCGGTATTTGCAGCAGGCCTCGAGAGTGCGGGACACGATTGCGTTTTCCTACGAACACGGCGCGGCATCGCTCCTCGATTTTCTAAGTGCGCAGGCGGAATACCGGAGCGTGCAAGTCAGCTATTTGAACCTAGTTGCTTCGTACATGATCGCGGCGAACCAACTGAATCAGGCGGTAGGTCGCGAGGTCATTCGATGAGATACGCGGGCTTTGGGACGACGGGTTTACTTTTCATCTTAGGACTGTTCTCGGCGGGCTGCGGCCAGGGCAAGGGGGGCCCGCAGGCTGAGGCACCGCCATCTCCTAAGGTTGAGCACGAGGAGGATGTGAATGTCGTGCAGGTGGACCATCCCGAGCATTCCCATTGGCCACTGCGGTCTGGCATGTTGCTACGTCCCAGTTGGTTGCGACCGGTGGAGTGAGTCCTGACATCTCCAGGACTGTGCCGGTTGTCTCGATTGCTACGGGCCGCGTTGTAGAGATTCATGCGCGTCTTGGCGATACGGTAAAAAAAGGCCAGCTCCTGCTGCGCGTCGAAAGCGCTGACATGTCCGCTGCTTTTGCGGATTATCGAAAGGCTGTTGCCGACGAGCAACTCGCGCGTACGCAGTTGGAGCGATCCCAGCTGCTCTACGACAAGGGCGCAGTCTCGTTGAACGAACTGCAAGTGGCTCAGGATGCGGAAGACAAGGCCAAGGTCGATGTGGAGAACACTGCGGAGCGCCTTCGCGTCCTCGGGGGAGACATCAATCATCCAGCGGCAATCGTTGAAATTCGCGCGCCAGCCACCGGGGTCATCACCGACCAGCAGGTTACAACCGCTGCCGGCGTAGCGGGTTTGAGCTCTCCCAATCCGTTCACCATCTCGGACCTATCCCACGTCTGGATTCTCTGCGACGTTTACGAAAATGATCTTGCCAACGTCCACGTAGGCGAAACCGCGGAGGTCCGCCTGAATGCATATCCCGACAAGGTATTCACCGGGCGCATCAGCGACATTGGGCACGTACTCGATCCGAGTCTGCGTTCGGCCAAGGTGCGCATCGAGGTGCCCAATCCCGGCCTTATGCGCATCGGGATGTTTGTTACGGCCACATTCCTCCTCCAAAAGAAAGAGACACGCGTGGCGATTCCCGCAACAGCAATTCTGCATTTGCATGACCGGGATTGGGTCTACGTTCCCGCGGGTGGAAGCAAGTTCCGCCGTGTGGAAGTCTCGGCCGGCGACAATTTGCCAAACAAAATGCAAGACATCGTGTCAGGAATAGAACCGGGCCAGCAAGTCGTGAGCAACGCGCTGGTTTTGCAGAACACCGTGGAGCAATAGGTGAGAGTCCATCCAAGTGCTCGCCAGGCGGTCCGATGATGCGCGGTCTCATTGATTTCGCGCTTAACAGCCGGTTCATGGTGCTGGCCCTTGCTGTTCTATTGCTTCTCTGGGGTGCCATCTCATTTCATCGCCTTCCCGTAGAAGCGTATCCAGACGTGGCCAATAACTACGCCCAAATCATCACGCAATGGCCGGGCCGAGCGGCGGAAGAGGTGGAACAGCAAGTCACCATTCCCATTGAAATCCAGATGAATGGTATGCCGCATTTGGCACACCTGCGCTCGGTCTCGCTCTTCGGACTATCCAGCGTAATGCTTATTTTCGACGACAATTCCGAAAACGATTGGAACCGGCAGAAAGTGCTGGAGAGACTGTCACAGGTCACCCTTCCTGCAGGCTTGCAACCTCAGATGGGCACGGACTGGAGCCCGGTGGGTCAAATCTATTTCTATCATCTGAAGAGTACCAATCCGAAGTATGACGTCATGGAATTGAAGTCCATTGAAGATTGGACGCTTGAGAAGCAGTTCAAGTCCGTTCCGAATGTCGTCGACGTTTCGAGTCTCGGGGGAGTGACGCGCGAGTACCAAGTCCGCGTCGATCCCAACAAACTCGTTGCCTACGGTTTGAACATCAGCCAAGTAGAGCAGCAGCTCGCCAATAACAACGTAAACGCGGGCGGAAGCTTTGTTGAAGCAGGCTTACAGCAAATCAATGTCCGAGCAATCGGCTTATTCAACAGCGCTCAGGACATCGCCCAAACAGTGCTCGCCACCAAGAGCGGCACCCCGCTGCGGGTCCGTGACATCGCCAGTGTCGCTCAAGGTCCAAAGATTCGCTTGGGACAAAATGGCAAGGCCATCCATCGGGCGGACGGAACTGTCCTTGATAACGATGATGTAGTGGAAGGAATGGTCCTTCTGCGGAAAGGCGCAAACGCGGACGACACGCTTGCTGCGCTCCATGAAAAGGTCAAGGAACTGAATGAGTATATTCTTCCTCCTGGCGTCAAAATCGTTCCATTTCTCGACCGAAGCGACCTCGTTCACCTGACGACCCACACGGTCCTCCACAATCTGACCGAAGGCGTGTTGTTCGTGTCGGTCATTCTGTTCTTTTTTCTGGGCAATTTCCGCGGAGCCATGATCGTTGCGTTGACCATTCCGTTTTCGCTTCTGTTCGCGTCGATTTGCCTCGACCTCAACAAGATTCCGGCGAATCTTCTTTCTTTGGGCGCCCTTGATTTTGGCATGGTTGTCGACGGAACCGTCGTCATCATCGAAAACATCGTCCGGCACTTCAGCTTGGAAGCAGGTGTCCAAAAGACGCCGCTGGAGCGCATTCGCAGCGCAGTACGCGAAGTACTCCGGCCCGTATTTTATGCCCGGGCTATCATCATCGCCGCTTATCTGCCGATCTTCACGTTGCAAAGCGTCGAGGGGCGTCTGTTCAAGCCCATGGCCTGGACCGTTTCGTTCGCTCTCTTGGGAGCGTTGGTCTTCTCCATTGTGATTGCACCTGTCCTTGCCCTCCTTCAATTTCGCCATGGAGTGCGTGAATGGCATAACCCGGTCATGGAGTTTCTAAGAGAGAAATATCGAGTTGCACTGCGGTGGGCGATTGGACATCGGCGCGTCACCGTGGGGACGGGAGCGGCGGCATTTGTTCTTTCCGGATTGCTCATGGTCAGCGGAGTGATTGGCTCAGAATTCCTGCCCCATCTCGATGAGGGAGCCGTTTGGGTTCGAGGGACGCTGGCCCCAAGCACAGGACCTACCGAGAGCGTGCGCGTCGCAAATCAGGCCCGCGTCATTCTCGCTTCGTTTCCCGAAGTCACAGTGGCGACAAGCCAAGTGGGAAGGCCCGATGACGGCACTGACACCACTGGCTTCTTCAACACCGAGTACTTCGTCGACCTGAAGCCGAAGTCACAGTGGCGGCCCGTCTTTCACGAAGACAAAGACGAGCTCATCTCTGCAATGGACCGCGAACTCCGCAAGATGCCGGGGATTCTTTGGAATTTCTCTCAGCCAATCGCGGACAACATGGAGGAAGCAGTCAGCGGCGTCAAAGGCGAGCTCGCCATCAAGTTATATGGTGATGACCTGCGGGTCCTCGAAGAGAAGAGCGATGCGGTCGTCAATGTAATGCGGCGCGTCCCCGGTGTTGAAGACCTGGCCCTGTTTCGAGTCCTGGGACAGCCCAACCTGAACATTACCGTCGATCGTCTCGAAGCCGCGCGCCACGGTATCAATGTCGCTGACGTTCAAGATGCCGTCGAGACTGCGGTGGGCGGGAAAGCAGTTAGCCAGGTTTTGCAGGGCGAACAACGCTACGACCTGGTGGTGCGCTACCAGGCTCCTTACCGCGAAACGAAAGAAGCCATCGAGAATATCCGCCTCTTGTCGCCCTCGGGAGAACGAGTTTCCCTTGCTCAGCTGGCCAAAGCTGAAGTCCGAGACGGGGCATCCGAAATATACCGCGAAGAAAATTCCCGCTATGTGGCGATCAAATACAGCGTCCGTGGACGGGACTTAGGCAGCGCCGTGGAGGAAGCGATGAAGCGCGTCCGTGACCAGGTGAAACTTCCCGTCGGTTATCACATCGATTGGGCCGGTGAATACGAGAGTCAAGAGCGATCCGGGAGACGACTGATGATTGTCGTCCCGACCACGATTCTAGTGATCTTCATGGTTCTCTATACGATGTTCGCTTCTGCAAAGTGGGCTGGCCTCATTCTCGCCAACGTCGCAATCGCTCCCATCGGAGGGCTGCTAGCACTGCTCATGACTGGCACACACCTCAGCGTGTCTTCGGGCGTCGGTTTTCTGGCGCTCTTTGGAGTGTCCGTTGAGACCGGCATCATCATGATGGAGTACATCAACCAGCTGCGTGCAACGGGCCACACTATCGAATCTGCGGCCGTCGAAGGTGCCGTTCTTCGCCTTCGCCCCATCATGATGACCATGCTTGTGGCCACCCTCGGATTGCTCCCCGCTGCACTTTCGCGCGGCATCGGGTCGGACTCGCAGCGTCCCTTCGCCATAGTTATCGTCGGAGGGCTGATGGGGGCGCTCCTGCTGAGCATTTTCTTGCTGCCGACCTTGTATGTGTGGGTGGCCCGAGATGGCGACAAGCTGCCAGAACCAGAGGCGGATTTTGACGAGAGCAGCTAGCGCAATTTAGATCGCGGAGGAAGTCGGGAAATGGTTTGTCGCAACGCCAGCGCGCTGAAAACCCAGCGTTTCGGGACGGTGGCCATCACTGTAGTTTCCATTCCGCTATTGGCGCTCCTCTGTTTCGCGGAAGCGCAAACCTTGAAGTCTGGAAAGAGTGACGGCGGTCAGAGGAAGGTCGCCCTGATTGTCCATGTCACAGATCAAGGCGGGAACCCGGTTGCACCCAATGCAGTGAAAGATGTTCTAGTGATGGAGCATGGCAAGAAACTGCAAGTTGTGGACGGTCCGAAAATCGCGGGACCCAAACGGATCGCCCTGTTGCTCGATTCCAATTTCCACCAAAGAAAGGTTTTGGCCCTCGAACAACAAAACGCTGTGGAGCTGCTGTCCGAATTCGAGAAGATAAAAGCACAGGCTCTGGTGATGAGCTACGGAACAGAGATTCACTCCTCGGGAGAGCTCGTGGATGATTGGGACAGCTTAAAGAACTTCACTGGTTCCTTGACGGTAGAGACCGACAAGCACAATGAAACGGTACTCTTATACGATGCCATGAAACGCGCGTTCGAAAAACTGAACGACGGGCCGGGCACCAAGGCTGTCGTTGTCTTCGCGGAGGGAAACGATCACGGAAGTTCTATCGGGTGGAAGAGTCTAACCCGTCTCGCGCATCGCCACCAGATTGCTTGCTACGTGGTCTTGTTCGCGGACCACAGCTTTTATGGCCGGGAGGTGCGGCACTACGGGTACCGGCTAGTTGAGTTGGTGCCCAAGACTGGCGGCAGGTTGTGGGAAGTGGGAGACAATCCACGAAAGGCCCGTGAAACCGAGCAACAGGTTACCGGGGCGTTGGACTCCCAGGGCCTCGTCGAAGTTCTGGTGCCAGATGTTCACGTAAATCGCTTTCACCCCGTCAAAGTTACTTCTTCCGGCTACCAGGTCAGCGCGCAAACAGGGTACTTCGATGACACAATTCAGTGATCGGCGCCTTTGGCTCACCGATTGCCCACGAGATTGATGACTATCAACGCACTCGTCTAACACCCAGGCGCAAAACGTCCTCGTTCGCTGGCTGCACGGGGTAGTAGGATGGAATCGAATGTCAGTCGCAACAGTGAGGCCCCTCTCAGAACTCCCAGTCCGGCAAGAACACAACGAGACGAGCGACTCGAATTCGGAGAATTCGGTCGTTACGGGATAGCCGGTCGTGCGATACCCTCATCCTTCAAGACGTGTCTGGCAGCGTCAGTCTGAAGATACGGATCAGGAGGTGTTCCAAAATGGTTCAGGAAAAGGGCAGAAATATGCTATATTTATGCAACGTGATTCACGCATATGGCAACCCACGATCACGGCGAATACCTTTCGATGCAACAACTTGCGGCCCCAAAACCAATTGGTGGGGGACGTGCCTCAATTTTAAAGAGCGGGAAAAGCAGAACCTGTCGAGCAGTTGAAGTACGATGGGAAATAAATGTGAATCTTTTGCTTTCAGGCGAGCCTTGGCGAAGCAAATTGGCCAGGCAGATTGACCCACTTTCGACGTGGCTGCGGTTCTGTTTGCTGGTCCTCCTTGGTTCCTTCTTCGGTAGTATTCCGGCCCAAGCAAGCAGTGTAATTTTGCCGGTTTCCGGGCCTAGGTTACCCTTTGCAGTTGACGATTTTGACGGGGATCTTCACCCGGACGTAGCGACTGTTCAGCCAGTATCCAATAATTCGTCAAATACAATTACAATTTACAAAGTCCAACTGGAGCTCAGCGCCTCCGGGCCGCAATCCATTCGTTTGGTCGGGCCCGTAGGGGGTCTTCAAATCCGCGCGCGCGATGTGAACGGCGACGGCATTCCCGACCTCGTCGTCAGTTCAGCTTGGCGAGAAGAGCCCCTGGCCGTCCTCCTCAGCGATGGACGCGGTGCCTTTTCATTGGCGGAGCCATCTTCCTTCCCCGGAGTGTCTGGCAGGTCTGAGAACACCCTGAACGGTAACGTATCATGCCAGATAGACACGGTGGCGATACCCCCGCGGTCGCCTGTGGCAAATGTCTCTGGTTCGCAATACCTGTTACATCCTAGCCCGGCGGCGGGCTCCATTCCACGAGCAAATTCTGTATCATTCCTCAGCGCCCTATTAGTGTCTCTCCCGGGGCGCGCGCCTCCAAAATCGTCCCACTCCTAAAGTTCTACCTGTTCTGTCCAAACCGGCGGCCTTTCGGCTCGTCGTCTGTGTAAATCAGGGAGCCCCTGCCGTTGTAGCAGCTTTATCGTGCTGCAAAGGTTGTGGATGCCCAGATTCACGGAACTGGTTTAGGACTGGCGAGTAGCAAATCGTATTGCAGAAGCAATGGAAGGAAGTCTGTTTGTAACGAGTGAAGTGGGCGTGGGGAGTACTCTTACGCTGCACTTACCAGTCCCCAGGGCAGTCGGCTGCCGAAATGGCAGCGTGACTTCCGGAATCGAGTTAGGCGTGCAGAAATGAATGAAAATATTCTGTTGGTGGAAGATGAAGAAGCACTGCGCATGACCCTCGGCGATCGCCTGCGTAGCGAGGGCTACCGGGTCGATTTCGCCGCCGATGGCAATCAGGGTTTTGACAAGGCCACCACTCTGCCTTTCGACCTGGTCATTCTCGATGTCATGCTGCCGTATCGCAACGGATTCGACGTTTGTCGCGGCGTTCGGCAACAAGGGCTGGCGACTCCCATTCTTATATTGTCTGTACGCGATCAAATCGTTGATAAGGTGGTTGGACTTAGCCTCGGTGCCGACGACTACATGACGAAACCATTCGACTTCGCGGAACTCATTGCTCGGATCCAGGCCCTACTACGACGCGTACCAATCCATACCGGACAAGGTGTTCACCAATTCGGTTCAATCCACGTAGATGTCCGGCGCGCAGAAGTTACTCGGGACGGAATGCAAATTTATCTTACAGCTCGCGAGCTCCAGCTTCTTTGCTACTTGGTGGAACGGACGGGAAGTACTGTTCCTCGAACCGAACTCTTGCGATCGCTGTGGGGTTATGAGGCCGGTGCGTTCACTCGTACAGTCGACACGCATGTGTCCAGCCTGCGCCAAAAGTTGGAGGGCAATCCCGGACGGCCCGAGCTCATTCTCACTGTCCCGGGAGTCGGCTACAAATTCATGGGATCGAGTCAGAAATAATTAACCAAGCTCAGTCTCAGATCTTCCCTCGCCGGGGCGCCTCGGCAATTCCCATACTTGCGGTTCTCCGTTCATTTCTTAACTTCAGCAC
>WNFS01007966.1_pt1 | contig 10498 bp, 11 predicted proteins | sample 5400141 | NCBI WGS metagenome assembly WNFS01 (sample SAMN13153358, study PRJNA577476) | soil metagenome | isolation source: 60 cm saprolite under Madrone tree | place: USA:California | collected 2016-06-14
CAGTAGGAAATAATTGACAACCCTTGCAAAGGTGGTCCTGGTGGCGATGATTCTGGCCATGAACCTCGCATGATAGGGGACTTTGATGGCAGTGCTAATGCGCTCTGGACTCTCTACGGGAAGGAAGCTAAGAGCCACGACGAAGCTCGGGTTCAAACTCTGAAGGACGACATGGATGGTGTTCTTATATTCGTCCGTCCATATTTTTCCCGTGCACATGACGGTCTCCGTTGTACTGACGTGCAGTTCACAGGCCGGTTTATTTTCTGCCTCCCTCACATCGTTCGTGGTTGACAGCAAAGCGAACCTTAAAGTCAACCCCACGGACAAAATGGTGTATTACCTCGAACAGCATTCCACTATACTTTCCCAGATCTCTCAGCAACTCGCTTCCATCGCTCCACAGGTTTCTATCCCTTCTACTCCGCCTCCACCCTTCCCACCTTTCAACCCAGAGGCATCCGATATTCGTATAAATGCGATTTGGTTCATGGCACTCACCTTCAGCCTTTTGGCGGCACTCCTCGCGATACTTGTGCAGCAGTGGGTCCGGGATTATATGCACGTCTTCCCGCGATACAGCGATCCCCTGAAGTGTGCCCGGATCCGACAATACTTATATGAAGGATCAGAGAGATGGTCGATGCCTCGTGTAGCCGAGGCTGTACCTGGTCTCCTACATCTCTCTCTGTTCCTATTCTTCGCAGGGCTCGCGGACGACACCCTGAAGATCAACACGACAGTTGGACTGAGCACCACTATTCCCATTGGGATCTGTGTGTTGCTGTACATGTTTACAACGTTTGCGCCAGTGATTTATCCTCAGTCACCATACCAGAACTCATTCTCGGCCGGTATCTGGTATGCGATGCAGAAGGCACGCTGTCGGATATTCAAAGATCGGGATGGCAAATCGAAGATTGTTAGTGCAAACTTGGCACAAGGACAAATGCAACTTTCGATGGAGGAGACGGAGGAGCGGAAGGCCCGAGACGCGCGAGCTCTTCGATGGCTGTTGGACAACGTTACGGAAGATGCGGAAATCGAATCATTTACGATGTCGATCCCTGGTTCTTTTAATGGAAAATGGAGTTTCGAAGTATGGACAGAGTTGTCCAAATTCAAGGAGGACGATATGCCACCTGTGGCGCAACCTTCACGTTCGAGGAGAATACCAAATGTCCTCGGGTCGATTGCTGGCCAGTTCAGGACGTCCGCTGGAAGTCGTCACGGTTCTCCCCCGAATGCAATAACACACCGACAGGCATCACACCCCACCAATGTTATCACCACGTCCATCCATGAAACGAATACTATCCGCGAAGTATGCGGGCGTATAGCGCATTTATTTGATACGTGCAAGAATCGTGGTGTTTTCGCAAGCGATGAACTTTGGCGGAGACGTACTCGTGCATGTGTCGAGGCTACGGCGTCGCTGGTATGCTACGCTGATGCGGACATTCATTGGTTCGGGGATCTCCTGCAGATTCTGGGAGATATCGGCAACTTTGAAGGGACACGCGACTTGTTTATGGACGGGAAGGAACCAACATTTGTCGCTCGGTGGACATGTCTTTCGATTACGGCGATTCGGGCGAACCTAAGCGACAACACGTCGTTCAAGGCGCATGCGAAGTCGGCTGTGGCGTCATTCGAAGAACTCGGGCCTAGAGAAGGCACTAGTGACGAGATGGCAGAGCAGAACGCCCAGGAAGTCGAAAAGACAATGGAGTCCAAGTTCAGGGAACACGAACAAGACTTATCCGTATTTTTGCGGGATGAAGAATTGATCACTGACGGTGTCAAAGCTGGTTTGAAAGCGGTCAAATTCAGGACCGATTCCCTCTACGAGACGATCGACGGCAATCACAGAATAACTCAACAATTACCCGGTATATATTTCGATTTGTTCAAAGTCGACAATGACCGCGATCCACTCTCGTCAAGGGACTTCCTTTTATATCGATTTAAATCCAGTCAACAGCTCGTCTCCGACATGAACGAACTCTACTACCATACTTCCTTGTCCCAATCTGAAACCGCCAAGCTTGTCATCGAGAAAATTATTCGGCACAAGAATCTACTGCAACGACAATTGTGGCGTCTCCAAGATGTCCGCGATGGTGGTGGACTCGGCTTCGCTGTCGAACTTTTCCTCCTTGCTCTCAAGCAACTATTATCCACACTTCCGTCACAGGAATCCTACTCTGCGCTATACATCGGCACTCTAAAGGCCATTACATCTGATTGGAGCAAGTACAAGCATTCCGTTGGGACACAAAAAATCCTTCTGGATGCCATTGCCGCTGACCATGGCTTCCTTTGTGGATTTAATTATCCAGAATATATTACGGACGAGCTCTGGGACCTGCTGGGTAATATTCTCGAGGGACAGGCAGGCCCCCATATTACCAGTGCGGTGCAGCATCTTACAGGTGCAGCATCTTACAGATCGCCAATTGGGGGGTTATAAATATGGGGCCAGGGCGGAGGAGGTCATCTCCCGGTTGCGCGCATCCTAGAGCGTAGGGGTCCTTTTATATTTGTGCAAAGTGTTTTAAAGCAGTTCAACATTACATCTAGTATGAATATACTTTTGTGGCAATGCACTCCTCACTGTAAGCAAACCAGTGATCAACAAGTGACATTGAATCGAGATGTCAAGAGGCAGCCTGAGGACAGACGTAAAGATTGCTCGCCCGGCTGCCAGCGAGTCTATGGCAGCCTGAGGGCGCATAGACTGGACTAGTCGCCGCCGTTGATGAACTAGGTAATCATCACGGAGTTTATCTCCTGCAGTAAGACCTCCTGGTGTAGAAGGATAACGCGTTCGCTCTCCTTCCTATACTGTCTGGGGAACTTAGACTATTAAAAGGGGGGTAGAGTAATTAAGGAATTTTCGGGTACTGTGGTAATAATTTCCCGTCCATATCGATTACATTGCAGGATTGCCTGCCGACCGAGCTCGGCTCACTTCGCTACAGTGCATTTCCCTACAGGTGACCAACCTCGAAACGGCCTACTGTCGTATACCCCCACTTGTGCGGGCCGGCCTCAGGCGCGTCAAAACTTTACGTAGCTTTTCGTAGACTCCAGTTGGACACGGTCTCAGCGACCTCAGCCCCTGTACTCGAGTATGCGAGTAACGCGAGTACTTGTCAACCACTGGCACTTGGATGTTTTTACAAGACCCGACGACACATCGTACCTGCCGGTGGGTCCAACATGTATGCTGAGATTCCTATGATCTCGCAGCGAGCTACGTGGGGCCCGGGCTACACGTATCATGCCGATCGGTTTATTGCGGCGGTACGTGGTGTCCAGAAGCTCAATATATGGATGCCGGGAAGAAAGAGGGGGAGGCAACTTGCTCCTCCTAACGTATTCCGCGATATCGCTTAGTATAGATAGTACTTCGTCAGGACAACCAGCGACTCGGAAGAGGAAAAAGATATTATTCCCATGTAGATATAAGGATAGTAGAGCGCATTAATGTTGAGCCAGATAAGAACCTTTGACGTCGGCTGGTATGACCGGACATCACTGTAATGGCCGTGCTTCGGCACTCCGCCGGAGACATCTGCACGGGCCGCCGCCGCGCAGTACTTCAGATGGCTGGTAAGGAGATAAAGGGCGTGGGAATGCAGGCGGGTACGTGGAAAGTGGAGCGTGGCGTGTGGGTCCAATGTCCAGGACATAGCCCCCTGTTGAGTAGCTTAACTCTAGGCAACGCGACAACATGAAATTTCATGACCAATTCAAGACAAGCTCCACTCAGTTGGTCTCTTCATCCGTGTAGGCGGCGGTCGCGTCGACTTGTGGTCAGGGGCTTTTGGTCCGTCCGTGGTGGAGCAAATCACGTATAGGGATAGGGATGGATAGGGATGTTGAGTGCCGCGTTGGTTGGTCATCGTGGAACGTGGAACGCGGAATGCGGAAACTGTCCCCTGACAAACAGGGAAAACATGTGATGGTCAGCAAGGACTCAAATGACGCAAATGTAAACGCAAGGGTATAAGACGAAATTGTGCGATGGCGACGATAGATAGACTCCTAGAGCTCTCTTTCGAAAATGTCACTTACGCATTATTTACTCAACGAGTACCCTCACTTTGAGCGCTTCCTTGGCGATGTGGCGATCAGCGACCGAGCATATCGTCCAGGCCTCCAGACGGATAGTTTCCGCCCGAGGTAAGGGCCCCTCCCTCTCCATTGAAGCTGTCTCTTGAAAGAGTAATCTAACCACCGTATAGGATGGACATCCATCACGACGATAAAACGAACACCACGACGGTGATATTCGATCTGCCAGGCATGCAAAAGGAGGACGTATCCATCGACGTTCATAACAGCATCCTTACCGTATCTGGGGAGACGAAAGAAACGACCGAGCGAGACGAAGCCGGATTTGCGCACCGCGAGCGACACTGGGGCAAATGGTCCAGGTCGCTCTCGTTGCCGCAGGGCACGAAGGTCAGCTGTTCTATCAACCCCTCACCGTCAAGCCGCCAACTGATTCCATTCTTTAGAACGAGGATATCAAGGCGACCATGGCCAACGGCGCCCTGGAAATCACCTTCCCGAGATCCGTCCCGGAAACCGCGCCTTCCAGGATTGCCATCTCGTGAACAAGACAAGAAAGAAGACGGTGTCGTCGACAAAAAATCTCGGAAGGATAGTTGTGTTGCTTTTGAGAGCGATGTTGTGTTCTGTGAGATAATTTGCTGTACGATTATTTGATGCGTCACTCAGCTCCGGGCGGCGACGACAATAGCGATGTAGTTTATAGTATAAGTTAGTACTATTGTCATGCAAAAACCCATACAGTTAAATCACTATACGCCCGAAGAGAGAACAAGGATGCATGATGCAGTCACATGATGGAAGAAGGATCGCTACGCTAAAGAAGAAATAGGATCCAGCATCAGACACTACAGAATTTAACAGAATATATGGCTCACCTCTGTCCCTCCTTAGGTCAGACCCTTCGGTGGAGGGGCAGGAGGAACAGCCTCAAGGTCAGTTACCTCAACCCGTGTTATCCCAACGCTCTGAAGCTCTACGGGTGGCGGCAAATGCGAGGTGTCGCCCCTTATGTCGCCAAAGTCGTTATCGTCACCGCCTTCTCCTTCCTGGTCTTCGTCATCTCCCAAAAACAAATGCGCTGGCGGGCCATCATCTTCAGAGAGGCGCACGGCACCCTCTTGGCCCGTCCACGTTTTCAGTCTAATAGAAGGAAAACGAAGTTCTAGAAGGGGATGTGACTTGGGGGATTACACCATTACGCACTGATGGGCGACGACAGTTCTGAGTGTATCGGACCGTCGCCAAATGATAAAGAGTACGTAGACCGTCGCGGTGGTGAGAAGGAGAATGAATGTAAACGATCCAATAGGTTGTGGTTTGGGGGCGGGGCGTGCTTCTGTGCTTTTGAAGTTAGCATGTGAATAGGAGGGATGCTGAGCTTACAGTAACACTGACTTCCTGGGGGAAGAGGAGGTACCATTTTGTGTAGAAAGATAGGTTAATAGATGATGCAGATGCAGTGTATCTGCAACGCGGCCATGGACACCACGCGACACGCGGCCCGCGGCCCGTTCCGCGCCGAGTTTCGACCTGCCCTAATGTAACGCTAAATTCTCAGCACCGTTGAATCCCCCCTCACCTCGTTGCCGACAACGATCTCAGGTTTGCACCACCCCCAATTTATGCGATGAACGATTAGTGGCCCGTGTCCTCGTAATCGGACAACATGAGGCCCGTATCCATTATGGTCCTTTTCAAATATCTTTTTATTGGCTAAATCACCGTCGCTGCGCCTCGAAATAAATGTGAGTACTTCTTGTATATACCCCAACTGGCGCCAGGCCACCGCAAAGATGAGACTTTCACAATCAGTTATCCCTGTCTTAAGACATTATGTCGACAAACATTACCACCTTTCTGATTCCATCAACCCTCCTACCCTCGTTCCGAACGCTAATCCTAGCTCTTATTATAGATTCTATATTGGGTTCCCAGCTTTGATGGTTACTCCAGTGGCGCACAAGTTGAAACTTGCCCGTTGATGGCACTTCTTGCACACATCAAGGAAATGTACCTGTGACATAGGTCGTGGTAGTCCTTCACCGAACTGCGACAAAGACAAAATAATTGCGGGAAAGACGTCGGTGCTAAAGTGCATAGAAGCAGCCTCCGAACCAGTTCGTTGTGGTCATGGATACTATTTCTTGGTAGATGAAGTCATATAGATTTCCCTGGCATTTGAGGTATGTTGCGCCTGCTGTGGGAAATGTGATCTCAGATGGCACGGATGTTTCCGGAGATTTCGAATCGCCGTAGCAACATCCATAAGGTAAGGTACGAGAATATTTTTTTGACTAGTGGTTATCCATTTCCAGCAAGCCGATGCAGCGAATTATGGAAGCGCGCCAGAACGGTGTTGAGGTTTCGGAAGTCGGTGGCAGCAAATCATCACAGTTCTAATCATCAGCCAGTTACACATTCTAGCTTGAAGACAACGCGGCTGAACAAATTTTACCGGTAAGTGCGAATAGTGGTAGTGACTTCGTTGTCGTTGGGTGCACTCGATGGTACGGTAGTCGGGCTGGTGGGAGAACTGTGCAAGCGTATTTTGGTAGTCGAATTTAATGAATTGCCAACAAAAATGGGAAAGGCTGGTAATCCGGTAGTCGCCGACACGGCATTCTAACGCCGTTGCGATTGCATGGAAGTGAGAAATATAACTCACTCGGGACAGTAAGGGCCCCGCAAGGCTTATCTCTCTATAGAGCATCTGGCATGGATTGTGCAGCTCGAATGATGCCGTCGCCAGGCGTGCTTGCAGTATGGTACTATATCACAGCGTTTAGAGTAGTTGAAATTCCTGAAACTTGATTGGATCGCAATATGACTGGCTGTGCACCAATCACTGTGCACCAATCACTGAACGACCACGTGAATGTAGAGATTGCACATGCACAGGGACTCCACAAATGACGGGATGCCGAGATTCTTGATGGTTCGACTGATTCTGTACCCTGAAACTACCCCAAAATTTCCTCTCAACATTTTCCATCTACCTTTATGTCACTCGCGGCGCTTGTCTCTTACACTCGGGGCCTCATAGCAGTGCTGTTCCTCGCAAAAAAAAATCTCTCGTTACAAAATTTCGAACCCAAAGATACAGGCGATCCCTGACCCCAATGTCAGAAAGGGATGACTGTTCATCGACTCTATCCCCGAGCTATATGGCGCCGCAACCGACCATTTCGGCTCCACCATTTCCCAACTCAGTTGATTTCGGCATCCTCACCTCTTTTCCTTGAAAAAAATAACCCGTGTTTGGACCATATTCCCCAAAATGACACCAACGCTAAAAGAACCCGGCCGTCAGGCACGCATGCCTACATAGTGCAAAAACCCTGATCGCACAAGCGGAATCCATCATAAGGGTTGGGCCGCGGGAGTACAAAAGTCCTCATAATTAATCCGCCGCTTGCTTTGCACCACATTGCTAGTTGCTACAGTACAAATTTCCCTGGTGCGCGTCTCTGCCCGCTTGGGCTCTTCACATCCGTATCTCTAGGCCACACGAGCGGCCGCCGCGTCGCGCGGCGACGGTATCATCATCATCATGTCCAATTCGACTTTATCGCCACCATCATTGCCGGGCATAATGCAAAGCCAGATCGACGTACTAGGACCGGGCATCGCGGGCCTCTTCATCGAAGGAGTACTGACCGGCCTCGTTCTTGGGCAGTTCTGTCGATGGTTTTCCGCTGTGGAGCGTAAGGACAGTGCGCCCTTTTCCATGCTCGTCTTAATTTTGACCGGTGTTGGATTGTGAGTCGTATCTCTCAGTGTTTTTAATATCAACTTTGGTCTTACGAAATATTGCCACTTTCGAAGTACGCAGACGGGGATGGCTTTCGCATCCACTTGGTTCAAGTATGTAAAGAATTTCGGGCAAGATGTACGTGTCCCCTCTCTTTTTCAGTGTCACATCTAACATCTCGGCTGTTGCCTCAGGTGTGCCCAGATTGGACGGATTATAACCAACCTCTTCCTGTGAGTGCAGTAAAACAATCCTGCTTTTCCAATGTGGTAGATTCTCATCTCTTCGTAGACTCTGGTTATTGCTATCCCCATTCAGGCCTTGATGATTCAGCGGTGTTATTATGTATGTCCTGATCCGCATTATCGTGCGTCGTCGTTTTGACCCTTTGGAATAATTAGATCGTTGGAAAGAGCGTATACATTCTCGTCGGTTTCACCTCTTATCGCCAAGGATAGAGACTAACTTTGTCCCACAATTTAGGCGCTGCTCGTGTTACTTCTGGTAACATCGAGTACTTTGTCAATATATATGATCATTCAGACCTTACAATTCCAAATAACATCCTCCGCGAAGACCTACCTTCATGTGCCGCAATCTGTTGGTATATCGTATCCTTGTGAGCCCTCATTCCTTTCATCGGCAAAAGTACCGTCTTAAACACCCGTAGACCTGATGAGCCTCATTTTCCCATCGAGTACGTTCTACCGCCCCCATGGCACTCCCTTTGAGATATCTCACCATTATCTAGTTTTGGACGTCACCTTGTCTGGTATTCGTGCGTCGCTCGTGCTTTTGCTCTTCGTGCGCTTACCATACGTTGAAGTGCTGCACTATCTCACGAGGACCATGAAGCAAGTGTACGCCCCCCACCTACGCCGGGTACGTTTCGTGCACGGATAACGGGGCCTTGTCACATCACTCAACTTCTGAGCATTTTCAGCGAGTAGCATATCTCATGACCGCCGTGTGGAAATCGGCAATCCCACCAACGCTCTGTACAATCTTTCTGTGCATATTATATATTCACTTCGCTACAGCGGAGCAGGTACGTTCCCATCTTCACTCGTTCATAGCGACCCTTTTTTTTCCTGCCAACATCTACCGATTGATGATTATGCTGATGACTTGGCTGGCTGACTTTTTAAAACTCAGAAAAAAGCGCAATTTTGGTACCCAACCATTCAGGGGATGATCGGCAAGCTCTACGTCCTCTCCCTCTATTACATCATGTACGAAAATCCTCAGGCATCCAACACTTACTTTCTCATGCCTTTTTTGGTGGACTCAGAAATGACGATGCCCCCACGCGAGAGCTAACCACGGCATTCGTTCCAACACTGACGGTGCCAATGGAAGCCTACGATACATTTTCGTTCGATACCCGAGTTGACGGCGGCCTAGTCGCATGTAGTGACTCCACCGTAGCCCCCACTGCCACACCCGCCCTGTCCACCTACACAGCTGTGTAGTCATGGTCGTCGCCATTCTACGCTTCTTCCGAGCCATCCGCGGGTCTATCGTAACACCGAAGACATAAACGTTGGACGCTTCGTCAGCATGCCTGGCAATCGGCTCCGCTTGTTTCTTCGATGCTCTCGCAACAACGTTCGCTCTATTGCCGTGTGGATATACAAGAATGTATATAGTGGATAGAAGATACGCCCCCTGCCCCTACAGAATGCGCCCACATGCGTGGGAAACGGATTTCCTGGAGTACGATAGGGGGCTACATGAGGAGAGCTTATGGGTTGTACGAAATTCCCGGCTGCACGCACCAGTAGTACATGTAGCGTGAGGACTTCGGCGAGTGCTCAGCTTCATGTAGGCAGTCGAACCTCTAAAGAGAAGTGGGTATAAAGAGGGGGGTTATGAGGTCATTTGCTTGCTTGAAAGGATTTGAGCTGGTACAGTACAGTAAACTAATTAGCCTTTCCTTTTTTCCCCCGTGGTTTGGTTGTACGTACTTTAGTGACTTGGTATATATATCTTTCTTGATAATGAGCCAGTGTACACGAGCTACCTTTTTGAGTTCGGAGTGCACACATACGGTTGACCGAAAGAAGGTACGAGAGCGCTAACAAACCAACCTGGAATAAGATGCGTCATGGGTCTGCCGTTCCAAATTAAGGGCACACTCACCGGAAATGCACCGTTTTACGATATCTGCGGTGTTTGTGAGACAGCTCCGCTGTCCCGCCGTTAAGGTATACTCCGAGTCGCTTTGGGAAATAAGTAACTGAGTCCGGTGTGGGTCATAACGGGATGGGTTCGACGTTTAACATAATCTGCGAATTAGTTCCTTGATTAGTTGAGATGAAACGTAAAGCTAAAGCCTCGTTCTTGACATCCGCTGCGGAGTACTGTATTGACGCAGTGTGACAATGATAGTTTTCTTGCTTTCCCCGGAAAGAGTATCCGGGGCATTACGAGTAGTAGTAGGACGCGGGCTGAGGCAAGAATTCGGAAGTATACCGTCTGAACCTAAGGTTTATCACCACATAAAAGCGCAGTAACTTAATAGGGCATTGAGTATCATTATGGCATGCATCCAGTGTGGCGTCTTCAGCTGTGACAAGTGATATTGATTTTACTGAGCTGAACTAAACTGGCCCTTCGGACTCGCAGTCCTCCGTCGGGGCCAGTAGTCCGAAGGAGAAC
>WNFS01004641.1_pt1 | contig 10496 bp, 10 predicted proteins | sample 5400141 | NCBI WGS metagenome assembly WNFS01 (sample SAMN13153358, study PRJNA577476) | soil metagenome | isolation source: 60 cm saprolite under Madrone tree | place: USA:California | collected 2016-06-14
TCGAGGAAGGCGTTCAGATTTTCAGGGCGGTCTTTCAGCACCTTGTGATACCAGGCGGTTGCGGCGTAGCTGGGAAGATAGAAGATGTAGGGCATGTCCGAACCCGGATGGAAAGAAATCGTGCCGAGGTCCAGCACGGAGGAGATTAGGACGATGCCGTTGAAGTCCATGCCGTCGTGTTCCTGGAGGTAATTGCCGAGAGCGGCGGAGCGGAAGGTGCCGTAGCTTTCGCCGATCAGGAACTTGGGAGAGTTCCAGCGGCCATTGCGGCTGACGTACAGTGTGATGAACTGCGCGAGGGATTTTACGTCCTGATCGACGCCCCAAAAATCCTTGTCCTGCGCTTTGCCGACGGCGTGGCTGAAGCCGGTGCCCACGGGATCGAGGAAGACCATGTCGGTCTTGTCGAGCAGCGTGCCGGCATTGTCTGCGAGCTTGTAGGGGGGAGGCGGAGTGGATTCAGCGTTGGCGGTGAGCACGCGGCGCGGGCCGAAGGCGCCCATGTGCAGCCACACAGAAGCGGAGCCGGGGCCGCCGTTGTAGATGAAGGAGATGGGGCGCTGCGAGGAGTCTTTGGTATCGTTGCGAATGTAGGAAGTGGAATAGATCAGCGCCTGCGGCTCGTCTTTTTCGTTTTTCAGCAGGATGGTACCGGCGATGGATTTGTAGGGAATCGTCTGGCCGGCGATTTTGATGGAGTGCTCGGTGACCGAGGACTCTTCTTTGGGAGCAGGCGGGGTGGGCTCGGCGGGCTTTTCTTTCTCGACAGTCTTGGTTTCTTTTTCCTGGGCGCGTTCCTGTGCGCAGGCTGGCAGGACGAGAAGAGAAGAGAGAGCGAACGCGCTGAGGTGAAGGCGATTCATCATCGTTGTTGCTCCAGAAAAGCGAGATTGGGATTCGGGCGCATGATTCTATACGTCGCCAGAGAGGCAAGTCAAAGTGGGCGCTCGGAAGTCAGTGGTTTTCGCCGGCTAAAGCGGGCGAGCAGCAGCCCTATCACGCCGAGGAACACCGCGATCATGAAGGTGTGGCAGCCGTGCTGGTGCGGATCGAGCACGACCAGGCAGCGGGGATCGGAGACCATCCGCGTGCCCAGCAGGATCATCAGCGTGGCGAGCGACGTCCAGATTGCCCAGCGTTCTCCGCGGCGGATGGGAATGAGCGCCAGCATCATACCCATCATGCTTAGCGAACAGGCCAGCGCCACCGGCCACGGACCAGCATATTCGGCGAGCGTTGCGGCGCCCAGATGCGGATGCGCCTTGGCGTACGCCGGCGCCGCGAGCGATGTATACAGCAGCGCCGCATACGCCGCCACTACCAGCCCAACGCCAAGTTTCCTTATCATGGCTAGGCCGTCCCTTTTATCACATCAGGTGAATCACCGTTCGGTGAAAAGGAGATTGATGGAGCCGTCGCCATTTGCCGAGGCGAGGCGGAGTGAGGCGAGATTGTTGGCGATCCAGTCAGCGCCGGACTCGATGAGCTCGCTGTCGGGCGCGGTGGTGCGCAGGGCGAAGACGCGGGCGCCTGCGGCTTTGCCGGCGCGGATGCCGGCGGGGGCGTCTTCGATGACGATGCAGTCCGCGGGGGTTAGGCCGAGAATTTTCGCGGCTTTGATGTAGGGCTCGGGATCGGGTTTGCCACGCTGCACGTCGGTGGAGGTGATCAAGTGTTTTGGAAATGGGAGGCCGGCTGCACGGATGCGGACTTCCGCGAGCGGGCGGCTGCAGGAGGTGGCGATGGCCCAGCGGTCTTGCGGGATTGCTTGCAGGAGTTCGAGAGCGCCGGGAAGGGGAATCACGCCCTCGACGTCTTCAATTTCGGCGCGTTCGACTTCGCGATTTTCGGCGTCGTGATCGGCGTGGGGAAGGAGTTCGCGTATGGTGGTGATGCTGGGGCGGCCGTGGGCCTGGCGTACGACTTCCTCGGGGACGAAGCCGTGCTGGGTGGCCCATTGGGTCCAAACGCGCGCGACGGCGGGGGTGGAATCGACCAGGACGCCGTCGAGATCGAAGAGCACACCGCGGCATTGAATTTTCATCATTCGATGATACCCAGATTCAGGCGTCGATTCTGTGTAGTGACTCCGCGAAACACCGGCGATGACGCTGGGCGCCGGAAGGCGTTAGTAAAGCGCCGCACTTCATATTGACTTAGTCCACAGACTTAGTCCACTATAGAGTGTATGAGCAAGGTGAACGTTCATGAGGCAAAGACAAGTTTTTCCCGGCTCCTTCGCCGCGTGGCTGCCGGGGAGGAAATCACGATTGCCAATCGCGGAGTACCCGTGGCGCGCCTGGTGCCGGTCCCGGCGGAAGAGACCACGCGCAAGCTCGGTTTCTTTCGCGGTCAGATGACCATTCCGGATGATTTTGACGCTCCCCTTCCCGCCGATATCCTGGACGCTTTTGAGGGCAAGGTCCGGCGTGGAAAAACAAAAAGAAAGAAATCGTGAAGTACCTGCTGGACACCAATATATTTCTTTGGAGCAGTGGCGCTCCCGAGAAACTGAACAGGCAAGCCACAACTGTTTTGTCCTCTGGATCATCGGAAGTTTATCTGTCGGCAGCAAGTTCCTGGGAAATCGCGATCAGGTTCGCGCTCCACTCGCTCAAGTTGCCGAGCCCGCCTTCGCGATTCATCCCTGATGCAATGCGGATACTATCTCTCCGTTCGTTGGAGATTTCCCATTCTCATTCCCTCGCGGCTGGCGCCCTGCCACCGCACCACCGGGATCCTTTCGATCGCATGCTCATTGCGCAGGCGTGCAGCGAAACGATGGTTTTGCTGACCGCCGATACTGCTTTCATGAGGTACGAAGTCGAGACGCTGTTCTGCGGAAAGTAACGGCGCGAAACGGGATCTCACAGGACACTCATAAGGTCGACAATACTTGGTATTCTGCGGGCGGCGATGGCCGTCCCTGGGCAACTCAGGGTAACCTTCGGAGCCTGCGTGCGCAGGCAAGCTCAGAGTAAAGATGAAATCGAAAGTGCAAGTGATGAAGTTTGGCGGGACGTCGGTGGGCGATGCGTCTTGCATTGCGCGCGCGGCGCAGATCGTGGCGCAAGCGGCGCGCGAGAAAGCGGTCGTGGTGGTGGTTTCCGCGATGAGCGGCATGACCAACCGGCTGGTGGAGGCGGCGAATCGCGCGGGAAGCGGCGATCGCGAAGCAGGTTCGGCGCTGATTGCGGAGCTTCGTCGGCAGCACGCCGCTGCGCTGGGCGCGCTGGTTTCGGACGAAACGCGGCGCGCCGTTATCACCAGCGCGCTGGATGAGATTTTCGCTGAGGGACAGCGACTCTTGGACGGCACGGCGCTGCTCCGCGAGCTTACGCCTCGCGCGCTGGATGCCATTTCGAGCCTTGGCGAGCGTTTGTGCGCGCCGATTTTCGCCAGCGCCCTTGCCGAGTTGGGCGTGAAGACTCGCGCCATCGCTGCGACGGAATTGATCGTGACGGATACGTTTCATGGAGGCGCGGAGCCTCGCATGGACCGCACTCGCGTGTGCTGCGAAGCCACGTTGCGGCCGCTGCTCAACGAAACCTGCGTTCCCGTGGTCACCGGCTTCATCGGTGCAACGCCCGACGGCGTGCTGACCACGCTCGGCCGCGGCGGCTCCGATTACTCGGCGACGATTCTAGGAGCGGCGCTGGGCGTCGACGAGGTCATCATCTGGACCGACGTCGATGGCGTGCTGACCGCGGACCCGCGCCTGGTGCCCGACGCGCGCACCATTCCCGAAATTTCCTACCGCGAGGCCGCGGAACTGGCCTACTTCGGGGCGAAGGTGCTGCATCCGAAGACGCTGCGTGCGGTGATGCCCGCGGGGACTCCTGTTTGGATTCGCAACAGCTTCGCTCCGGAGCGGCCGGGCACGAAAATTTCGCAGCAGGGCCGCAGCATCGGCGGCGGGGTGAAGGCGCTGACCGCGATTCGCGACGTCGCGCTGATCAGCGTGGGCGGTCCGGGGATTGTGGGCGTGCCGGACGTGGTCGGGCGCACCTTTTCCACTACCGCCGAGCTTCGCGCGAACGTGCTGTTGATTTCGCAGTCGTCGTCGCAGAACGATATTTGCTTCATCGTGGCCGCCGCCGACGCGCAGCGCACGGTGGAAGCGCTGCGGCGCGAGTTTGCGAGCGACCTTTCGCACGAGGTGGTGGACCACATCACCATCGATCCGAAAATCGCCATCGTCGCCGTGGTCGGAGAAAATATGCGCGGCACGCGCGGCATTGCCGGCCGCACCTTCGCCGCGCTGGGCCGCGACAACGTGAACATCATCGCCATTGCCCAAGGCTCCTCGGAGACCAACATTTCGTTCGTGGTGGAAGACAGCGCCATGAAGCAAGCGCTGCGCACCGCGCATCGCGAGTTCGCCCTCGGCGCCAACGACTCAAATTGACGAGGGAGTCCAGGGCTTGGGGAGATGGCGAAGTCTAGAAAATACTACTGACGATTTCCGCGACGCGCCGGCCAAAGATAAGCCCAGCCAACAACACGCATGCGGAGATAAGCAAGCTGATCTTGACAGGTATTGCACCTATAAAAAGTACAGCCGACAAAGCGATTACCGAGGCCAAGATAGCCATGAGAATGTCAAGTTGTCGATCGAAACTCATTATGAGGTTGGGGTGGGAGACGGGATTTGAACCCGCGACTTTCGGAGCCACAGTCCCTTGATTAGTTCTAGTCCTAGCGAAATTTCCTTCAATTACGCGAGTACTAGGAGTTGATAAGTGCGAACAAATGCGGTCAGGAGTGTTCGTTTTGGCGTACAGGTTTGCGTACACGCTTCCACGCCTTCGCCAGTTCCTTCATCGCGGATTCAACCTGCACGGTCGAAGTCTTGATGTAGTGCTTCCTCGTCACGGCCACGTCCGCGTGCCGCAGAATTGCTTGAATCACCATGTCCTTTACGCCGAGCGCGTACAGGTTCGTTGAAAGGCCACGGCGGAAGCCGTGCCAGCCATGCCAAGGAATGCCTTTCTTCGCCAGCTTCGGCGCAATGTCGCGGCGCGTTACGTTTGCCAGCACTAACGGTCGGCCCGTTCCGCCTGCGAAGATGTACTCGCTCACGCTCGTATTACGGTGCTCTTCCAAAGCCTCCACGACGATAGGTAGCAAAGGAATTGAACCAGCACTGGCGACGGTTTTCGTGTCGCTGACGTGAGTCCTCCACACTGACCTCTGCACGTGAAGTGTGTCACCGTCAACGTCTGTCCACTTCAGCCCGCGAATTTCGGACATGCGAAGCCCGGTGAATGCAGCAACGAGAACGACAGTGCGGGCGGGCTCCGGCAACACTTTGAGCATCGCTTTGATTTCCTCGAGCGAGTAGGCGTATGTTTCGGCTACCGGCTTGCAGTTCTTTGGCAGCACGGTCTCTCGTATTGGGTTGAATCGAATGGTGCCAGTCCGAACGGCGTAGCGGAACGCGCCGGACAGGAATCCCTTAACGTGCCGCATCTGGCTAGTCGCGCGGCGCTTCTCGGCGGCAAAGTCGTTTAGCAGCCGCTCCGCCTCCACCGGCCCGAAGGCGCGCATCCGAATGCCGTTTAGGTGTGGCGTTAGCCATTTGAACAGGAACGTGTAGCCGGAATACGTTGACGGGCGGAGATTCGCTTTACAGTGCGGGAGGTAAGTGTTTTCTAGATAGCTCTGTACTGTGTCCGTGCTTTCAGGCCGGCTGGTCTTCGCATTGTGCGGCGCTAGGTGTTCGGCGGCCAAATGCCGGACGCTGGCCTTCGTCCGAAATTCGTCGCAAACGAGCGCGAGCTTCTTTGACCGCTTAGCCCACCTCGGCTCGCCGTCGCGCATTTCCTTTACTGCGTAGTCCAGAATCCAGCTTCGTCCCTTGCGGTAAATCCTTCCATTTTGCATGTGTGGGATTTTCCAGTAAGTGCAGCGCAAAGACTCCCACAAAAGCTAGCAGCCATTCGCTTGTTTCCTATAGCTGGACCAACGGCCAGTCGTGCCTTGCAAGTAACCGTGGGCCATTTGGCCCAGTAGTTTTTGGCGCTCAGCCCTTGTCCTCATCCCGAAATGTTGGCGACGGTGGGAAAGCGTTCGAGGAGGACGCAAACATGGCAAAGGAAAGCAAGTATTCGCTGACTCCGCAAAAGCAGGCCGCAATCGACAAAGTTGTGCGCGAGTGCGCTGGCAAGGCCGCAGTCGAGAAGTTGATTAAAAGCTCGCTGAATCCGAAGTACGCCGTCTACCAGTTTTTCGGCTTGTCCGATGGAAACGTGTGCATGGTGAGCATCGGCGAGGAAATCAAGGCGCACTCGTTGCCAGCCAACTCCGCCACGGTGAAGAACTGGAAGCGCCAGCGCGTTGCCGGAATGAAGCGCGCCGAAGCCAAAGCGGAAGCGAAGCTCGCGAAGGACGCCACTAAGAAGGCGGAGGCCAAGTGACGGTGCGAGACCAGCCCTACGCCTAGGCGACCGGCGCAACGCTTTTGCGTGAGCGCCGCTACAATCTGAGGCGAACAAGGCCCGGCGCAAACCGGGCCTTTTGCTTTTCTGCCGTGATACAGTGTAGAAATGCTGGACTGTTTGAACGATTTCGCACCGCTGATCCAAGCACTATCCGCATTTATTATCGTTCTTCTGACTGGCGCTCTGGTTTGTCTTACGCTGCGGTACGTGGGGGCATCGGAAGCCTTGCAAAAGCCCTGCGTCACTCTCCGGTCAGGGCCGCGAGATGGGCAAGATGTGATATTTGACACTTACGTAGGCCAAGTGGCAGCGCAGGAAGGGAACTTGGTTGTCAAGAATGTCGGGAAAGGCCCCGCGCTAAATGTTCGCTTCGAGCTTCGCCAGACAAACGCCACCACGGAGGGCGCACCGTGGAACCCAAAGCGTTTTGTGGATTACTTGCAGGCAGGGGAAGAGCGGCCAATTCAAGTTGTGAGAACTTCGCTGGCAACAAGGAATTGTCTATTCGAGGCTATGTACGAAAGTCTCAGCGGAAAGACCCACGAAACCAAGATCACAATCGAAGACAATGGCGTCATAAAATCCTTCACTTTCAAGTGACCGGCCCTCTCCGCAAATGACGGTAGTGGGCTACTTTGAATCGGCCCCCTTAGTACTAGGCCGCACGACATCTCTTGTAACCGTTCATCCGAGCATGCCATCATAGAGGTATGCGAAAGCGGATTAAGCAAGAGAAGAGACCGAGGGACGTAAATCAGCTTGCCCGGCATTTAGTAACGGCGACAACGGAAAGTGGTGATAGGATAACGCCGCCTACCCCATCTCAGATTTCTATGCTCATGGCAGAACTTGGTCGCAAGGGTGGGAAAATCGGTGGAAAGCGACGCTTGGAGACCATGAGTGCCAAAGCGCGGAAAGAAACGGCGCGTAAGGCGGCCCAAGCGCGGTGGGCCAAGAAAGAGGAGTAAGAAAGTGGCTACTGCTGCATCAGCACCAGCTCAAGCATCGACGACACCGCCTGACCCAATGGTGGATTTGAAAGCCGCATGTGCGAACCTGACTCAATTGCGTCAGCGGCCACTCCTAGTTCTTTTCTATCCGTGGACTGCGCGGATTAGTGAAGTGGACTTGGATGACGTATACGAGACCCTGCGAGCGTCTGGAGCCACACCTGAGAACCGAATACCGGAGTTGGACGTCCTAGTTGATAGCTATGGCGGCGGACCAGTTGGCGGGTATCGGTTAGCCCAACTGATTCGCGATTTCTGTGATCACGCGGCTTTTCTGGTTCCAGATCATGCCTATAGTGCTGCGACGCTTCTATGCTTTGCCGGGAACGAGGTGAGATTGGCCCATTTCGCAGGGCTATCGCCGATAGACATTACGCTTCTTTACCCGCGCAAAGAAGTTGAGTTGGCAACCGTGGAAAGCTTTATGGAATTTGCGCAAGATGCGCGAAAGAAAATCGAAGAACTACTGACGAAAATGGACAGCAAGGGCCAGACGAGCGTTGAGGCCGACTTGTTGGTGGCGATGGTAAAAGAAATAGGGGCAATGCAGGTCGGCAAATACTACCGGGAGCGGAATTTGACCGGACAGTATGCCGAAATGCTTTTAGAGAGTTATATGTTTGCCGACGACTCCGACAAACTGCAACGGCGACAGGACGTGATTCAGAACTTCTTGTTTCGGGCGCCTGCACACGATTTCCACTTGGACTACCATCTTTGTGCTGAGTGGGGCGTCAAAGCGGTAGAGATGCCAACGGCGGAATCAGATTTGGCAAAGAAAGTGTTGAAAGAACTGAATAACCTCGCGGACAACGACGTCATTTGCAGGCGCGTGAATAACAATAAGAGATTTCCCTACTTTGGGTGGTATGTGGTAGCAGGCCAAGCAGCGACGCCGACAGCCCAACAAACCGGAGGTAACGTCCCATGAGAACGGCAACGGCAAAAAAAGGAGGAGGAAAGGAGGTTGATAATCTCGAACTACACCAGAGAATGTATGAGCGGAGGTTGCGCCTATTAAAGGACGGGCAAGCGCATCCTAATTCCGACCCCGATGGAGCAAGCGACACAGAAATTGTGAAAGAAGAAACTACCGAAGAAAACGACGACTAGCATTTTCCCATTGATATGCTAAAGCATGAGATGCGACGCTACACGCGGCCGTGAAACGGATTCTCGCGCAAGATCACAAATCACGCGGCGGCAGTTGCGCTTCACTACTTCGCCTACAACTTCATCACACGAAAAGGCATTGGCACAGATTCGGGCCTTCACCCAAACCCGTCATTGCAGACTGTTCAAGGGAGACGCATCTGATGGCGGGATAATGCTGCCTCGTCAATCCAGCCCAAAACAATCCCCTATCGTTTCACCGTAACCCATTTACTCCCTGTAGGCGTCAGCTAGTTTGCTTCTTGCTCCAGATTCATTCTGCTTCTTCTGCATATTCATCGAGCACTGTGTCTGATAGATGGGCTAAGTGTTTCTGTGCAGCCAACTCTCGAAGCCTGTCGTATGAGATGTATGTACAACTCTCCGCAAGAGGGCCTTTTTCCAGAAGGGCGAATACCGGCCGCCGAATCTCCTGAAAGACCTTATCGCGCTTGGCATCCGGAGCGACGATGTGGAGCTTGATATCCATATTAGGTTGTAGTGCCAAGAGATCGGCCATCCGGAGAATCCCGGAGTACACTGACGTTGTGTGTTCGACCTCGAAGGCGCGGACGATGGATCGGCCCCTCAGCCACAGGACGTCAATCTGTTCAATCGTTCGAAGTGTCGTGTCATCATAATTAAGTGGCAGGCGCTCGAGAACGCTGTTTCCGTCGCTCTTCCACTCCTTTAGGACTGCGCCACGGTCTGCACGAGGAATCCAGATTGACATCCCCATTCGTGCGCCAATGTTCGCAATAAGTGCTTGGATGCGGATGGATTCACGAGTTTCTGTTTCTGGAACAACTTCCGACGCTTCGACAGTAACAGCTTCCTCGGGGACAGAGACCGTAACTACTTTGTCCCGGCGGTTCACTCTATGCGTGGCGAGCTTCCGCTCGTCTTGCTCGCTAAGGTGATACACCTTTTGCAGCGTCGTCTGAGCCATCAGCTTTTCAACGAGGAAGGCTCCGTCCTGATCGTCGAGTGAATTCAGACTGCCTCTAAACAGCCCAGACCAGCGAGAAGAACCTTTTTCCAGTTCACGTGTAAATGATAGGCCTGCCCAGATCGCGTCGTCGTGGATTGGTATGGCTTTATCGATGTCTAGCCAGACTAGCGGACGCACCCGAAACCGCACTACAAACGGATCGCTATCAGCAACGAAGCGCGGTTTGGTGTCGATATACGGCCCCTCGATGACTTCAAGTAACCCGAACCAGCGGCAAACCCTCGTGAGGTAGCAAATGAACATATCGCCGGGTTTGATCTTCTGGGCTCTGTTCTTGTGGTGGAGGCTGAAGCCAGATACGTCGCGAGGAGACCGGGCAAATGCTTCGTAGGTTTCCGGAGAAAACAGGTCAATGAAATACGCCATGTGCTTGCGCCCCGCTGTCCAGCTTTTGTTAAGCCGACACGCCTAAACCGCAACGACGAACTAAGATTATATTTGAAACTACATTATCACGAGTTGTTAGCGGTTTATTGGTGAGAACCTTAAAATGGCATCAACTCCGCCATCTCCTTTTGGATTCTAGCCTCCATCGCGGCAACGTCCTCAACGGGCGGCGGCTCCACATGCACCCAAATCACACGGCCCTGATTTTCACGCTGTACCTTCCAGTCGGCCCACCGACAGTTTGTCGGCTCGTAGTGTCCCTGCGGATTGATCCGGTCGAGCGTCTTGCCAATAGGACGCGGCCCCATGTCGGCGAGGAAGTTGCGAAAGCCTTCTCCATGCCGGAGCCGCCAGCGTTCACACACTCGAATGCCGCGACCGCCGTAGTTAGGGTACTCCGGCTTCGTCGTGCCGTAGCAACGCTCTTTCATGTTCTTCCAAGAGTTGTATTCGGCTGATGTTCTTTGCCTGGGCTTGCCATCACGAGTCTTG
>WNFS01007572.1_pt1 | contig 10495 bp, 9 predicted proteins | sample 5400141 | NCBI WGS metagenome assembly WNFS01 (sample SAMN13153358, study PRJNA577476) | soil metagenome | isolation source: 60 cm saprolite under Madrone tree | place: USA:California | collected 2016-06-14
AACATGCAGGTGTTGGGCCAATTCGCGGAACGCTGAAGTAAGATCGTCGCCAACGATAATTAGTCTTGCCGGAATTTCGGGCTGCAAGGACATGGCTTCGAGAACCACGGGCAGTCCTTTGCTGTTTAAATCATTGCCAATCAATAGAAGAACGAAGTCTTCCTCGCGCAACTTTCGGCGAGCGCGTGCCGGTTCTCGCCTCGCGAATCGTGCCGAAGGAGAGAACTGTGAGGTGTCGACGCCATTGGGAATGACGCGCGCATCTTGTCGCCCAAAGTAATCCTTGAGAAGCGTGGCAGTGCGCGGCGACACGGCAGCGAGAGAAACCTTTGGCGATGCGTAGACACGACGCTCCAATCCGGAAAGAAAGGCGTAATAGGCACGCCGATGGAGCCTCCGGAGAAATCCTGGTTTTGCAGTATTGCCAAGGTCTTCGCCCGCAAGTTCGCGGAGGCGATGGAAGAGCGCGTGAACTATGACAACATCGGCATCCAGAGAGTTGATTCCTGGAGACAGGACGAGGTCGAACCGAAGGCCATGAACCCAGCGATCCCACGCGCGGAAAATCCGATTCAACAAGAGCCACGCGAGAAATTGCAGAAGATGGGGACCAGGGATGGAAGGAACCTCATGCCAGAAGATGGCGCCGGAATCTTTTGGGCTTGGCCCGGCGGGTTGGGTCAACGCAAGATCTTCAACGCGTTGAGCATAAAGATGAATTTCACAATGCTCGTTCAGCGCGAGGCGCTCCAGCAGTTCGGCAAGAGCGCGCTCGGTACCATGCCGGCGATCAACGAAAGGTGAGACGACGGCGAGGCGCAAGTCAGCGCATCCGTATCCGCGGGTCAACCATTGGCGAAACCCGCGCAGTGGCGGCGAACTGCGCGGAAACCGCGAGAGTGGGGAGCCGGTACAAGATGCCTAGGAGAAGCCAAAGATAAGCGTTCATGACAAAATCTTCGTACGGCTGCATGCCGTTAAAGGTGATAGGAATCAGGAGAAGCCCTGCGTACCAGAAGATCACGAAAGCCAAGGGAAACCAGGGCGAGCCTCTCAGTTTCTTGACCACGCGCCACGCAGAGAACAGGATGGCGATGCTCATGACGAACCAAAGCGTCAGGCCGCCAATGCCCATCTCAATTATGAGGGTGCCGAAACCACTCTCTACGCCGATAACTGGAGGCTTGGCGCCAAAGATGCGCGTGACATATTGCGTGCCGAGGGAGGTCGTGCCGATGCCATAGCCGTAGAGCCAGCGGTCGTAGCCGAAAGCACCGAGGAAATTCCTGACCGGGTAATCCCAGGTCCGGGTTTGCAGGTCGCTTTCCCTGGCACCCGGCGTTAGAGTTTCGGTATAGAAAGCAACGCGCGAGAGGAGTGCATCCGGAAAAATAAAGAACAGCAGTCCTACGCCGAGAGCGATACCAAGGGCGGCGCGCTGAACAGTTCGCATCACTCGGAGCACTTCACGCTGCCTCCAAGGTGCGCCCCAGACAAAAGCAAATACTCCAACGATGGCACTGCCGGCGCTCCAAAGGACGACTCCCCGGGAAGCGCACAGCGCAAGGGCTGCAACCGTTAAGACAAGAACGAGGAAGGCAAGAGCCCTGCCACGTTTGTGGCGCAGGAGCAGGTAGCTGCTAAAACCAAAGACGAGTAACCAAGTTACCAGGAGAAAATTCCCGTAACGGCCAGTACTCACGAAAACCGAAGTAGGACGGTACATGAGAAGGCCCGTGACCGGCGACATTCTATAGAGCCCGCTCAACTCGCGAATATCCTCGGCAACGATTTGCGGGTTCAGAAAGGTATGGCCGATGATGGCTTGCGCTATTCCCAGGGAAACAATAACCAGCGCAAGAACCATATTCACAAAAAAGAAGCGGCGCAATTCCTGCTCGGAATTGAGCAGCGCGTAACCCACAAAAAGCAAGGGAACATAGTAGAAAAAGAGTTTCAATCCCAGGACGCCGTACATCAAGCTAGTAGACGCAGGATTGAAGACCTGCATCACTCCAAACCACACAAAAATGAGAAGAGGAACTAGAAAAGGGGGACGAAACGAACTGACTTCTTTGCGCCGGTACGCCAGGAAGAAGGATAAATAAACAATCGCAACCAAAACGTCCTTAGCGAAATAGATGGCCATGTTGTTGCCGAGGTATTTTCTCGCAAAGTCCTCAAACAGGAGCCAAGTCAAGAAGAAATAGAGGCCGTTGCGCCAGTTGTTGAGGATGGCGATTACGATCGCAGCACCAGCAAACGCCAGAGCGACAAAGGCAAGACCGGTCATATCGCCAACAATCACATAGCCAGCAGTCTTGTAGGCGGCGATGACAAAAAAAACAAGGAAACCCAAGACCACGAGGGGGTTGCGTCGCATATTCCCGAAACTGGCTTGCGCCGCGATATTCAAGATGCAGCCTCAACTACAAAAACGTGATTATCACCGAGGAGGGCGTCGCCTGAAAAAGCCAGAGAGGCGAAACGCATGGCCCAGGCGATCGGCTTTCGAGTCAACTGGTAGCCATTGGGAGGGAAGACGAAATGCTCGCGGAGCCGCAATTCGGCCCGCGGCAAATACTGGCGCCGGAAGAGATCGAAGAACACCGGTGAGATATGCGTGGGCTCACTGCGTTCGTCCATGGTGCGAATCTTTCCTTTGAGAAGGAACTTGGAGCGCGCGGGAAGGGAGTCAACATTGGGAGTGGTCAGCACGGCCACCCCGCCTGGCAAGAGAAGCTCGCCGATATTGCGAAGGAAGCCAATGGGACTCTCCACATGCTCGATGACTTCAATGGCGGTGACGAGGCCAAACGAGGCCGTGCCAATTCGCGAGGCAAAGTCAGCCTGGTCGAAATCCAGGGAAAGATGCGGAACCTGGGCTTCGAAATTCTTCGAATCGCGGTCTACGGCGACAACCTCACATCCAAGTGATTGCAGCCGGGCGGCCATTGCGCCGGGACCCGCACCGAGGTCAGCGGCGCGGACGCCGGGGCCTGCGTAACGCGCGAGCACCAGTTCGCCGACGAAATCGTGAAGCCCGCTGTTTGTATCGGTGTGAAGCATTGTCCTTTCGCTGCGCCCCACTTCTGACGAAATAAGCGCGTGAGCATTTATCATACCCCCGTAAGTGAGCGATGGAAGAATGCGCTGGCGATACTCAGCTCGGCGAGGGTATTTTGCACCAACGATTCAATTATCATCGACCACAGTGACTTGCGAAAGTAACATTCCCGCGCGGCCCTGCCGGTTGCGTTTGGTCAAGAGAACAGCTTAAACGGCGATTCCCGAAGCGGAATGTCCGGCGGCGTCGCGACGCACATGTGAGAAACGCTTCTTGAGTTCGAGAAAAGGGGTTTCGAAATATCGGTAGCTGAGAAAAGCAGCCGCCGTGGCCACGCCAACTCCACAGGGAAACAGAACAAGCGGGTGAATCAATCCGAGCTTGCCGAGAGCCATTCGAACCGTGTAAACGGACAGCGAATTGAGCAAATACATCCCGTAACTCAGCACACCGATCCAGGCAATTGGACGCAGCTTCAAGATGGGAGCGAGCCCGTTATCTTCACGAATCACGCAGGCGCCGACGAGCGCAGCCGTGGCCAGCGATGCGACGAGCACGGGTGGATGCACCGGAATCAAGCAGATTGCCAGGGCCGCGAGTGCGGCGGGCGCCGCCCATTTGCCTCCGAGGATCAAGGACAACCACCGGAAGCCGCGCTCGGAATCGAGTGCCTGCCCCAGGAGCACTCCGAGGCAGATAGGCATCGCCACGCTGAGCACAATTCTCGCGGGGAGCGAGCCGGGCGGCAGTACGCGACTTGTCCAGCCGTAGCCCGCCGCGAGCCGCAGCACAATGACCGCGATCATGACCACGGAAGACCAGATGCCGCGAAGGAATTGGAGCACGAGGGGCCAGAAAGCGTAGAACTGCTCCTCGGTTGCCAGCGTCCAGGCTAGATTGAAAGGGCCCGTCGGCCAATTTGGGGTGATGCACCAGGTGTAGGTGTAGGTTAGGAAACCGGGCAGGTAATGGAAAAAGGTATGGGAGCGAGCGGAGTCACGCTGGAATGTAAGCATAATCACGACGTAAATGGCGACCGTAGCGTAATAGAGCGGCCAAATGCGGAGCGAACGGCGTATGTAAAAGTCTCGAATGGAGATCGTGCCCGAGCGCTTTTGCTCGCGGAGCAAAAGAGTCGTTATCAGGAAACCACTGATGACAAAAAAAATGTGCACTCCCCATTCGCCCTGACGAAGCACCGGAAGGCTTGCCAGCGTCGGATAAAAGGGAGTACTCCACCAGGAATGAAACCAGATCACGCCGATGATGCTGAGGGCGCGGAGGCCGTCGAGCGAGCCGAAGAATCGGACCTCGCGAAACCTGGCGTAACTAGAATCCATCAGCCACTCGTTGGAGTCCCTTTCTCTCCTAACAACAGCGGGCGTCCGGTTCCCGATGGGCAGGCGCCGGAGCCTGCGTCGGCGCGCAGCTGCATGGCCTCTATTCTTCCGGGACGGCTTCGCTAGGAGTTTACCCGGAATTTTCGATTTGAGCTTCCTCCCTCAGCCATGAAATGCCAGCGTCAGACTTAATTCACGAGTCCGAGTTATGCGCCACCTCACGATACACTCTGGCATGCTCCTTGATCATGCGTTCGCGCGGGAAGAGTGCCAGCGAGCGCTGTCTTGCTTGCCGGCCCAGTGAAATGATCAAATCCGGTTTTTCCAATGCCATTTTCATTGCGGCCGCAAGAGCTGCAGCATCTCCCGGCGGAAAGGTGAAGCCCGCCTGGCCGATCGCTTCGGGCAGACCGCCTACCTCGGAAGCGATCACCAGTCTCCCGCGCATCATCTGTTCAATTGCTGCTAGGCCTGCGGTTTCTTCCATCGTGGTAGGAATGACCAGGGAGCCGACCGCGCGAAGGGCCAGGTCCAAGTCCATGCCGGAAAGAAATCCGGTGATCTGAACATTACGCTCAAGGCCTAGTTGTTTTATTTCTTGCTGGAGGCGAAGCTTGTCGGGGCCGTCGCCGATCAGTGTGACATTGACTTCGTGCCCCTGCGCTCGCAGAAGACGGGTCGCTTGCAGCAGCACGGAGAGACCTTTCTCCACGACGAGCCGGCCCACGTACGCGAAATGTTTCTGTTGCATCGGCTGAGCGTCCGGGAGCGCGGTTTTACTGGCGCATGGGTCCGCAATTCCGTGCGCGATGGTGATCGTTCGAGGTAGCGCCTGTCGCGAAGCAACGTGAACGCTGGGCGCGATGTTTGCGGCGGCGTGGCGCGACAAAGAATTACGCAGAAACGCGGAGAACAGAAGTTTCCAACTTCTTCTGGAGCCCTCGCTTTTTTCGTTGCACTTCAGACATTCACGATAATTGCGAGCCAGAAAATGTCCTCGACACACCGTCCCGGTGGGTTGATGAAACAAAAGGCCATTAGGGCAAGTGGCTTGATATCCGTGATGTTCGATGACCAGAGGCTTCCGCGCTAAATAGGCCAGCAAGAGCGGGGCCACCGCCGGGCCTGCGGCGTGAACCACATCCGACGCCCGAACGAGTTGCAGGAGCTGACCGAGACGCGGGCCGCGAACTACACGGAAGGGGAGCGAGCTGTCGTCGTAGCCTCCTGCTGGAATTTTTGTGGCCACGGTGACGTCGAACTCCGCGACTCCTGCTTCATTGCGGAACTCCGCGAGGCCACGAGCGAGGGAAAGGACGATGGTCTCCACTCCGCCGATGCTGGGGACAAAGAAATGGCTGTAGATAAGGAGTTTCATCCCGGCATCTCCTCGGAGACCAACAGGGAGAGCGTTGAATCCTCAAGCAAAACCGTCTCGATAATAAGTTTCCGGAAGCGTCTTCGCGTGAGCATGTGCAGGGACAAGCCAGTATAGCGTTTTGGCGTAGGTCTCGCCGTGCTAAGCTGACGCGCGAGGAAGGGGCAACTGCACTTCACGGTATGGATCAGGCCGAAAAATCTGTTGAGATCTTCCCTCGATGAAAGCAAGGTGCGTGGCATTACTCGGGCGGCGCGATGAACCGACGGATGCTGTCGAGGAATACTGTCAATTTTTAGGAGCGGCGCTGGAGGCTCAGGGAATTCCTTTCGAAATCGAACGCGTCAGCTGGGACGAACTCGGTTGGAGGAAAGCACTCGCCGGAATGAAGCTGCGGACCGAGAATTGGAAAAAGGATTGGGTCCTGATTCAGTACACCGCCCTCGCCTGGTCGCGGCGGGGCTTTCCCTTCGGCTTTTTGAACCTCGTTCGATTGTTGCGGAAACACGGGGTAAGGTGCGGTGTGGTGTTTCACGACGCCCGGCCTTACGACGGAAGCCGCCTTGTCGACCGCGTTCGACGCCGAGTTCAGGTACGCACGATGAGAGAAGTGGTCAGGTTAGCCCATCTCGCTGTGCTGACCATTCCGCGAGAGAAGGTTGAATGGCTTCCCGCGGGCACACAAAATGTCGTTTTCATTCCCGTGGGGGCGAATCTGCCATCGCCGGAAACAGTGTGGACGAAGGGGAAGAGCAGCCAGGAACGACCGCCAACTGTGGCTGTTTTTTCTTTGTCGGCGGGGCGCGTTGGGACGGAAGAGGTAAGAACGATCGCGGAAGGAATGTGTTACGTAGCGAAGCGGATTGGTCGTGTGCGGCTGGTGATCTTGGGCCGCAATGCGGAGAGCGCCGAAAAGCTCTTTCGAGAGACCTTGCAAGGGTCGGAGGTGGAATTGACGGTCAGCGGACTCCTTGCCGCGGAGGAGGTGGTCCATATGTTGGGCGATTGCGACGTGATGCTCTTCGCGCGGGGCCCAATATCCACAAAGCGAGGAAGCGCGATTGCCGGGGTGGCCTGCGGGTTGCCAATTGTCGCCATGGAGGGATGGGAAACGGCTGCGCCGATCACGGAGGCGGGTGTGGAATTGACCAAGCCGGGGGAACAGTTCGGGCCCGCGTTGATGCGCGTTCTAGGTGACCCAGCCTATCGGGCGTGCTTGGCGGAGCGAAGCCGCAAGGCACAGCAAAGTTATTTTTCTTGGCAGGCAATCGCACAAAGTTATGCCGCGGCGCTACGAGAGTTCGATGGAGCATGATGCCGCGCTCGAACTGGCCTGCGGGAATTCGCGGTAGATCATCATGGCAGGCTCATGAGTCTTTGGTGCGGCGCGTAGCGACCTTGCGGGTGTTTGTCGGATTCAACGGCGAGATGCTCCGAAGTGGAGTATAACCCGTTTCCCGAGATGGGCGGCTGTGCTAAACTACCGTGGGTCCGCAGGGGTTTGCGGTTCACCGTAAGTCTCCGCACTGGTGTTGTTTTTCTTGGCGGCCAAAGATTGGGCTCTCCAGCGTCTGGCAGCATCTTGGCCGGTATGTTTGGAATCCTCTCTGCGGCGCAAAAATTCTTCCATCGATGACCCCGGCCAAGCCGCGGTCACGTGAAACAAACGAGGATGTGTCATGTCCGGGCATTCAAAATGGGCCACGATTAAACACAAAAAAGGCGCCACCGACGCCAAGCGCGGCCGCGTATTCACGCGCATCATCCGCGAAATCAGCATTGCCGCGCGCATCGGCGGAGGCGAACCGAATTCCAATCCGCGCCTGCGCACCGCAATTCTAGCGGCAAAGGCCGCGAACATGCCAAACGACAACGTGGAGCGCGCAATTCTGCGCGGCACCGGCCAGCTCGAAGGCGAACAGTATGAGGAAGCGACCTTTGAAGGCTACGGCCCCGGCGGAGTGGGGATGCTAATTCAAGTGGTCACTACGAACCGCAACCGCGTCGTCGGAGAGTTCCGCCATCTGATGAGCAAAAATGGCGGCAACATGGCGGAAGCCGGGGCAGTAGGCTGGATGTTTAGCCGCAAGGGTGAGATTTCCGTTCCCAAAGAAGCGGCGAGCGAAGACAAGTTGCTGGACCTGGTACTGGAAGCGGGCGCCGAAGATTTGAAGGATGATGGCTCGGCATGGTACATCGTGACGCCGCCGGACGCGCTCGAGAAGGTGAAGGAAGCGCTCAGCAAAGCGGGGATCACTCCGGAGTCGGCGGAAATCGCCATGGTGCCGCAAAACTACATCAAGCTGACGGGACCGCAGGCGACGCAGATGGTGCGCCTTGTGGAAGCACTGGAAGAACACGACGACGTGCAGCACGTTTACGCGAACTTCGATATCGACGAATCGGAAATTCAGGCGGCCGTCGGCGCCAACTAATCAGCCATGCAGGTTCTTTTACAGCCAGTCCTCCATCCGGGCTGGCCGTTTTTTTGACTGCGAATGTTTGCCTCACAAGTACTGCACAAAGCGCTGGCAGGGATACGCGGAAGGCCGTAGACTTGGGGCCATGGCCGCGGTGAATTCATCGGACAAGCGGGGGGCCGACCGGGTTCGGAATTGTCGAAAGTGACGGACGGCACCGCCACTTGCTGCATTATGGTGCTCTAAAAGTGGCTGTGAAGCGCCAGAAAGAATGTGCGGGCGCGGTGCTTCAAGATGTTTACGCGCGAGTGTGCGGCTTGATCGGAGAGTATTTGCCGGATGCGATGGCCTTGGAGAGCGTGTTCACCGCACTGAACATGCGCACAGCGCTGCGGCTGGCTGAAGTGCGCGGCGTCATCCTGCTGGCCGCTGCGCAGCACGATGTGATCGTTTACAGCTACGCGCCTCGCGAAGTGAAGGCCTCCGTCGCGGGCCACGGCCACGCCGACAAGCGGCAAATGCAAATGATGGTACGCGCGCTGCTCTCGATGAGCGAGATGCCGGAGCCTTCGGACGCTGCCGACGCACTGGCCGTGGCGCTCTGCCATTTGCAAACGGAGCAGGCGCGGCAGCGGTTTGGTTTGCCGCGTACAAATGCGCTTGCGAGGCCACCCGCGCGAAGCGCAGCAGCAGGTTTCAGAACTAGTCTAATTTAGACTAGTTTCGGCTAGTCTAAATTAGACTAGTTTTGGCGGCACAACGGGTGGCGGGTTGCCGCGCATCTTATCGACGCGTTGACCGTTATGCGGTCACAAAGGATCATGAAGACTTCCCGGCTCCGTTTCATTCTGTTGATTGCCGTGGCTTCGATGGCGGCCGCCGCGACGCTCTCCGCCCCCGCTCCTTCCGGCGCCAAGCTGACCTTTCGGCGAGTGTTTAAAGGAAGCTCCCCCGAATACATCGAAATCAGCGTGCGGGAAGATTCGGATGTCGGCGCCTATGAGATCCGCCAACTGGAAGAAGATCCAGGCTCTTTGCCGTTCCAGGTGAGCGCGACGTGGCGCGCGAAGATGTTCGATTTGGCGGCGCAACTCAAGCACTTTCAAGGGCAGGATCTCGACGTGCACCGCAAGATTGCCAACCTCGGGGAGAAAACGTTTCGCTGGGAGTCGGGCGCGGAAGTCCATGAAACCAAATTCAATTACACTTTGAATTCCGCGGCAGCCCAGCTCCTTCAGATTTTTGAGGGGTTGGCGCGTCAGCAGGAGACTGTGGACCTGATTTCGCGGCGCATGAAATACGACCGCCTAGGAATCAACGACGCTTTGCTGCAATTCGAATCGGATTTGAACCGCAGCCTTCTGTGAAGCGTTTGCACTTTCCCGCAGGAAGTCCCAAGAACTACCCAGATTTGGTCATCATCCGACTAATTGTTAATAATCCATATTTCTGTATATCAATACCGGAATCAAGAAGTAATCGCCCGCTCAAGACACTCTTGACATCTCTGTTTTCCAGATGTAACTCAATATGAAAGCTTTAGCAGAAGTTGGTTTGTTCATAACTTTGGCAGATTTTATGCATGACCAAGATGGAGATGAGTCCTAGTTTTTATAAAACGAAATATGGTAACCGAATTTTCCTCATTTGCGTCAGTAAGCCACGACCAGCTTTTCAAATCAGTGCGTTCTCGAAAGGAGTTCTAGCAATATGAAGAACAAGTGGTTCGTGCTCAGCTTGGTGCTCGCGATATGCGGGCTGTTTGCCACGGCTGCCCTGGCCCAGGAGACGACGGGCGGCTTACAGGGTGTTGTTAAGGATCCCTCGGGAGCGGTGGTACCTCGCGCTAAGATCGTAGTTACCGCCAGTTCTCTTGTAGGCAGCAAGGAACTTGAAACAGACGCGAGCGGTTACTATCGCTTCGCTAACCTTCCACCGGGTAGCTACACAATCACGGTGACAGCAAAGGGCTTCAAGACCGTTAAGCGCGAAGGAGTAGTTCTCGAGGTCGGCCATCTTCCGACGGTCGATATACCGCTCGAAGTCGGCGCCGCCGAGACTATCGTCGAGGTGACCAGTTCAGCTCCGGTGATCGACGTCACTTCAACTCAGAATCTGACCAACGTCACCAACGACGTGATTGCTAACGTTCCCCATGGCCTCAGCTTCCAGTCGGTTATTCAGTTCGCGCCCATGGCGCGCAATGAGCCTCTTGCCGGTTCGCCGGGCGGCACCGGCGGCTCTCTGCCGGGCAGCAGTGGCAACGGCTTGGCCGTCGGTTTCTCCATCG
>WNFS01019493.1_pt1 | contig 10492 bp, 10 predicted proteins | sample 5400141 | NCBI WGS metagenome assembly WNFS01 (sample SAMN13153358, study PRJNA577476) | soil metagenome | isolation source: 60 cm saprolite under Madrone tree | place: USA:California | collected 2016-06-14
CACACCTTCCGCACAGACGAGGGTGACGTGGCGCTGAAATGTCCCACGGAGATCGCCATCACCGACCGTCGCGAAAAGGAACTGGCGGATCAAGGTTTCATTCCGATCGTTCATTGCAAAGGCGCCGATTACGCTGCCTTCTTTAGCGTACAGTCCGCCAACAAGCCGAAGAAATATGATAAAGCCGAAGCGAACGCGAACGCGCGGCTGTCTTCACAGCTTCCTTACATTCTCGCGGTCTGCCGCTTCGCCCACTACTTGAAGTCCATCATGAGGGACAAGATTGGCAGCTTTATGTCGCGCAAGGACTGCGAACAGTTTCTGAATCGCTGGATCAGCCAATATGTGGTCTTGGACGACACGGCGGGTCAGGCTGCCAAGGCCAAGTACCCGCTGCGGGAGGCTCGCGTGGATGTCGAAGAAGTTGCAGGCAAACCCGGCGTCTATCGCGCCATCGCGTTCTTGCGGCCGCACTTTCAATTGGATGAGCTTACGATTTCCCTGCGGTTGGTGGCCGAGCTTCCCAAATCAGCCAGGGCCTAGTTTCTGGGAAGCCGAGACTTTGCAAATCTATCAGCGCGAGTCTTAGCTTTCCAAGTTTACAGCATCGCAAAAGGAGGAACAGAAGATCATGGCTACCGATTATCATCTGAAGCTGGACACCGTTGAGGGCGAATCTCAAAAGGAAGGTCACGCCAAAGAGATTGAGGTCATCAGTTGGAGTTGGGGAGGGAACAACGACGGAAGCTTTGCAGTGGGTTCAGGTGGCGGTACGGGCAGGTTCAGCGCGCATGACATCAACCTGAACGTGCCTCTCAGCAAAGCGAGCGGTAAACTCCTTCAGGCTTGCACCAAGGGTTCGCATATTGACAAGGCTATTCTGAGCTGCCGCAAATCCGGGGGCGACTCCAAGCCCTACGACTTCCTTAAGATTACTCTGGAGCATTGTCTGGTATCGAGCTTTAATTGTAACGGCTCGCAGGGTATCGACCAGCTGATTGACTCCATCACCTTGAACTTTAGCAAGGTCACGTACGAATATTTTGCGCAGGACGCATCCAAGGGAACGGTGACCTCGACTGGGTCTATCAGCTACGATCTAGCGAAGGCGGTCGCGGCCTGAAGACCCTGAGACTGCGGATCCAGTTTAGAGTGCTCCCGGCCTCGCTGATGGGGCCGGGTTCTGCTCCTTCCTCAGTTCGCGCTCGAACCGTAATTGCATGACGGACGGTCCATGACCCCACAACAATTGTTTCAAGCCGGTCAGCTTGACGAAGCCATTCAGGCTCTTAGCGCCGAAGTGCGAGACAACCCCCAGGATGTCAAGCGCCGCACCTTTTTGTTCGAACTTCTCTGCTTTTCAGGGGATCTCTCCCGCGCCGAAAAGCATCTCGACCTCGCCGCCCAAGGAAGCCAGCAGGCGGAGATGGGTGCGCTTCTTTATCATGCTGCCTTGCATGCGGAAAGAACCCGGCGCGATTTATTCACCACGCAACAGTATCCCATGCCGAAAAAAACTGCCGGTCTCGGAGCGCTTTCCGTCTCCATCAATGAGAAGTTGTATCACTCCATTCACGACGGAGATCCGCGCATCGCTTCGAATCTCGAGGTCTTTGCAGCGGGCAGTTATATGTGGATTCCTTTCAGCATGATCACTTCGATTGAGATCTCCGCGCCAAAGCGCCTGCGCGATCTCTTGTGGCTCCCTGCGAAAGTCCGCACTTCGGATAAATTCGAGGAGCGAGAGTTGGGCGAAATCCTTCTCCCCGTCTTGACGCCGTTTGCCTCACAACATCCCGATCCCGCCGTCCGGCTTGGCCGGGAGACTGTTTGGGAGGAGACGTCAGAGGGCGAGCAGGTGCCGGCCGGCCAAAAGATCTTGCTTGCTGACGACGAGGAGTGGCCGCTTCTGGAGCTGCGTAGCATACACATCGCCATCGCCCAGATGGCCTCCTGACGGTTATGCCGCTGCCCGACAACCTCCGCAGCCCCATCCCGGGCGACAATCCGAGCGGAAAAAGCCTGCGCTACGACCCCATCTACGACAAGGTGCGTGAAGCACGTCGCGAAGAAGATGTCCTTCCTCAGGGTGATTGGTCTCGCGAAATAAAGAAAGCCGACTGGCTCCTGGTCACCAAGTTGACCACAGACGCACTAACCAACAAAACTAAAGATCTGCAATTAGCCGCCTGGCTGACGGAAGCGCACTTGCACCGCGAGCACATCGTGGGTCTTCGCGAAGGTCTCGATTTACTCCGTGGCTTGATGGAGAATTTTTGGGACACCCTCTATCCTGAGATCGAAGAAGATGATCTCGAATTCCGCGCCGCACCCCTTGCCTGGGTTGGTTCGAACCTTGACCAGGCAGTACGCTGCCTTCCGCTCACCAAGAACAAATTGGCTCTATTCCAGTTCCAGGAATCACGTCGCGTCGGCTACGAAGCGGATGCCACCGACAATGATAAAAAGATGGCCGCGCGCCAGGCTGCCATCGAGGAAAAAAAATGCACCGCAGAAGAATTTGACGAGGCCGTTCGCGCCACCGGCGATGCCTTCTACGAAAAGCTTTCGGCCAATCTTGTCACGGCTCTCGAGTCTCTCCGATCGCTCGAGGCCCTGAGCGACAGCAAGTTCGGCCGCGAAGCTCCCAATTTTGCCAATCTTCGCACTGCGCTTGAAGAAGTTCAGGAGGTGGCTAAGCACTACTACCGGCCCGCAGCGCCGGAAGTCGATGAGGCTCCTGCGGAGAAAATCGAAGAAACCCCCGAAGTCGTGGAACCCGAAGCAGGTGCTGGGGCTCGCGCGCCTGCCGCGAAGAAGCGTCCGGTTTCGTCCGAACCGGCTGACCGCGACGATGCGATGCAGCGTTTGGCGATCGTCGCTCAGTTCTTGCGCCGCGAAAACCCACGGAATCCCATCCCTTACCTTCTCCTGCGCGCAATGCGTTGGGGCGAATTGCGCGAAGCTGGACCATCTCTAAATCCGGTCATGTTAGGGGCGCCACCAACCGAGAAGCGCACGCAACTCAAGAAGTCCGCGATGGAAGGAAACTGGACGGACGTCCTGGAGACCTCGGAATCCATCATGAGCACGCCCTGCGGCAGAGGCTGGCTCGATTTGCAGCGCTATACAGTCCGCGCCTGCGAATCGCTCGGAAGCGATTTCGATCCCGCTGCGGCGGCTATCCGTTCTGAACTGAAATCTCTTCTCGCCGACTATCCCGACCTGCTTACCGCATCTCTTACTGACGACACGCCTGCAGCCAACAACGAAACGCAAGCCTGGGTTCAAGAGAGCATTTTTCCTCCGCCTCCACCGCCGCCGGAAACGGAGATCGTCGTCCCGGCCCCCGCCGTCGGCATCGCGGCTGTCGCAGGCAGCAATGGCAGCGCATCACCTGACGTGCAGCAGCTTGCCCAGCAAGCCGCGCGCGAGGGACGCATCCAGGACGCGGTCGAACTTCTTTCGCGGGAAATTGCCCAAGAGCGTTCCGGACGCGCTCGTTTCCAAAGAACAGTTCAGCTTGCCGCGCTCTTCCTTTCCACAAAGCATGAGGCTATCGCCTATCCGATTCTGGCGGAGCTTGCCGAGGAGATTGACCGGCGCAAACTCGAGGAGTGGGAAGAATCCGCTGCGCTGGCGCATCCCCTGGCCCTGCTCTTTCGCTGTATGGATAAACTCGGCCACGACGACGCTGCGAAGCAGAAAATCTATCAGAAGATTTGCCGGTTGGACCCGGTGCAGGTGCTTTCTGGCATGAGGTAAGAATGGCGGAACGAGAAACAAAGCGCGAACTCCTCGGGCCGGTTACTCTTTCGGTTTTGGACCGGCTGCTCGATGACGAGCCCAAATCCAAGGTGGAAGGTCCGCTCACACACAGCAAGTCGCTGGCCCAGTTAAAAGTTGCCATCCGCCGGGATTTGGAGAACTTGCTGAACACGCGTTGTACCATCGAGCCGCTGCCCGAATCGAGCGCCGAAACGCGGCGTTCCGTGTTCAACTACGGGGTCCCGGATATTACGGAAATCGGCCAGAATTTTCTTTACGAGAAGGAGCGTTTGCTCGCGGAGATCGAAAGCGCAGTGAGGTTGTTTGAGCCGCGGCTTGACGGCGTAAAGGTTGCCGTTGTTCCCGCTACCGGTGCTGCTCGCGTAATGCGATTTGTTATCGAAGGCATGCTCAAGATCGATCCCGCGCCCGAGCACATCGTTTTCGATGCGGCGCTGGAACTAACCAGCGGGGAATACCAGCTCATAGGGGACGCCAGTGCGGGATGAACTGCTGACCTATTACGAGCGCGAACTCACGTATCTGCGTCAAATGGGCGCTGATTTTGCGGAGAAGTATCCTAAAGTAGCGTCACGCCTGCTGCTGGAGCCCAATCGTTGTGAAGATCCCCACGTGGAACGATTGATTGAAGCGGCCGCGTTCCTGGCTGCGCGCGTTCACCTGAAAATTGACGATGAATTTCCGGAAATCTCGGAAGCCCTTCTCACCGTTCTTTATCCGCATTACATCCGGCCGATTCCCTCGATGACTGTGGTGCAGTTTCACCTGGATCCGGAACAAGGAAAACTCTCCGGCGGGTTGCCGATTCCCCGCGGTTCGATGCTCTATTCCAGACCAATCGAAGGCCACCCCTGCAAATTCCGAACGTGCTACGACACCACTCTCTGGCCCCTCTCGATCGCAGAGGCTCAATGGCTCACGCCGGACCGGCTGAGGCCCGCGATCAAGGCTGCGGAGGCCGCCGCCGCGTTGCGTGTTGAGGTCAGCTGCTTGCCCGACGCCGATTTCAGCAAGATGCAGATGCGGTCGTTGCGCTTCCACCTGAATGGCGAAAGCAATCTCGTTCACGCCCTTTACGAAGTGCTCTGCAACAGTTGCACGCAAATCTTGATCCGCGACTTGACACCCAATTCACGGAAACCGCCGGTCGTGCTCCCCGCGAGTTCCCTGCGCCCTGTTGGATTTGAGGATGACGAGGCGCTCCTGCCCTATCCGCGGCATTCCTTCTCGGGTTACCGCCTCTTGCAGGAATATTTCACGTTCCCGGAAAAGTTCTTTTTTCTGGATCTCAACGGCCTCGAGGCATTGGAGAAGGCTGGCTTCGGGCCGCGAGTCGAGATCATCTTCTTGATCTCCAGTTTCGAACTCTCCGAGCGCAGCCAGATGCTCGAGCTGAATGTCTCGGCGAAGACTCTGGGTCTGGGGTGTTCGCCCGTCATCAATCTCTTCCCCTTGACCGCGGAGCCCATTCTTTTGGATCAAACGGACTTCGAATATCCGGTGGTTCCGGATGTCCGCCGAAGACACGCTCTTGAGATTTTCTCCATCGATGACGTCATATCGCCGGACCGCGACACTCATCAGATCCTGCAATTTGAGCCCTTTTACCGTTTTCGCCATGCCTCGTCGCGCCAGCAAAAACGCCAGCAGGCTTATGAGGCCGGATGTGGACACCATTACGGTTCACTGTACTTGCTCGAATCGCGACTTGCCCTACCGCCTGCCGCTCGGGAACGAAGCGGGCGACTTTGAGTTGGAGGGACTTGGGGCCGTGAAGCGCGTTGTGGCCCTGCGTAAACCGACCGCGACAGTCCGCCCGCCCACCGGGAAGGGCGTTCTCTGGCGGCTCATTTCTCATCTGTCGCTCAATTATTTGTCGCTCGTGGACGAAGGCAAGGATGCCCTGACGGAAATACTGCGCCTCTACAATTTCAGCGAGTCCGCCTTTCAGGAAAAGCAAATTGCAGGCCTGCTGACTTTGAAAAGCCACCGCCACTTCGCCCGCGTCATTTCGGAGAACGGAATTGGTTTTGTGCGCGGCAGGCAAGTTGAAATCGAATTCGATGAAGAGCAGTACGTCGGCGGCGGCATCTACCTCTTCGCCAGCGTGCTCGAGCATTTTCTGGGTTTGTACGCCTCTATCAACAGTTTCAGTCAACTGTTGGCGCGGACGCGGCAACGAAAGGAACTCTTACGGCAATGGCCGCCACGAGCGGGCCAGGCGATACTGCTCTGAAGCAATCGCTTGCCCCTTCCGACGTCGAAGCCCGGCTCCGAGAGCAGCCGTACGCCTTCGGTTTCTTCCAAGCCGTGCGTCTGCTCGAGCGGCTGTTGCCGGAACGCAAACCGGTCGGCAGGTTCGTCAATCCTTCTGAGGAAATTGCCCGCTTCGGCTCTAATCCCTCACTGGCTTTCCCGGCCAGCCAGATTCAATCGCTCGAATGGAGCGCGAATAAGCCCCACCAGATGAAGGTTAACTTCCTCGGCTTGATGGGGCCCGTGGGGGCTCTTCCCCACTGGTACACAGGACTCATCGCCGAACGGCTGCGGGCCAACGACAGGACGCTGCGCGACTTTCTTGACATTTTCAATCACCGCTTTATTTCTCTCTTCTATCAGGCCTGGGAAAAGTACCGCTTCTCCATCGCCTATGAGCGCGGCGAGCTGGACCGCTTCTCTCACCTCTTGTTGGACCTGATCGGCATGGGTACGGAAGGCCTGCAGGAGCGCCAAGCCATCCCGGATGAAGCCTTTCTTTTTTTTGCCGGGATTCTGGCCCAGCGGCCTCGTTCGGCCAAGGCTCTGGAAATGATCCTAACGGAGTACTTCGAAGTCCCAGTCGAGGTGCAGCAATTGCTGGGCGGATGGTTCCGGCTGGATCCCGCGACCGAGTGCCGCTTGGGTGATCGGGAGACTCCTTCCGAACAGCTTGGGCAAGGCGCGGTGGCCGGAAATGAGGTCTGGGACCAGCAGGCCCGCGCGCGAATCAAACTCGGGCCTCTTTCGCTCTCTCAGTATCTCGATTTTCTTCCGAATGGCTCCGCGTTCCAGCCTCTGCGCGGGTTGACGCGCTTTTTTTCCAACGACGAAATCGATTTCGAGGTGCAGTTGGTTCTCGAGCGGGATGAAGTGCCCGCCTGTGAATTGGGCTCGGAAGGCGACGAATCTCCAAGATTAGGCTGGGTAAGCTGGGTCCGGTCCGGCCCTATTGGGCGGGACCCTGAGGACACAATCCTGGCTTTGTAATTAGAAAGGACAGACCATGGCCTCCAACTTGAAAGGGCTCATCGGAAAACTGAACGATACGGCGCGCACCGGCCTCGAAGCCGCAGCGGGTTTCTGCCTGTCGCGAACTCACTACGACATCGAAATCGAACACTTCTTGATGAAGTTGCTGGAAGTCACCGATAGCGACTTGCAGCACATTCTCAAGCATTTCGCGGTAAACAAATCGCATTTCGCGAGCGATCTCACTTCCAGCCTTGACAAGCTCAAGACCGGCAATGCGCGAACTCCTGTTTTCAGCCCTTCGCTGGTGCAAGTGTTGTCGGAGGCGTGGACCACCGGTTCGCTTGATTTCGGCGCCGCGCAGGTGCGTTCCGGCTTCTGCATCCTGGCCATCGCCGCCTCTCCGGATTTGGCGCGCCTGATGCGCGAAGTCACGCGTGAATTCCAGAAGATCAGTGAGGAAACGCTTCGCAAGAATTTCTGGAACATCGTGGCGGGCTCGCCTGAGGATCACGAGACGGCTCAGGCCGCCGATGTCCCGGGCATGGCCCCAGCCGGTGCCCCCGGCGCTCCTGGCGGCGGCAAAACGCAGAATCTCAATCAGTTCACAATCGATCTCACTGCCAATGCGCGCGCGGGGAAAGTGGATCCCGTCCTTGGGCGCGACCACGAAATTCGCCAGATCATTGACATCCTCACTCGCCGCCGCCAGAACAATCCCATTCTCACCGGCGAAGCCGGTGTCGGCAAGACCGCCGTCGTCGAGGGCTTTGCGCTGCGCGTGGCTGCGGGCGACGTCCCTCCGCCGCTGAAGAATGTCACCATCCGTTCTCTGGATCTTGCCCTCCTTCAGGCCGGAGCTGGAATCAAAGGAGAATTCGAGAATCGCCTGAAAGGGCTTATTGAAGAGGTCAAGTCGTCCCCCACGCCGATCATTCTTTTCATTGACGAAGCCCACACCATGATTGGCGCCGGCGGTGCTGCCGGTCAGGGCGATGCCGCCAATCTCCTGAAGCCGGCGCTGGCGCGTGGTGAATTGCGGACGATCGCGGCGACCACTTGGTCGGAGTACAAGAAATATTTTGAGAAGGACGCAGCCCTTGCGCGCCGTTTTCAGGTGGTCAAGGTTGAGGAACCGGCGGAACAACAGTGCATGGTCATGCTCCGCGGCATCGTCGGTTCCCTCGAAAAGCATCACAACGTCCGGATCCTTGACGAGGCGGTGCAATCGGCTACCAAATTTTCTCATCGCTACCTCGCGGGCAGGCAATTGCCCGACAAGGCCGTGAGCGTTCTGGATACCGCGTGCGCCCGGCTGTCTCTGGGACAAAATGCAACGCCGCCGCAAATCGAAGACACAAGCCGCCAACTGGACGACTTGGAAGTTCAACAGCGGGTGCTCCAGCGCGAAGCTGCCGTGGGTTCCGATCATTCCGAGCGCCTCGCAGCCATCGCCGGACAAAAGACGGAGCTTTCGGCTCAGCTGAAATCCCTGCAAGAACGGCGCGACAAGGAAGTGAGCCTCGTCGGGAAAATTCGTGATGTCCGTACGCAGCTTGAGACGGCCGCGGCGCCGCGCGCCGCCGCTGGTAACGGAGGTGCCACCGCGGCTAAGCCCGCCCTCGACACTGCGGCGCTACAGGCCGAACTTGCGCGCCTCAACGCGGAATTGGATGCCCTCCAGGGTCAAAACCCTCTCATGCGCGTGTGCGTTGACACGCAGATTGTCGGTGAAGTGATCTCCGCATGGACCGGCATTCCTGTCGGCAAGATGCAGCAGGATGAAATCAACACCGTTCTTTCCCTGAAAGACCTCCTGGCCGTGCGTGTCATCGGCCAGGATCACGCCCTCGATGCCATCGCCCAGCGCATTTCCACCGCCCGCGCGGGCATGGATGATCCGGGCAAGCCCGTGGGTGTATTCATGCTCGTCGGTCCAAGCGGCGTCGGCAAAACGGAAACCGCGCTGGCTCTCGCCGATCTTCTCTATGGCGGGGAACGCAACGTCATCACCATCAACATGTCCGAGTATCAGGAGGCCCACACCGTTTCGAGCCTCAAAGGTTCGCCGCCGCCCCTATTCCGTCGTCCTTCTCGACGAATGCGAGAAGGCTCATCCCGATGTTCTGGAACTTTTCTATCAAGTCTTCGACAAAGGCATGATGGAAGACGGCGAAGGCCGCGAAATCGATTTCAAGAACACCATCATCATTCTCACTTCCAACGCTTGCACCGATCTCTTGATGAAACTCACCGCCGATCCCGAGACCGCGCCAAGCCCCGAAGGCCTGGCCAAAGCCATGAAGCCCGAGCTCAACAAAATCTTTAAGCCCGCCTTCATGGGCCGCCTCGTCACCGTTCCTTACTTCCCGCTGCGCGACGAAGCCATGAAGACCATCGTCACGCTCAAGCTCCGCAAGATTCAGCGCCGCATCCGCGAAAATCACAAGATCGAGCTGACCTACGATCCCGCGGTCGTCGCTGAAGTCGCCAAGCGCTGCACCGAAGTCGAGTCCGGTGCGCGCAACGTCGACAACATCCTCACCAACACCATGCTCCCCGACATCTCCCGCTACCTCCTGTCGCGCATGGCCGAACGCCAGAAGCCGTCCGCCATCCGCGTCTCCGTCGCCGACAACGGCGCCTTCTCATATTCATAAGGCCCTGTCGAAGTAACGCATCGAGGGATGGATCGCAAACATGAAGCTCCACAAGAGAAAACCACTCAGCTTCGCAGCCGTGCTCTGACCGGCACGAATGCGGACCCGTGTGTCCTCTCGAAGCTAGCTTGGGCCACTTTTTTTGTGGGCAGAGGATTCAAGTATGAGTATGCGTGAGATAAGTCTTTGGGCCTACCATGAAGGCTTTGGCACGATCTGTCGGGATGCACGATTGGGCGGCGGCGACAAGAGCAAATTGGGCTACCCGGAAGGCACGGAGCGCGGCCAAGCAGGGTGGCAAATGGCAGTTAAGTTTGCTAATGCACATGATCTTGCTGAGCAACTCAAGGCCGGTTTGAAAACACCGGGATTTTTTTGTGGCAGGTGGCTCGACTCAAGCGATTGTGATCCCATCCAACGTGGAGAGGTCAAGCGGCTTGCGATATTGGCTCACGGCTTGCGAGGAGAAATTATCATAGATGGAGAAGGCAAGCCGCCACTCACAGTCAAGAACATCTCTGATTTCCACGACGACTTGCACAATATTGGCTTATTCACAGACAAGGGTTCAACAATCCTTTTCATGGGTTGTCTCGCTGCCCAGGGTGCCGAAGGGACCGCACTGCTCCAAACAGCGTCTACGATTTGGCCGGGCCGAACGATCGTGGGGTTCACTACACTCGGCTATCGCCACCCAGGGGCGATGAAACGGTCCGGGGAGGCATGTGAAGAACCAGGGATGCGCGACACAAACTCTCTGTACACAATGATCCGAGGGCAGAGTCTCAAAGAGTTTGATCCATTCTGGAGTGATC
>WNFS01006658.1_pt1 | contig 10491 bp, 10 predicted proteins | sample 5400141 | NCBI WGS metagenome assembly WNFS01 (sample SAMN13153358, study PRJNA577476) | soil metagenome | isolation source: 60 cm saprolite under Madrone tree | place: USA:California | collected 2016-06-14
GCCCGAGCGGGACTTGCCGCGCTCAAGCGTTAGTACAGCAGTCGTCATGTCGCCGCATTGGCGGAAACATGTACGGTGTTGTCGTGTGGCTCAACTCACGCCGCTTGCGCTGCCATGACAGTCGATGAGGCGATTCGTCTGTGGGCGTCGTGCTACGCATTTGTCGAAGCCGGCGCGCATGCGCGCCTGACTTTGCCACAGGCCGCGGCTGACATCGTCTGGCGAGACAGCATTCCTGCTCCTGCGGACTATTGGACACTCGTCGAGTCGGGCCGCGGTTCGGGGTTCGCGGACATCGCACAGGGGAATTGATGGGAAATTCTTTTATTTCAGGAATTTAACTGCACCCGCAACCATCGCAACGTGTTTCGCTGCTTGGTATCAGAGCGTCTAAATCGCGCCATATTTGTAACTCACACCGATCTATGGCCCATGCCAAGCTGTCTCACAACCGCTCAGCTCAAATGAGTACAACCAAGACGAGCCACCTCGTCTAATTCGGAGACCGCGATGACCACGACCAAGACACTCGAGAACGACCGGAACAGCCAACAAACCGCCATGCGCACCCTGCCGATCGTGTCGCCGGAGGCCTGGGAGGCTGCGCGCCAGCAGATGCTCGTAAAGGAAAAGGCCCTGACGCGGGCCCGCGACGCCCTGGCCGCCGAACGCCGGCGGATGCCGTGGATGGCCGTCGAGAAGGCGTACCAATTCGAGGGGGCCCAGGGCAAGGTTAGCCTGCTCGACCTGTTCGAGGGCCGCCGGCAGTTGATCGTCTACCGCGCCTTCTTCGAGCCCGGGGTGTTCGGCTGGCCGGAGCACGCCTGCCGCGGCTGCTCCCTGGGCGCCGATCAGGTCGCGCACCTGGCCCATCTGAACGCTCGCGACAGCACCCTCGCGTACGCCTCAAGGGCGCCGCAGGCGGACATCGCGCGCCTGAAGGCGCGGATGGGCTGGGAGATGCCCTGGTACACCATCACCGACAGCTTCGACGCGGACTTCGGCGTCGATGAATGGCACGGCCACAACGTGTTCTTCCGCGACGGCGAGCGGGTGTTCCGCACATGCTTCATCAACAACCGCGGCGACGAGGCGATGGGGACCACCTGGAGCTACCTCGACATCACGCCGCTCGGCCGGCAGGAGACTTGGGAGGACTCGCCGAAGGGTTACCCCCAAACCCCGCCGTACAAGTGGTGGAACTGGCACGACAACTACGACGCCGAGGCATCGCCTGACCGGAAGTGGGTCGAGGTGTCCGACGCCGGAGAAGCCGCCTTCCGAAAGCGCGACGCAGAGGCGAAAGCATGACCGAATCAGTGTCGAGACCCTCAGGTTTTAACCTTATTTAGAGTTTTAGGCCCTAAGGCTAAAATTACAGCATCTCAATACTTCAGGGAAGGAAGCGGACAACCTGGAGGGTGCATGGTCCGTCTTTTCGGAAGTCTCGGTGTCTTTACTCAATCGGCGATTGTGTGCATTTCACTCATCGCCGTTGCCTTGCACGTTCGGTGGACTCGCAAGTCGGCGTCGCTCGGACCGACGCTGCTGACCACATTTGGAATCTTCTTCTGCTTCTGCGGTATCGCGTGGGGACTTTTAGACTTTAATCCCAGCGACATCAAGGGAAGCGTCCCGCAGCTGTTGCGAGGCATTCGGACGTCATTTTGGGCGTCGGTATTCGGCATCGGGTGGGCGCTAACCATCAAGTTGCGAGTGCTCCTCCTTGGTCCTCCGCCTTTGCCGAAAGACGGCATAACGGCAGGGGCGACCGTCGATGATTTAGCAGCGCAGCTCAGCCGGCTCAACCGATCCATCGCGGGGACCGACGACTCGACATTGCTCGGTCAAGTGAAGCTTCTGCGCACGGAGGCCAATGACCGTCTCGATCGTCTAAACCAGTCATATGAGCGTTTCGCCGAGAAAGTGGCGGAGGCTAACTCAAAGGCGCTGATTCAAGCTCTTTCCGAAGTCATAAGGGACTTCAACGTAAAACTTAACGATCAATTCGGCGAAAATTTCAAAAACCTAAATGCTGCGGTAGAGAAACTGGTGGTTTGGCAGAAGCAGTACGAGCAACAGCTGAATGCCCTCCTCGAACAGGAAACGATGACGCGAAAATCAATGACAGAGTCGTCTCTGCGCTACGCCGACTTGGTCGACAAATCGACCGTCTTTACGACTACCGCGGAGTCGTTGCGTGACCTGTTGGTCGGCAATAAGGCGCACTCGCAGCAACTTTATTCCTCGTTATGGAGTCTCGCCGACCTGCTGACAGAAGTTAACGCGCTTCTGAAGACGACGATCGAGACGGCTAATAGGGAGCTCAACGGCCGTATTCGCCGGGAAACGGAGGACACCAAAAAAACGCAGCTCATGGCTCTTTGATAATGCTCAGGAGGAAGCGCCATGCAAACAGTGAGAGATAAATTGGCCGGCAATGAACTGGAGTTCGGCGCGGGTCATGAGGAGGAGACTCACTGGATTCCACTGAGTGATCTGATGACCGGCCTCATGGTCATGTTCCTGCTGATTGCCGTGACATACATGATACGCGTCGAGGCGGACGCCTACCGAGTCAAGGAGGTCGCAGTTGCATACACCGAAATCAAGGACGCTCTATTCAACGCCCTGAATTCGGAATTCAAGGGCGATCTGCAACGTTGGAAAGCGCAGCTGATCAAGGACGATCTCGCGATCCGGTTTACCGAGCCGGAGGTGCTTTTCGCAGAGGGAAGCAGCGATCTGAAGCCGGAATTCCGTGCGATCCTGGGCGACTTCTTTCCACGGTATGTTCGCATCCTCACTTCCCCGAAGTACAGAGCGTCCATTGGCGAGGTGCGCATCGAAGGCCACACATCGTCCGATTGGACCGGCGTAACGACGCCGGAAGACGCGTATTTCCGAAATATGGAGCTTTCGCAGGCTCGTACGCGATCCGCTCTAGTCTTCGCTCTTGGCCTTCCGGAGGTCAGCGGCGAGCGCGGCTGGCTGAGACAGTATTTGACCGCCAATGGACTATCCTCATCACATCCGGTATTTGATGCGAGCGGCGTGGAAGATCCGGCACGATCACGGCGCGTGGAATTTCGAGTGCGAACAGATGCCGAAACACGAATCGCAAAGATTCTCGAGGTTTCAAAGTGAGAGGGTCGATACGTGCCGTATCTGCGCAGTCTCTCGTCAATGCAAATGGCCGCAAGCAGGTGACGGTGATGGTGCGGGCCTAGGTCTTGGCGCCACCGGGCGTCGACGTCTGCGATACGGCAGCCGATTTCGCTTCGTAGGAGGCGAGACGCCGCTTTAGCTCTCGCTCTTCGAGCCATCGTGCCGTTTCGTCGCGAATCACGGCCGCAACGCCGGTCACTTTCTGGTTTTCGTCGAACAGCATGGCCACGCTGAACGCGATCGACAAGTTTCGTCCGTCCTTGTGAATCGCAGGCACCTTCAACAATTGAGATCCATAGCGCGTCGTTCCCGTCTCCATGGACTTGTCGAAACCAACGTTGTGGCGATGACGCAGCCGCTCTGGGATGATCAACGTCAAGCTGCTGCCCAAGGCTTCAGCCTCGCTGAAGCCAAAAATTCGGCTGGCAGCCGCATTCCAGCCGACGATGTTTCCATTGGTGTCGGCCACGATCACGGCGTCACCGAGCACGTTGAATAATTGCGCCAGATCCAGTTGTGTATTCATGGGGGGTCAGGACTCCCAACAAGCGGCGAAAAAGAGGCGCCCATCCGGGCGCCCCTTGCCGGGACATTCGTCGAAGGTTGCTCAGACGGCTTTTGCCGCGTGCAACCTGGCAATATCTTCCTTTCCATAACCGAGATCGCGCAGAACTTCATCGGTGTGCTCGCCCAGTACGGGCGAGGGCTTCACTTCGATCTCCAAGTCAGAGAACTTGATCGGGCTGCCGATCGTCAGGTACTTACCGCGAACCTTGTGGTCGACTTCCACGATCGAGCCGCTCTTGCGCAGGTCGGGGGATTCCGCCAATTCCTTCATGGAGAAAACCGGCGCGCATGGAATGTCGTACTTGCGCAGAATGTCGACCGCTTCGTACTTGGTCTTGTTCTCGAGCCACTCCTCGATCGTCTTGAAGATATCGAAAATCTTATCCTGACGCGCTTCGGGCGTCATGTAGGCGGGATCTTTGGCCCACTCGGGTTTGCCGATGGCTCTGGTGATCGGCTCCCACGCATGGCCTTGAATGGTGAAGTAGATGTAGGCGTTCGGATCGGTTTCCCAACCCTTACATTTCAAGACCCAGCCGGGCTGTCCGCCGCCGCCGGCATTGCCGCCGCGGGGCACGACATCGGTGAAACTGCCATGCGGGTATTGCGGGTATTCCTCGAGGTAGCCGATTTTGTCCAAGCGCTGCTGATCGCGCAGCTTCACGCGGCACAAATTCAGCACCGCATCTTGCATCGAGCAGGAAACCTTCTGCCCCTTGCCGGTCTTTTGACGCTGCATCAACGCGGTCAAAATACCGATGGCGAGGTGCATGCCGGTGTTGCTGTCGCCCAATGCAGCGGCGGAAACGGTGGGAGGGCCGTCCCAGAACCCGGTGGTGGATGCGGCGCCGCCGGCGCACTGCGCAACATTTTCATAAACCTTCAGATCTTCGTACGAGTGGCCTTCGCTGAAGCCCTTGACGGAGGCCATGATCAGCTTGGGATTCAGTTCCTGGATGCGCTCCCAGCTGAAGCCCATTCGATCCAGCGCGCCGGGACCGAAGTTTTCGACCAACACATCCGAGGTCTTGATCATCGCTTCCAACACTTCTTTGCCCTCCGGGGTCTTCGTGTCGAGAGTCAATGACCGTTTGTTGCCGTTGAGCATGGTGAAATAGAGCGCGTCGGCGCCGGGGAGGTCGCGTAACTGGGAGCGGGTAACGTCGCCCGATCCGGGGCGCTCAACCTTGATGACATCAGCACCGTAAAATCCGAGCAATTGCGTGCATGCCGGCCCGGCTTGCACGTGCGTGAAATCGATGATGCGTACACCGTCTAGTGGCTTGGTCATGACTTGAATACCTCGATGCTGATTGTTTAAAAGTTACTTCTTGGTCGCAGAGCTTGCCGGGTTCAAATTGGTCAACCGTCCGCTCTCCGTACCTGCTGCTTCGTCGATCACGGCATTGATGAGTGCCGGTTTGCCCGCCGCGATCGCTTCGAGCAGGGACTTCGAGAGTTCGGCGGGCGTGGTGGCGTGATAGCCGATACCTCCGAACGCTTCGATCATCTTGTCGTAGCGAGCGCCTTTGACGAAAACGGTGGGTGCGACATCGGCGCCGCCGGTTGGATTCACATCGGTCCCACGGTAGACGCCGTTGTTGTTGAAGACGATCGTGACCACCGGCAGCTGATAGCGGCAGATGGTTTCTAGTTCCATGCCGCTGAACCCGAATGCGCTGTCACCTTCGATGGCGACCACGGGCAGGCCGCTCGTGACGGCGGCGCCGATGGCATAACCCATGCCAATGCCCATGATGCCCCAGGTACCGGAGTCGAACCGCTTTCGCGGCTCGTACATGTCGACGATGCTGCGGGCGAAATCGAGGGTATTCGCGCCCTCGTTGACCACGTTGATATCGGGTCTCGTCTTCAGCACGTCGCGGATTGCCCGCAGTGCGCCGTGAAAGTTCATCGGCGTGGTGTTTCGCTCGAGCATGGTCGCCATCTTCGCGAGGTTCTTATCCTTGCGCGCTTGGATGGATGCGGTCCAATCGGCGCTCGGCTTGCTGAAGCCGGAATTGATCCCGGCGACGAGCGCCGAAACGCAGGACCCGATGTCACCGATCACGGGAGCGGCGATAGCCACGTTGCTGTCGATTTCAGTTGGGGCGATGTCGATCTGGATGAATTTCTTCGGCGCGCCCCAGGTTTTCCCCTTGCCATGCGCCAGCAGCCAGTTGAGGCGGGCACCGATGAGCAGGACGACATCGGCCTCGGCTAGGACAAACGAGCGGGCCGCTGCGGCGGATTGCGGATGGTTGTCGGGCAGCAGACCCTTTGCCATCGACATCGGCAAGTAGGGGATGCCGGAGGTCTCGACCAGCGCGCGAATTGCCGCGTCCGCCTGCGCATAAGCCGCACCTTTGCCGAGCAATATGAGGGGCCGCTTCGCGCCTTTGAGAAGATCGATGGCGCGTCGGACAGCGTCCGGCGACGGAATTTGGCGCGGAACGGGATCGACCACACGGACCAGCGACTTCTTGCCATGGACTGCGTCCAGCGATTGTCCCAGCAGCTGCGCCGGTAAATCCAGGTAGACGCCACCCGGACGACCGGACACGGCGGCGCGGATGGCACGGGCTACGCCAATCCCAATATCCTCGGCTTTGAGGACCCGGTACGCAGCTTTGGCAAAGGGTTTTGCCGCGTTCAGCTGATCCATTTCTTCATAGTCGCCCTGCTGCAGATCGACGATTTCGCGCTCGCTCGAACCGCTGATCAGGATCATCGGGAAACAGTTGGTGGTCGCGTTGGCCAGTGCCGTGAGGCCATTCAAAAACCCGGGTGCAGACACCGTCAGGCAGACGCCGGGCTTCTGCGTCATGTACCCGGCGATTGCGGCGGCATTGCCCGCATTTTGTTCATGTCGGAAACCAATGAATCGAATTCCCTCGGCTTGCGCAAGCCTTGCCAAGTCGGTGATCGGGATACCCACGAGGCCGAAGATCGTATCGATGTCGTTGCACTTCAACGCATCGATGACCAGATGGAAGCCGTCCGTCAGTTCGGGCTTTTCGATCGCGGTCCGTTCCGGCTGTTGAAAGTCGGTGCTCGTAAAAATGCTTTTTAGCTTCGGTTCGTTCATTGATTGAGTTCCATCAGCTCAGAGGTTGAACATGGAAAGGCTGAAAGCGCCGGTTGCCGGCGTGTAAGAAATCGCGTCTGTGAAGCGAAGCGGGGAACCAGTCAATGCGTGGCGGGAGGATTCGTGGTTGGAGGCGCTTTGAATGGCCGTTCCGAGGGATTGCGGGTGACGCGGTCGACCCGGTCTGGAGTACCTCATTTCTCAAAGGGCGTTCCCACATCACGTTGCGTCGCAATTGGTGCACCGATTCGTCGACCGAGATCTAAGTCACGCCTACTGGCGGTTGATCTCTATGGTTGTGAAATTTGACCTCAATCGGCGGTGGTCCGCCCCCAGACCCTCAACGGGCCGCCAGCCGTGGATGAAGTGTAATATATTATATATCATATTGACAAGGTCACCAGGAAACTACTACACGGCGATCAGGGTGCCGCCCGCACCGAGCGCTCAAGGCGCTGATATTGCTGGTGTTGCATCGCGCCGATAGCGTTATAGAGAATGAAAAAGTAACAACCGTGCTCGCAGAGACCTTCGTTGACCGGGCACAGTCGTCAGTGATGGCGGGTTCATGCAGCGGGCTGCCGGAGGTGAGCGGATCTGCCTAACGCAGCGTGCAGATCACCAGCTCCGGATCGGCGTTCATTCTGATCGGCAAGTTGCTGCAACCGATGCCGCGGCTCACGATCAGGGGGCCGTTTCCCCTGACTTCGAATCTGCCCCGCGAATACGTGCGGCTCAGGGGCCCCTGCGCGGCAAAGATCGGAGTTCCGTCGCGCAGAGCGATTTGACCGCCATGCGTGTGGCCGGCAAATCCGACGTCGAACGTTTCATCTTCCAGCAACAGCAGTCCGTCCGGCGAATGCGTCAGGAAAATGCGGATCTGATTTGCGTCCTTGAATGCCTGCGCCACATCGGCGCTCCCAATCCACGGATCGTCGATCCCGCAGATCGAAACGGAGTCGAAGGGGGAGGGGAGCGTGATATTCCTGTTGACGAGCATCTCCACTCCCGCTGCCGCCAACCGCTGTGTGAGCTGCCGTTCGTCGGCCCATAAATCATGATTACCCAGAACCGCATATTTGCCCAACGGCGGATGGCAACGGGACAGGCCGCCGGCGAGCGCGTCGGCATATATCGCCTTGCACGACACGAAATCCCCGCCGAGCAGCAGAACATCCGGCCGAATATCGGCCAACTTGTCGAAGAGCTCGGAAAAAATCAGGGGATGGGTGGTGGGTCCGGCGTGAAAGTCGGATGCGAATGCAATGGTCAACGGCACGCGCAGCGATTTTTCGTTTGCAACAGCTACCTCGTGAAGGGAAACGCCGAGCTTGCCGTGCAACCCGCAGCGATAGCTCCATGCGGCAATCAATCCATTGAGAAGCGCGGAATCCAGTAGGCGTTCAACGAGCCGCCGGAAACGATGATTGCGTTTACCGCGATTCTCTTGCGAATTCATACGCCGTGCTGCGGCCTCCACCGGACGCGCTCGCAGCAGCATACTCCGCAGGTGCAGGTTACTGACGGTCGTCGACTACGGGGGGACGCCGCGCCGGTCAGGCGGCCAGGGCGCTGTGCAGCGACTTTATCTGCCGCGCGGTGGTGCTGAGCAACCGTTTGCAGGCGGCGGCGTCCAGTTCGAGGCGTTGGAACGCCGCGACAGCGGTCACGGTCTCGTCGAGCAACCCGCGGAAGAACACGCACGGCACGAGCGAAATCGCGGCGATGAGCACGTCCGTGAGCGGGCCTGCCCCAATCGCCGGCAGAGTGGTCGCGTTTTGGTTGCCTACCGCGGATACGATTGACGGCGCGAATTTCCAGCGACCCAGGATGGCGCCCGCAATTCGCGGGTGCCCATGCTCGAGCACCTCAGTGGCCGCATCGTCGACGCCCAGTGCCGCGCCGTGCTGGTGAGCCCGCACGGTGATGTAGAGGCTGCCAATGTTGTGCATGAGCCCGGCCACGAGTGCCTCATCGGGATTCGCCGCCCGCGTCTCGCGGGCGAGCACGTAGGCAATCGATGCGACCAGTGTTCCCTTGCGCCACAGCTGCTTGGCGGACGGATTCAGGAATGCGGAGTTCGCGAGCCGCAGGATTCGCACTGCCAGAGCCGCGTCGATTCCGATCACCCGTGCTACCTGGGCCGGGGTGGTGCGGGGATCCTCGAGCGCCTGCTGCACCCTCTGCGCAATATCCGGAAACGACGGGAGGCGTATATCGCCGCTCGCCAGTTCCGCGGACAGCTCCTTGAGGAATTCAGAAGGGGCCAACGCGCGGGCAGGCTCTTTTTGTGTCCGGGATACCGGAATTGCCATCGGTGCAAGGCCTCCTGATTCCACAATGCGTCCGTGAGTGCTATCGGCCCGGCAACCTCGCCCTTTAGGGGTCCCCGTCGGTTTTATGGCCGATCGGTGCCAAAACTGATAGGCTAGCCACCCGGTTTTCATAGGGCTTAGACCAAGGGCGGTTAGCGTGCGCGACTGTCTCGGTTCGACGCTGAGAGATTCAGCAGCAGGCGTACCGCTGCTTCATTAGACATAACCAATTGATTTTTAAAGCTTTTTTATCAAGGTTTCCGATACTATTTTGCCCCGTTTTTGGTAACTCGAAGAAAGGAGACGATGTATGGCACGGCCAAAGAGCGTCAGGACCGATAGAGTGTGGCTCCGTGACGATTTCAACGACAAGCTGGATAAATTCGATGAGGAGCTGAAATTAGGTGAGTTTCTGCATTCGACACCTAACGGATCGGCCATCGGACAGTATCTCAGGCATGAACGGAAGGATCGTCAAGAGAGCAGGAGCCACGAGCCGGAATACCGCTTTTTCTACGATGCCAGCTCACAAAAGGCTGATTATTTGGCCGTTTGGGTACGAATGGAAAAGTATCCCACCGTGATACGCCACACGGTCGAGAACGTCACCCCCGACGAGGCGCAAACGATCGATGCACGCACCGCGTCCAATTTGCGGTGGAGCCCGGCGCAGTTTGGGTGGGCCGTTGCCGAATTGGAGATAGAAAAGCAATCAAAGGTCGATACGGCGGAATAGCAACGGCGATGCACATCGGACCCGGACAGAAGAGCGTCCGCGCTTCTGCCGGGTTCTCCTTGTATAGGGAATGAAGACCCTAACCTTCCGCTCCTTATCGCTGGCTCTTGTACTGATTGCTGTCGCCCCGTATTCCGGCGGACAGACCGTACCGGGCTATGACGCTCTAATAGCTCAAGGCAACGCGCTCCTGCAGACGGGTAACGCCGATCAGGCGCTCAAATTCGGTGAAGCGGCCACTAAGGCCAGAGCGGATCGGTGGGAGGGCTACTCGCTTGCGGGCGGCGCGCTGCTGAATCTGAAACGCTACGAAGACGCCGCCGATGCGTTGAGCAAAGCGATTGACCGGGCGCCGGAGTCGAAACAGCCTGCACTGCGCGCGCAGCGTCGAGAGTGTCTGCTTGCTGAATCTGGATATCCACCGTCAACCAATACAAGTCTGGCAGCCAATACGAGCGCGCCGGCTGCCGGCGGCGTGCCCGCTACCGGCAGCGTTCCGGCTACTGGCCGCATGCCGCCTACCGGCAGCATGCCGGCGACGACTGGCGAAGTCGAGATCGTGTTCTGGAAGTCTATCGAAAACAGCCATAACGCCGCCGATTTCCAGAACTATTTGA
>WNFS01004647.1_pt1 | contig 10489 bp, 10 predicted proteins | sample 5400141 | NCBI WGS metagenome assembly WNFS01 (sample SAMN13153358, study PRJNA577476) | soil metagenome | isolation source: 60 cm saprolite under Madrone tree | place: USA:California | collected 2016-06-14
CGCAACGCCATGGAAGCGCAACCGGACGGCGGCACGATTCGCGTGATAGCCACTAAGAGTGCCAAGGAGCTGGTGCTACGCTTTGCCGACTCCGGACCCGGCATAGCGCCAGAGTACCGCCCCGAGCTATTTGAATTCGGTAAGACAACAAAAGTCGGCGGCAGCGGCATTGGGCTGCCCTTAAGCCAACTGATCATTGAGTCTCATGGCGGCTCTCTGGTTTACGAAGACCAAAACGGGGCGAGCGCAGGCGCCACGTTTCGTCTCACTCTTCCCATGGAGGCAAACTGATCATGTCGCGTACCCGAGCCCATATTCTCGTCGTTGACGACGATGCTTCGACGCGCGAAGGTCTTACCGCGCTCTTGGAAAACTGGGGCTACAACGCTACTGCGGCGGCCGATGGTAAAACGGCTCTTAAGCTCTGCAAAAAGGACCTGCCTCACGCCATCGTGACTGATCTGATGATGCCCGGCATGACCGGACTTGAATTTATCGAAGGCCTCGGCGAACAAACGCAGCAAGTCGCAGTGGTGATGATAACGGGGCAGGCAACCATCGAGACCGCGGTCCAAGCTATCAAGCTGGGCGCTTACGATTATCTCACCAAACCGCTCGAGCCGGAGAAGTTGCGAGCCGTGCTCGAAAAGGGACTCAAACAAGTCTCGCTGGCGCGTGAAGCGACCGTTTTGCGGCAAAAGTTGGAATCGCCACTGGGCTCCTATGGAGCACTGATCGGAAAATCGGCGCCGATGCGCCAGCTTTACCAGCGTATCGGTCAAATCGCAGCGACCGATGCAGCCGTGCTGGTCAACGGCGAAAGCGGCACTGGCAAAGAACTGGTCGCGCGCACGCTCCATGATCTTTCACCGCGGCGCGAGGAAACTTTTCTCGCGCTCAACTGCGCGGCTATTTCCCCGACCCTCATGGAGAGTGAACTTTTTGGTCACGAAAAGGGAGCCTTCACCAACGCCATCGAGCGACACTTGGGCTGCTTCGAGCAGGCTGACGGTGGAACGCTCCTTCTCGACGAGATTACCGAGATGGCGGCCGAAGTCCAGGCGAAGTTTTTGCGCGTTTTAGAGGAAGGGCAGGTGCGCCGTATCGGTGGCACCGCTAATATACCGGTATCAGTGCGAGTCGTTGCCGCTACCAACCGTTCGCCCGCGCCCGCCGTTAAAGAGGGAAAGCTGCGGGAGGATCTCTTTTATCGCTTGAATGTTTTTAATTTGGAGTTGCCGCCATTGCGGGAACGCGGCGAAGACATCGCCCTGCTCGCGCGCTATTTTCTTGAATCGTTCGCCGAGAAATACCAACGTGCTACATTGCCATGGGCAACTGACTTCATCGGCGCTCTCCAATCCCACTCGTGGCCAGGCAATGTACGCGAGCTGCGCAATGCCATGGAGCGGCTAGCGGTGCTGGCGCCCGGCCCGAGCCTGACGGCGGCTGACGTGCAGCAATTTTGTCTCGGCGCTGTAGTGGCAGACTCCTCCGACCCCGGGCCACTATCTCTGGCCGAAGCCGAGCGACAAGCCATTGAACGCGCTCTGGCAGCCAGCGGCGGCAATAAGACCCAATCTGCGCGCATTCTAGGCATCACGCCTAAAACCCTAAACGCCAAATTGGCCCTCTATAACAAAGAGTAATTTCTCCCTCTAGCATTACTTTTTTACTCGCCCTCGTTACCGCCTTGCTAAATCTAACTCATTAATTTTAAACATTTTTCCTCTGGCATGGGCGTTGCTCCAGTCCCTTTCCAAATGGGCAAGGCAAAAAGAGAGGTAAAAATGAAATCACCTAACTACGTTGCCGTCTTAGCGATCCTGAACGCAATGTTACGTCGCGTATCCGAGTCACTGCCTCAGATCCAACAAGCATCTCGAGAGTTGGGGTACAGTGAGATCCCAACGAAGGCTCGCGCCGGCAAATGAGGTTGTGTCTAATCACCTAGCAGAGGACTTATGAAATCTAGCAAATATATAGCTGTCTTTTCACTCCTGAACGCCTTGGCGTTTTGCCTAACGCACTCGCCTGCACACGCAGGACAAGAGAACAAGGGTTCACAGCCCGGCGGTCAAACAAAGTCTCATATGAGCGACAAAGGATCCTCGAACACAAACGCTCAGTGGTCAGCAGACCCGGAGCGAGGCTGGGTGCGTGCGGGTGAGCGCCATCAACAGCATGAAGAGTCTCAGACAAAAGACAAAGCCAAACAAAATCGCGGCAAGCAGAAAGCTAATGGCGCAAAAGAGAAGACGAACAATTAAGAGCCAAGTAAAAAAAGAGATTAGAACTGCGAGATAGCATCGGATTGGTAAGAAAGAAGGGAGAAGAGGACAATGAACGTTAATACAAAAGTTATGGGTAAGGCTCCGGTTGTTTTTTTGGCGGGGGCGCTATTGTTAGCAGGTTGCGCCGGTGGACCATTGAGCACACGTGAGAAAGGCGCCGGCATTGGCGCTCTCGGCGGCGCGGCGGCGGGTGGTTTGATCGGGGCAGCTGTCGGTCATCCAGGTGTGGGCGCCGCGGTCGGTGGCGGCCTTGGCCTTGGGGCGGGTGCTCTAGTCGGCGACCAATTGCAAGGGCAGGAGAACACCAATTATCAACAGCAACAGCAAATTAATCGAAACCAAGCTGAGATCAATCGCAGCCGCCAGGACATCGAACGGCTAAAGCGTCAGCAGAGTGAATACTAATCTCTTTTCTGAATCGCCTCGGGCAAACGGATAGAATTCCTAAAGGAAAAGCTTCCTGGTCATTCGGTGGAGTGTATTTAGACTCCACCGAATGACAGGAAATTATTGTGACCCATATCTGAAAAGACAGGCCGGGGAAGACCTGTACGTAAAAGAGATACAAAATGTGCCTGTTGGCTTCACTCGTTCGATGGCGCCGCCCGCTCAGAAACCCGACTGAATTCAAAAATTTAAATTTAAAACAACTAATTAGCCGGCTTTGGCGCCGACCTCTTAGCTGTGGTATGGTCGTTGCTGATTGAGGATCTGGCTATGACCATTGATGGCTAAACCCAAGTGTAGTCAAACTTAGCCGATGGATCTTTGGCAAGCTACTCTGAATCAGCTTTGAGAAAAAAACAGGGTGAACAGAAGAAGGGAGATCTCATGACTAGTCTTTACAAGTTGGCAGTTGTAGTTGGACTCGGGACTATCATAATCATCGGAGCAGATCGAACGCGGCTTTGGGCTTCGGCTGCTGGCGAGCAGGTTAAGGCAACGGTCGATCAGGTGATGGAAGTACTCAGGGATCCAAAGCTCCAAGGCACGAGCAAGAACACTGAACGAAGAGAAAAGTTACGACAGATTCTTCTACCTCGATTCGACTTCGCCGAAATGGGCAAGCGCGCGCTGGGAAATAACTGGAACCGGTACCCCGAGAAACAGCAGGAATTCGTCGCTGCGTTCAAGCAACTGCTTGAGGAAAGTTACGCCGATCAGATCCAAGCCGCTAATGGCGATAAGGTCGTTTACCTGAACGAACGAACTGACAAGAACTATTCGGAGGTGGATACGAAAGTGATTTCTTCCAAGGGGGAGGAAACGCCGATGACTTACAAGCTTCACTCGGTGGATTCCGATTGGAAGGTTTACGACATCGTGGTTGAAAATGTAAGCATCGTGAATAACTATCGTTCCCAATTCAATCGCATTCTGAGTAACGCGTCCCTGGATGAACTAATCAAAAGGATAAAAGAAAAACGATTTGAGAAGAGCAGTTAAGCAGGGCTAGTCAGCACCATTACTCCCAACCTGTGCTGGGACGCTGGTCGATTTCCGTTTTCTATCGGAGGATTAAAGGCGTCCCAGCTCCCGAAAAGAGTTTTCCTGCATCTTTCAAAGCCTTCCCGGGATAGGATCCGTCTTTAGGCAAGTCCAAGGACGGAAAACCATGAACCGATTCGACAAAGACGCCAATAAAATCAAAAAAACTCTTGTAAAATAGATCTCGCGGTGGAAAACTGGCATGAATTCCATTCCTTAGCTTATTTTTCGACCGTTATCGAAAGCACGTGGCTTGGATTGTCGAGACAAAACGGTTCACCCCTGGGATAAGAAGACGACTATTCGAAACATGGAGTCAAAAAGAATCGTAGTAGTTTCCAATCGCCTCCCTTTCACGGTCGTACAAGATGGTGAACGGATTCAATTTGACGAAAGCGTCGGAGGCGTAGCGACTGGGCTGAGAGCGTTACTGACCTCTTCGCAGAGTGGCTTACCACACGAGTCTGAATATCTCTGGGTTGGCTGGCCGGGAAGCACGATCAAGGATGAAGTGCGTGATGAAGTCAGATCCAGAGCGATGGCCGAGTTTAGCTCTTTCCCTGTTTTCCTGTCTGAGCAAGATGTCGAAAATTTCTATCAAGGATTTTGTAATGAAACGATTTGGCCGCTGTTTCATTACTTTCCTACGTACGCCCGATTTGACGAAGCCTACTGGGAGCAGTATCGGAAGGTTAATGAATCATTTAGTGTATCGCTCCTGGACGCGATCCGCCCGGACGACACGGTATGGATTCACGATTATCACTTGATGCTCCTGCCGCATCTCCTCAGAAAAAGCTTGCCAAAAATCAGGATCGGCTTTTTCCTCCATATTCCTTTCCCTCAGTTTGAGATTTTTCGACTGCTTCCCGGGAAATGGCGCCGGGGGATTCTCGAAGGACTGCTTGGGGCGGACCTTATTGGGTTCCACACGCATGATTACGGGGAATACTTCGTCCGATGCGTTCAGCGCATTCTCGGCTGCGCCCACCACATAGGGCAACTCACCGTAGGCGATCGCCTCGTGAAAGTTGGCACCTTTCCCATGGGTATCGATTTCAAAAAATTCCACGACGCGGCAAATCATGCGGACGTCCAAAAGGAAAAAGAAGATCTACAAAAAACTCTGGGAGACTCTAGAATTATTCTTTCCGTCGACCGGCAAGACTATTCCAAGGGGATCCTTCATCGTTTGCAAGGCTTTGAAGCGATGCTCGAAACGAATCCAGAGTGGCTCGGTAAGGTGACATTAATCATGCTAGTTGTCCCCTCCCGGATCGGCATCGCAGATTATGAAGGGATGAAAAAGCGGATCGAAGAGCTCGTCGGGAAGATTAACGGTCGATTTGGTACGATCAGCTGGACACCTATTATATATCAATACCGATCGTTGCCCTTTCAATCCTTGGCGGCGATGTACGCCATGAGCCACATTGCGCTGGTCACTCCCTTGCGGGACGGGATGAATTTGGTCGCCAAGGAGTATGTCGCAACGCGTCACGACAAAACGGGGGTCCTGGTTCTTAGCGAAATGGCGGGAGCATCAAAAGATTTACCGGAGGCGATTATAATCAATCCCAATAACCGGGAAGAAATTGCGGATGCTTTGAAAACGGCATTGGAAATGCCGCGCGAGGAACAAATACGACGCAATGCAATTATGCAGGACCGGTTGCGTCGCTACGATGTCACCCGCTGGGCCATGGGCTTTTTAGTCGAGCTGCTTGCTGCCAGTCCTGGCGATAAAGAATCTCATGTGCAATGGCTCGAAGCGGCGGTGTGGGGTGCGCTGACGGAGCAATATCATCGCAGCGCGCGTCGTCTCTTGATTTTCGACTATGACGGCACATTGGTTCCGTTCGCGGCTTTTCCAGAGCTCGCCAAACCGACCCCGGCATTACTAAGAATACTTCGTTCTCTCGCGGATGATTCTCGCAACGAGCTGGTTCTCGCGACGGGCCGCGATCGCGCCACTCTCGACCAATGGTTCAATGGGGTTCCGATGGGACTTGCAGCAGAACACGGAGCCTGGATTAAAGAGTGGAACGGCGAATGGAAGGTACAGCAACCTTTGCCTCTGAACTGGAAAGCAAGGCTCCTTCCGATCCTTGAGATGTACGCTGACCGCGTTCCCGGCGCGTTCGTCGAGGAGAAAGATTTTTCCGTTGTATGGCACTATCGCGCCGCCGATCCCGAGCGAGGGCGCGAAGCGGCAAGGGAATTAGCGGATCATTTGCTCGTATTCACAGCCAGTATCGATCTCCAGGTGTTGCGTGGCAACAAAGCGATTGAGATTAGAAAGGCCGGGGTCAACAAAGGATCGGCAGTACAACAATGGCTGGCTAAGAACGACTTCGATTTTATCTTGGCCATCGGAGATGATTTGACCGACGAGGACATGTTTGCAGCACTGCCCCAGTGGGCTTTTTCTTTTCGTGTAGGAGCCGCTCGGACCCGCGCTCGATTCCGCTTGCGCAACCCGGTAGAGGTCTTGCAATTCTTGACGCAACTGACAGTTGCTCCGGATAAGGTTGCCTCATTGGAAAGAGTCTCACCGGTTTGACCTGCCGCAAAAGCCATTGTTATAAGTTTTAGCGATATCCGACGAAACCGGAGGTCCTCACAATGCGCGTAATCGATGCTGACGGCCATCTCGAGGAAAGCCCAGCCACTTTTAGTGACGCATACCTTGATCCCGCCTACCGTTCCCAGCGCCCGAAGGTTGTGAACATAGATGGCATGATTTATTGGATGCTCGAAGAGCAACTGTTTCCGCGGCGGTTGGGAAAGGGCTGCCACAATTTAGGAACGCCGGCAAGTTTCAACGGCCAGCCCTCACCCCATGCCAAGAAAAAGGTAGATACGATCCCCAGCATGGAGTTGAGTGATGTCAATGAGCGCCTTCGCTTGATGGACGAAGAAGAGATCGCTGTCCAGGTGGTTTATCCCACTCTCTTTCTCGCTTATCCGTTGACCCCAAATGTAGGACTAATGAACGCTCTTTGCTCCTCCTACAATCGCTTCCTAGGTGACCGCATAGGCAAACATGAGCGGATCAGGTGGGCCGCCGTCGCGAATTTAGACGACGTACCCGCCGCGGCCAAAGCAGTCCACCAAGCCAAGCAGTTGGGCGCTTGCTCGATTATGGTTCTTGGCACGGCTGGCGATCACATGCTCGATCATCCGCGGCTCCTGCCATTCTACGAGGCCGTCGCTGAAGAGAATATCGCTTTGGCGGTTCACGTCGGTTGGGCATGTCCCTCGCTGAGCAACATGTTTACTCACATTTATCCCTCCTCGGTAAACGCTTTTTTGCTGCCGGTGTTGATGGGATACTCGGCGGTGATTAGCGGCGGGATACTCGATCAGTTTCCGAAGCTGCGCGTGGCTTTTCTCGAAGCAGGCTGCCAGTGGATACACTTCATGACGGAACGGCTGGAACACCGCTTCAAACACTCGAAAGGGTATCTTTCAACGATCCTCACCGAAACCATCCCGAAGGCCAAACTCTCGCCCACGGAATATTTAGAACAGGGAAATCTCTACTTCAGCGCTGAAGTGGAGGATGTACTGTTGCCGCAAGTGATTGAGTTGGTGGGTGAGAAACAGATGGTATTCGGCACGGACATGCCTCATGGTGATCGCGAACGTTTCGCCGGGCAAGGATTGGCAAAGAGGAAGGACATCAGCGACTCGGCAAAAGCCGCGATCCTCGACGCAAATCCGAAACATTTATACGGCCTCAGCTAAGATTTCACCGCGATACAACGTTCGCAAAAGATCGCCTAGGACGATTTAGGCTTCGCGTTCCAGGCTTCAGCTGATTAGCAAGAAAAAAACTCCATCAGCGAACTTCAAACAACAGTATCGTATGGTCGTGCAGGAAGTCGCCTTTTATTCGTTCAACCTTGTCCGGCACCCACCCCTGAATTTCGAAGTCATGCGAAACCACCCTCGAACCGGGTTTCAGTTCCTTGTCGAAAATGGGTCTTAGTTTAGCGTTGAACTCGGGGAGCATGTAGAGCGTTACAACCGTCGCCGGCGAGACGTCGACTGTCAGTGCGTCTTGCATACGAAATTCGACCAGGTCGTCTACTTTTTCTTTAAAAGCGTTGTCCTTAGCTTTTTGTACCAGGTCGGCATCGATTTCAATTCCAACCCCTTTCACACCATAGTGCTTGGCCGCCCGGATCAAGATGCGGCCATCACCGCTGCCTAAATCGTAAATCACATCTCCGCTTTTCACTTGAGCCATTTCGAGCATCCGGTCAACGACCTCCGGCGGCGTCGGCACGAACGGCACTTCGCCATCGGTCCAAACGGCGATAGGAGAACAACCGCCGCTGAATAGAATAATCAAACTTAATGCAAGCCAGTCCGCAGATCGTCTCATTGTTACGTTTCACTTCCTACTATTGAATGCTCGAACCCGTTGGTTATAGGGCATGACTCGTAAGGCGTCAATCACCTTCACATGATTTAGAACCTTGACAAGAAAGACTCTTTGTTATGTTCTTTCACTCAAAGACCAACAATGCAAAGGAGATCAAGGATGGCGACCTGGGATGATATCTGTTGGGAAACTTTTAAAAGTGCACTGTTGAACATTTAAAAGTGCACTTTCTTGAGGTCCTCGGCTTTGACTTGTTGCTGTCCCACGAGCTTTTCCTGATACCAGAATCGAATGAGGGCCAAGCGGGTCTTGAGGTTAAAGCTGATCCGCAGTTCCACTTCTTCGCGAATAGGAACACCCATGAGGCTGAACTGCAAAGCGTTCCAGGAGACCTTTCGATAAGGGTCCACGGTCCTTTTAAATCGGTAACAGAAAATATCATCAAGGGTCTGATAAGGTTTGGGAATTTCAAACCTGCGAAACACGCTTCGATTCTCCCCTAAGGCTTTTTCATAACGACGAATAGGGATTTCCCCGGTGGTGGAGTGAACCCGTTGGTAATTGTACCGGTGAATCTCTTCATAGAGGAGCTGACGCGCCTGATCGAGCTTGGTGATGCCCTCCCGCACACAAGTCCTAACCAGATGATCCTGCAGCCATTGATAAGGCCGCTCCACTTTTCCCTTGGCGGCAGGACTCAAGGCATAAACCACTTCGATGCTTAAGTCCTTGAGAACCTCCTTCCACTGCACCACGGCTTGTTCTTCGGTCGTCTCAAACTTCCTCCATACACTGTCTCTTTTCTCCACGTAGCGGAAGATTGAATGATTATCGACATAGTACTTCAACGGACAGCCGAACTGGGTCAGCACGGCCTTCTGAGCCACGATATGCGTCCAGGTGCTCTCCTTCTCCCACAGATCCCCATGCAAAATCCGCCGACTGTGATCGTCGATGGTTGTGATGAGATACCACTTGGTTTGCGCAAGAGGGGACCACAGATGGTAGGAGGTATCATGCTGGAGAAGTTCTCCCACATAGTTGGTCAGGACCTCGCGGTCATGAGCCTTTCGGACGGGCCTTTGTTGGTAATACCCATTTTTTTCGCCCGACGAATGATGGTTGGCAAAGACACCCGGACTTTGTGCTTCTTTTCCAGGATCTCTCTCAAGTAACTGTAGTTGTAAAACCGCACCGGATTGCGCTTGTCCCGGATGATCTCGGCCTCTTTTTTCAGCTCTTGGGTTATCTTTGCTTCTGCTTTGGCATCGATCTTCCGAGGAGGTGCCTTGCGGGTGTACTCCAAAGAAAAGCTCTCTGGCCTCTCCCGGTAGACCTTCAACAATTTGAAAAACTGACGCCTTCGAATCTTCAGCATGGCCGACGCCTGATTCACTGCGATCTCACGTAATAGATACCTCGCAAACACTTCCTTTACCTGGTCTGCCGAAAATAGTTTGCGCAGATGCTTACCCATCTTGTCCTCCCTGGTTCAATAGATGATGATGAAAACCCAAGGAAGACAAATAGTGCACTTTTAAAGTTTAAACGAGTGCACTTTTAATTGTTCGGTGACATTTTCCTGTTCGCATCTTGAAACACACGTTCAGTCGGGCCAGTAATAATGAATTCAAGCGTCGTACGCGTGCCATCCTACCCTAGTTCTGATCAATCCTTACCGCCGCTGCTTGTCGCACGAAGCCGGTTGGGCGACCGTGCTTAGAGCGAATTTCTAACCAACCGTCGCGGGAATCGACAACATTGATTTTCATTCCCCGCTCGATGTTGGCGATCAACTGTGAGGTATCGCTTGGCCCACTGTAAACTTGGGTTGGACGAGTGATTTCAAATGTGCCCTGGACGCGCCTCCGCATTGGTTTAGAAAATTCATTTTCTCCCGACGCAGGACTTGGTCTTTTGAGCGTTTTTGAGGTAGCCTCGATTGGCATCGACTGTTCAGTAGACACGTTTTCAGGTGCGACGGCTGGTTCTTTTGACTCGGAAAGCTTATTGGAGCTTGTGTCCAGGAAGCCGACAGCGAAGGCAGCCGCGATGGCAATCGCACCCGTCGCCGTAATTATTCGGAAGCGCCATTTTTGCTTTGCTGAAGTCCGGACAGGCGGTTTGATTTCCTCGTCGTTTGCCGCGTGGATTCTAGCCGCCGAGTCGTCCGAATTCAAATCGATATGATTACCGCTCTTTTCGCCTAAGCCATCGATCAGAGAATTCGCTTCCGAGACCGCCGCTTGCTTCGTTTGTAATTCCTCGGACTGCTGTCGAAGGGTGCTAAACTGCCTTTGGGTTTCCTCACTCT
>WNFS01013886.1_pt1 | contig 10488 bp, 10 predicted proteins | sample 5400141 | NCBI WGS metagenome assembly WNFS01 (sample SAMN13153358, study PRJNA577476) | soil metagenome | isolation source: 60 cm saprolite under Madrone tree | place: USA:California | collected 2016-06-14
GCTCGGGAATGCAGTTTGTGCTGGCCACGCGCCACCTCGAGCGCATCGCGGATCACGCGACGAATATCGCCGAAGACATCATTTTCTGGGTGCGAGGCCTGGATGTCCGGCACGGACGTGGGTTGGTTGTTAGCTCCGCAGTGGAGGCCGGCGATACCGAAGAGGTCGTGCGGATAACCGACAATTCACATCTGCTTCATCCTGGCGTGAACGTTATCGGAGATGCTCAGCCAGCGTAAGCTTCAGTGTTATGCCCCACCTTGGGGATCGTCGCTCCCCTGGCAGCGATCCCCATCTCCTCCTGTGTCATAAGCCGTAAATAATTGAAACCATTGTGTTTAGGCGATCGTTTTATGTGCTAAATCGACCAGGAGATTCACTCAACTATGAATGTTCTGTAACACAACTGTAACAACTTGCGCCCACACTGAACCAGGTCAATCATCAAAAAATTCGGTTGTGGAGGCAGTTTAATGAAACGACTTGCAGGATTGCTCCTGGTTGTTCTAGCCCTCGGCGGAATCGTCGTGGCGCAGAACGCTCTCCTGATTAACGGCGCGGGGGCTACCTTCCCCAATCCGATTTATTCAAAATGGTTCGATGAATTTCACAAGGCCAACGGCAATATTCAGATTAACTATCAGTCCGTTGGTTCTGGAGCGGGAATCAAGCAGGCGACGGATGGCACAGTCGATTTCGGCGCATCCGACGGCCCGATGACCGAGGAACAACTCAAGGCGTACAGCGACAAGCATGGCAGCGCCATTCTGCACTTTCCGACTGTCCTCGGCGCCGTCGTTCCCACGTACAACATCGCTGGGGTGAGCACCAGCCTCAACTTTACTCCCGAAGCGCTTGCGGGAATTTTCCTGGGCCGCATAACGAAATGGAATGATCCGGCAATCGCTGGAGCCAATAAGGGCGTGGGTCTGCCTGCAGAGGATATCATCGTCGTCCACCGGGCAGACGGCAGCGGCACGAGCTACGTATTCACCGATTACCTCTCCAAAGTGAGTTCGGACTGGAAAGACAAGGTCGGCAAGGGCACGTCGGTGAACTGGCCTGCCGGGCTTGGCGGCAAGGGCAACGAAGGCGTGACCGGGTTGATCAAGCAGACGCCGAATTCGATCGGCTACGTCGAACTGATTTACGCCGCAAAGAACAATATTGCGTACGGCGCGGTGAAAAATGCTTCTGGAGCTTTTGTGAAGGCCGATCTCGCCGGCGTAAGCGAAGCGGCTGCGGGCGCCGCAAAAGACATGCCGGACGACTTCCGGGTTTCCATTACCAACGCATCAGGCAAAAAGGCATATCCGATCGCGAGCTTCACCTGGCTGTTGATCCCGGCCAAGTTCGAGGACGCAGCGAAGCGCGACGCGATGAAAAACTTCCTGAAGTGGGCGATCACCGACGGCCAGAAATTTGCCGAAGATCTCGACTACGCCAAGCTGCCCAAGGAAGTCGTAGCGAAAGAGATGAAGGCGATCAGTTCGGTCCAATAAGCGACTGTGGCAACCTCCACAACAACCGTGCCGGACGCGGGCCCTTCAACGGGCTCGCGTTCGCTTCTTGCGCGGCTGACAAGCGGCGATGAAATCGCGCGCATAATCACCTTCATTTTCGCCGCCACGGTTGTGCTCATCACAGTGCTGCTGGTTCTACAACTGTGGCACGATTCTTCTTTGCCCAGACATAAGTTCGGGCTGAATTTTTTTGCGACGCGCGTGTGGGATCCAATTGCGGAAGAATTCGGCGCGCTGCCTTTTATTTATGGAACGCTTGTCACGGCAACCGTATCGCTGCTGATTGCGGTGCCCCTCGGACTAGGCGCGGCAATCTTCCTGGCGGAGCTGGCGCCGCAGAAAATTTCCGATACGTTGCAATTCTTCATTGATCTGCTCGCGGCTGTGCCCAGCGTAATCTACGGATTGCTGGGAGTGTTTATCGTCATTCCGCTGATGCGCGAGTATCTTCAGCCGTTCTTGAAGAGAACGCTGGGTTTTCTGCCGCTTTTTCAGGGGCCTGCGTACGGAGTCGGATTTTTTACGGCGGGAATCGTCCTGGCCATTATGGTCATCCCGTACATCATTTCCGTTTCGCGGGAAGTGCTGCTTTCCGTTCCGCGCGATCAGCGTGAAGCGGCGCTTGCGCTGGGCTCCACGCGCTGGGAGTCCACCTGGAAAGTGGTGGTGCCCTTCGCACGCACGGGCATCATGGGCTCGATTTTTCTGGCGCTCGCGCGCGCCCTTGGCGAAACGATGGCCGTCACGATGGTCATCGGAAATACGCCCACGATCAGCGCTTCGCTCTTCTCACCCGGGTATTCCATCGCGGCGGTGATCGCGAATGAATTCACGGAGGCCACTGGGGAAATCTACCTGCAATCCCTTATCGAGCTCGCCCTCGTCTTATTTCTGTTGACGTTCATTTTGAACGGCCTGGCGCGCATGCTTCTCCTCGTCACCACGCAAAAAGGCAGCGGAATGGGGCATGTATGAGCCCGCGTCTGCGTTGGCGGAAATTTGTCAGCGGATTCATGTTAACGCTGACCGGAGTTTGCGCTACGGTGGCCGTTTCCGTTCTCTTCTTCATCCTCGGTTACCTCGTCTACCACGGCGGATCTTCCATCAATTGGAATTTCTTCACCAAGCTTCCCGTACCCGTCGGTGAAATCGGCGGGGGTATGGCGAACGCGATCGTGGGCAGCGCAAAACTGCTGCTGCTTGCGTCGTTGTTAGGCGTTCCGATCGGATTCTTCGGGGGCGTCTATCTGGCGGAATTCAGTAACTCCTCCATAGCCTTCGTGGTGCGGTACGCGGCGGATCTTCTCAACGGCGTTCCGTCCATCGTCATTGGAATTTTTGCCTATGCACTCGTTGTGCTTCCGTTCAAACATTTCTCCACGCTCGCCGGAGCTTTCGCGCTCGGCGTGATGATGATTCCGATTACGCTTCGCAGTACCGAAGAATTCTTACATGCCGTTCCCCGCGCTCTACGGGAAGGTTCCATGGCCCTTGGCGCCAGCAGGTGGCGCACGATCATGTCCGTGGTCGTGCCCGCGGCGTATCGCGGCATCATGACGGCGATCCTGCTAGCGCTGGCTCGCGTGGCAGGCGAAACCGCGCCGTTGCTTTTCACTGCATTCGGCAACCGCTACTGGAGTCCCGGTGTCAGCCAGCCGACGGCGTCGTTGCCCGTAATGATTTTCACCTACGCGATTTCACCGTACGACGACTGGCACAGGCAAGCGTGGGCGGCCGGCCTTGTTTTGCTGGCGCTTATTCTGATCGTAAATATCTTTGCCCGGGCGATCGTGTCCCGCGGCGGGACGATTCTGAGGTAGCACCAATGCATGCATCCGTGAGGCAGGCCGTGTCTGTAAACATAAATCCACCCACCGTAAACCCGTCGCGCGAAACGGCGGCGCCGGCGAGCATGCGGATGAGTATAAACAAAGTTAATTTTTTCTACAGTTCGAAACAGACTCTCTTCGACATCAGCATGGGAATTGCCGCCAATAAAGTGACTGCGCTGATCGGCCCGTCTGGTTGCGGTAAATCCACGCTGCTCCGCACCTTCAATCGCATGCACGAAACCGTGCGAGGTGCGCGGCTGCAAGGTGAAATTCTGCTGGACGGCAAGAATATTCTGGCTCAGGACGTGACGCAGCTCCGCCGCCGCGTGGGAATGGTTTTTCAGCGTCCCAACCCTTTCCCGAAATCAATTTTCGATAACGTCGCTTACGGTCTGCGAATCAACGGATCGAAATTGCCCGTCGCGGATGCGGTTGAGAAAAGCCTGCGCCACGCGGCGCTTTGGGATGAAGTGAAAGATCATCTGCACAAGTCGGCCTACGAGCTGTCCGGCGGACAGCAGCAGCGGCTTTGTATAGCGAGAGGGCTGGCTGTCGAGCCGGAAGTTTTGCTTCTGGATGAACCCTGCTCGGCCCTGGATCCGATAAGTACGGCGAAGATCGAGGAACTGCTCGTTCAATTGAAGGACCTTTGCACGATTTGTATCGTCACGCATAACATGCAGCAGGCGGCGCGCGTTAGCGACTTCACGGCGTTTCTGCTGATGGGCCAGCTGGTGGAGTTCAGTCCGACACCACACATGTTCACAACGCCGAGCGATCCGCGCACGGAAGCGTATATTACGGGCCGGTTTGGATGAGTTTTCGCCCTGCAAATTGGATCACGCAGGCTTTTTGATTACGGGTGAGGTCGTAAATGGAACGCCACTTCGAACGGGATTTGAATGAGCTAAAAGAGCGCTTGCTCTGGATGGGAAGCTTGGCCGAACGCGCTGTGCACCAGGCGGTTCATTCCGTGTTGGATTCGGACGAGCAACTCGCCAAGCGCGTGCTCGACGAAGAAGATGCCATCAATGAATTGCAGATGGAAGTTGACGATCGTGTTGTGCAGTTGCTGGCGCTGCATCAGCTCATGGCGATGGATCTGCGCTTCGTCCTCGCTGTATCGCGCATCAACAACGACCTGGAGCGCATCGGCGACCAGGCTGTGAACATCGCGCAGGGCTCGTTGCGCATCTTGCGGCATCCGCGAGTGAAACCATATGTCGATTTGCCGCGCATGAGCGAAGTCGCCGAAGAGATGGTTCGCGACGCGCTGAACGCAGTCGTGCGCCGCGATGTCGAACTCGCGCGCAAAGTGCTTGCCAGCGACGACAAGGTGGACCACTATCGCGATCAAATTTTCCGCGAGCTGCTGACTTACATGATGGGTGATTCGAGCGTTGTGTTTCCCGCGTTTGAATTAATCCTGGTCGCAAAAAATCTCGAACGCATTGGCGACCACGCGACCAACATCGCCGAAGACGTGATTTACCTCGTGCAAGGCGAAGACGTTCGCCACCCAACCGTCGACCGCCGTTGACGGCTCATGCCTGGCGGCGTTTCGACGTCCGCAAGAACATTCCCGCGGCCAGTGTGCTCACGAGCGAAATACAGCCGCCAATTGTGCGATCCGAAGTACGCGTGAACCGCGCCTCGATCCGCGATTCGCCGGACGGCACCGCGACGACCACCGCGTCGTATGACACGGTTCGATGCAATGGCACGGCCTTGCCGTTGACGCTCACCACCCACGCCGGATACTGAAGCAGCTTGAGTCGAATCCGAGCGGGTGCTGCCAACCTCACCGTGACGACACGATCCTCCGCTGTCCACCGGACGATTCGAAATTCTGGCTTTTGCGCCGATTCGGGCTCACCTTTCTCGACGATCACCTTCGTCTCAGGCTGTTGTTGAGGAACGTCGGTATGGTCATCGCCGAGGGGATCGTATTCATCTGTGCCTTCGAAGCCGGCCTTGCTATCCATAGCCTCTTTCACTGCGTTGACGTCCTCTGTGTCCCACCACGTGTGTTTTACCAGGTACGCGCCCGTCAGTGAAAGCGCCAGCAGCAACGCAATCGACGAAAACAGAAACGCACGTCGAGCGGCGACCGCAACAAAAAATGCGAACACCACTGCCAGCACCATCATCAGTCGCCAGGGGAATTGTACAAATCGCAATTTGGGCAGCAGCATCCATAAAAGACTCGTAACCCGGACCATCATGACGCTCGCCACAACCCCGAGCGCGATCATGGCTCCAAATACTTTTCGACTGTCGTCGCCCTGTGTTTTCGGTGAATTCCTTCGCCATTCGCTTGCCGCCGCAACGAAGATGCAGGCGATCAGCAGTATCGCAATGTACGACGCGATTCGATTGAACGCGTCATGCTCAGAATCCTGCGTAACCGCGAATAGGAAATTCTCGTTCGGCGTAAGTCCGCCGGCGAGCGCTCCCGAAATATTCACCCATCGTTGTTCGTACGCCGCGGGCACGATATAAAAGGCCGCGAGTCCAAGGCCCAGGGCGAGGCCGCCTGCCCCACGAAGCGCAGGTTGAATTCGTTTCTGGGTGACCGCAGCCCAAAGGAAAAGGAGCGCCAGGCTGTAACTAGCCAGAACGCCAGCCGGCGCATTCGAAAGCCAAACAGCGGCAAAGAGCAAAGCGAACTGAACAAACGCCTTCCAGTCGGGCGCCTTCCGGCCGGGCGTATTCTCTTTGAGCAGACCGCTAAGCCGCAAGCCCGCCAAAAACAGCAAGGGGAAAAAAGCAGTCGCGAGAAGCTCCGCAAAATCGCTGCGAAGATAGATCACAAGTAATGCGTACGGATTCGCCGCGTAAGCAACGGTGCCGAAGAGGACAGACCGAAAGTTTCCACTTGTGCGTCGGAGAAGGCCGAACGCGGACACACCGGCACATGTCTGTACTACGAGGATGAACAGCGCCGGAATCCAGGTCCACGGAAAAATGTTGCCGAGGCCCGCTCCCAGCATCCACGAAAGCGGGGGGTAAAAAATGTCGCCGCATCAAACCACGAGGAAATGTGAAACGAGATATCGTGGCCCGATGCCGTGCCCAGCCAGAGGAAGGGCAAAAGAATCGCGAGCGCCGTCGCGAACGAAACGCACGCGGCAATGATCCACGCCCGCGTACCTTCTACAGATTGTTGTTCTTCTGGCGTAACCGGGCTGTCCGTCATGCTTCGATTGTCACTTCTTCAGCTCGTTCGCCAAATAAATTATTTGACCCACGTGGTGATATGCGTGGCCTGCCGACCGCAGGAAAATGTTGAAACGCTCTTTTGCCTCCGGCTCGCGCTCTGCCGAATATTCCTTGAGCCAATCTTCCGGTCTTTGTTTTCGAATCGTTTCGACGACCATCGCAATCGTACGGTCGAATGTTGCAAATACCTCGTCTTTGGGGATCGGCTTAGGCTCCGTAAACTCCCGGTCGCGGTCGCGCACGTAACCCGTTTCGGCCACGCGCGCGCCGATGTAGTAATTCAAATTGCCTGTCAGATGCAGAATCAAATGCCCGACGCTGTTTCCGTATGGATAGGGTTTGCGCCAAAGCTGCTCTTTCGTCAGATCGCCCGCCCACTTATGCACGCGTTCCCGCACCATTTCGTAGTAAGCAGCCAAATCCGCCGTGATAACTTCTGCCAGGTTACCCATGGTCTCAGCCGTTCCTTCGGCGCACTACCTCGCGGCCGGTTCGTTCTTGTAAATTTTTCCTTCCTTCATCACAAAAAACACATGCTCGGTTTGCCGGATATTCTGCGATGGATCGCCTGGCACGGCCACCACGTCCGCGAGTTTCCCCGCTTCGAGCGTTCCAATTTTGTCGGCAAGCCCGAGCAAGTCCGCGTCATTAGATGTTCCGGCCTTTAGTGCATCAATCGGCTTCATCCCCAGGTCCACCATTTGATGAAGCTCTTCCGCGTTCCGCCCGTGTGGATAAACCGCTGCATCGGTTCCGAGCCCAATTTTGACGCCCATCGTCACCGCTTTCGCGAACGTCTTATGCACGGATGCAATCGCAGCGTCCGCCTTTACGCGAATCGCCGGCGGAATCGCTACACCCTTCGCGATCTGCTCCGAGAGTCCCTGCACAGCCATCAGCGTCGGCACATAGTACGTCCCTTTCGTTTTCATCAACTGTAGCGTGTCGTCTTGAAGGAACGATCCATGCTCAATCGAGTCGATTCCGGCCATCACCGCACGCTTCGCGCCTTCATTTCCGTGCGCGTGAGCGGCGGCTTTTAGCTTCAGCGCATGCGCCTCGTCCACCAGCGCGTCCAGTTCTGCCTGTGTCAATTGCGGGGTGTCCACGGCATCGGCCAAAGAAAGGACGCCGCCCGTCGCGCACGTCTTGATCACGGTCGCGCCGTACTTGTGTGCCAGGCGAACCGCCCGTCGGGCTTCATCGGCGCCATTCACTACGCCAACGTCGGGTCCCGTTTCCGGTCCGAGCGCGCCCTCACGGTATCCCGTTTCGTCGCAGTGCCCGCCCGTCGCTCCAATCGCGTGAACCGCAACCAGCATCCGCGGTCCAGGTACTACTCCGCGATTAATTGCGTTGCGCAGGCCTGCATCCAGATAGTGTGCGGAGCCAACGTCACGCACCGTAGTGAATCCAGCCATCAGCGTGACTCGCGCGTTCACGCTTGCGTCCAATGCCATTTCCGGAATCGGTTTTCGCAAGCCGTCAAGGGCAGCGCGAGCGTAGTCTTCGCTGTACATCATGGTCAGGTGGGTGTGCGCGTCAATAAATCCCGGCAGCAGCGTCGCGTCGCCCAGGTCAACTATTTGCGCTCCAGCGGGGACCGTGGCATTAGCGCCGACGCCAACGATTTGCCCATCCGTAACAATCACCACGCCCGGCGAAGTTACCGCATTGCTCTTTCCGTCGAACATCCGAGCGGCCTTTAGCACGTAGCTCTTGCTCTCATTCTTTTGCTGCGCTTGTCCTGCAATCGCCATCCCCAAGACGCAGCAAATAACCGTCGCAAAACGAACTTTAATCATGTCCCTGCCCCTAACGCTTTTTGTTCACAACCGAATCGCTCACAATAAGCCGCCTGCCAGAAATGTCAAGGAAAACGCACCTGTAAACTTGGGGTAAAGAACTACGTCCAAGGGGTCTCCCCGCCTTGCTGCTCGCCCCCAATTTTTCAAAAAAATTACTTTTCTGGACTAGCCGTGTTTGTTAAGCTTTTGGCGGAACCTCCCTCAGGCGGTCCCTCTCGCTGCGGAGCCCCAGTACCTCCGTCGGTCTGCCTGAAGCCAGCCAAGTTCCTCGTTCAAAATCCTGAAGGTGGTTTTATGTCTACGACACTTGGGGTCTCCCCTTCTCATTCGGGCCACGGCCCTCGTTCTTCGATTCGGTATGCGGTTCGCAACTTTTTCGAACGCCTTGGGTTCAAGCCGCTGCCGGCGTCCGAGCCAAGCCGGTCTCGGAAGCACATGCCGCGTCTCTCTCACTTCTGGGGCTTTTTTCCGGCCCTTCCGCGTGACTACATTCGCCGTCGCCGCGCGATGCGACGGATCAGCAATGTGGTTATTGTGGTTTTGCTGAGCGCTGCCGTTGCTTATGTGATCGTACACTTTTCGGGGCCAGCGGCCTTTTCCGCACCCCACCGCTAAACGAGCGGCATCTGCCGCCCACCGCGGAGCGTATTTACGGCTTCCACGTTCTCCTCAATGGTCTCGAGCGCGGAAGCTGTTGCAGGTCTCCGTTAAATCGGCAAGACTCTTCTTATCCATGCCGCCCGTCGCAAGCCTACTGCCAGCAATTTCTTCGTCTTATCTGTCACAACACGGCAGAGACATCGCGGCTTTGTCGCAAGACCGTCCCCTCCTGCTGGTTTTCTTGCGCCACTTCGGTTGCACATTCTGTCGCGAAGCCGTGTGCGAAATCGAAAAGCTCCACCCCAGAATTGAGTCGCTTGGAACGCAGCTTGCGTTTGTTCACCTATCGACCGAGGAACGCGCGAAAAAGTTCCTTGCCCCGCATCACTTTGGCGATATCGCGCGGTTTGCGGACCCCGATGGGCGCCTCTATGAAGCATTCGGCCTCGTTCACGCCAAGTGGCGCCAGTATTTGAATCCCCGGACTGTAGCTCGAATGTTCATCGCATGGGCGCACGGAAATTTCGTCGGTGTGCCTGATGGCGACGTCGAACGCATGCCGGGCGTCTTTCTGATTCATCGCGCCCAAATCTGCAAATCGTTCCGCCATAAACTTGTATCGGACCGTCCCGACTATTTTGCGATTGCTACGCTCGATTGACGCCAATTCTGTGAAACCCTCGCGCGAAGTTACTTGCGCAATATTCGTCCGATGCCGCACGATATTGCCACGACCTTTAGTGTTCCGGTGAAGCCTTGAGGAAACCGACCGAATGTCCAATCGTCCGGACGTCTTGATAGTAGGCGCAGGTCTCGCCGGTCTTTGCGCCGCTCGGCGGCTTCACGAAGCAGGCGTTTCCTTTCAAATTCTCGAAGGTTCTGACGGTATCGGCGGCCGCGTCCGCACGGATCAAATGGATGGATTCCTTCTCGATCGTGGATTCCAGGTTCTGCTTACGGCCTACCCCGAAGCCCGCGCCGTTCTCGATTACGCTGCCCTCGATCTCAAGAAATTCACCCCCGGCACCCTCTCCTGGTTTGCCGGCCGCATGAACCAACTCGTCGATCCCTGGCGCACCCCAGGTGCCTGGATGGATTCGCTCCGCTCGGACTTCTGCACGTTCCGGGACAAACTCCGCATCGCGCGCCTACGCTCACGCCTTCGCCGCAAATCCATCGAAGAAATCTTTTCCCGCCCGGAGCGCTTCACCAAAGACGCGCTTCAGTCGTTCGGCTTCTCCCAGGAATTCATCCACCGCTTCTTCCGCCCTTTCTTCGGCGGCATTCTTCTCGATGCTGAACTCAAATCCTCCAGCCGCATGTTCGAATTCATTTTCAAAATGCTTTCCGAAGGAGACACCGCCGTCCCCACGCGTGGCATGGGCGCGATTCCCGCACAGCTGGCCGCAAAGTTTCCCGCCGATTCCGTTCGTCTGCATGCGCACGTAGACGGCGTTCACGAAGATGAACTCAACCTCGCAGGAGGCGAGAAACTCCGCGCGC
>WNFS01005662.1_pt1 | contig 10486 bp, 14 predicted proteins | sample 5400141 | NCBI WGS metagenome assembly WNFS01 (sample SAMN13153358, study PRJNA577476) | soil metagenome | isolation source: 60 cm saprolite under Madrone tree | place: USA:California | collected 2016-06-14
ATAACACTACAGCATCAGGAATTGATGCAGGAATGCAGGCTCAGGGGTATCTCTTTAAGCTCCTCCTACGTAGATTTGAACTAGAAATCCTCCAACCCATCTGTGAAATGACTGCTAGTATGATTCAGCAGTTTGGGACAGACGAACTTGAATGGAGTATCACAAATGCACCCCCAGGTATTCCTAAGTGGGGGCACGTTAAGCTCACTGATCTGTTTGGGGATTATGCTTTTGATTTCGTTGGGGCTAATTATGCAACGGGGAAAGTAGTCAAGCAGCGTAATTTAATGGCCTTCTATAACCTGGCTTCGCAGTCTCCTTATGCGAATCAAGGGGAATTCCTCCGAGAGATTGCTCGTAGCATGGAGATTCCGTTTGCTGCTCGATTGCTCAAGACTGACCAACAGGTTCAACAAGAACAACAGGCTCAGACTCAATCTCGTCAGCAAGAAGAGTTGATCCGAGAGTTGCTCAAGATTGAAGGTAAGGTTCTTAATACTCAAGCCGGAAAGCCTGAGTTCAGACCAGAGAACTCCACTATGATCTCAGATGCAGCTCAACCACATGCTGAGGCTGTTCAGAGTCAGATGGAGTACTACCTTGGGAGCGCGGTAGAGAACCTGATGGGTTCCGCTCCACCTCCCACTGTAGCTCCTATTCACCCTGTGGGGCATCCTAAGACTAAGCAGTTTGAAGGACCTATACCGGGTGGGCAGGAACGAGATAGCCAGCGTTCTCTAGGGCAAGACATGGGAATGAACTCCCTTGGACTCGCAGGGTAGCTCATGAAGTACATTAATGTAGAAGCTTTAAAAGGTGAAGAAGGAACGGGCTTTGAAATCCGGGGGAATAAAGGCCCCTTTGAATGTGGTAACTGTGAGTACTTCGTAGGTGGAAATGCTTGTAATCAGAAGGACATGGTAAAGTTAAGCAAGCAACCTCGATGGCCAGATGGTACAGTAAAAGTTACGGTAGTAGATTGTTGTGAATATATTGAACGAACAGGAAAGTTCTGGAGATAAATTATGACAGATAGTATTTTTGCGGCAGCCTCAACAACGGGTGTTGGAAGTAGTGAACGGATCGCGGGCGAGTTTATGTCTCAAGGAGCCCCCTCTAACCCTGCTAATGTCACTGAGGGTTCTTGCCTCGGTGGGTATGATATTATAACCCCTCGTGTAGGTACAGGATTTGTGGAGTGGGCTGTTAGTGGTTACGATCTTGAAGGTAAAGCTCCTGCTCATGTTACTACCCCTGATTACGACAAGCACGGAGATTGGATGTTTGATAAAAAGATTCTACCTGTCACGGGTCCTCGTCTAGAAGATGATGAGAACTACCGTGACGGTGTTAGAAAGAAAGGATAACATAATATGGCACGCTGGAGGGCGGACCAAACACACTGTAAAAATGGGCATGAGATTACAGAGGCTAATACTTTTATCTCTCCCTCTACAGGAGTCCGTAATTGCAAACCATGTTATATTTTCCGTGTCAAAACTATATCCTATCCTGCAAGTCGAGACCGTGACAGACAAATTAGAAAAGCAGTTTTAGCCCTTTTAGGTGAACGATGTGCTAACCCTAATTGTCGATGGTTGAACGACGATGGAACTGTAGGTTGTACGGATGAACGTCTTTTACACGTAGATCATGTTAAAGGTGGCGGGAATCAAGAGCGAAAACTTTTGGGCTCTCCGCATCAGATATACAAAAAGGTTTTAGCACAACAAGGAAAGGGCTACCGACTCCTTTGTGCTAACTGCAATTGGTTACACAGAACGGTAGACTTCTAAAGAAAGGAATCACTTTTTATGGAACTCGGAAAGTCTCTTAATCTCGATGGCCACGCAGCCTATCAGCCAGAACACACGTATGCTCATCCGGTTGCTCAGTCTTTCGCTTCGGCGATTGGCTTTGACGGAGAAGGCAAGGTTGTGTCTCCTGATTCAGGTCCAATGGGCGCAAGTGTTCACAGTCCATCCGGCGCTTCGGATTTTCGCACTGGCGCTCGATAGTTAAACCTTGGAGGGGTTATGTTTGATTGGTTTAAAAGGAAAGTAGAAGTACGATATAAAGTAATAGAAGTCAAAGCTCCACGTTCTGCTCAGGCGTGGACCAAGGAAACTAAGGATGCTGTAGGCACACTAGCTCATCATCCAGGTTTCATTGCTTTGATTGATCGTCTCAACCTTCAGAAACAGATGCTTGAGAGTAAGTGCTCCAAGGAGTTCCACAAAGACCTTCGGGAAGCGGATTACCTTCAAGCAGGTGTCTTCTGGTTGGGATATGTACAAGAGCTGGTTATGAAAGCTACAAAGCTTTCAGCCCCGGCCCCTACAGATGCTTTTGATGAAGAGTTGGAAGCATTCAAGTTAATAGATTCGCAGATTGAACGAATTGGAATGGAGTAGCCACAAGCTACTTGGACTTAAATTTGACGGGATTCCCACAAGGATACCAGTATGCCAGACCCTACATTAGACCAGATAGCCCCCGGTGGAGTAGTTCAATTGAACCAATCTCCAGCGGCTCTCGACGATGTGACGTTTGATTCTCTTTTCCCGGCAGAACCGTCACAGGTAACACAGCCTGTACAACAGGCTACAGCGACGCCGGTCACGCAAACTCAGCAGCCTGTTACACAACAGGTTAAGTCTGACTTCTTCCTGCAAGGGGAGAAATCAGTCTATAAAACTGCCGAGGATGCAACTCGCGGTATCAATGAAAAAGATGCCGTGATCGAGCAATTGCGACAGAGATATGCCCTTACAACTGGGATTGATCCGATCACAGGTAAGCCAGTAGGTGTTCAAGGTCAAACACAAGAGACCGTGGACTACTATCAGCAACCCGATCAATATCTAGATGCTTTGTATAATGCAGCTAAGAAGGGTGGCCCTGAAGCCTACCGAGATGTGCAAGCGAAGTTTATCTTCGATGCCGTTAAGCCGCTTCAACCTATTCTTCAGAAAGCTGCGCGGGATCAGGCTGTAGAGACCTTAGCACTGGAACTTCCAGCGTCTAAGAGTTTCGTAGGCACTCCTAATTATACTAAAGCCCTCGATCTCAATCCCGAACTTAAGCAGGCTATCTCCATAAGTGAACAGGACCATCGGTTCCACTCTCGGCTGCCAGGGCTCTACAAGCTGGCCTATTTGACAGCCCAAGGTATGCAAATGCCCGAGCTATTGCGAGCGCAAGCTACGCAAACTCAAACCCCTACACAGACGCAGGTCCAACCTGTACGTACTACTGTCCAAGCCACCACTACCTCACCGTCTACTACGCAAGCTGCCCGTCCGTCCTTTAAGAACATCGAAGGCATTCGAGCTGTCATCGCTGATATGGAAGGTCGAGGGGTCAAACTAGACATCTAAAGTTCTGTGAGGGAACAAAGGAAAATTAATGTTCGTATCTAAACTTCGCTCCCTCGTCGGGATTCTGTTTGGCTTCGGTGATGATGTCGTTACTGTTATCACTGGGTCGGTTGGAACTCCCGGTCCTGCTGGTTCACTTGCGAGTGACCAACAGACGTATTTCTCCGCTAAGCTGCTCGAAGTGGCCGTCCTAATGACGGTGCTCGATCAGTTCGGCGACAAAGACCCTATTCCCTCGAACTCGTCTAAGACGATTCAGTTCAACCGCTTGGAGAAGCTCACTACCTCGCTAACTCCAACTCAGTTGGTTGAAGGGATTATGCCGGATGCGGTTGGGCTCTCTATGAGCCAGTTTACCGCTGTGGCAGAACAGTATGGTCTAGTGCTCCGGTTGTCTGATCTTGCTGAGCTGACTTCCAAGCATGACGTGGTTGGCCGTGCGCTGTATATTCTCGGATTGCACGCTGCCGAAACGTATGATATTCTTATCTATAACGTCCTAGCCAATGCGTCTAACGTGTATCGCCCGAACGGTAAGGTCTCTAACGCGACTACTACCGCTTCGGACAAGATTGGGTATGTTGATTTGACTGCCCTTCACGCTAACCTTATGGATCAGGGCGGACGGCCTTTCGATGACGGGGATTATGTTCTCGTGATCGCTCCTCAGGTTCATGCTTCGATGTTGCAGGACCCTGACTTCAAGGCGTCTAACCAGTTCGGCAAGCCGGAACGAATCTGGCGTGGTGAGGTCCAAGAGTTGTCGGGCTTCCGCATCGTCAAGACTAACGCTCCTGGTTTTGCTTTCACTTCACAGGCTACCTCTGGCGCAGCTAACAAGCTGTTCACTAGCTATGCCGTGGCTCGCAATGCGTATCAGATTTCTGATCTTCAGAACCTCCGCGTGTACGCGGCTGCTCCTGGCGGACAGACGGATACCTTGCAACAGACCCGTAAGCTCGGATACAAATTCGCATTCAAGACGATCATCACCAACCAGAACTGGATTTGGGCGATTGTCTCGGCTGGTCAGAACAGTATCAATAACTAGTAGTTAAGTTCTTCGGCCCCTGGTACTTCTGCGTTTCGCTAGGGTGTCCGTAACGCAAGAGGAAAAGGGGAGGCTTAAGATACCTCCCCTATCCTAAATCCCCACAAGGGAAAAGGTGAATTAAATGAGTAACGACACAATCGGCTCAGTGCTACAAAACAGACACGTAGGCAAGTCAGTTCCTTCTACTAATGCAACTCGGAGGAACAGAGTTGATGTTCAAGCAGCTAAGTCTGCAACAGATGTCATCAAAGCAAATGAAGATAAGAACAATTGGGAGTGGGTTGAGATTCCTGATACAGATATTTTTGGTGAACCCCACACTGGGGTTTCAGTTAACTTTGAATCGTTTCTCCCTGGGAAGTACTTTGTGAGTCCAGAGATGGCGTTTGAAGTTAAGCGTCTCCTAGCGAATAGAATGCGCGGGGACATCAGAGTTCTACAGCCGAGGCAGGATGCGGTTATGGCTCGGATCATGTCTAAGAGTCAACTAGGTGCCGCAGTTAATCCAGAACTTAAGGGCCTAAACGACAACTAAGATGGCCTCGTTTCAAGAAGCCGTAGCTAAGACTGAACTCTGGGAAGGTGGTTACTCAAATAATCACCTTGACTCCGGTGGGGAGACCTACCGGGGGATCAGTCGAAAGAACTGGCCTAAGTGGGCTGGTTGGACTATCATAGATCAAGCTAAAGCTGAAGGTGGTATTATGCTGCCACTTGATCTAAAGCTTGAAAAGATTAGTGAGCTACAGGGTTTAATAATAGACTTCTACCACAAGAACTTTTGGGACTACGATGGTCTCAACGACCAGTACATAGCCTGGAAGGTCTTCGATCTAGGAGTTAACATAGGCAAGAGTCACGCAGTGAAGATACTCCAGCAGGCTGTAGGAACTAACCTAGATGGGATTTATGGGCCTAATACTGAAAGGCTTACGAATCTCCACCCGTCAGGGTCCTTAACTACCATTCTTCGAGCATCTGCTGAACAGTATCATAAACAGATAGTTGTGACTCATCCTGAGGACGCGGTGTTCTTGAAAGGCTGGTTGCGAAGAGACGATGCGTAAATTCATTCTAGCTATTGCTCTCTTACTGGTCTTTGTTAGACTATCCACTCCTGCTCCTCTAGTCAATATACAGGTTCACGCGAGAGAAGTCTACGACTTTGACCGGATTAAGTTTCTTACTAGTAGGTTGAATTTTACAGGACAGCCAATGGTAAGTTATTGGAGCATTACAGTATTAGATAGAGCCGACTGGCAAGAGGCTCTTCATAAGTACAAGCTTGAGGGTCAAACAGAGACAGCTTTTACTCTAATGGGCTGGAATGAAACCTTTGTGAATGCGGATTACATTCACTATACAATTGACTCAAACGTAGAGCACACACTAGCACACGAAGCAGGACACCTAATCTGCGAATGCAAGAGCGAAGACACTGCTAATAAGATAGCAAGAAAACTGGAGAGGTAGTTATGGGATTTGATTTTGGAAGTCTAATCGGGGGCTCAATAGGTTCAGCCTTCAAGGACATAGTAAGTGTCTTTAAAGTTGATCCTACAATTGCCTTTGAGAAGAAGGCTGAGATTGAAGCGATTCAGCTTCAGTTACAAAGCAAGTTACAGGACCAGTTGAATGCTCAGCTTCAGGGTCAGCTAGATATAGATAAAGCAGAAGCGGCTAGTCCTAAGATGTTCGTAGCAGGCTGGCGGCCTTTCATTGGGTGGATATGTGGTTCAGGGCTGGGGATTCAGTTCATTGTAAATCCTATTGTAACCTGGATTGCAGCTTTAGCAAAGCATCCAGTTCAGTTCCCTTCTCTTGATCTTGGCACATTAATGACATTGTTATTCGGTATGCTAGGCTTGGGCGCTATGCGTACCTATGAAAAAATCAACGGGCAAGATACTCAAAATCATTAGAGATAGGACCCTTAGGGTGGATTGCAGTCTATGAGCTATACTAGCTTTCCCAAAGTTTCTGACGTAATCAACGGGGTCAGTCAGGACGTTCGTAATCAATTGTCTTCTCAGATTGGTACATCTGGGCAGCCGGTGCTCATTGATTATACCAATCGTATTCATAAGCAGATGCTCAGGTTTAGTCGGTGGCCTTTTCTTAAAAGTGAGCCTCAGTACTTTCTTACAGAGCTTGGGCAGTCATCTTATTGGGTAGGTCCTCAGAATACCGGACCAGCAGGTACAGTCGAGACTAACTTGAACTTGAGTGATGTGTATCAGTTTAAGAAAGACTCTGTAATGGACCTGTCTAATCAGCAGGCTCTTAAGTGGTTGTTTAGTTCTCCGCAGGGTCCGAATCTCATTGACCGCACAGGGGCAGGAAGACCGGGATTACCTGCTGTGTTTGTTCAGAATCTTAACGATCCTAATATATTACAGATATTTCCTCCCCCGAACAATCAGAATAACACGCAGCCAGCTCCTCAGGTTCCTATAGTTCAGACTACTGTGAGTGGTGCTCTACCTTTACGTACATACCTTTTAAAGATCACCTTTGTAGACTCTCTAGGCGGGGAGAGTACTTCTACAACTACGGGTGCTCCTCTTTTTATCCCAGCGAATAGCTTAGCAGTGGTGAAGAGTCCCGCGCTTGGCATTTTCGGAGTTCTCCCTGACGGCTTTAGTGTGTCAGGAGTACAATATAATCGTTACAATGTGTATGCGGTGCAAGCTACACTTGTTAACGGCATACCTACTAATGAAGGCACAGAGACGAAGCAGAACTCTGTGCCTATTTTATTTGGTACCGACTGGACTGAGCCGGGGACTGGGCTGTTGACTAGTGGGGCTTCAGTTCCGAGGGTTAATACTCTTCAGCCTGTTGGGGCTTATGTTATTAAGTTTGAGTACTACAAGAACAGGCTTAAGCTAGTTACAGCAGATCAGTATCTTCAAATCCCTGATGATTACATAGACGTGGTTATAGCAGGTGTAACAGCTCTTGCCATGAAGTTGATGGGCAAGGTTGAAGAAGCTCAGATGCACTTTCAGATTTTCAAGACAGGTCTGACTGAGATGATTCAGGACAAGAACCAATTCCCCGAGGGAGTTGAGTTCATCCGGCCTGATAGTAATAGCTATGTTAATACTCAGATTCTCGGCTACCTAGACCCGTTCTTTTAGAAACTTATGCCCTCTCCAATCGTAATCAATGCGAACTTCATAGACTTGACAGGCAATGCTGTCTCTGGTTACATGCAGGCGGCTATTGTATCACCTACGGGTGTGTATGATCTGTATGTAACTGGCACAGGTATTATTGTGCCTAAGCTCAGTACAAGTGGAATAGGTACGGCTGTTGCAGTTAGTATTTGGGGAAATGATGTAGTTGTAGATATGGCGGATGGAGTTAAAGACACCTACTACACTATAACTCTGTTCAATACGAATAACATAGCTGTTTGGACTGCGGCTTACAGCTTTACTGGGGCGGGTCCTATCAATCTAGTAGGCTACCCCTCTCTTACAGTTGTTCCTGCGGCTACGAGTGGATCAGTCCCAACTAATATTCTGACCAGCAATAATGTTTTCACGGGGACGAATGTTTTCAATATTCCTCTACCCCTTACTAGTCTTGCTCTTTGGAACTCAATAGCTAAAACTACAACCTATACCGCTATAGCAGGAGATGTAGTTCTAGCCAATACTACAGGGGGAGGATTCACTATTACTCTCCCTCTTTCTAGTTCAAATAAAAACCAGGCCATTCGGGTTAAAAAAACCTCCAGTGATGGAAATACTGTTACTGTAGGGATATCCGGGGGGGACTTAATTGACGGTGCATCGACTAAAACTTTTACTTCCCAATACACATCTATAGATGTAATAGCGGATGGTTCTGGGAACTGGTGGATTACATAGTATGAGCTTCTTTAATAACGTAGGGATTACTACCTTCCCTAACCAACAACTTACAGTTACCCTAACTGACGGGCAAATGAACACCGTCAACTTAGTGGGAGCACAGACTGTCCGCTTTGATATCTCAGGGACTTGGACTGGAACAGTCTTCTTTGAAGCCAGCTCTGATGGAATTGTGTATCAGACTGTTCAATTGCTACCCTTTGGCCCTTTGCTCGCTTCGCAAGCCCTAAGCCAATCCTCTATCTCTAGCACCACCCAAAATGGGTCCTGGTTCGGTAGCATAGCTGGAATGGACAGCTTTAGATTAAGGGCTTCCTTGGTTAGTGGGTCTGTGGTTACCTTTAATCAGATTAGCCAAGCTGTGTCTACGTTAGATGTGTTTGAGCACGCAGATGGTTTCGTTGATACACATAGCTCCACAACTACTCCTCTGGGGTCTAATGGTGTGTTCACTGGACCTGCAACTGACATGCTGCCCTTCACGGCGGTTCGGTTAAGTATCTTTACTGACCAACCTTCAGTAGTAGCTACCGGATTGAGCATTCAGTGGAGCAGTGAGGGGACGAATTGGGACTTCCAACAGAACACCGGGATACCCGCTTCAGCAGCAGGGGGCGGTGTCCATATGGTCTTTGGACGTATCTCTCGGTACTTCAGGGTAGTATACACAAATGGAGCTACTCCCCAGACTATTTTCCGTATGCAGGTTATCCACCAACGAGTAACTCCCCCTGTTGCTTCCTCTTTTATCAACCAGACTCTTACTGATGGAGATACTGCGGCTACAGTGAAGGCTGTTTTGTCAGGGAAAAATCCCTCACAGGTTTATACTCCGGTCTCTTTGAATAGTACAAATGCTCTATTAGTAGATGGATCAGCACAAACACAGCCTGTTTCTCTTGGTAATGTGGACAGTAAAACAGTAATTGGAAAGACGGGCACACTAGTCACAACTGCTGTTACTGCGGATCAAGTAGTATTAACCTATACTGTAACGGGGGGAAAGACCTTCTATCTTCAAGAACTAGAAGCGGGGGGCTACCAGACTAACTTACCAAACACGGATAGTCCAGTATTTCTTGGAACTCTTTCTTTAGAGAACCCCTCAGGAACTAAACTTATCACTGAGAATATAGTCTATGGAATTCAGTTTGCTTCCATTGAGAAAGCCTTTGCAGAACCGATTCCTTTTGCTGCGGGTACCGTACTTCGTGTAGTAGTGACTCCTGCTGCTACTGTTTCATTCACATGGCGTGCGAACTAAACATCATTGGTGCGAAAGAGAAGAATAGATACTTCCCCTATCAGGGGGCTTTACGTGTGACTCGTAAGAGCTTCTGGACTGCGGGACAGGATAGCTATACTCTTCCGCCTGCGCAGAACCCTGATTTGTTTCAGTTGATGACTAATGTTGAGCCTATTAATCGGGGAGTTATACAGAGACGTAGAGGATACCAGCAGTACTCCAATCAAGTTCCCAGTATTCCTTATAGAGAAGGATTTAGCTTCAGAAGTGAAAGTCTTAATCTGAAGAACATGATATGGACTTCCACAGCTAATGTTTTAGCTCTCTCCGAGACAACGGGACTCAATTATTTGTCCCCTGTTTTTACTCCTTCTCTCTCTGCAAACTTTGCTCCAAGAATGGTCCTTAGTAGAAACTATGGATACTTCGCGGATGGCGTGCAAGCTGATTCCGTTAAGTGGGACGGCACAACTATCGCAGGGAATCTTACTAATTGGGGAATAGATATTAAAGGGAATCCAGCTTCTACTAATGGACCCAATGCTCCTGGTACGGCTGCGGATGTTGCTAATGGAGGGAGTTCTCCGGTCTGGGCTAACCCTAACAACATCAAAGTTCAGGATGGAAACTTCGCTGCTGTTAATCTTACCGCAGGACAAACTACAAGTGACTATCTACAAGGGACTAATTTTGGATTCGCAGTTACACCTGCTGCTTCTGTTATTACAGGAGTGAAAGTAGATATAAAAGGGAAACAAACAGATGTAACAGCAGGGGATCAAGTAGCTATTGCAGTAATGAAGGATGCTACCCATTGGAGTGCGTATAGATTAGTGCAGTTCTCTACTGTGAATGGCTTCCTGACCTTGGGTGGTTCCAATGATACGTGGGGTCTGTCTCTGACTGGTACAGATGTAAACTC
>WNFS01005754.1_pt1 | contig 10485 bp, 21 predicted proteins | sample 5400141 | NCBI WGS metagenome assembly WNFS01 (sample SAMN13153358, study PRJNA577476) | soil metagenome | isolation source: 60 cm saprolite under Madrone tree | place: USA:California | collected 2016-06-14
CTAGTGGACCGAATCTAACACTTGGTGCCCTCGTCTAACAGCGGCGATGATTTTGTTTGGGTCCTTGGTCCAGACGAAGGGTTTTGGGTTTGCGTTGGTGTGGTCGAGGAAGCGGTGGATGGCATTTTTGAGTTCCCGCAGGGATCGGAATACGCCGCGCTTGAGACGCTTCTTTGTGAGCTTGGCAAAGAAGCCCTCGATAGCATTGAGCCAGGAGGCGGACGTCGGGGTGAAGTGGAAGACAAACCGCCGATGTTTGTCGAGCCACTGCATGACGTCGGGATGCTTGTGGGTGGCATAGTTGTCGACGATGACATGGATCGTCTTTTTCTTGGGCACTCTGGCCTCGATGACGTTCAGAAAGCGGATGAACTCCTGATGGCGATGGCGCTTCATGCACTGGCCAATGACCTTGCCCTCAAGGACATTGAGCGCCGCGAACAAGGTGGTGACACCATGGCGCTTGTAATCATGGGTTACGGTGCCAGCGCGCCCCTTCTTCATCGGCAGACCCGGCTGAGTTCGATCAAGCGCTTGAATTTGGCTCTTCTCGTCGACAGACAAGACAACGGCGTGGTCGGGCGGATCGACGTAGAGGCCGACGATCTCGTGCAGTTTGGCGGCAAACTGCGGATCGTTGGACAGCTTGAACTGGCGCACCCGGTGCGGTTGGAGGCCATGAGCACGCCATATCCGCTGCACCGAGCTGACGCTAATCCCAGCCGCTTCCGCCATCGCCGAACCGGTCCAGTGACTGGCCACCTGGGGCGGGCCGGCCAACGTCAGGGCGACCACACGTTTAGCCGCCTCAGGGCTCAGCGGCGGAATACGCGACCGCCGGGTCTTGTCCCGCCAAAGGCCGGCGGCTCCTTCGCCGCGGAAACGTTCCTGCCAGCGCCAGATCACCGTCTTGGCCTTGCCGGTGGCTTGCATGATCTCGGCAGTGCCGCGACCGTCGGCCGTCAGAAGGACGATCTTTGCCCGCCAAACGTGCTTTTGCGGGCTATTGCGGTTGGCGACCACGGCCTCAAGCTTGCTACGGTCCGCTCGGCTCAATTGGATGTTCGTTCGCTCGTGCATCCCCCAGACTCGCACACGCCAGTCCTTCAAGGAATCCTAAAGCGAATCGAAGTGTTAGATTTGGTCCACTAGAACAGGTTCGCTGGTCTTATGCGGAAGACCGTCGCCTGCTAGAGCTCGCCAAATCTTCGAAATCGCCTGAAGAGATCGCGCGGTTGATGAATAGATCGCCCGCGGCAGTTTACAAAATGGCGATTCGCTTAGGCGTCCCGTTAAGGCCCGTAGAGCTGGGGCTGAAGGCGAAGGGGAAATAACGAGAGAGGGAGCAATGGCTAAAATGCTCCACTTGCTACTCGATTGGGAATATCCGCATTGGATGATGATGGCCGGGGCCATCCTCGTGGCGCTCGGATTTATCGGTCTTGCATTTCGCAAAAATAGAACGGGCCGGTCAACGAGCCGGGCCGGTCACGGGAATCCACCCCAACCGAACGGCTAAAGGCTATGCGGAAACCGCATCCGCATCGGCGGGCGAACAGCGGAAGGCGAAGGGGAAATGACGGGCGCCTAGCCGCGCTTCTTCATCGGCACCACCCGCCCCGGCCCCATGGGCCGACGAGGCGACGATGGCTCCGCTGTCCCCGGTACATCAGGGTAGAACTCAATCCACTCCCCTTCGCTGATCCCATACACGGCATCCATCCAGAAGTGTGTGAGATCAGCCTTGCTCCAAGGAATCCGCTCTTCGCGCAGCGTTGCCGGCCCTTCCACGCCGCAACAATAATCGAAGACTTCGCCGCGATCGTTTCCATTCGCGAACGAATTGAGCAGCGCAGCGCATTTAAGAGCACGTCATTCCGGGGGAACCCCAACGGGTCGGCGCTTTGCGCCGCCCGATGACAAGCTCCGGGCTGAGCCCGGAATCCCGAGATGATGAGGCTACGAGATTCCGGGTTCGCGCAAGCGCGCGTCCCGGAATGACTGAACCAAAAAAACGCGACGGGATTGCTCCCGTCGCGTCCCAACTTTTGTTTCTCGCTGGTCCAGGCGCTGAGAGCGCCCTGGTGCAAAGCGTCAAGAGCTTAGCGGGCGATCCCAGCGAGGTGACAGCGCTTGGTGTAAGACACTGGATCACCTCCTTTCGTTGTTGATGGAAACCTCAGTATAGGCAGCGAATCGGCGCCTGTTAAGGGCCCGCCCCGCGCGAAACACGCCACGAACAAAGGCCGTTTCAAGGCTCCGGTGCATAGCGGTTGAGGCCGCTTCCATGGCGTGATAGTTGATCGGACGCACGCGGGTGTAGCTCAATGGTAGAGCAGCAGCCTTCCAAGCTGAATACGAGGGTTCGATTCCCTTCACCCGCTCCAAGGTTTTCAATGGTTTGTCGCAGCCGCCGGTTTTCATTCTGACAAAGTAGGCTGTTTCATTCTGACAAATGTTCACTGTCTGGCCGCCTGTTTTGCGCTCTTCGCGCGTCGTTTAATTCGCTTGGCCTGCGCGTCCTGCTTGTTCTCATCATCATCGTGCAGGTAGTGCGCCATCGCCGCCGTCGAGGCCCATTTGCCCTTCTGCATCAACTGCGTTTCGGCGTGGCGGCGGCCTGGGACAAGACCGCAAAAGAAATGCCGCGCTCATTCGACCAGGCGACGGAGCATCTGAAGTCTAGTTTTAAGAGCCTCTTCAAATCCGTCGAGCCCAACGCCAACAATACGACGCTGGTCATCGATCGGATCGCCGGCGTGCTAGACAAGCTGAAGAACCGCGCCAAAGAAAACATCAAAGAATCCGAGCTGTCGAACTTCTCTTCTACATCGGTGCAATGAAGCAAGCGACTACACGCGGCTTCGATCATGAGTCAGAATTTTCACCGTCTGTTGTTGGATCGGACAGGCCGCCTTGAATTAACTCCGGAGTCCAGCCCGAGCCAGATCGGCGCAGTAACATCACTAAATTCTCGACCATCAGGCGATCGTAACGAACCCTCCCGTCAGTTTATCGCCGCGCGCAGGAACATAGGCCAGCATTTGGCCAAGGTCGCGCATGTGGAACCACTCCGCAAGGTGACCCCTTTCAGTCCGTACACGGGAATGCGTTGAGCAGCGGAAACACCGAATGTATAATCGGGTCGGAAGGAATGTCGCATGCCCGACTTTCGCCTGACCCAGATTTCCGATCCGCACGTTGCCCGCCGCCAGCCGAAGCTTATCGAAAATTTTCATCGGGTGAGCGAATACATCAACGCGAAGCGCCCCGATCTCGTCGTCAACAGCGGCGACCTCGTATTGGATGGCCCGGCGCGTCGGGACGATCTCGAATTCGTCAAAACGCTGCACGATGCGCTTCCCGTCGCCTGCCGTTACCTGCCCGGCAATCATGACATCGGTGACAACCCCACGCAGGTTGGTCCGCCTCCGTCTCAACCGGTCACGGAACAAAGCCGGCAGGCGTTCCTCTCGATCTTCGGCGAAGACCGTTGGCGCTTTGATGCCGCCGGATGGCGTTTCATCGGCCTCAACTCACTGGTGATGAATACCGGGCTTGCGAGCGAAGCCGAGCAGTTCGACTGGCTCGCCTCGCAGCTGTCCAGTACCAATGGGAAGCCGGTAGTGCTGTTTCTGCACAAGCCGCTTTATCTGAATTCGCCGGACGATCCGGAGCTTGTGGCAACATCGATACGCTACGTTCCGATGCCGGCCCGGAGCCATCTGGTGGAGATGCTGCGCGCCGTCGATCTCCGGCTGGTCGCCAGCGGCCACATTCACCAGCGCCGGGATTTCACGTTTGGCCACATCCGCCACATCTGGGCGCCTTCCGCCGGCTTCATCATTTCCGATGCGAGGCAGGAAGTGATCGGCATAAAGGAGGTCGGACTGGTGGAATACCGCTTCCAGCCCAACGGCTTTGAGGTTCGCCACGTCAGGGCGCCGGGCCAGATCGATGTCCATCTGGATACCCTGATCGACATGGCTTCGAAAGGCTGGCAAGCCCTATCGGTGATCGTCCGGCGCGCCCTCACGCTCCGCGACCAGCATCAGCGCCTCGATCGCGGCTTGCCATTCGGCGGTGTCCAGCACACTTGGGTGCCGCTCGGTGATCGAGCAGTGGGGCCGTCGACGGGCTTTGGCGCGCCGAGCTAGGCTTCCCACGCCAGCAGATGCCAGAGCGGGTCGCTCCCGCCAGCGCCAGTCGAAGTGGGCCGGTTCCACGCGTAGGTGCACCAAACGGCGCTGGTAACAGCGCCGTTTCCTATGGGCGGAATGATCGCGACGTGGTCGTTTATCTTGATTTTTTCGGCACGCGCTTTTTTGGTTTAGGTCCAGATCGGCCTGACGGCTCGGCATCGTCGCCTTGGCACGGCCAAGCACCTCTAAATGCTTCTAAAGCAAGGGTGATGCCAGGAACTTCCAATCGATCCGGATTCTGGTCGAGGTGCCGCAACAGAACCTTGGCACTTTCCAAAACGCTACCTTGCGCCGGGGGGCATCCTCGCACGTCGGGTGGCAGGTTTGGTGAAAAGGACATGGCAGTCTCGATCATGCCCTCGCACGCGCCGGCGGACCGTGCCTCGCCGTAATCGTGGAACGAGCCTTCAACAAGTAGCTGGCAATATCTCTGCGCATCCGCTCCCCTATCGACAACTGTGCCGCTGGCCTTTCCGATGACCGAAAGTGCTAGGCTCGCAACAATGATGATAGACCCGCACCCACGGATCACCACGGAGTACCCCATCCTATGACTTGGCTCTCGGCATCCGATACAGACAAAGCAATCATCCAGGAAATAGAAACGCAAACAGACCGAGCGGCGGCGCTGATTGCCGTCGCATATTTGGAAGAGCGCCTGCGCTCCGCATTAGACGCCCGAACGCATCGACACGCAAATGTTGAAAAAGAAATATACCGCAGTTCCGGGCCGCTTGGATCGTTCTCGGCCAAAATTGATCTGGCTCTGTTATTGGGGATCATAGAGCCGAAAGTTCACAAATTTTTCCATACCATAAAGGACATCAGAAACGTTTTTGCGCACCAAGCCGAGCCAAGGGACTTCAATACGCAAAAAATACGGGACCTTTCAAACAACCTAACATTCAACGCCGATATACGCATTACGACAACCGGCGACGATCCCATTAACTTTTTACTCGGCCCAGATGGCACCCCCAGAACAGCATTTATGAATGCAATTTAAACTGCTGCTTCTTGTTCTAGATTTGGAGATAAAGAGCTTGCCACTTCGGCAGCCACCGCCACCCCTATTTGCCTTCGATGTGATGCAAGCATCGAGCGCGCCCAAGGCTGTGAGATAATCCCCTCTCGATCAACGATCGAGGATTGCCGCATACAGCCCATCAGCGACAACAGCGGAGAGAATCGCCGTCGCCAGCTCGTCGGCATGCATTCGGCGCTGGCGCGCCTCGGAGCGCAGCGCGTCCAATCAACTGCGCCGGGATGCCGGGCGTGGTTTCCCGACTGAATCCCCCGCTCTTACCAATACCCCCAGGGCCGCCAGCCGTATCCGTAAGGTCTGTAGAAGCGGTAGGCACCAGGTTCCTGGATTGCTTGCCAACCATAGTCGACGTATGCCGGATAGTAGCTGTAGGCGGGGTAGTAGCCGCCGTAATACGGGCCGGGGTAGTAGCCGCCGTAGTACGGGCCCCCATAATAGCCATAAGCGCTACTCGCGATCGCGCCACCGATTAGGGCGCCAGCTAATGCGCCCGCTCCCCAACCCCCACCTCGATAACCCCAGCCTCCGAAACCTCTGTATCCCCAGCCGCCGCCGCGCCAGCCGCCCCACCGGACCTGAATCGAACTGTCCGCAACCGTCGATTTCATCGCTGCCACGTTGGTTGGCAATGGAGCCGCATGGAGCGAAGCGACGTTGCAGGCCATCACGGCTCCGGCGAATGCGCATACGAAGGCCAATCTGAAGGTATGCATGTTTTCCTCCGTCATTTGGTGCCATATGCTTCGCAACAGATGAGCTCCGCAGGCTCGGAGCACAAGAGCTGCCGATGTCACGCCACTCGGGATTTGGGAGCGTCCGGCTGGAACGGCCCCCTTTTTCCGGACGTTGATCTATCTCAAGCTACGGACCCAACGGCAGAAAGACCGATCCGCGCCGCTTGCGCCGTTGATGCCAGGTGATCCTCGCTCACGCTTTGGCCTGATTTCCCGGCCGTGGCCTCTAGCTCGTGCTTCCGCCCAATGACAGCCTTCGTGAAGGCCTCCGCGATCTGGGCCGCCACTTCGCCGCCGACAGTTTCCGTCAGATCCGCTTCAAGATTCGCGCGCGTTTGATCGAGGGCAGCGGTTATCTCCGCATCTGGCGCGCCGACAAAAAACAACGAAAGGTCGCGGACCGCGTCAGCGCAGCGCTCAATAAACCGTTGTCCGCCAGCAATGTCCTTCAGCAGAACTTTGCTCATCTGTGGCGTCCCCCTCCATCGCCGCCGTCGTCGCCATCAGCGCGCTCGCTCGCTTGCTGGCGCGACCTCTAGCGCCAGAAGTCTTTGAACCGATCCGGCGAAAGCTCGGTGTAACGCACGGTGTGCCGGATATTGCGGTGGCCGAGATAGGCCTGCAGTGACCGGGTATCGTGGCCTTTGTTCGCTAGCGCAAAGCCGCAGGCGTGCCGCAGCATGTGCGGGTGTGCCTTGAAGCCAAGCTCGGCTGCCGCGCTAGCGCGCTCTACAAGCCGTGCAAAACCTGCCGTGGTGAAGGGCGAGCCTCGCTCTGACGTGAACACGAACGGTGACTTCGGCTCTTGCTCGCGCTGGAGTCGGCGGAGCGCTCGGAGCTCGTCGCCCTGGATCGGGTGTGTGCTAGGAGAGCCCTTTTTGACCCTGCCGTGGCCGCTTCGAAGTCAATTTGATCCCAGCGAAGGTCAACCAGCTCGGCGGCGCGGAAGCCATAACGCTTTCATCCAGCGCCCGCCGCGCACGGTTACTGACGTCGGGCCATCTCCTGCCAAGTTCGTGGAACCGTTTTGGCCAAAGCGAATTGAATGACGGTCAACGCGCTTCGAGGAGTGCTGCCATGCACCTTCACACATATCGGGACGAAAGCCGCTCCGGACACCTCGACCTGATCGGTGGACGCGGGCACCCCTGGTCAATCGATCTGGTCGCCGTAACAGCTTCGGGCATCTTGTTGATGGGCTTCGCCTGCGCCGTCGCGGCCCTATTAGTCCACTAACCGGCGGCACTCGCGCGGCGCGAGGGGACGGGCAGGTCGCGACGAAAAAATTTCGCAGGCCGGCGTGCGCGTAGGGGGAGAGCAATGAAGGTCCTTTCCGCGACACTTGCCTTGCTTGTTTCAAGTGCTGCCGCCGCTCAAGAGTGCCAGACGTGCTCAATGGCCGACGCCTGCACAAAAACGTACCTTAAGGCGGCGTCGGAGGCCCAAAAGGCCACTAAGGAGGCAATCCGGGATTGGAAGCAGAATCTGGACAGAAAGGCCTCCGCAGAATTTTCCAGCAGGGGCACGGCCGCACTACAAACCGCCATGGAGTCGCAAGTTCGTTTGGAGCTTGAGCGCCTGAAGGAGTGCTTGGCCAAGATTAAGTAGCGGCGCGACAGCCCGGGCCGGTCACAACGAAACTTGCTCGTTAAGCTTGATGTCGGTGCTGTGGGTTAATTCTGGAACTGGATCAATATCTATCTGGACCGCAAAAAAAGTGGAACGTCGTCCTCGTCGTCCGGAAGGTCCATCTCAGGTTCAGGTATTTTATATGACTTGCATTCCAGGCGGGCCCATTTCACCGCCTGATAGTAGCTAGGACAGCGAACAACCATCTCCTGACCGCGAACCACGACTACGACGTCGCAAATCCGGGAAGCCGCATAACGTCGGATGGTAACCTTCGGCGGCGCGAACATCTCGCTGTGCCTAGCGGCTGGTCGAGAACTCCTGTTTGCGGGGACGCCGGCAATCGGCGGAAAACCGGCGGTCCCAGTCGCGGAGACCGAGCGGCCGGGGCGGCCACGCAGAAGCGCGACTGGATTCAACGCTCGCGAGGTTCTGTAGTTGCGGCGTGTACGGTGCAAGGAGAGCAAAAAAGCCGCAGAGCATTCGCGCTCTGCGGCATCCGCCGGGTTCAAAATCGATTGCTTATGAACGTACCCCGCCCCGGTCTTTACAGACTTGCACCGGCAAGCGGAGGGTTGCGAATCAAAAATGCTGTTCCATCAAAGAAACAAAAAAGATGTTGCGGCGCGGACACAGCGCCCGATTTTCGAGACGGCCGAGCCGATGCCCGCTCTCACAACGTACGGGTGCATGCAAGCGTTACCTCGGGAGGCCCACCACGAAGGCGATGATCGTCATGGCGAGCAAAACAGCGCCGAACCAAAGCCATTGAGTCGACTTGGCGGGCTCCAGCTCGTTCATTTCCCCTTCGCCTTCGGCGGTGGGACCATGACACGCCCGTCCCTCAAAACCGTTTTCAGCAAAGAAGCAAATTCTGGATCGGCAAGAATAGCGTCGGCAACATTAAATGAGGGGTCCGGCTCCCACTTGGCGCCGTTGCTGACTTCAGACAGCGCGGCTTCGGTCATCGCGTAGCCGATCCGGCCGCTGCCAACTTCCACGAACTTCCGCACCCTGTGCACGACCTAACGCCTCTCCACGCGCTCGAATAGGGTAATGCGTCTGTGAGAGACCGCAACCAAACTCGCCTGTTAAGCTGAATCGCCGTGTTTTGAGTTAATTCTGGAACCGCCAGCGATGCCGAGCGCGTCGCGCAGCAGAAATGTACGCGCGCAATGCGTATCCGAGCGCAAACCCCAAAATGAATATGATTGGAGATTCGTCGGTTGGGATGCCAGCGGCGGAGCTGGGAAACCGGCAGTCGCGTGAGGAGGCCGCATGGAGTCATGCCCGGGCGGCTTTCTTATGCCTTAGACTGCCCGGCGCTCCGGAGAGATATCGTGCGAATAGTGAGTACACTCCACGACGGCTGAGAGAGCGGCGATTCTCAACGCCGTCGGGTTTCGCTCGCCTTTCGCGGCACATGCAAGAATATGCGACGCGATTTCAGCTTTCATCGTCGACGTGCGTTTCGCTTCGGGAAGCATCGCAGCGGCATCGTCGAGAACTGCTTTCATCAATTCGATTAATTCAGGCTGAAAAACCGCTCCAATTGCGCCCATTGCCGTTTCCTCACTCGTACACGCCGCTCTTTAATTTGAGGTGACAATTGGGGTGCCGTCTGTTCGGTAGCGGACTAAGGCAGAGCTATATTGTACCGGACTTCGCGCGGCGGCGGCCCCGGGCCTAGCTCGATCTCAATCTCCGCGTCGTGAACATGCGTGTGTTTCGCCGCAGGCTGCATCACGGATCATGCTTCTCGGCCGCGATCAGCAACGCTTCAATGGCTACCTGCCACGCGATGGTCTCATGCTCTGATTGGGGGAGGGCTAGAATATGCCGTCTGGCGTCCTCCAGCGTTCGCAGCGTCTTACCATTGGGCAAGACAATTGGCTGATCGAGGCGCTTATCCCAAGACACGACGCAACCTCCGCAACGGAGCCTTGGGATTCAAGAAAAAGAGGCGGGGATTCGTTCCGCGACTCGCTGTCGCATGGCCCAGAGGAACCCCTCGCCAGCTTCCGCCGTCCCCAATGTTGATCCTTGCGCGACGGATCGAACATGCCCTCGTGGCGGTTGATCGCCCGAAGTGTCAGATGCCCGCGAACCCGAGTAGCATCATCGCCCATGTTGACGCTTCGGGGACGGGCCGGATGCAATTTCGGCGTAAGTTACACCTTCAAGTCGAACCGAGCGCCTATTTGCAGATTCCTGCCAGCTTCTTCTTTTTCAGTCCGCTGTCGCAATACAAGCTGCAACTCTTGTAGCCAATCTTGAGGCATACCGCCAAACACTTCTCGTATGAACATCCATAAACGTCAGCTGACGCACTCGATAAGCTGGCGGGACTTAATACGATGAAGGACACCGTTGCGAGTACTGTTGAAATTCGAAGCATCGACTTACCCCCCTTTTTCCTCACGCCCATCGCATGCTCCCGCCCCGGTTGAGTCAATCACTCCGGCGAAAGATAGTGGATTGACATTGGGAACGCGCGGCACTCGACGTGGCGGTTCAATGCCCTCATGACCCCGATACGCGCGAACATCGTCGGTCCGCCCGATGTCCCGACCAGGATCAACGCATCCCCATTGCCACCTGCCATTCCTGGGCTTCGTGCTCGGCCTTCGGAAACTTCGTGATGTAGTTGCCGGCATCCTCAGGGGTGACGAGGCGGCGACCGCGCGGCAACGGGATTGGATCTTCGAAAGGTCGCTTCCAACCCACTAGCGCGCCAGTCTGGTGGCATGCGCTCGTGCCGATCAAAGCGCCGATATTTCTCCGCCGTCCAATCCCGCTGATCGCGCCATGCTTGAAAATCAGCTTCGGTTCGGTTTGACAGAAACACCCGCCACGCTGCTTCGAAGTCGGTGCG
>WNFS01010612.1_pt1 | contig 10484 bp, 11 predicted proteins | sample 5400141 | NCBI WGS metagenome assembly WNFS01 (sample SAMN13153358, study PRJNA577476) | soil metagenome | isolation source: 60 cm saprolite under Madrone tree | place: USA:California | collected 2016-06-14
CTGATCGCGCTCAAGCCCTACCGGTGGCGGCGGATGGTCGCGTTCATGAACCCGTGGGACGATCCCCAGGGCAGCGGCTTCCAGATCATCCAGTCGTTCCTCGCGCTGGGCTCGGGCGGCTGGCTCGGGGTCGGGCTCGGCGACTCCAAGCAGAAGCTCTTCTACCTGCCGGAGCCCTACACCGACTTCATCTTCGCGATCATCGGCGAGGAGCTGGGCCTGCTCGGAGCCACCGTCATCGTGGCCCTCTTCGCCCTGCTCATCTGGCGCGGCCTGCGCATCGGGCTGCACGCGCCCGACCCCTTCGGAGCCTTCCTGGGGCTCGGGCTCACCATCATGCTCGCGACCCAGACCATCGTGAACCTGGGCGTGGTGACCGGGACGCTGCCCACCAAGGGGCTGCCGCTGCCGTTCATCTCCTTCGGGGGCTCCGCGCTGCTGATGACCATGTTCTCGGCGGGCGTGCTGCTGAACATCTCGCAGCACGGGAGAGCGGCCTAGTGTTCAAGAAGTACCAGCACATCCACTTCGTGGGCATCGGCGGCGTCGGCATGAGCGGCATCGCCGAGGTCCTGCTCACGCTCGGCTACCGGGTCACCGGCTCCGACGCCCGGCGCAGCGAGACGGTGGAGCGGCTCGAGCGGCTGGGAGCCAAGGTCTACGTGGGGCACGCGGCGGCGCAGGTCGAGGGGGCGCACGTGGTGGTCTCCTCCTCGGCGGTGGCGCGCGACAACGTGGAAGTAGCGGCCGCGCGTCAGCGCGGCATCCCGGTGATCGCGCGCGCCGAGATGCTCGCGGAGCTGATGCGGCTCAAGTACGGCATCGCGATCGCGGGCACCCACGGCAAGACCACCACCACCTCCATGGTGGCCGCGGTGCTGGGGGCGGGTGGCTTCGATCCCACCGTGGTGGTCGGCGGCCGCGTGCACGGGCTCGGCACCAACGCCCGCCTCGGCCAGGGCGAGTTCCTGGTCGCGGAGGCCGACGAGTCCGACGGCTCCTTCCTCCGGCTCACCCCCACCATCGCGGTGGTGACCACGGTGGACGCCGAGCACCTCGACTACTACCCGGACCTCGACGCGATCGTGGCCGCGTTCCTCGCCTTCGCGAACAAGGTGCCGTTCTACGGCGCGGTGGTCGTCTGTTTGGACGACCCCAACCTGCAGCGAATGATCCCGAGGATGATGGACAAGCGGGTGGTGACCTACGGCCTCGAGGCGGGCGCCGACGTCACCGCGCGGCGGCTCCAGTTCGTGGAGATGCGCTCGACCTTCGAGGTCGCGCACCGCGGGGTCTCGCTGGGGACGATGACGCTCCAGATCCCCGGCCGCCACAACGTGCTGAACGCGCTGGCCGCCACCGCGGTCGCGCTCGACCTCGAGATGCCGTTTCCGAAGATCCAGACCGCCCTGGCCGGCTTCGCGGGCGTGCAGCGCCGCTTCCAGGTCCGGGGCATCGCCCGGGACGTGCTCGTCGTCGACGACTACGGCCATCACCCCGCCGAGATCCGCGCGACCCTCGCCGCCGCCAAGGCGGGGTTCGACCGGCGCGTGATCACGGTGTTCCAGCCACACCGCTACTCAAGGACGCAACACCTACGCGATGACTTCCTGACCGCGTTCTACCAGTCCGACGTCCTCATCGTCATGGACATCTACGCCGCGGGCGAGGCGCCGATTCCCGGCGTGCACGCCCGCGACCTGGCCGACGGCATCGCGGCCCACGGGCACCGCGAGGTGCTCTATCTCGGCGGCGACCGGGCGGCCATCATCGACTACCTGTGCGAATCCACCAGAGCGGGTGATCTCGTGCTCACTCTCGGGGCCGGCGACGTGGGCCAGCTGGGCGGGGAACTGCTCCAGCGGCTCGGCGACGATCCCGACACGTCATCCAAGAGGAGATAACGCATGCTGGGAGAGATCCGGGGCGAGGTCCGATTCAAGGAGCCGCTCAGCTTCCATACCTCCTTGCGCATCGGAGGTCCGGCGGACATCTTCATCGTCCCCCAGGACGTGGAAGACATCCGCTGCGCGCTGTCGTTCGCGGAGCGGGAGCAGCTCTCGATCGACGTCATCGGCGGCGGCAACAACCTGCTGGTCAGCGACCGCGGCGTGCGCGGCGTGGTGCTCAAGCTCGAGGGCTGCCTCGGCCGCGCCGAGTTCAACGGCGAGGAGGCGGTGGCCGGGGCGGGGGTGAGCCTCTCGGCCCTGATCCGCGAGGCGGCCGCCCTGAACCTCGGCGGCATCGAGTGCCTGGTCGGGGTGCCGGCCACGGTGGGCGGCGCGGTGGCGATGAACGCGGGCACGCCCGACGGCGGCATCGCGGACTTCATCTCCGCGGTCTACTTCCTGCACCCGGACGGCACGCTGGGGGAGTTCAAGCCGGGGGCGGGCTCGTTCAGCTACCGGATGTTCGCCGCGCCGCAGGGCTCGGTGCTCATCGGGGCGCGCCTGCAGCTGCACCGGCGGCCCTTCGCGGAGATCCAGAAGGACATCAAGCAGCGGCTCAAGCAGAAGAAGGCGACCCAGCCGCTCGCGCTGGCCTCGGCGGGCTGGGTGTGGAAGAACCCGCAGGGCGAGACCGCCTCGCGCCTCATCGAGAAGGTCGGGCTCAAGGGCAAGCGCCTGAACGGGGCCGAGATCTCGGCCAAGCACGCCAACTTCATCGTCAACCGCGGGGGCGCCGCCGCGACCGACATCAAGGCCCTCATGCAGCTCACCCTCGATCGGGTGCGCAACCACTTCGGCATCACGCTCGAGCCCGAGATGAAGACCATGGGAGAGATTTGAGAACACCCAGCGCGGTCATCACCCCGCGGGCGGGGCGCGGCCGGCTCGCGGACCTGGCCGAGCGCGGCCCCGCGATGGAGCGGCAGCGGGTCTCCCGCGCCCGGATGGCCCGGCGGGTCACCCGCCGGGTGCGCTGGGTCACCACGCGGGCGGTGCCCATCGGGATCGCGCTCGCGGTGCTCGGCGCGGGCGGGCTCGGGGCGCTGTGGGTGCTCACCTCGCCGCGTTTCACGGTCACCGAGGTGGCGGTCACCGGGGCGAGCCGGCTGCGCCCGGAGGACGTGGTGGCCGCCTCCGGCATCGGTCCCGGCACCAACCTCTTCCGGCTCGACCGCGGCGCGGTGGTCGCGCGCCTGGAGGCGCTCCCGCTGATCCGCCGCGCCGAGATGGTGCGGCGCTTCCCGAACCAGGTGACGCTCGCGGTGGAGGAGCGGCGGCCGTTCACGCTGGCCCACGCGGGCCGGCTGCACTGGATCGACGAGCAGGGGGTGAACCTGGGCGCGGAGACGCGCGCGGTGGCGCCCAAGGCTCCGGTCATCACCGGCCTCGCCCCCGCCGACCTGGCCGGCGATGGAGGGCCCTCCGCGCGTGTCGTCGCGGGCATCGCCCTGCTCCGGGTGCTGCTCCGCTCGGAGACCACGCTGCTCCAGCAGATCTCCGAGATCGACGTGAGCCGGCCGGACGGCCCGGTGCTCTACACGGTGGACGGGATCGAGGTCCGGCTGGGCGCCGACGACTGGGAGGCGCGGCTGGGCCGGCTGCAGGGCGTGCTCGCCCAGGTGCGGTCGGGCGGCGAGGCGGTGGGCACGATCGATCTGAGATTCCGCGATCAGGTGGTCCTCAAGACCGTGACGAGGTGAGGAGGGCAATGGCCAGATCCCGAGTGCGGCAGGTCATCGCCGGGCTGGACGTGGGCACGACCAAGATCTGCTGCGTGATTGCCGACTGGTCGCCGGTGGGCAATCTCGACATCGTGGGCGTGGGGACGAGCCCGTCCCGCGGCCTGCGCAAGGGCGTGGTGGTCAACATCGACTCGACGGTGGAGTCGATCAAGCACGCGGTGGCCGAGGCCGAGGAGATGGCGGGCGTCGAGATCGGCTCGGTGATCGCGGGGGTCGCGGGCGGCCACATCCGGGGCATCAACAGCCGCGGGGTGGTGGCGGTCTCCGGCAAGCACCGCGAGGTGAGCCAGGCCGACATCGACCGCGCGCTCGACGCGGCCCGGGCGGTGAACCTGCCCCAGGACCGCGAGATCATCCACGTGCTGCCCCAGACCTTCCTGGTCGACGACCAGGACGGGGTGAAGGAGCCGCTCGGCATGTCGGGGGTGCGCCTCGAGGTCGAGGTGCACCTCGTCACCGGAGCCACCACCTCGGTGCGCAACGTGGTCCGGAGCGTCAACCGCGCCGGTCTGCAGGTGCAGGACCTCGTGCTGGAGCCGCTCGCCTCCGCGGAGGCGGTCATCTCCACCGAGGAGAAGGAGCTGGGCATCCTCCTCATCGACCTGGGCGGCGGCACCACCGACGTGGCCCTCTTCCGCGACGGGGCGGTGTGGCACACCAGCAGTCTGCCGCTCGGCGGCGACCACATCTCCAACGACATCGCGGTGGGGCTTCGCACGCCGACCGCGGACGCGGAGGAGCTCAAGAAGCGCCACGGCTGCGCCCTCACCGCGCTGGTGCGCGAGGACGAGGTGGTGGACGTACCGAGCGTGGGCGGGCGCAAGGCGCGGCAGCTCTCGCGCCAGATCCTGTCCGAGATCATCCAGCCGCGGGTCGAGGAGATCTTCACCCTGGTCGCGCGCGACCTCGTGCGCGCCGGCCTCAACGACGTGGCCGCGGGCGGCGTCGTGGTGACCGGCGGCAGCTCGATCATGCACGGGGTGCCGGAGCTGGCCGAGCAGGTGTTCGACATGCCGGTGCGTCGCGGGGTGCCCGCCGGGCTCTCCGGGCTCGCCGACGTGGTGCAGAGCCCCATTCACGCGACCGCGGTGGGACTGGCCCTCTACGGGGCGCGCGGTCACGGCGGCGGAGTCGGAGTGAACGAGGTCGAGGACGGCACGCTGGTCGGGCGCACCGGCCGGCGGCTGCGGGACTGGTTTGCGGAACTCTTCTAGGAGAGGCGGCGAGGGCAAGCCCCCGCGCGCCGCCGGACAGGCGGAGCTGTACACCACGATGCCGCCCGTCCGGGCGCGGCAACCACAGGCTCGATCCCCACGGGGACAATCTAAGGAGGAGTCGATGGAGCACACTCAGGGGCGGCGGCCGGTGTTCGAGCTGGAGGAAGAGCGCGAGGCGGCGAAGATCAAGGTGATCGGCCTCGGCGGGGGCGGCTCCAATGCGGTCAACCGCATGATGGCGGCCTCGTTCACCGGCGTCGACTTCATCGTGGGGAACACCGACTTACAGGCCCTCCGCTCGTCGCCCGCGCCGGTGAAGCTCCAGCTCGGCAGCCGGCTCACCGGCGGCCTCGGCGCGGGCTCCGATCCCGAGGTCGGCAAGAACGCGGCGCTGGAGGACCGGGAGGAGATCAAGAAGGTGCTGGAAGGCGCCGACATGGTGTTCGTGACCGCGGGCCTGGGCGGCGGCACCGGCACCGGCTCCGCGCCGATCGTGGCCTCGGTGGCCAAGGAGCTCGGCATCCTCACGGTGGCGGTGGTCACCAAACCGTTCGCCTTCGAGGGCCGCAAGCGCGCGCTCCAGGCCGAGGCGGGCATGGCCGAGCTGCGCGCGGTGGTCGACACCCTGATCGCGATCCCCAACCAGCGCCTGCTCGCGGTGGTGGATCGCGGCACGCCGCTGCTGGAGGCCTTCAAGGTCGCGGACACCGTGCTGCTGCAGGCGGTGCAGGGCATCTCGGACCTGATCCTGGTCCCCGGCCTGATCAACCTCGACTTCGCCGACGTGCGCACGATCATGTCCGGCATGGGCATGGCCCTCATGGGCACCGGCACCGGCAAGGGCGAGCACCGCGCGCTCGACGCGGCCCAGAAGGCGGTCGCGAGCCCGCTGCTCGACGAGACCTCGATCGAGGGCGCGCGCGGCATCCTGATCAACTTTACCGGCGGTCTCGATCTGTCGATCCACGAAGTCGAAGAGGCGGCTCGTATCGTGCAGGAGGCCGCGCACGAGGAGGCCAACATCATCTTCGGCGCGGTGCTCGACGAGAGCCTGGCCGACGAGGTGCGCATCACCGTCATCGCCACCGGCTTCACCGAGCGCAAGGAGACCTCGCTGCCCGGTCCCAAGGTGGTGCCGATTCCCTCCGGCCCGCGGAGCACCACGCCGAACAAGGACTGGCGGCGGCGGATCGCGGACCTGCGCGCGGAAGGGGAGGAGCAGCCGGAGGAGGATCTGGACGTCCCGGCCTTCCTGCGGCGGCAGGCGGACTAGGTCTCGTCCTCGGCCCTTTCGACATCTCCCCTCACCCCACCCTCTCCCCCTCGACGGGGGAGAGGGTGGGGGCGGGTGGCCGCCGCGGGAAGAGGCGTGAGACAATACCCGGGTGCCTTTCCGCGCCCCGCGCGAGCCCGACGCTCTCCCGCACTTCGTGACCTCCCGACTCCTCGAGCGGCACGGGCTGCCCCACCTGTTCACGACGCGGCACTTTCCCGGCATCGCGCGGCCCACCGAATCGCGCCCTCCGCTCGGGCCCGAGTCGCGCGCGCTCCTGGCCACCCGTGGGCTGGTTGGCGAGCCTTCCTTCGCGCGCCAGGTGCACGGGGCCGACGTCATCCGGGTGGAGCGCGGAGGCTTCGCCGGCCACGGAGACGCGCTGGCCACGAGCCGGGCCGGGCTGCCGCTCTGCATCTCGACCGCCGACTGCCTGCCCATCGTCCTCTATGACCCGCGCGCCGCGCGGCTGGCCGCGGTGCACGCGGGCTGGCGGGGCACCGTGCAGTCGGTCGGCCGCGCCGCGGTCTCGGCCCTGGCAGAGGCGGGCAGCGCGCCCCGCGACCTGATGGTGGCCATCGGTCCGTCCATCGGGCCGTGCTGCTACGAGGTGGACGCTCCCGTGGTCGAGCGCCTGGAGACGGCCTTTCCGGGGGCGTGGGAGCCCTGGGCGACGCCCAAGGGCCCCGGCAAGTGGATGCTCGACCTGTGGCGGGCCAACGTGGACCAGCTCACTGCCGCCGGCATCCCCCCGGAAGCTATCGATCTGCTGGGGCTCTGCACCGGCTGTCGGCCCGACCTCCTCTTCTCCTACCGTCGGGAGCGCGGCGCCGGGCGCCTCGTGACGGTCGCGGCGCTGCCCGGATAGGGCGGGCGTGCTAGAATCGCCCCCACTCATGCTGGACATGCGCGCCAACCTCGGGCGGGTCCAGGAGGCCGTCGCGCGGGCGTGCGCGCGGGCCGGTCGCTCCCCCGACCACGTCCTGCTCATCGCGGTCTCCAAGACCATGGCGCCGGCGTTGCCGCTCTCGGGGAGAACCGCGTGCAGGAGGCGAAGGAGAAGATCGAGGCGCTCGGGCGCCCGGTGCCCTGGCACCTGATCGGGTCGCTCCAGACCAACAAGGCGAGGGACGCGGCCCGCCTGTTCGACTGGATCCACTCGGTGGACCGGCTCGATCTGGCCCAGGAGCTGTCGCGGAGGGCGCACGGTGCTTCGCTGCCGCTCAACGTGCTGCTCCAGGTGAACCTGGGGGACGAGCCGCAGAAGGGCGGCGTCGCCCCCGCCGAGCTGAAGCGGCTGCACGAGATGGTGGCGGGGCTGCCCGCGCTGAAGGTGCGCGGCCTCATGGCGATCCCGCCCGCGACGGAGCAGCCGGAGCAGGCGCGGCCGTATTTCCGGCGCCTGCGCGAGCTGCGTGACGAGCTGGCCCTCGAGCACTGCTCGATGGGCATGAGCGCCGACTTCGAGGTGGCCATCGAGGAAGGCGCGACCATGGTGCGGGTGGGGACCGCGATCTTCGGGGCGCGGGCCCCGCGCGGACAGGAGCGGAGCGGGTGAGCATCAAGGACAAGCGGGTCGGCTTCCTCGGCGCGGGGAACATGGGCGAGGCCATCATCAAGGGTCTGCTCCAGACCGGGCTCGTGCCCGCCTCCGCGATCGCGGCGACCGACGTGCGCGCCGACCGGCTCCAGCAGCTCGCGTCCCAGTACGGGATCGGCGCGGCCTCCTCCAACCATGATCTGGTCGCCAAGTCCGACGTGGTCATCCTGGCCGTGAAGCCGCAGATCATGGGCGCGGTGCTGAAGGAGATCGCGGGCGCGGTGGATCGTACCCGGCTCCTGATCTCGGTGGCGGCGGGAGTGCCGGTGGCGAGGCTGCGCGAGGGGCTCGGCAAGGACGCGCGCCTGATCCGGGTGATGCCGAACACGCCCGCGCTCGTGCTCGAGGGCGTGACCGCGATCGCGCGCGCCGACGGCCTCGAGGCGGGGGACCTGGAGCTGGCGCAGGAGCTGTTCGGGGCGGTGGGGCGCGCGGTGGTGCTCGACGAGGACGCCCTCGACGCGGTGACCGGGCTCTCCGGCTCGGGCCCCGCCTACGTGGCCATCGTCATCGAGTCGCTCGCCGACGGCGGCGTGAAGATGGGGCTCGACCGCGCCACCGCCATGATCCTGGCCGCGCAGACCGTCCTCGGCTCGGCGCGCCTGATATTGGAAACTGGGATGCACCCGGGCCAGCTCAAGGACATGGTGTCGTCTCCGGGCGGGACCACCATCGCCGGCATCGCGGCGCTGGAGGAGGGCGGGGTGCGGCGGACCTTCATCGGCGCGGTCGAGCGGGCGACCCTGCGCTCGCGCGAGCTGGGAGGCAAACGCTAGTGCCGGAGCTCATCAACTTCCTCGGCTGGCTGCTGGGGCTCTACTCGTGGGTGGTCATCGCGGCGGCCCTCATCACGTGGGTCAGTCCCGACCCCCGCAATCCCATCGTGATGTTCCTGCGGCAGGTCACCGAGCCGGTGCTCGGGCCGGTGCGCCGTCTCCTGCCGCCGTGGAAGACCGGAGGGCTCGACTTCTCCCCGTTGATCGTCATCCTGGCCATCCAGTTCGTGGAGCGGGTGATCCTCCCCGGCCTGCTCCGAGCGATGTACTGAGGAGGTTGCCGTGCGCATCACGCCCATGGATATCCGTCAGCAGCAGTTCACCGTCCGGATGTTCCGCGGCTTCGACGTCCAGGAGGTGGACACCTTCCTCGAGGATCTCGCCGCCGACTACGAGGCGCTCCTGAAGGAGAACACGCTCTTGAAGGAGCACCTGCAGGCGGCCGAGGAGCGCGCGCGCGGGCTCGAGCAGCGCGAGCGCATGCTGCAGGAGACCCTGGTGACCACCCAGCGCATGGTCGAGGAGATGAAGGACAACGCCCGGCGCGAGGCCCAGCTCCTGATCAAGGAAGCGGAGATGCAGGGGGAGAAGACCATCGAGGCCGCCCGCACCGCCGAGGGCGCCATCCAGGCCCAGATCAGCCAGCTCAAGCGGACCCGGCGCCAGCTCGCGGAATCGCTGCGGGCCACCGTCGACATGTACCAGCGGCTGCTGGATCAGGATCTCGAGGCGGATGCCAACCAGGGCGACAACGGCTAGCGCGCCGCCGCTCCTGCACGTCCGGGTGCAGCCCCGCGCCCGGCGCAACGAGGTGGTGGGGTGGCAGGGCGACGCCCTGCGAGTGCGGGTGACCGCGCCGCCTGCTCACGGGGAGGCCAATCGCGCGGTGACCGACCTGCTGGCCGAGGCGCTCGGCGTCGCTGCCTCGCGGATCGCGTTGGTGCGCGGCGCCGCCTCCCGCGACAAGCTCTTCCGCATCGAGCGCCTCTCCCTCGGCGACGTCCGCGCCCGCCTCTCTCCCCCTCTCCCCGGAGGGGAGAGGGCAGGGTGAGGGGCCCAGGGTGGTGAGGGGCGCAGGGTGAGGGGCGTATGATCACGCCCGTCTGCTGGGAGGATGGCCGCCTGGTCCTGATCGACCAGACCCGCCTGCCCACCGAGGAGGTCGAGCGCGCCTGCGGGAGCTGGCCCGAGGTCGCGGAGGCCATCCGCAGCCTGGTCGTCCGCGGCGCCCCCGCGATCGGCGTGGCCGCCGCGTTCGGGGTGGTGCTCGCCGCGCGGGCCAGCCGGGCGACGGACCGCTCGGCGCTGCTCACGGATCTGGAGGAGGCGATCAAGGGGCTGGCCGCAACGCGGCCCACCGCGGTCAACCTCTTCTGGGCTCTCGATCGGATGCGGCGCACTGCTGCGGCCGGCCCCGAGCTCTCGGTGGGCACGCTGCGGGACCGGCTGCTCGTCGAGGCCCGGGCCATCCTGGCCGAGGACCTCGCGGCCAACCGGGCGATAGGCGCCCACGGCGCCGCGCTCGTGCCCGAGCACGCGCGCCTGCTCACCCACTGCAACGCGGGGGCGCTGGCCACCGCGGGCTACGGCACCGCGGTCGGGGTGATCCGCGCGGCCCACGAGCTCGGCCGGCTCGCGCTGGTGTGGGTGGACGAGACGCGGCCGGTCATGCAGGGCTCCCGGCTGACCGCGTGGGAGCTCGCCAAGGAGGGCATCCCGCACCGGCTCATCGCCGACGTGGCGGCGGGCTTCGTGATGAAGCGCGGCGAGGTCGACCTGGTCGTGACCGGCGCGGACCGCATCGCGGCCAACGGCGACACCGCCAACAAGATCGGGACCTACTCGGTGGCGGTGCTCGCGCGCCACCACCGCATCCCGTTCTACGTCGCCGCGCCGTGCTCGACCATCGACCCGTCGATCCCGACCG
>WNFS01010883.1_pt1 | contig 10483 bp, 7 predicted proteins | sample 5400141 | NCBI WGS metagenome assembly WNFS01 (sample SAMN13153358, study PRJNA577476) | soil metagenome | isolation source: 60 cm saprolite under Madrone tree | place: USA:California | collected 2016-06-14
ATGCGGTGACGGCCGAGGACGTGAAGTTCAGCTTCGTGCGTTACCGGGGCGTGTCCGCCAAGCTGCTGCACGACCGCGTGAAGTCGGTAGACGTCCTCGATCCGCTTCGCGTCCGCTTCGTCCTCCACGCCCCGTGGCCGGACTTCCTCGTCTTCTACGCCACCCCGGCGACCGGCGCGGCGTGGGTCGTGCCGAAGAAGTACATCGAGAAGGTCGGCGAGGACGGATTCAGGCGCCAGCCCGTGGGACTCGGGCCCTACCGGTTCGTGAGCATGAAGCCGGGCATCGAGCTCGTGCTGGAGGCGAACGAGCAGTACTGGCGCAAGAAGCCCACGGTCAAGCGCGTCGTCTTCAAGGGCGTGCCCGACCGCACGACGCGCCTGGCCATGCTGAAGACGGGAGAGGCGGACATCGGATACCTGATGGTCGGCCTCGAGGCGGCGACGATCAAGGCGGACCCCAAGCTCAAGCTCGCGAAGGTCATCGCGCCCGCCACCTGGTGGGTCGAATTCCCCGAGCAGTGGAATCCCAAGTCCCCGTGGAACGACCGACGCGTCCGGCTGGCCGCGAACCTTGCCGTGGACAAGCAGGCCATCAACGAAGCAGAGCGGCTTGGCTATTCGCGCCTGACGGGATCGATCATCCCGAGCGGCATGGAATTCGCGCTGCGCCTCGATCCGTATCCCTACGACTTCGCGCAGGCGAAGCGGCTCCTGGCCGAGGCCGGCTATCCCGGCGGCTTCGACGCCGGCGAGCTCACGCCCCTTCCCCCGTTCACGACGATGGGCGAGTCCGTGGCGACGTACCTCGCCGCGGCCGGCATTCGCACCCGCGTGCGCAACATGGAGCGCGCAAGCTTCATGGAGGCGTGGCGGTCGAAGAAGCTAGGCGGCGTCCTCGTGACGGTCTCGGCGGCGCCGGGCAGCGCCAGCGCGCGCCTCGAGTCGTTCGTCATCAGCAGCGCGCCGTACGCCTCGGGCGGCTATCCCGATATCGACGATCTCTTCCGCCAGCAGAGCCAAGAACGCGACCGGAAAAAGCGTGAAGGCATGCTCCACCAGATCCAGCGCCTGATGCACGAGCGCGTCATGTTCGGTCCGATCTTCGAGCCCGCCACGCTGCACGGCGTCGGCCCGCGCGTCGAGGAGTCGGCGATTGGCCTGAGCTCCCAGCTCTACTTCGCAGCGCCCTACGAGGACATACGCCTGAAGAGGCCGTAGCGGCTAGCTCCTGATCTGCCGTCCGCCGTCAGAAGGCGCAGGACCTTCGGAACCATGACCGACGCGTCGAAGTACCGCCTGGCTTACGTTTCAACGGCGAGCGTCCCTTCCATCATCACGACGCACGGGCCCCCGACGCGCACGCGCGTGACCGAGCCGCCCTGCTTCTCGGCGGTGGCGGTCAAGCGGCTCGGGCGGCCCATCTCCACGCCTTGGCGAATGTCGAACGCGAAGACGGCGTCCGGCTCCGGCGCGATGGCGGCCAAAAGCGCCGCGAGCGCGCCGTTGGCGCTGCCGGTGGCCGGATCCTCCATGAGCCCGCTCATGGGCGCGAACATGCGCGCCTGCAGTGTCGTCTTCGCCTCCATCCCGGGCACCCGGGCATAGAGATGGACGGAGAACCGGCCGGGCCGGGTCGGGAATCGATCCGCCGCATGGACGAAGGCGGCGGGATTGGGCTTGGCGCGCCCGAGCGCTTCGACCGCGACTTCGGCAATCGCGAACGACAGCCCCACCGAGGCGATGACGGGCTCGTGGCGCGACGTCGCTATCGCATCGGGCTCGAGGCCGACGCACTCCGCGACGCTCGCTGGAGGAACTCGCTGGCCAAGGGCCAGCGGTTGCGGCGCCGTCAGCATGGCGCCCGCAACGCGTCCAGAGCCGTCACGCAGCAGTTCCACGGGGACGAGGCCGGCGCCTTCTTCGAAGAGCAGGGTCGGCCCGATCGTCTTCCCGTTCCGCTCGGCAAGGTGCGCGATCGCGAAGGCCGTGCCGACGTTCGGGTGACCGGCGAACGGGATCTCGTCCTTGGGCGTGAAGATCCGGACCCGCGCGGTGTGACTGGGGTCGTCCGGTGGGAGGACGAACGTGGATTCGGAATAGTTGAACTCCGCGGCCACGCGATGCATCTCGTCCGTGCTCAGGCCCTTCGCGTCCAGCATGACCGCGACCGGGTTGCCCGAGAACGCGCGCTCGGTGAAGACGTCGACCGTGAGGTAGCCGTACCGCGTCGGCATATACCGCGGAGGATAGCGTCTTCCCGGGATAGGCTCAAGGCGGGCCGACCGTGCTAGCCCGAATCATGTCGTCTGGACACATAACGCCATGACGGTCCCGCATCAACTCGGCCAGAACGATCCCGGCCCGCCCGTGGGAGCGCTGAACGGACTCGCCGAGCACGCACCCAGGTTCATCGCTACCGCGATCGGGGCAAGCCGCCCCGGCTGATCCTCGGCCGGCCAGCTTCAGGGCACGGTCCAGAGATAGACGCGGTGTTCGGCCGGTGGCCGATGGCCACGAAGAACCCGTCGACCGGCACCTCGCTCTGGGTACCCGTCTTGAGGTTCTTGCAGCGTCGGGACTCGTTGCTGGGTCGCGCTCCTGGTCGGGGACTACGGATGTCGGAGCAATGGCAGCGGATCATGCGCCACGCCTTGGCGGTGAATCTCGAAGTGTAGGTGATTGGTCGTGGCATGTCCGGTGCGCCCGACGGCGCCGATGAGCGCTCCTCCTTTCACCCGATCTCCCACCTTGACGAAATTTGCGCTGTTATGCGCATAGATCGTCGTGAGTCCGTTCGGGTGGGCGATCTTGATGACGCGCCCATACGAGGATTGACGCCCGCTGAAGATCACGGTCCCCGCGGCAGCGGCGTGGATGGGCGCACCGCGCGGAGCCTTGATGTCCACCCCTCGGTGCCTGCCCCAGAGACCGCGCCGACCGAAGCGAGAGGTGACTGAACCCTGCACGGGCCAGGCAAAACTAACCCGTCCAACATGGGGCGAGTGCTCCGTGCGTGAGCGACTCGCGAGGCGATCCTGGACTCCATGGGCTGCCGCAGCATACCGGTCTGATTCACCGGATGAGACACCGGGGATCTGCCACGCCGCGATCAGAAGCACGAGCGCGGCCGTCTGGCGAAGCCGTCGGTGACCGGCGCGGGCGAGGCGAGTCCGGCGAATCGGGCAAGAGCGGATGTTGTCGAGCCACTGTCTGGTCGCCAAGGTATGCACCGCCCTCTCGTCTCAGCTCAGACTCAGACTTGGCGGCCACATCATAGTGGGCGCCGCCCTGCTATGGAACGAGCAAGAGACGTGCCGGATAGGATTCAGATTGTAAAACTAACCCATGGCACCGCGTAGAAGGTTCCGATTCGTGAAAAGCTCGTGCGTCGCGGATCGGGCGCGCAGAAAGTTCACGGCGGTGTAGAGAGCACCCGAACGCTCACGGGAATCGTGCCGGTGGCAATGGCGCCCAGCCTCCGCGCGGCCGCGTACGAGAGGTCGATGATCCGGCCGGAGACGGTAGGCCCCCTGTCGTTCACATTCGTCACGAGGACCTTTGTGCCGAGCGGCAGCGCGGGGTGCGCGGCCGTGAGCCGGTACATGTCATAGGGCTCACCGTTGGCGGTGCGCCGACCCTGGTGGCGCTCGCCATACCACGAGGCCTCGCCCGTCTCTACCGTGCCCGGCGGCACAGCAGGCCGTGTGCTGACGGGACCGCGGGTGACGGGACCGCGGGCCGTCGCGCATCCGGCGAGCGTCGCGGTCAGCGCCACCACCACGATCCACGACGGCAGGACCCTCACGCTGATCAATGCAAGAACCAGTCGCGAAGACGCCGCGACCACTCGAGGATCCGATCGGACAACCCGCGGTGCTCGTCGCACAGCTCGGGTTCGGTGCCGGCGAGAAACGTCTCACGGATGACGAGGGGACAGGAACTGCGGGCCAACTTGCCGTTGGTCGCATCGATGTCGGCGAAGCTGATGCCACTCGGAACCGCGAAAGCGGGGGCCGGGTAGGCTCCGAGCGCCTGCCTCATGAAGTCGGCCCAGATCGGGAGGGCGGCCTGCGCTCCACTGAGGCCGTGAGCCTGGCCGTCATCGAAGCCGACCCAGACGATGGCGAGAAGGCGGGACGAGTAGCCGACGAACCAGGCGTCGCGCCCGTCGTTGCTCGTGCCGGTCTTGCCCGCTATCTCACCGGAGGTGCCCAGCGACGACACGGAGGCCGCTGTTCCGCTCCGGATCACCCCCTGGAGCAGCGAGGTCATGAGATAAGCTTCGGCGGGGGATATGACATTCGTCGCGGGCTTGTCCTGGGCGGACAGCACTGGCGTGCCGTCGGCCTGATCTACGGCGCGCACCGCACGGATCGCGTCGGGGCGCCCGCCGTCTCCCGCGAACGGGATATAGGCCCACGCCAGTTCGAGCGGCGTGACCTCGAACGCTCCGAGGGCCGCGGCGGGCACGGGCGCCAGGTTCGCCCCAAACCCGAACGCGCGGCCCGTCTCGACGATCACGGGAAGGCTGACGGCCTGGGAGATCCGCACCGTGGCGCTGTTGAGCGATTGCTCGAGGGCGCGGCGGAGGCTCACGCGCCCCGCGTAGCGCTCCTCGTAGTTGCGGGGGCTCCACGGCTTGCCGTCGACCATGACGGTGAGAGGCGCATCGTTGACCATGGCCGCGGCCGTGAATCGGGGCTGACCGTCGCGCGGGTGCAAAGCCGCCAGGTACACGAAAGGCTTGAAGGCGGAGCCCACCTGCCGTCGGGCCAGCGTCACACGATTGAACTGGCTCGTCTGGTAGTCACGGCCACCTACCAGGGCGCGGATCTCGCCGGTGGCGGGATCGACCGCGACCAGAGCGACCTGGAGCCGGGCACGCGGATCTTGGCGGCGGAGCCGGGGAAAGTTGCTTTCGAGCTGGTCGAGCCCGCGCGCCACCGCATTCTCGGCAAAGCGCTGGAGCGGGATGTCGAGGGTGGTGGCGACTCGGGCGCCGAAGATGGATCGTTCCTCGAGTTCCTGGCGGACGTAGTCGGAGAAGTACGGAGCGGCCTGGCCGGGCCACGGTCGCGCGGGAGCGCGCACCGGGTCCCGGCGCGCGCGCTCGTACGCCGCGGAGTCGAGCATGGCCAGCTCATGCAACCGCTTGAGAACGACGTCGCGCCGCTCGCGCGCCCGGTTAGGATTCAGTACCGGCGAGTACGTGTTTGGCGCACGCACCATCCCGGCCAGGAGCGCCGCCTCGCCGGCGCTGAGCTGGTGAACCTCCTTGGAGAAGTAGACGCGCGCGGCTGCCCCGACCCCCCGGATCGCCAGGGGACCGCGCTGGCCGAGATAAATCTCGTTCAGATACGCCTCGAGGATTTGCGGCTTCGAGTACCTCCATTCGACCAGAACGGCCAGCCAGGCCTCTTGCAGCTTCCGCAGGATCGTTCGCTGGCGCGTCAGCAGTCGGTTCTTGACGAGCTGCTGTGTGATGGTGCTTCCGCCCTGCACCCCCCGTCCGCCGCGAAGGTTGGACCATGCCGCCCGCGCGACGGACCGCACGTCGAGAGCACCGTGCTCGAAGAACCGATGATCCTCGGCGGCGAGCACGGCGTTGACGAGGGCCTTCGGCGCTTCGGCTAGCCGGATCGGGCGATAGTCCTCTCCGGTCCCGTCGCCCATGCCCGACAGCACCTCACCCTCGAGGGCGGCGCTCTCGACGTCCTTGCCGTCGCGGGTGACGCGCGTGATGCGCTCTCCGCGAATCTCGAGACCGATGTGTCCCTTTCCATCGCGCGGGAAGATGTTCCACGCGGTCGTGGTTCGGCGAAACTGTCCGGGCGCGGTCGGCAAATTCCGGATCTCTGCGTATCCAAGGCGGGCGAGCGTTCCGGCCAGATCGATTAGGCGCACGTGCACGCCGGGGCCCAGCCTTTGTCCGGCGGCGTATACGATCACGGCGCGCCTGGCCTCGACCCGCGCGAACCGGGAGAGCTCGATCGACGAGTAGACAGCCGCCATTGTCACTGGAAGGAGGACGAGTCCGGCGAGGCCGAAGGCAAGGGCGGAGGACCTTCCCCATGTGAAGACTTTCATTGAGGTTGAAGCAATCAATCGCCATGCCAGCGCGGACTCGGCCGGGACGAGGCCGGGCCCTCCTAAGGTAGCGATTCTGTTCGTCTTCGTGGGAGACAGCTGAACAGGAGCCTTCCCTCAAGGACTGGTCGGTAATTTCTACACGGCACAGCCAACCGTTCTCTCAGGACGACCAAGGGCGCTCGGATTGATTGGAAGGGCGCCCCGAGGCACGGTCCGGTTAGGTCTGGCGACGGCGCAGCATCTGCTGGAGGCTCTGACGGGTGAGCCCGAGTCGCTCTGCAGCCCGGGTCTTCGACCCGCACTCCCGCAGCGCGTCCTCGATCATCCGGCGCTTGAGCGCCTCGACGGCCTCGTTGAGCGTACGCAGCGTGGGCACGGCGCCCGCGTCGGCCGCGATGCGCTCGGAGAGATGAGCCGGTCCGAGCGGGTGGCCGTCGTCCGCAAGCGCCACCGCGCGCTCGATTTCGTTTTCCAGCTCGCGCACGTTTCCCGGCCAGGGGTAGCCACGGAGCAGTTGCAGCGCCTCCATCCCGACCGCGGGGACTGCCCGCCGCGCCCGCCGGCAGGCCTCGCGCAGGAAGTGGTCGGCGAGGGCGGGGATGTCCTCGGCCCGGTCGCGAAGGGGTGGGAGGCGGATCGGGAAGACGTTGAGGCGGTAGTAGAGGTCGCGGCGGAAGCGACCGGCGGCCACGTCGGCCTCGAGGTCGGCATTGGTGGCGGCAACCACGCGAACGTCCACGCGCCGGATCCCCACGCCGCCGACCCGCCGCACCTCCCCCTCCTGCAGCACGCGGAGGAGGCGTAGCTGCATCGCGGGAGATGTCTCGCCGACCTCGTCGAGGAAGATGGTGCCGCCGTCGGCTTCCTCGAAGAGGCCCTTCCGCTCACCGGTGGCCCCGGTGAAGGCGCCGCGGGTGTGGCCGAAGAGCTCGGACTCGAGCAGCGTGTCGGGCAGGGCTCCGCAGCTCTGGGCCACGAACGGCTTGGCGCGGCGGGGCCCGTTGACGTGGATGAGGTGGGCGAAGAGCTCCTTGCCGGTGCCGGTCTCGCCGAGGAGGAGCACGGTCGTCTCTCCGTCGAGGACCTTGCGCGCGAGCTCGACGGCGGGCCGGAGCCCGGTGTCGGCGCCGACGAGCCCGTCGAACGACGTTGGCTTCTCGCGGCCGGCCGCCGCCTCGCGCCGGAGGGCATTGTAGGCCAGCTCGAGTTCGTCGCTGAGCCGGGTGTTCTCCCGGGCGAGGTGCCAGCGCTCGGCGGCCCGCCGGACGACGACCAGGAGCTCGTTGGGTTCCCAGGGCTTGGGGATGAAATGGTAGATCCGTCCCGTGTTGATCGCCTCCATGAGGTTGTCGACGTCGGTGTACGCGGTCAGCACGATCCGGATCGCATCCGTCTGCTCCTGACACCGACGGAGCAGCTCGACTCCAGTCATCCCGGGCATCCGATGATCGGTCACGATGACCGCCACCTCCGGCTCGGCGGCGAGGCGGGCGAGGGCCTCCTCGCCGTGGCCGGCGCGCAGCACACGGAACTCGGCGGCGAGAATCGCCTCGAGCGAGTCAAGCACGCGCGGCTCATCGTCCACGATCAGGATCGTCGTCTCGTCCACGGGGCCTCCGCAAGGATATGCGCGTCGAACATACCTGTCATCCGCTGGATCCGCCACGCGGCGATCATCCGGCTGTCGCCGGCCCGGGCGCGCCGGCCCGGGCGACCGGGAGCCGAAGCGTGAACACCGCTCCGCCGGCGGGTGGGCTCTGGGCCCGGATTTCCCCGCCATGCTTCATGACGATCTCGTAGCTGATGGAGAGGCCGAGCCCGGTGCCCTCGCCGACGGGCTTGGTGGTGAAGAACGGGTCGAAGATGCGGCGAAGCGCGTCGGGTGCGATCCCAGGGCCGGTGTCGGCGATGTCGATCACCGCCGTCGGTCCCTCCCGTCGCGTCTCGATGGTGATCGTGCCGGGCCCCGGGATTGCCTGGGCGGCGTTGGCGAGGACGTTCAGGAAGACCTGGTCGATCTGCGACCGGACACATTCCACCGGGCCGAGCAATCCGTACCTCCGGATCACCGCGATCCGATCCTTCAGCAGGTGGTTCAGCAGGGTCAGGCTCGAGTCGAGCTCCTCGTGCAGGTCGACCGGTTGCCACAGGTCGTCCGGAGTCCGGGCGAACACCCGCAGGTCGCCGACGATCTTGCGGGTGCGGTCGGCGCCCTCGCGGATGCCGGAGATCATCGGATCGAGGTACTTGAGCGCGTAGTCGACCTGGAGCTCCCGCCGGCGCGCGTCGACCCGGGACCGGTCGGCCTCGGGAAGCGTCGCCTCCTCGTAGCTCTCGAGCATGCCCCGCAGGCGCTGGACGAAGTCGGCGAGGGTGGCCACGTTGGAGGAAATGAACCCGATGGGATTGTTGAGCTCGTGGGCCACGCCGGCCACGAGCTGGCCGACGGAGGCCATCTTCTCGCGCTGGATGAGCTGGAGCTGAGTGGCCTGGAGATCGCGGTAGGCGCTCCGCAGCTCCTCGTTGGCGGCGCGAAGCTGCTCGGTGCGGACGCGCACCTTGTCCTCGAGGCCCCGCGACAGATCCTCGATGGTCTGGAAGCTCTCCGCCTTGTCGATGGCAAGGGCCACGTGGCTGGCCACCGCGGTGAGCAGGTCCACGTCGCCCTGGTCGAAGCGGCCCGTCTCCGCCGAAGTCACCGAGAGCACGCCGAACACCTTCTCGCGCACGCGGAGCGGCACCACCACGAAGCTTCGCACCTGATGCGCGCGGACCAACGCCCGGTGTACCGGCTCGGTTGTCCGCTCCACGTCGTCGACGAACACGGGCTGGCCGGTGAGCGCGGCGCGTGCGCTCGCGCTCCCTCCCGCCTCGAGGGGGATCTCCACGCCCTCGAACGAAACGGCCTCCGCCTCGGTGCCCGCCGCCCGGTGCCCGCGGAGCACGCGGCGCTCGCGGTCCATCAGGGACAGGTAGGCCTTCTGGTACGCCATCCGATGGACGAGCCAGCTCAGCGCCTGGTCGTAGATCTTCTCCGGGTCGAGCGTCCCGCTCACCGCGGCGCTCAGGTCGGTGAGAAGCGACAGCTGCTGGATCCGCGTCTCGAGCTCGACGAACTTCTTCTCCAGCTCGCGGTTCGAGTAGATGATCTCCTCGGACTGGAGATCGAGCAGGCGCTGGGTGTGCCGGCGCTGGTGGCTCTCGCGGAGCGCGTAGCCCAGGGCGACGCCGGCGAGGAGAGGAAGAGGCGCCGTGGCCAGGAGTGGCCAGCCCCCGCCGGGCGCGGCGGAGGCCAGGCCGAGGAGGACGGCGGCGGCGCCTCCGATCAGGCTCGGCGCCCAGAAGGGCGCCCCCCGAGACGGATTCTTCCAGCGGACGTCCCAGCGGCAGGCATCGGCGCCGCGGGCTGCGCAGGTGCTCTCGATCACCTGGGCGCGCGGCAACTCCCAGTTGGTCGGGAAGCGCTCGAACTGCACCTTGAGCCACGTGCAGATCCAGACCGGAATAGCCTGCCCGGGCAGGGGCGTCCAGCGGTAGCGCGCCCGGTGGCGGCCGACCTCGAGGGTGTCGAGCTGATAGAAGCCGCGGCTCTGCTGGGAGTAGATGGTGGCGATCCGCTCGTACGCCGCGCGTGGACTGCCGATCCCCATGGAATAGGTGCCGAGATACGAGCGCTCCTCGCGGGGTTTCCAGTCCATGAAGGACTCCCCGTAGCGCCGCGCCCACCGCTCCTCGTCGGGCTCGTGCATCAGCGCCCGACAGACCTTCACCATCTCGCCGGCCACCGCGAGCGGAATCCAGTTGTGATCGGCCATGAGGTAGTCGCGGGATCGGCCGGCGAGCCGGCAGATCGCCGCGACCCCCTCGGCGCCAACCTCCTTCTCCACGAAAGGGATGAGCCCTTTGGTGAAGATGCAGTTCACCTCTCCCGGCATGGGTCCGATCAGCTCGGCTTGAAGACGAACTTCGAGGTGATGTTGACCGGGTTCGCGATGGTGTCCCCCACCGGGGATTTGCGATCGATCGTCTCCTTGCACTTCCGGACCTGCGCTTCAGAGGCCGGGCTCCGGATGGTGACGGTATAGCGGATGTCACTGAAGCCGTTGCGCACGGACCTGTCGTGTCCGAGGAGCCCGCGGAAGTCGATGTCCGCCTCCATGTCGATGTCGATGGCGGCGATCGGCACGTCGAAGAGCGCGGCATTGGCCGCGATGCCGGAGGTGAGGCAACCCGCGAGTGCCGCGACCAGGCTCTCGGCCGCGGTCGGCCCGGCATCCACTCCGCCCAGGCCGGCCGGCGCGTCCATGGTGACGAAGAACCGCCGGGTCGGCGGGACAACGCTCTGCCCCGCGACTTCCTGCGCGCCGATCTCGACGAGCGCCTTGACCCCG
>WNFS01004655.1_pt1 | contig 10481 bp, 6 predicted proteins | sample 5400141 | NCBI WGS metagenome assembly WNFS01 (sample SAMN13153358, study PRJNA577476) | soil metagenome | isolation source: 60 cm saprolite under Madrone tree | place: USA:California | collected 2016-06-14
CCAAGTCCACGGCCGCAGGCTCTGTTCCGGCCTGACTGGCGTTTGTCTGCTCTTGCTATTAGCAATAAGCCACGCAAAAGCTGGCCCGCTGCCTCCCCCCCGCTGGCTCCCCTCCTTCTGAACGGGACCCTACTTTTTAACTTGATACCGCGGGTCGATTTCGTTGATTTTGGAAACTATTCGCTATTCCAGCCTGAGCCGGGACCGTTTGAGGGTGATAGCCGTATGCTCTTTAGGGCCTTAGGTACACCGGCTCCGTTTCTGGGGGGCCAGATTGACGCAGGCAAATTTCAATTTGGCCGTTCAGTTGCCACTCTCACCTACGAATTGGAGATCCTTGGTCCTGGTGCCGTGTTTGCTCATGTAGGATTGGATCGGAGCGCCACCGCTCTCGCACAATCCAACTGGGGCATCGAAGACGTCAGCCTCGGACCCGTCTTCAGCGACGCACTCGACTCCGGCGTCCAGCACGACGATTTCTCGCAGAGCTTCAGCCACACAGTGTTCGTGACGGTGACCGCGAATAACATCTACCGGGTGACGATGTCCGTCGATCTGGAGATCGGCGGTGGCAACTCCGGAGCCAACGGCACGGCAATCATCGATCCGGTATTCTCGTTTGCACCGGGCGTGGATCCGGCGTATTCGTTTCAATTCAGCGACGGAATTGGGAATTCCTCACTCCCGGCGATCCCGGAACCAAGTTCTGTTGTTCTCCTGAGCGCCGGCGCAATCGCCATCGGCCTCTTGTGCAGGGCGCGTAGGGGCGTAGGCAGATCGGGATCTCGAGGTAGAAGCCCAGCGGCCTGTTCGCCTGCAGGTGGTTGCGGGCCCCCGCAACCATTGAAGACGAGGGGTTAGCGGACGTAGCAGCCGCTAACCCCTTTCGTTTACCCAGACTTCACCCAGGAATTGGCGTCGCTCGATCGGAACGGCCCCTAAGCAAATTCGCGAACACTCTAACCCTTGCCACCTCCTCGGCTAGCTCTTGTTGGCTGTCGTTGAACCACGTCTTCGGAGAGAAGTCGGAGAAGCGCTGACTCTGCTAGACTCCCGCCCAGCCTGTAAGGAGGGCTCCTGCATGGACCCGGCCGGCCGCTCGACCCAGGCCCCGCATTCCCTCGTTTCCGAGTCCGGGATTGACTGCCCGACGGAGCCAGTGTCGGAGCGGCGCACACTCCTGTGGGAAGTCGCTGGCTACCTACTCGTTAGGCCGCTCGCCGCTCTTGTCATCTTGCTGATCGCCGCGCCAGTCGCGGCCGACGATTTCCGGGAAGCCTGGGCCGCCCTCGCCAATGGCGGTCATGTCGCGCTGGTCCGCCATGGCAACGCGCCGCCCGGATCAGGTGGCGACCCGCCTGGTTTCAAGATCGACGACTGCTCGACCCAGCGCAATATGGATGACAGGGGACGATCGCAAGCGAAAGCGGTCGGCGAGGCTTTCCGCCAGCACGGCGTTCGGGTAGACAGGATCCTCTCTTCGCCGTGGTGCCGCTGCCTGGAGACGGCAGGGTTGCTGGGTCTCGGAGCCGTCGAAAGTGAATGGATTGTGGCCGCTTCCGCCGACAAGAGCCCGGAACGGCTCGCCGCACTGAAGCAGATGGTGTCTGGGTGGCGCGGACCGGGCACTCTCGTGGTGGTGACTCACGCGCTGACGGTTCAAGGTTTGGTCGGTATCATGCCAGGCCAGGCGGAGACCGTGGTTCTCAGACCCAAGTCGGGCATGGAGCCGGGAGTCGACGTGGTGGGCAGGATCCCCGTGCGGGAGTGACGTTCTGACTCGCGCGGCTCCCCTGAATCGGAGGAACCATTGCTAGATCGGCGCACGTTTCTCGCGGGCACTGGTGCGGTGCTCCTTGCTGTGCCGATCGCCGCCGAAGCACAGCTAAAAACCCCGGTGCGGATAGGTTTCCTACCTTTTGGTTCACCGTCCAACACGTACGACCGGTCGCTCGTTGAGGCGTTCCAGCAGGGATTGCGGGAAGTCGGTGTGATCGAGAGTCGCGATGTCGTGCTTGATATCGTATGGATCAGTCGTGAGCCTGATGTATCGCCGGCGATAACTGGGTTGCTGCAGCGCGGTGTCAAACTGTTGATACCTGTCGGTTCCACCTCGTCCGTTGCCGCGAAGCGCCAGACATCAACACTTCCCATTCTATTCATCAGTGTCGGTAACCCCGTTGGCATGGGGCTTGTCGAGAGCCTCTCGCACCCGAACAGCAACGCCACCGGGTTCAGCGATGTCCTCGGAGTGCTGAGCGGTAAGTACGTGGAGCTCGCCAAAGAGCTAACCAAGCCCCGCGCGACCATTGACTATCTTTGGCATACCGAATGGCCGGACGGGCAACCCAGGCATCTAGCCACCGAGCGGGCAGCGCAATCGCTCGGCGTGAAACTTCGATCACGAGGAATTGGCGACGCCGACGACATAAACGATGTCTTGGCTGCGATGAAGAAAAGCGGGGCGAAAATAATTATCATCCAACCTAGCCCGCTCACGTATCGAAAACGAGATCAGATCATCGAATCCGCGACGAACCATGGTCTGGCAACGATATTCGCCTTCCCACCGGCGGCAAAGAACGGGGCATTGATCGCGTATGGCCCTGACTACAGGGACCTATACCGCCGGGCTGCCTCTTACGTTGACCGGATCATCGTCAAGGGCACGAACCCTGCCGACCTCCCAGTACAAGAACCGACAAAGTTCGAGCTGGTGATCAACCTCAAGACCGCCAAGGCCCTCGGGTTGACGATCCCGCAGTCGCTGCTGCAGCGGGCGGATGAGGTCATTCAGTAGGCGCCCGACCGGTTTGTGCCCAAGTTGTGCCCAACTCAGGCGCATTCCTGATCATTCCAGCACACTCCAGCGTACGACGCCGTCGGGAGCCTCGTGTTCCACATCAAACAGTTACGCGCACTTACAGCGACCGGGGAATAGGACTGAAAATCCTCGGGTCCATTCCAGCGCATTCCTGATCACTCCAGCGCACTCCTGACTACTCCAGCATAGGTCGTTCGCTCGGTAAGTCGAAGGGTTAGCGGGTAGGCCGGGCTCCTGGTCCGCTGACGGCCGACGCGACCGAGTGACGGCCGGCCGGAGGAGCACCGGAGTTTTAGTCCTCGGCCCTTTTTGAATGTCAAAAAATAGGCAAGGACGGTGTCGCGCCGCTCACTACGAGCGTAAGAGGGAGAAGGGAATGGGCCCACATCAGAAATCCCGCTTGACAGAATGGCGACCCACGCGGGCCGCATGTTCAGAGTGCGGGTCAGACAGTCATCGTGAAACGTGACCCAAAGTCACGAGCGGTACGGCTCGACAACGACGTAGGCATGCGGGCTCACTTCTATTCTCGGCATGATCAGCCTACGGGCCGGCGTGGGGTCTGTCCGAGCAGTGGTCTGCAAGTTCCGCTCATCAAGCTACTGCAGGGGGATGCCCAAAGCGAGCGAGAGTTGAATCTAGCACGCCTCGTTGGCGCTAGGTTTACAGCTGTCGACGGGAGGCAGCAGTGTAGAAGTAGCGACGTAAGCCCCGACACGCTCCATTCGCCTGGGCCGAGGGTCTCTAACCCTGTCCCCGGACTTGGCAGCGATCCTCTTGCGGCTCAGCCCTCAGAGACCTGTGACGAATTGGCAGCGAACAAGCGGGATGATGCAGTACGGACACTGCGGTTATTGACACGTCGAAGATCAGCGGCGTAGCCTTCGGGCACTCTGTGACACGGCAGAACCCGGGGCAAGACCCTCGGGCGAGGCGGGGAAGGACAGAGAACACGCTTTATGCTATCTGCGCTCTGCGTCATACTTAACAGGTGGCGAGTCCAGCACAGTCGCTACCCGGATCGTGTGCTCCCTCAGGTCTATCAATCAACGATCCTATACGGAGGCGAACGATGGAAACAAACTTCGGGCGCAACGTCACTGGGCGGGTCGACTTCTTCGTTAACGGCTCACCCGCAGCGACCAAGCCCGCGGTACTCGCGAGGCTTGCAGCAAGAGCGCACTATCGGAGCGATCGTGCGGCCGAGTTCCACTACGGTGGGTTCACCGCTAAGCTGACTCCTCCGGATTTCCAAAAGCTGGCTCTCGCACAAGCCGTGACGACGGGCCTTCTGCTGTTCAAAATCGACGTGACTGGCAAGACTCGACCAAAGAACATCGTCTTCGACCCGGGTACGTATTACTTCTTCCTGAACTTAGTTGATGAGAGGTGGCTCGGTCGAGCGATCGGGGTCCGTGGAAACATCGTGTGCACAACGCTCGGCGCCATCTTCAGGCAGCAAGTGAACTATCATGCCGCTCGGACTCCGGCAGAACACCCGTCGATCTCACTCCACCGAGTCTTTGAACCCAGCGGCCGCCGCCAACTACGAGCCTTGAGGTCCCTGCGGCTCCAAGCGGCCGATAGTGGGTGGGCCGATGTTCAGATCGAGTGGACCCCAGTTGGCGCTGGCTGCCAGAAAATAATCGTGTGTGTCCCGGGACCTGAGCAGTGAAAGTAGACTTGATCCTCCTGCGGTCGCAGGAGGGAGAAGCCGAGAGACAGGCCATCAACAGGAATAACCACGAGCGAGAGGTGTGCCCCCACTCACAGCGGCGGACGAGGTGATCCGGTAGGCGCCTGGTCGAGTTGTGCCCAAACTGTGCCCAACTCAAGCGCATTCCTGATCATTCCAGCACACTCCAGCGTACGACGCCGTCGGGAGCCTCGTGTTCCACATCAAACAGTTACGCGCACTTACAGCGACCGGGGAATAGGACTGAAAATCCTCGGGTCCATTCCAGCGCACTCCAGCGCATTCCTGGGGACTCCAGCACACTCCAGCGCACATGTTTTTCGTTGAGGATTGATGCCTTAGGCGGCGTCGACATCTCGTAGGGGAGGACACGGCGAGTGGGAGCGCAGGAGTTTTAGTCCTCGGGCTTTTTGCATGTCACGTCTTGTCGATTCGAGACGCGGGGCCGCCATAGTTCTATTCTGCCGGGGCTCTGTTCCGGTCGGTCCTGTTGCCTTGGCTAGCCGCACTTTTGACTGGGTCACGGTTGTTGACACAAGATGGGCCACTCAATTAGGTCGAAGTTTCTCCAGGCAGTACTACGGCGTGCCAGGTAATGGGGCAGTGAGTAAGGGCAGGAATCACCTTTACACTGGCTTTCGAGCCACCTAGGGTAGGCGGGCTGATTCCCACCGTCTAACCGTCCGGCTCGCGGGGGCACTTGGAGGCCTCGGATTCGCGTCCTTTGAACAGTCTGCCAGCCGCTCCCGAAGGAGTCTTGCCGTCAGGACTCTGGGACCATCGCCCTTGAGCAGGTTCTGCCTCTGTCCGGGCGATCACGGAGGACAACCGGGGTCGTCCTCAATCGGCTTCTTCAGCGTCAGCGTCTTCATCTTCAGCTCATCGAGGTCGCGCTGTGTCCGTTCTATGAACGCCGCTCTCAGTGCTTCCGATTCCTCCTGCATCTGCCGCTGTCGTTCCGCCTCCTGCTCCTTCTCTCGTACCTGTGCCACCCGCGCCTCATCCTCCGGCAGCCATGGCAGCCGTCGTGCGCGTTCGTCGGCGATCTCGAGGTAAGCCTTCTTTCTCCAGTCCCAGAAGCGGCGCCAGTGAGTGGGTTTGCCCAAGCGCGCGGTGGCGGAGGAATGGATGTACTCCGCGAGGCTCTCCGACTTGACGTCCTTGTCCAGATAGTCCTTGCCGATCGGTCGGACATAAGCGCGGAAGGGCCAATACATTCCGTGCAGTGAGATGTCGATCTGGATATCCGGATCGGGCTGGACGTAATCCCTCTGGTACTGAGGATCGAACGCGAGCCCTGCCGCCCGCGCCCGCGTCATCATCCAGCCCAGGGCTGCGTCGGAGAGGCCTGCACTTGTCAGCCCTCCCCCCACGTCCGAGTGCGCGCCGGGGAACCAGACCTGCTCCACGGTTTGCCATGGGAGCTTGCTGGTCCAGAGCGCGGGCTTGAAGTGAGATCTTGCTTCGTGAAGCGCCAGAGCCTGGTAAGCGTAGGTCACGTTGGCCGCCAGGTCGGTGCTGTGGAATGACACGCGACGCCTGGTCAGGCGTCCGAGGAGCGGCGTTGGGGCGCCGAGCGCTCCCACGGTGTCCCATACGCCCAGGAAGTGGATCCGGATTTCGTTCGGCACCAAGTGGGTGATGTCGCGATGCTGCTGCTTGAAATCGTCCCACTTGCGGTCGCGATAGGCGCGAAACGCCTGGGGGAACAGATGCATCGAGGTTTTCTTGATGAGGCCGGCCTTCTCGATGAAGCCCGACAACGACCGCACCGTGTAGGCGCCACGGCTGAAGCCGAAGAGGAAGATGTCATTGCCGGGAAGATAGTTGTTGACCAGGAATTGATAGGCCTGCTGGATATTCCTGGAGATGCCCCAGCCGCTCGAGCCGCCGAGGAGGCGATCGATGACGTCGTGGGTGCCGATGCCGGGTATGTACTCGACGACCTGACATTCCTTGGGCGATGGCTCGGGGATGATCGCCCGGCAGAGTTTCAAGACATTCGTGGCTCGGTTCTTCCTCGGATTGTTGATCTCGGGCGCATTCCAGGTGCCGTCGCAGCAGACGATCAGTCGTTTCTTCATGATCCTGCTTGCCCTCGGTCGATCTCTTGTTGTGTCGGGTAGCTTACGACAAAGCATATCGCTGTGGCATCGGGGCTCTTGGCTCCTGCGGCGTTCCGCGTCCGAATCTGGCAGATTACGTCAGGGGGGGGCCACGAGGGGGGCGACCGCCGCCGGAGAGGGCTAGTGTTGACTATACGCTCGACTACGCACAGCACCGCGCGCGGCAAGACGAGCTTCAGCAGCAACTCTGCCTTCTCGGGGCAGGCCCACGGGGCTCTTGAGCTTGGCCACGACGATCTTCGCCAGCCGGTGCGCGTAGAGGCAGGGTGGACCAAAGTCCACTGGACGTTTCAGGGTTAGCGACGCACAATCCACTCGCCTGCAACTTGGCCCCGCTTGAGTCGGTGACCTCGGTCTCCGTTCGGGAGAAGGGGCTTGATGGATGGAATGTCTCATAACCGACTGGATCACCGGGGTGTCTGAGTATGAGCGATTCCGACAGCCCTACCATTCACCACAGCCTGGAGCCCGACCACCCGGCATCACCCGCCGGCCCCTCGAAGGAATTTCGGCTCGGCATTCTCCTGGTCCATGGGATGGGCGCCCAGCCGCCGTGCGACACACTAGTCCGCTGGGCGGATGTGCTCATCAGGCTCATTGGTCGAGCGCAGAAGCAAGCTACGCCTCTAGCCGCCCGGGCAAGTCCTGGCGATCGCTCCGGCAAGAATCCAGCTGAGGTGGTGGTGGAGTTTGAGGCAAGCGGCCCGAAGGAGAAGTGGCTCCTCGCCGAGGGTTGGTGGGCGGACAGTTTCCCGGCGCCCACCTATTCGGAACTCGTGTCCTGGAGCGTTCGCGCGGTGCCCTGGTCGATCGCGCTGCATGTCGCCCAACGCTATTGGCAGGTGAAGGAAGACCCGAAGAAGTCCCCCACGGCGAAGAGGTTTGGCCTTGCGACGGCCATCATCCAACTCCTCGCCGCGCTAGCTTTGGCTCCTGTATTCGTCACGCTGTTGGCCGTAGCGCTGCTGCTAGGGGCGCTGCCGATTCCGCAGCTGCGCTCGCTGATCCTGTCTGCGCAATCGCTCCTGATAGGGACGGTCGGCGATAGCCTGGCTTTCGTCGAGAGCCCGCTCCGGGCCGCGCTCATTCGAACGCGGATTCTCGATGGACTCGAACGACTCCGGAGCCTCTGCGACCGCACCGTGATCGTCGCGCACTCGCAAGGCGCGGCCGCGACGCTTGACGCGCTCGGCGGCGTCACGACCGCCACCGCACATGGAAGCCCCACCGGCCTAGAGCCGCGGCCGAGGGACCCGGTCCCGGACACCCTGGTGACTTTTGGCTCGGGCATCAACCAACTGGCGAGCCTCAAGATTCTGTCGGACGGGTTGCCGGGGGAGATTCCGAGGATCTGGTCGCTGAACCCCGCCTCCTTGGCGGCCGCGTCACTACTCCCAGTGATCGGATGGTTCCTCTTTCTCTACGTGGGGATTCAATCCGGACGCATCACAATCCCGGGTCTGCTCCTAGCCGCGGGACTTCTTACGGTGGCTTTGATCAGCCTCGGGCTCCTGGCGGGAGGCACTTGGTGGGTAGTCACCAAGCTGGTCGCGAAAGAGAAGGTGCAGAACGTCCTGGTGTGGACCATAGTATCGGTGGTAACGTCCGCGATATTTGCCCTCATGATCATCGGGATTATCTACGACTTCTACGGCCTCCCCATCGGCCCCACCATGTTCTTCCTCTACTTCGTGCTTCCTCTGGTCGCATCACTGAAAGTAATCCTCTCGCGCACCATGGCCAAAGTTGTGGCGGCGCCTGTGCGAATGCCTCGGGGTCTGAGACGCTGGGTCGATCTGTATGCGTCGGCAGATCCGGTGCCGAACGGACGCACTCGGATCATGGAAATAGAGTCCGTACCCAAGGAAGCACACTCCTCCGTGTGCGTGTGGAATCGGGGCTCCACCCTATCGGACCACACGACGTACTGGGAGAATCTCGACGGCTTCGTCCTCCGGGTCGTGCGGGTCTGCGCCGAAACAGCGGAGAGCCCCTGGGCCGACAAGTTGCCCCCCGCGACGTGCTATTCGGAGGGGCGAGCCGCCTGGCGGGTCGATCTTCTACTGTGGGCGGTGCGGCTCAACACGCTGCTGTGGTTGTTGGCATTCTTCCTGCTCTGGACGCGGCACGGGGCGCTCGTGCCGGTGCTGCTTGAACTGCCCGCTTGGACCCCACCTGAGGCGCGGACCGTCGCGCGATTCGCCGTACTTGTGGGCCTCGTAGCGGTCGCTGGATGGGCCACGGCCACCCTGCTGCGTCAGCCTTGGCACCATTGGGTGAGCACTGAACAAGAGCAGGTTCTCGCTCACGTCTCGCCGAGCGGCACGCCGTGGACAGCGCTGATCAGCATGGGGACGATCGCCAGCCTCGTCGCGTTCGCGGTAACCTCCCTGGCGCGGGGCTACCTGCCGGCGGCGAGAACATTGTTCGACGATCCGGGCTTGGTGCTCGGGTGGCTAGGAATGATGATCGGCGGAGGCACGCTTCTGGCGGGGCTCGCGCTGTGGCTAAGGCCGGGCCCGCAGTCACCCGGCCCGGCGCTCAGTATCGTCGGAGAGGAGTCCGGCCCGGGCCCCGGCGCAGTATGAAGTTGCGAAACGCACGGGCCAGCAGGCGCGGGCGCTCTACGGCCTGCGTCGCGGCTCCCGCGTGGCTCTGTCGCCGGGCTCCGGGAGCGCCCGACCGCGCGCTGTGGCATCGGCTCCTCGGCGGCCAGTGTCCGAGTCTGGCACCTTTATGTCACGACGGGGCCCATGGAGGGGGCGTGCCGGTAACAGTTAAGAAAGCAAAGGGGCGGACCGCGAACACGGGTTCAGATCCAGCTCAAGCATCTGTCATCGAGATTGTCACCCACGTCCCGCAACACGACGCTATTGGCCGCAACATGGCGCTACTGCGACGGTGTGCCTTCGACATCGCAACTAGCTGAGAAGGTGAGAGATGCCGTCGGTTGAGGTTGAGAACTGTCAATCCAGAGGTCGCGGGTTCAAGTCACGTCGAGCCCGCTCAGAAGCCGGGCGCGCCGATCCTCGACACCGACGCGCCGGCGGACCTCGCGGAGGGAGCACGCCATGGCCAAGCTCACGGTGGTTCTTCTTGCAGTCCTCCTCGCCGTCCCTCTCGCCGCGCCGCCTGCGCACGGGCTCGCGCTGGGCCGGGACTTCGCCGCCGACGTGGGGCTTCCCGCCATCCGTTCCAGTTTGACCTCTCAGCAACACTCTGACAGGATCGCCCCACCCGATGCCGGAGGCTTGGGCGGCCATCCCACCACTTGGAGGACCGTGATGATCAAGGTCAGCGTGATGTACGCGAACACCCCTGGAGCCCGTTTCGACCACGAGTACTACCGCGACATGCATATGCCACTGGTAAAGAAACGCCTGGGTGACGCATGTCTTTACTACACCGTTGACAAAGGGCTTGCCGGCGGCGCACCCGGCGCCCCTGCGACCTACGTTGGCATGTGCCACATCTTCTGTGATTCCGTCGAGTCGTTTCAGGCGGGCTTTGGGCCGCACGCGAAGGAGATCATGGCCGACATTCCGAACTATACCGACTTGACCCCCGTCATTCAGATAAGCGAAGTGGTCGTAGAGCGAGCCTGACAAGGACGATCGGCCTGTTGCACGCCCGTAAGCTTCCCCGGCTGTAGGAGTCTGCCACCCGTGATCTGGGCAGGATGCAGTCGGGAGGTCGGCTCGGGCGAGGATGGCGCGAGAGACTAAGGGGCCAAAGATCATGCCCGCGAGATCCTGACGGACGTTGCCCGCCGTCAGACTCACGCGAGCAGCGTACCCCAGGTCGGTGGCATGATGCTCAGGGAGGTCCGTTCAGG
>WNFS01014587.1_pt1 | contig 10479 bp, 9 predicted proteins | sample 5400141 | NCBI WGS metagenome assembly WNFS01 (sample SAMN13153358, study PRJNA577476) | soil metagenome | isolation source: 60 cm saprolite under Madrone tree | place: USA:California | collected 2016-06-14
CATGCGTGCGGTCACAATGCGCAGGTCGCCGGCTTGCTCGGCGCCGCCATGGGGCTGGCGGGCGCCAGAGCCTTCGAGCACCTCGCCGGGCGCGTCGTCTTCTTCGCGGTGCCGGCCGAGGAGTACGGCGACGTCGCGTGGAGAGTCGAGCAGGCGAGGGCGGGCAAGCTCGAGTTCCTCGGAGGCAAGCCGGAGCTGCTGCGGCTCGGCCACTTCGACGACGTCGACATGGCCATGATGATCCACACGACCTCCCAGCCGGAATTCCGGAAGGCGGGGGTCGCGGCGTCGAACAACGGCTGCATCGTCAAGACCGTGCGGTATATCGGTCGGGCCTCTCACGCGGGCGGAGCGCCGCACCTGGGTGTCAACGCGCTCTATGCCGCCCAGATCGGCCTGGCCGCGATCAACGCTCTACGCGAGACGTTCCGCGACGACGATTCGATCCGCGTGCATCCGATCATCACCCATGGCGGCAGCCAGGTGAACGTCATCCCCGCCGACGTGCGCCTCGAGACCTACGTGCGCGGCAAGACCGTGGAGGCCATCCTCGACGCCAACGTCAAGGTGGACCGCGCGCTCAAGGCGGGCGCGCTCGCGCTCGGAGCGCAGGTGGAGATCGAGACGCTGCCGGGCTACCTGCCGCTCTTCAACCACGCGGGCTTGACGAAGTACTTCAAGGACAATGCAGCGGCCGTCCTGGGCGCTGACCAGGTGACGGAGACTGGGCACCGCAGCGGTTCCACCGACATGGGCGACATTTCCCACGTCATGCCTACGCTGCACCCGTACATGGGCGGCGCCTCGGGCGGCGGTCACGGCGCCGATTTCACCATCGCGGATCCCAAGCTCGCCTACATCGAGCCGGCCAAGCAGCTGGCGCTCATGGCCGTGGACATGCTCTGGGACGACGCCAAGGCTGCCAGGGAGATCATCGCGGACTTCAAGCCGCGCCTGACCAAGGAGGCCTACCTGGCCTTTCAGCGCGGCATCGGCCGGACCGAGCTGTTCGACGGCGCCAAGACCTAGGACGACGTCCAGGTGTACGGCAAGGGAGATACCGGGTTCCCCCAGCGCCTCGTATGCCTGTCCTCGGAGCACGTCGAGATCTGCTACGCGCTGGGAGCAGGCGAGCGCGTGGTCGGCGTGCCGGGCACGGCGCACAGGCCTCCCGAAGCGCGTGAGAAGCCGAAGGTCGGAGGCTTCACGAGCTTTCGCCTCGACAAGATACTGGAGCTCGAGCCTGACCTCGTGCTGTCCTTCTCCGATCTCCAGGCGGACGTCAGCGCCCAGCTGATCCGCGCGGGACTGCCGGTCTTCTGCTCGAACCCGCGCTCGGTGGATGAGATCCTGGCGACGATCATCATGGTCGGTGGACTCCTCGGGCTCGAGAGATCCGCCCGCGACCTCGTCCAGGACATGCGGGACGAGATCCGGCAGGTGAGAGAGTTCTCGGCCGTCTGGCCCGACAGGCCCCGGGTCTATTTCGAGGAGTGGCACGACCCGCTGATCTCCGGTATCCGCTGGGTGTCCGAGGTCATCGAGATCGCCGGCGGGCGCGACATCTTCTCCGAGCTCAGGGACAAGGCCTCGGCCACGGACAGGGTCGTGGATCCGGGCGAGGTCGCCAGACGAGACCCCCAGATCATCCTCGCCTCGTGGTGCGGCAAGCCCGTGGACGTCGATGCCATCCGGAGGCGGCCCGGCTGGGAGGGGGTCAGCGCGGTCAAAGCAGGCCGTATCCACGAGGTTGATGGTCCTGATATCCTGTCTCCAGGGCCTTCGGTGCTGGCAGGGCTCCGGCATATCCACGAGATCATCCAGCAGGGGCTGGGGCGGTAGGCCCAAAGCTTCAAGCGGCCTCTCCGCTGTACTGTCCTAAATATCTGAAAGGACGGATCAGGATAACTTTCTCACGAGTACGCGGGAACGGGGGCCGCCGTGTCACTAAAACTGAGGCTCACGCTAAGCCCGATGCTAGGATGGCGTCCTTCGCCCACTCTAAAGAACGTCGTACGGAGAATGAATTGAATGCTGGCGCGTCCTGAGCGATTCTTCGAAGACCGATTCGGCCTCACCTCTTCCGCGATGGAGCGGCTCTTGGGTTCCCAGCTTGCGGGCCGCGTCGACCACGCCGACCTCTTCCTCGAATACCGCATCAGCGAGGAGCTGAGCCTCGAAGAGGGGGCGGTCAAGAAAGCCTCTCGCCACGTGAGCCAGGGCGCCGGCATCCGCGCCCAGTCCGGCGAGCGCACCGGATACGCGCATACCGACGACCTGGCCCTGCCCAATCTCGAGGAGGCCGCGCGGCAAGCGCGGGCCATCGCGGACCAGACATCAGGGTCCACCGCTGTTGCCGTCGGGTCCGGACGCCCCCACGACCTCTATACGCTGGCCGAGCCCCCGGTCTCCGCCGCGCTCGACCGAAAGGTCGCGCTGCTGCTCGAGATGGACCGGACGGCGCGCGCGCTCGACCCGCGCGTGAAGCAGGTCATCGCGAGCCTCGGAAGCGAGGATGTCATCGTCCTCATCGCGACCCCCTCCGGCTACGCCGTGGGCGATGTTCGACCACTGACCCGCCTGAACGTGACCGTCATCGTCGAGGAAAACGGCAAGCGCGAGATCGGCGCCTACGGCGGCGGCGGGCGCGTGCCCTTCGATTTCTTCCTGGAAGGGGAGCGCTGGCGGCGGTTCACTTCCGAGGCGGTCAGGCAGGCGACGATCAAGCTCCACGCCGTCGAGGCGCCGGCCGGCGAGATGACCGTGGTGCTGGGGCCGGGCTGGCCGGGCATCCTCCTCCACGAGGCCGTCGGGCACGGATTAGAGGGAGATTTTAACCGCAAAGAAACCTCGGCCTTCTCGGGTCGCATCGGCCAGAAGGTCGCCTCCGAGCTGGTCACGGTGGTCGACGACGGCACCATCGCCAACCGGCGCGGCTCGCTCAACGTCGACGACGAAGGCATCCCGACGCGGCGCAATGTCCTCATCGAGAACGGCGTGCTCGTCGGCTACATGCAAGACCGGCTGAACGCGCGCCTGATGGGCGCGGAGCCGACCGGCAACGGCAGGCGCGAGTCGTACGCGCACCAGCCGATGCCCCGGATGACGAATACCTTCATGCTGGCGGGGCACGACGATCCGGCCGACATCATCAAGTCGGTCCCGAAAGGGCTCTACGCCGTCAACTTCGGCGGAGGGCAGGTGGACATCACCAGCGGCAAGTTCGTCTTCTCGACCAGCGAGGCCTACCTGATCGAAGACGGCCAAGTCACCAAGCCGGTCAAGGGCGCGACGCTCATCGGCAATGGGCCCGACGCGCTGACACGGGTGAGCCGCGTCGGCCATGATCTCAAGATGGACGAGGGCGTGGGCACCTGTGGCAAGGACGGACAGTCCGTTCCGGTGGGCGTGGGCCTCCCGACGATACGGATCGACGGCATAACGGTCGGCGGGACCCAGGTCTAGATGCTGGATCTGCTCGGCGACGTTCTGAAGCGGGCAACCGAGCGGGGAGCGACTGCGGCCGACGCCTTCCTCGTCCAGGACCGGGCGTTTTCCGCCATGGTCAGGCTCGGGCGCGTGGACACGGTCAAGCACGCCCGCGAGCAGCACCTCTCCCTTCGGGTGTTCGCTGGCAAATCGGCGGCGGCCGCCTCGACGTCGGACCTGTCGCGGACCTCCGTCGAGCGCCTTGTGGACGAGGCCGTTTCGCTGGCGCGGATCACCGCGCCCGACGAGCTGAGCGGCCTGCCGGACGCATCCGCGCTCGCCCGCGAGATCCCGGCCCTCGGCCTGGATGACCCGACCGGCCATGACCTCTCGCCGGAAGACAAGATCGAGCTCGCGCGGCGCTGCGAGGCCGCGGCGCTGGGGGCCGATCCGCGCATCACCAACTCCGAAGGCGGCGACTTCGCCGATCGCCGTGCCCGCTACGCCTATGCCTCCTCTCACGGCTTCTCGGGCGAATACGCGACGTCCTCATTCAGCCTGTCGGCCTCTCCAGTCGCTTCCGAGAACGGCCACATGCAGCGCGACGGCTGGTACCACGTCACGCGCAAGCGGGCCAATCTCGACACGCCCGAGGAGATCGGGACCACGGCCGCCAAGCGTGCCCTCAGGCGACTGGGCGCCCGGCAGGTCAAGACCTGCGAGGTGCCGGTGATCTTCGATCCGGAGATGGCCGCGAGCCTCGTGCGGCACGTCGCGGGCGCCGTCGCGGGCCCGTCGCTCTATCGGGGCGCCTCGTTCCTCGTGGGCAAGCTCGGCCGGCAGATCGCCGCCCCCGGCGTGACGATCGTCGACGACGGGACGATCCCGGGCGGGCTCGGCTCGCGGCCGTTCGACGGCGAGGGATTGCCGGTGCTGCGCACGGTGATCGTCGACAAGGGCGTTCTCACCTCGTATCTGCTGGACAGCTACAGCGGCCGAAAGCTCGGCATGGCCTCCACGCACCACGCGGCGCGCGACGGCAGCGGCGTCACGGTCGGCACGACCAACCTGTTCCTGGCCAAGGGCTCGTCGGACCCGAAAGCGCTGATCGGGAGCGTCAAGCAGGGGCTCTACATCACGGAGCTGATTGGGTTCGGGGTCAACGGCGTGACCGGAGACTATTCACGCGGCGCGGTCGGGCTCTGGATCGACAATGGCGAGCTGGCGTACCCGGTCGAGGAAATCACGATCGCGGGCAACCTGCTCGAGATGTTCCAGGCCATCGAAGGGGTCGGTAACGACCTCGTCTTCCGCGACCGGACGGCCGCGCCCACCGTGCTCATCGGACGCATGACAGTAGCCGGATCATGACAGCGCTGGCGCTCGACGGCACGCGTGGCACTAACCTTCTCGACCACGGTCAACATGCCGCAAGGCATGTTGAGGATAAATGATGATCATCGACAGCCACTGCCACCTCCACGACCCGGCCTTCGAGGACCTTCGCGGCGCCCTCGCGCGGGCGGCGGAGCACGATGTCTGGGCTGTCGTAGCCGTCGGCTGCGACCACGAGACGAACGCGCGCACGTTAGAGGCCGCCACGGGCAACGGCAGAATCGTCTGGCCCGCGATTGGCTTCCATCCGGATCGGCTGCAGCTGACCGATGCCGACCTCGAGCGCGTCGAAGCGCAGGTGGCTTCGCACCACGCCAGCCTGGTCGCGCTCGGCGAGATCGGGCTGCCCTGGTACTGCCTCGAAGGCGCCACCGACGCGGCGGGGCTGATGACGCGCGGCCGAGGTCGCCTCAAGCGGCTCCTCGGGTTGGCGGCGCGCTACGACCTGCCGGTCATCCTTCACGCCCCCCACGGAGCAGCCGTGGGCGCGCTCGAAGCGCTCAAGGCGCACGGCATCGACCGCGCCGTCTTCCACTGGCACAAGGCGCCGGCCGAAGTGACCCGGGCCATCGTCGATGCCGGGTATCTCGTGTCCGTGACGCCGGAAGTGGTGTACCGCGCGCGGGATCGCGAGCTGGTCGAGGCCGTGCCGCTCGAGTCCCTCCTCGTCGAAAGCGACGGGCCGTGGCCCTACGAGGGCGAATTCGCGGGCACGCCGTCGGGCCCGTGGTTCGTGTCGCGCGTGGCCGAGGAGATTGCCAAGATCAAGCGCCTTCCGGTCGACGAGGTCACGTACCAGATCTCGGCGAATACTTCCCAGGTCTTCAACCAGGCGTGACGGCGACACCATGATCCTCACGGTCGAGCGCTTCAGCCTAGCCGTCGACGGCATCCCCGTAGTCGGCGTTCTCCACCTTCCACCCGCCGGCCCGGCCCCCTGCGTCGTGGCCTGCCACGGCATGGGCGCCTCGAAGGAGAGCGACAAGTACCTGCTTCTCGGCCGCGAGTTTCCCGAGGCAGGCCTTGGGCTCGCCCGCTTCGATTTCCGCGGGAGCGGCGAGTCGGGCGGGCTCTACCGCGACGCGACCATCGCATCCCGCATCGCCGATCTCGAGGCCGTGCTGGACCACCTGAGCGGGCATCCGTCTCTCGACGGGCGCTTCGGCCTCCTGGGCTCGAGCCTGGGAGGTTTCGTCGCCCTCTGGGTGGCCTCGCGGTGTCGCCGGCCCATGCCGGTCGTGACGTGGAATGCCCCGGCAAGCCTGGCGGCGATCGCGAACTCCAGGTGCGACGACGTGACCTCGCCTGGCGCGGCCCTGGTCGCCGAGGTTCGCGCCGGCCGCCACGTCGAGGCGCCGGCGGGCGCGAGCCACGTGCTGGTCGTCCAGGGCGGCGCCGACGATGTCGTCCACCGCATCGAAGCGCTCAAGCGCAGCCGCGACTGGTTCACGCGCCATCTCCACACCGAGCCCGCATGATCGATCCGGCCCGCATCAAGGACGAGTTCATCGAGCTGGCGGGGATCTCGAGCCTGTCACGCCGCGAGGGGGCCATCGCCCGGCGGCTCGAGAGCATCCTCAAGGGCATGGGCGCGTCGGTGGAAGTCGACGACGCGGGGGAGAAGATAGGCGGCGAGACCGGCAATCTTCTCGCGCGCTTCGCCGGGACCAAGGCCGGGGCGCCGCCTTTCCTGCTCTCGGCCCACATGGACACCGTGGGGCCGGCGGACAAGATCCGCCTCGTGGTCGACGGCGACATCGTGCGCACCGACCGCAGCACCGTGCTGGGAGGTGACGACAAGGCCGGCATCGTCGCCATCTTCGAGGCCATCCGGGTGTTGCGCGAGCGCAACATTCCGCACGGCGACATCGAGGTGGTGCTGAGCATCTGCGAGGAGACGGGCCTCCTGGGCGCCAAGCACTTCGACACGGGCCGGATCCGCTCGAAGCGCGGCCTGGTCCTCGACGTGGACGGCGTGTGCGAGCTGATCACGCGGGCACCCGCCGCCAACCGGCTGTCGTTCACGGTGACAGGACTCGAAGCGCACGCCGGCATCTGTCCCGAGCGCGGCATGTCGGCCATCCAGATCGCCAGCGAGGCCATCGCGGGCATGAAGCTCGGCCGGGTCGACGGGGAGACGACGGCCAACCTGGGCGTGATCCAGGGCGGGCTCTCGACCAATATCGTCCCGACCCGGGTCATCGTGAACGGCGAGGCGCGCAGCCTCGACGTGGGCAAGCTGGAGGCCCAGACGCGGCACATGCGCGAGCGCTTCGAAGAAGCGGTTGCGCGTCACTCGGTGCGCCTCGAGGACGGCGAGCGGAAAGCCAGCGTTGAGATCAAGTCGGACCGCCAGTACGAGCGGCTCAACGTCGCCGACAGCGCGCCCGTTGTGGCGCTCGTCGCCGGCGCCGCGCGCGAGCTTGGACGGGCCTTCCGAACCCGCGCGACGGGCGGCGGGTCGGACGCCAACGTCTACGCCGCCCGTGGCATCGAGATCGCCAACCTAGGCTGCGGCATGCGAGACATCCACACCGTGAACGAGTGGGTGGATCTCAAGGACCTTCAGGTCACGGCTTCGATCGTGCTCGAGACGGTGCGCCTGAACGCCGTGTCGCCATAGAGCGGATCGCCGACCTCCTCCTCGAGCACGCGACGCCCGCCGGGCCGCCGCGCCCGTGCCCGCTGTTGCTGGTCCACGGGATGCACGGGGGCAGCTGGTACCTCCGCTCGTGGCTCTACGCGGCCGCGCACGCGGGCTGGGACGCCTGGGCCGTCAACCTCCGCGGCCATCACGGCAGCCGGCCCGTCCAGGAGCTGGGCCGCGTCTCCATTCTCGATTACGTCGAAGACGTTCACGATTGCTTGCGGACGATCGGCGAGGCCGTCGTCATCGGCCATTCAATGGGCGGCCTCGTGGCTCAGAAGGTAGCGGAGGGGGGTAGAGTGCGAGCGGCCGTCTTCGCGACGAGCGCCACCCCCAAGGGCATCCGCGGGCTGACCTGGCCCGTGCTCTGGCGGATGCCCCGCTACGCGCCGGCCATCCTCAGGAGCCGGCCGTTCACGATCGGCCCCGAGGACGCCGCGGCGCTCCTCGGCAACCGGATGACGCCGGGGCTGCAGGCCTGGGCCTACCCACAACTGGTGGCCGAGTCGGGGCGTGCAGCCCGCGAGATGGCGCTGGGCGGTATCGCCATCGACCCGGCCGCGATCCGGTGCCCCACGTTCGTGCTGGGCGCCGAACACGATCGGATCACGCCGGCCTCCGTCGAGCGGCAGATCGCCGCGCGCTACGGGTCGGAGTACCACGAGGCCCCCGGTCACGCCCACATGCCGATGGTGGAGGAAGGTTGGGAGGTACCGTTCCGGGAGGTTCTGGCGTGGCTCGACCGCGTCGTGTGAGGCTGCGTCACCCGGTCTCGGGACCAATCGCGCTGGCGGGCCGGGTCGCGCTGGTCACGGGCTCCGCGCGCGGCATCGGGCGAGCTATCGCCCTGGCGCTGGCAAGAGAGGGCGCGGACGTCGCCTGCGCCGATCGGCTATCGGCGGAGGACACGGCCAGCACGGTGCGCGCCCTCGGCCGCCGGGCTCTTGCGCTCAGAGCGGACATTGGTCGCGCCGCTGACGTACGGCGCATGATCGCCGAGACGACGCGCCGCATGGGCGGCCTCGACATCCTCGTCAACAACGCGGGCATCGCGCACCGCGATTCTCTCGCGCGTACGAGCGAGCGGGCCTGGGATCGCGTGGTGGGCGTCGTGCTGAAGGGCACCTTCCTCTGCTGCCAGGCCGCAGCGCCCGTCATGCGCCGCCGGGGAGGGGGCAAAATCGTCAACGTGTCGTCAGTCTCCGGTCTTATCGGCGGCGTGCCTTCGAATCGCCCGCGCGCGGGCTCGCGCGGCGGCGGCAGAAGCGGGCCGGCCTATGCCGCGGCCAAGGGCGGGGTGATCGCGCTGACCAAGTGGCTCGCCAAGGACCTGGGCGCCGACGGCATCTACGTGAACACCGTCGCGCCGGCCGGAGTCGAGTCGGCGTTGACCAGGGGCTTTCGGTACAAGACGGGACACTTTCCCGTCGCCCGTATCGGACAGCCGGCGGACGTCGCCGAGGCCGTCGTCTACCTCGCCTCAGACGCCTCGAACTACGTCACCGGCCAGGTGCTGATTCTCGACGGGGGCGGCCTGACTTAGCCGGGTAAGGAGACGTCCTGCGTGGGCGCGCTCAGGCGGATCGGCGGAGTTGGGTCAACGAAGCCGCGTGGAGGAGCCACGCGAGCGGCACGAGGAAGCCGGGCAGGAGGATGTAGGGCCAGTAGGCGATGAAAGTCACCGGCGGATCGGTGACAAAAACGCGGAGCGGCGACGGCGTGGAGAGCTGGGCGTGGACCACGACGTTCAGCAGGATCAGGATTCCCGCGACGTTCCACCAGAATGCCACCCGTGGAGACCAGGCCCGCCGCACGAAGCAGAAATAGGCGACCGGAATCGCCGTCAGCCCCACCAGGATGTCCGCGTTGCGTCCCTCGAAGGTCATGATCGCCGGCGCGCGGTGCTGCAGGAAGAGCAGCCAGAGGATGATCTCCATCACGATGCGAAAGGACTGCGCGTAGATCGGCCACTGGGGCGGCGTGCGGGCCAGGAGCTGGCGCGCTCCGGCCGTACGCAGCAGGAGGAGACCGGCGATCAGCGGCACCAGAAGCGCCGGCAGTATGCGGGGCGGGAGGCTCTGGAAGTTGGCGAAGACGTCACGCAGGCTGAGATAGCCCAGCAGGGCGACCCAGGCCGTGACGACGAGCATCGAGACGCCCGCGAATCGCGTGGGAGTCAGCCACCAGGACAGCGCGCCGAACAGCACGGCCACGTGGGCCAGGAACAGCAGGTCGGTGAAGCGCTCCATGTCTAGCGGGCCTTGTAACCGAGGTCCGCCGCCGCCGATTCGCCAGCCGCCTTGCCGAACACGGAGCCTGCCATGAGTCCGGCCCCGCCGGGGTAGTTGTGGTAGAAGAGCCCGCCGACGAGCTCGCCGGCGGCGTAGAGACCGCGGATCGGCTGGTCCTCGATGTCCTGGACCTGGGCGCGGAGGTCCACGCGCAGGCCGCCGAAGGTGAACGTGATGCCGCACGTGACGCCGAAGCCGACGTACGGCGGCGCGTCGAGCTTCTGGGCCCAGTTGGTCTTCGCCGGCGTGATGCCGCGCGTGCCCTTGCCGTCGAGAATGGCCGGGTTGAAGGGCTTGTCCTCCACCGCAGCGTTGAATTCCTTGACGGTCCGCGCGAGTCCCGCCGGATTGATCTCGAGCTTACGCGCGAGCTCCTCGATGGTCGGGGCCTCGGCCTTCGTGATCTCGCGGATACGGTACTCTTCACGGAGAATCGGAAGGGTCTTCTGGTCGAAGATCTGGAAGGCCGTTTGCTGCGGCTGCCTGATGACGGTCTGGCCGTATTTCACGTAGGTGAAGTTGCGGAAGTCCGCGCCCTCGTCCACGAAGCGCTCGCGGTTCAGGTTGACCATGATGCCCAGCGGGTAGGAGTGCTTCTGGAACATGTCGCCGACCTTGCGGTCGCCGAATGGCGGAGCGTTCATGTCCCACTGCACTGCGTGGCACGAGGACCAGTGCCCATAGGGCTGGGCGCCGATGTCGAGCGCCATCTTGATG
>WNFS01004657.1_pt1 | contig 10477 bp, 13 predicted proteins | sample 5400141 | NCBI WGS metagenome assembly WNFS01 (sample SAMN13153358, study PRJNA577476) | soil metagenome | isolation source: 60 cm saprolite under Madrone tree | place: USA:California | collected 2016-06-14
TTGAACGATCCACCGAACACGCCGACGCGCGGCTCCGGACGGCTACTCCCGGATATGCCCGTCGCCCCACACCACGAACTTGGTCGTGGTCAGCTCCCGCACACCGACCGGGCCCCGCGCATGCACCCGGGAGGTGGAGATGCCCATCTCGGCGCCCATCCCGAACTGGCTGCCGTCGACGAGACGCGTCGACGCGTTGACGAGCACCGCGGCCGCGTCCACCTCCTGGGTGAACCGGCGCGCGCGCCGCACGTCGCGGGTGACGATGGACTCGGCCAGCCCCGAGCCGTGCCGGCGGATGTGCGCCACCGCCTCCTCGAGGTCCTCCACCACCCGCACCGCGAGGATGTAGTCGAGGTACTCCGCGTCCCAGTCGGCCGGCTCGGCCGCCCGCGCGCCGGGCATGAGGGCCCGCGCCCGCTCGTCCGCCCGCACCTCCACCGGAACCTCGGCCAGGCGCGCGGCGAGCCGGGGCAGCAGCGCGGGCGCGATCGCCGCGTGGACCAGCAGCGTCTCCAGGGAGTTGCACACGCTGACCCGCTGGGCCTTGGCGTTGACCGCCACCGCCAGCGCCATGTCGAGATCCGCCCCGTCGTCCACGTAGAGATGGCAGAGGCCCTTGTCGTGCTTGAGCACCGGGACCGTCGCGCGTTCCGCGACCAGGCGCACGAACTCCTCGCCGCCGCGCGGGATGATCAGGTCGAGGTACCGGTCCAGGGTCAGCATGGCCATGACCCCCGCGCGATCCGCGGTCTCCACCGCCTGGATCACCTCGGGGGGCAGGCCCGCCTTCTCGGCCGCCTTGCCGAGGATCTGCGCGAGCAGGGTGTTCGACTCGAGGGCCTCGCTCCCGCCGCGCAGGAGCACCGCGTTGCCCGACTTCAGGCAGAGGCCGGCCGCGTCGGCGGTGACGTTGGGCCGGGACTCGTAGATGAACCCGATCACGCCGAGGGGAACCCGCACCCGCACGATCTCGAGCCCCGAGGGCCGCCGGATCGTCTCCACCGTCTCGCCCACCGGGTCGGGCAGGCTCGCCACCTGGCGGAGCCCGGCCGCCATCTCCTCGACGCGGCTCTCGGTGAGGGTCAGGCGCTCCACGAAAGCCCGGGCGTGCCCGGCCGTCCGCGCGCGCTCGAGATCGTGCCGGTTGGCGTCCAGGATCGCGCCGGTGCGCTCCTCCAGCCCGCGGGCCATCTGGCCGAGCGCCTCGTTCTTGACGCGGGTCGAGGCGAGCGCGAGGACGCGCGATGCCTCCTTGGCCGCCTTCGCCTTCGTCTCGACGTGTGCCGCCGCATCCATGCTCGCGCTCTCCGCCCGTCGGCGAATCGGTTAGAGGATCACCAGGTTGTCCCGGTGCACCACTTCGTCCACGCCCTTGTAGCCCAGCGTCCGCTCGATGTCCGCGGTCTTCGCGCCCCGGATGCGCCGCAGCTCGTCGGTGTCGTAGTTGACGAGCCCGCGCGCGAACTCCTGGCCGTCGGCCTCGATCAGGGCGACCACGTCCCCCGCGTCGAACTGGCCGTCGACGTGCACCAAGCCCGATGGCAGCAGGCTCTTGCCCCTCTCAGTTAAGGCCTTCTTCGCGCCCGCGTCAACCGTGAGCCGGCCCTGGGGCGGGACCGCGAACGCGATCCAGCGCTTGCGGGCCGCGAGGCGGTCGTCGCGCGGCTGGAAGTAGGTGCCGACCGGCTCGCCCTTGAGGAGGCGGGGCAGCGTGCCGGGCTCCCGCCCGCTCGCGATCACCATGGGAATGCCGGAGGCTCCCGCCTTCTGGGCCGCCTGGAGCTTGGTGCTCATCCCCCCCACCGATACCGACGCGGAGGCGTCGTAGACCATGCGCTGGATCTCGTCGGTGATGGCCTCGACGGTCTCGAGGCGCCGGGCGGTGGGATCGCGGCGCGGGTCGCCGGTGTAGAGGCCGTCCACGTCGGTCAGGAGCACGAGCAGGTCGGCGTCGATGAGGTGGGCGACCAGGGCGGCCAGGTTGTCGTTGTCCCCCACCTTGATCTCGTCCACCGCCACCGTGTCGTTCTCGTTCACGATCGGCAGCACCCCGAACTCGAGCAGGGCCAGCAGCGTGTTGCGGGCGTTGAGGTAGCGCGAGCGATCGCTGATGTCCTGGCCGGTGAGGAGCACCTGGCCCACCGCGATGCCGTGCTTCTTGAAGGCCTGCTCGTACTCCCACATGAGGGCCGACTGGCCGACCGCCGCCGCGGCCTGCTTCTCGGGGATCGAGCGGGGACGGGCCTTCAACCCGAGCCGGGCCATCCCGGTGGCGATGGCGCCCGAGGTGACCAGCGCGACCTCGTGGCGGTCGTGGACCAGCGTCGAGATATCGGTCGCGAGCCGGCCGATGTGCTCGCTCGAGGGGCCCTCGCCGGGAGTGGTGACGAGGCCGCTACCCACCTTCACCACCACGCGCCGCGCGTGGCTCAGCGGGCGGCGGGAACCCATGGCTCGCTCGTCAGCCACCGGGCCATCTCGTGCACCAGCCCGGGCAGTCCGGCGCCGGTCACCGCGGAGATCGCGTGGAACGAGAAGCCGTGCTGGGCGCAGAAGCGCTCGACCGCCGCGCGGGACTCCTCCGTGCCGGGCAGCTCGATCTTGTTCACCGCCACGATCTGCGGCCGCGCGGCCAGCTCCTCGGAGTAGGCGCGCAGCTCGTCCTGGATGGCCTGGTAGTCGGCGAGGGGATCGCGCCCGGTGGAGGGATCGAGGTCGATCAGGTGCACGAGCAGGCGCGTCCGCTCGGTGTGGCGAAGGAAGCGGATGCCCAGCCCCTTGCCGTGGGCCGCGCCGGGGATGAGCCCGGGCAGGTCCGCGATCACGAAGGTGCGATCGTCGCCGGCGCGCACGATGCCGAGGCTCGGCTCGAGCGTGGTGAATGGATAGTCGGCGATCCGGGGCTTGGCCGCGGACAGGCGCGAGACCAGCGTGGACTTGCCCGCGTTCGGAAACCCCACCACGCCCACGTCGGCCAGCAGCTTCAGCTCGAGGTGGATCCAGCGCTCCTCGCCGGATCGGCCGAGGTCCGCGCGGCGCGGGGCCCGGTTGGTGGAGGTGGCGAAGCGGGCGTTGCCGCGACCACCCCGGGCGCCGCGGGCCACCACCAGGCGCTGCCCACGCTCGGTCAGGTCCCCGAGGGGCAGCCGGCCATCCCTCTCGGAGACGCTGGTGCCGAGCGGGACGCGGAGCACGGTGTCCTCTCCGCTCCGCCCGTGCTTGTTGGAGCCTTGTCCGTGGGTGCCGCGCTCGGCGATGTAGTGCCGCTGGTAGTGGAAATCGAGGAGCGTGGTGATGGCGGGATCCGCCTCGAGGATCACGCTGCCCCCGTTCCCCCCGTCGCCGCCGTCGGGGCCGCCTCGGGGGACGTACTTCTCACGCCGGAAGCTGAGACATCCCGCGCCGCCATCGCCACCTTTGACGAAGACGTCGATCTCGTCGACGAACATGGCGTGATCGCCGCGGTCCGGCGGGACCGGACCGGCTCAGGCGGGCTGCTGCTGGGCGATGCTGACGTACTTGTCGTCGCCCTTGCGCTCGAACCGCACGTACCCGTCCGACTTGGCGAAGAGGGTGTGGTCCACACCCAGGCCCACGTTCGCGCCGGGCTTGAAGCGGGTCCCGCGCTGTCGCACCAGGATGCTGCCCGCGGTCACGAACTGTCCGCCGAAGCGCTTCACCCCGAGCATCTGGGGATTGGAGTCGCGACCGTTGCGGGAGCTGCCGACACCCTTCTTGTGAGCCATTGCCCTAGACCTCGATCTTGGTGATGCGCACCGCCGTCATCGTCTGGCGATGCCCGCGATGCCGCCGGTAGTTCTTCCGCCGCTTGAACTTCACGATCAGGACCTTGTCGCCCTTGCGCTCCGCCACCACCTGCCCCACCACTTTGGCTGCGGCCAGCGCCTTCGGCTCCACCGTCACCTGCCCCTCGTTGTTGACGAGGAGGACCTTGGTGAACTCGACCGCCGCGCCCTTGTCCTTCCCGAGGCGCTCGACCTTGATGATCTGGCCCGGGGCCACCCGGTACTGCTTGCCACCCGTCGCGATGACCGCTTCCATGCCCGCTACCTTTCTTGCGACTACCGGCGCCCTCCGGCGCCCGTACTCGATTCTGCCCTCAGGTGAGCCCAGCCGACGGCTTTGGGATGAGCCGATTGCCGCGAGCGCCTATCTGACCACAGCGTCCGATCTAAAGTCAAGTCGGACGGGGCTTTAGGCTCGGTCCTCAGGCCGCCCGCATGTAGTCGGCCAGCCGCTGGCGCAGGAACAGCCGCGAGCGGTGGACCCGCGACTTCACCGCCGGCAGGCTGATGTGGAGGGTCTCGGCGATCTCCGGGTTCGAGAGCCCCTCCACGTCATGCAGCAGGAACGCGGTCTTGTAGTCCCCCGGCAGATCGTCGATCGCGGTGGTCAGCAGCGAGCGCAGCTCGGTCTGGAGCGCCGGCTCCTCGGTGCGGGCCGACCAGTCGCGGAGCGGCTCCGCGTGCTGGCCCAGCTCGTCGAAGCCGGGCGACATCGCGTCCCAGGAGATCTCGTTCCGCTGGCCCTGACGGCTCCGCAGCTTCTGATAGGCCGCGTTGGCGGTGATACGGTAGATCCAGCTGCCGAAGGCCGACTCTCCCTTGAAGGTGTCGATCTTCCGGGCCGCGGTCCAGAGCGCGTCCTGCACCACTTCCTCCGCGTCCTGCTCGTTGCCGGTGATGCGGATGGCCAGCCGGTAGACGCGGTCTCCATACGTCTCGACCAGCGCCTCCGGAGCGCCCGGTTCCTTCCGCCGCAGGCGCTCGACCAGCTCCGCGTCCCGATCCGCCTTCCGCGGGGCGCCCGTGTCCTGCTCGTGTCCGTTCGTTGCGTGAACCGTCGACATGCTCATGTCCCATAGAGCGTGAGGTGCCGCTTCAGCTCCTCGACGCATCTCTCCATGACCGTGATGTCCTTGGCGACCTTGCTGAGCAGGATGGAGCCCTCGAGGCCCGCGACCAGGAACTGGGCTACCCGAGAAGCGTCCACGTCTGCCCGCAGCCGTCCCCGCGCCTGCCCGCGGCTCACCGCCTCCGCGAGATGGACGCGCCAGAGATCGAAGATACCCGCCAGCCGATGCCGGAATCCCTCGTGCACGTCGGAGAGCTCCGAGGCCAGATTCCCCATCACGCAGCCGCCCACACACTTGCGGAGCCGCTGGGCCTCGAGCACCCGATCGAGGAACGCGTAGATCTGGGTCACCGGGTCCGCGTCGGTATCCGCGAAGGCCGGCTCCAGGCTACGCTCGACGAACCCCTGGGTGATGCGATCGATGATCGCGTATCCCAGGTCTTCCTTGCTCTTGAAGTAATAGTAGAAGTTGCCCTTGCCGACTCCGCTCTCCCGGAGCACGTCGTCCAGCGACGTGGACTGATAGCCCTGCACGTGCATGAGCCGCGCGGCCGCGTTCAGGATCTGGTCCCGGGTCGCCGCCCCCTTGGTGCTCCTCGTCTCGGACACCACCGCGGCTGCACCCGCCATCGTCGGAGCCTCCAGTGAATTTACTGACCAGTCGGTACAGAAATATAGCCGCGCCGACCCACGCTGTCAAATTTCAGAATATAGACCTTACTTATCAGCTATTTGAGTCCAAGTTCAGCAGCCTGAGGAGATCCGACGTGAGGTCGAAGAGCTGGGCGCAGCCCCCGATGCCCCCGAGCATTCCCTGGATGCGCTTCCGCAGGGCGACGTCGACTGCCTGCCCGCGCAGGGACTCGATGCGAGACTGCGGCTCCGAGCAGATCCCGGCATAGGGTAGGCGCGAGGTAATGGAGTCGGCCGCCACGATGGTGCCCCGGTCGAGGTCGATCTCGTAGTGCACGTCGAAACCGTGCACGTTGTCGTGCATGGAGTGGAACAGGTGAAGCCTGGGCCCGGTCACCACCAGACGGGCAACCTTCCTGCGGGTGAAGATGCCGAGCGCCCCGGGCGGGGGGCTGTAGAGCGCGGGCACCATGGGCGAGGAGACGGGTCGCGTACCGAAGAGCGCGCGTCCGGCCGGACTGTAGGTGAAGCAGGAGTCCGGCAGGTCCACCCACCCGGCCATGTCGAGCGCCCAGCACGCCTGCGAATCGCCGGGTTTGAGCGCGGCGACGGCCGAGGCGGGCATCTTGGTCACCTGCCGGCTGAGCCGGGCCACCTCGATGCCCGCGTCCACGAGCAGCCCCGCACCCTCGCGCGGGCCGCAGAGCTCGGCCAGGCGCCTGGTGAAGCCGCCCACCATCCGCGTTCCGGCGAGGCCGGGGAAATCGGTGGCGATGCCGGGGTCGACCACGCCCGACAGCACACGCATGCTCGCCTCCCGTACCTCGTATCCCGGCGAGGGAGTGCAGAGGGCGGTCACCTCGACGCACCGGTCCGGATCGGTCAGCCGCACGGTGTGGGTGAGCGCAGTGTCGTGGGTGTTGTCGACCCGGCCGTCCATCACCCGCTCGTAGCGGTCGCGGCCGGCAAGGAACGGCGAGCCGATCATCGGGCGAGGTATTTGGCTGGATCGGCGTCGAACTTCACCTTGCAGCCCACCGCGCAGAAGTAGTAGGTCTGCCCTTGATACCTCGACTGCCCGGCCGCATTCTTCGGATCCACGTCCATCTGGCACACCGGGTCCTTGGCCATCGTCATCGCTCCGTTCCCCACGCGCTCGGACGGAACCGGCCGAGCCGCAGGCTGTTGGTGACCACCGATACCGACGATAGGGCCATGGCGAGCCCGGCCAGGATCGGCGAGAGCTGGATGCCCCAGATCGGGTAGAGCATACCCGCGGCCACCGGCACCAGCACGAGGTTGTAGCCGAACGCCCACCCCAGGTTCTCCTTGACGATGCGCATCGTGCGGCGGGACAGCTCGATCGCCGCGACCACCCCCCGCAGGTCGTCGCGCATGAGGGTGACGTCGGCCGCCTCGATGGCCACGTCGGTGCCCGAGCTCATCGCGAGCCCGACGTCGGCCTGGGCGAGCGCGGGCGCGTCGTTGATCCCGTCGCCGACCATGGCCACCAGCCGCCCGTCGGCCTGCAGTCGCTTGATCTCGGTCGCCTTCTGCTCCGGAAGCACTTCCGCGTGCACCCGATCGATGCCGGCCTGGCGCGCGATGGCCGCAGCAGTGCTCTGCGCGTCGCCGCTCAGCATGATCGCCTCCACCCCCATCCCGCGGAGCGCGGCCACCGCCGCGGCCGCCTCCGGCCGCAGCACGTCGGCCACCGCGATCAGCCCGAGGGGCTCGCCCGCGACCGCGACGTAGACGAGGCTCTGTCCTCCCTGAGCGAGCAGCCGGGCCGGCTCCGCCAGAGATCCCGGGTCGACCCCGCGATCCGTCACGAGGCGCTGATTGCCCAGCAGGACCCTGCCCTGCTCGACCAGCGCCTCGACGCCCTGCCCCGGCACGGCCCGGAACTCGCGCACCGGCGGCAGCGCGAGGCCACGGGACTTGGCCGCGGTCACGATCGCCTCGCCGAGGGGATGCTCCGAGCCCTGCTCGACCGCGGCGGCCAGGGCCAGGACCACGTCCGTCTCGATTCCGGGCGCCGGAACCACTTCGGTGACGACGGGCCGTCCCATCGTGAGCGTGCCGGTCTTGTCCAGGACCACGGTGTGCGTGCGGTGCAGCGTCTCGAGGACTTCCGCGCTCCGGATCAGCACCCCGAGCTCGGCGCCCCGGCCGGTCGCCACCATCACCGCGGTGGGCGTCGCCAGCCCGAGCGCGCACGGGCAGGCGATGACGAGCACTCCCACCGCATTGGTGAGCGCGTGGAAGAAGGCCGGCGCAGGACCCCAGAGCATCCAGGCCCCGAACGTGAGCGTCGCGATCCCCAGCACCACCGGGACGAAGACGGACGCGACCCGGTCGGCGAGCCGCTGGATCGGCGCTTTCGAGCCCTGGGCCTCCTCGACCAGGCGCACGATCCGGGCGAGCACGGTGTCGCGTCCCACCCGGGTGGCCCGGAAGGTGAACGTCCCGGTGCGGTTGATGGAGCCGCCGACCACCGGGGCCCCGGGGCCTCTCTCGACCGGGAGGCTCTCGCCGGTCAGCATCGACTCGTCGACGGTGGAGGCGCCCTCGACGACCAGGCCGTCCACCGCGATCCGCTCGCCCGGGCGCACGCGCAGCAGATCGCCGGGCACGATCTCGCCGATCGGCACGTCGCGCTCCCCGCCCGGCTCGGCCAGGCGCGCGGTGCGGGGCTGGAGCGCGACGAGACGTCGGATCGCCTCCGAGGTGCCGCCGCGGGCGCGCGCCTCGAGCCAGCGCCCGAGCACCAGGAAGGTCATGAGGAGCGCGGAGGCCTCGAAGTAAGGCATCGCTCCCGCGGCCATGAACGCGTGCGGCCAGAGGGTGACCGCCACGCTGAAGAAGTAGGCCGCGTTGGTCCCGATCGACACGAGGGTGTTCATGCTCGTGGTGCGGTGCCGCAGCTCGCGCAGGAAGGCGGCGTGGAACTGTCCGCCGACCCAGAACTGCACCGGCGTGGTCAGGAGCCACAGAAGCCGGGGGTCCCGGAGCCATCCGGGCGCCCACGGGAAGAGCTCGGTCATGCTGCCGAGCAGCACCGGCACGGCGAGGAGCGCGCCCACCACGAGCTTCACGCGCAGCCGCGCGATCTCGCGAGCCCGCTCCGCCTGCTCTCGCTCGCGGCTCTCGGGGGTGACCGCGATCTCCTCGGGTATCGCGTAGCCGGCGGCGGCGACCGCAGCCCGGAGCTGGTCGAGCGCGGCCGGCTCCGGGCCCAGGTCCACTCGCGCGCGCTCGGTGGCGAGGTTGACGGCGGCGTCGGTCACCCCGGGCACGGACCGGAGCGCGCGCTCGACCTTGTCGACGCAGGCCGCGCAGTGCATGCCCCTCACCGGGAGATCGAGCCGCGGGACTTCGGACGTCTTCGGGCTCACCCCAGGCCTCCTATCGCCCGGAGAACCGGGAGAAGACCTCGAGCAGCTCGTCGAGCTTCCGCTGGCGGTCCCGCGAGCTGCCCGACCGCACCGCGTCCGCCACGCACGTCTCGAGGTGCTGGCCGAGCAGGAGCTTCTGGACCTGCTCGACCGCCCCCTGGACCGCGGTGAGCTGGAGCAGGATGTCCACGCAGTACTTGTCCTCCTCCACCATCCGCTGGATGCCCTGGACCTGGCCCTCGATGCGGCGCAGGCGACCGAGCGCCTTCCCCTTCGTCTGATCGTCCATCATGGTGTCTCCATTTCAGACCGCCTGTCGATCCCGGAGCATCCGGAGCACCGAGTAGCCGGCCACCGCGGCCAGCACGTGTTTGAGGGTGTGCCCGCTGACCACGCGAGTCGTCGAGAGGATCCACGCGTCCGCGAGCTCGGGCAGCTTCGCCAGCCCGTAGATGCCCGCGGCGGCCAGCAGCCAGGCGCTTCCGGTGTAGCGCGGCGGCAGCAGCCAGATCATGAGCGGGATGGCGACCAGCGGATAGAACTGCACGAGCGCATAGGGGCGCAGGTCGCCCGCGCCCCGCTGCTCGGTCAGCGCCCAGTAGCCGACCGAGAGGGCCGCGAGCGCCACCAGCGGGGCCAGGAGGCGCAGGGCCGCCCGCACCCCGACGCGCTCGGCGATCACCGCGTCGAGGAGGCCCGTGAGAGTGATGGCCAGCGGCAGCCGATCCCAGGCGAGACGCGGGTTGCCGGGCGTCCAGTGGTAGTAGGCGGAGCCGAGCCCGGTCAGGAGCAGGCCGGCGAAGAAGACCGTGTAGGGCCACCGCTCTCCGGGCTCGCGGAAGGCCCGGGCCGTGGCCCCGCCGTCGCCAAGAAAGCCCAGTCCCAGGGCGCCGACCAGGACGAAGCCCGCGTTGGAGAGCACGTTCAGCGCGTTGGGGATGCCGAGCCAGCTCCGCGCGTCGGCCAGCCGATGGTAGGCGGGGTCCTGCGGGATCGGCGGGATCAGGAAGGCCCCCGCCCCCGCCAGCACCGCCAGCCCGCCGATCAGCCCGATCGCCCCCGTGCGCCCCATGTCGAGAGCAGCATATACCCTACGGGGGTAGTCATCCAGTGGTTCGGGGGCGCCGCCCCGGGCGGAGCGACGGGCGAGACGGTGGGGCGATCAGCTCTCGGGAAAGAGGGACGGTTGCGTTGCCGCGGGCGTCGACCGGGCGCCGCGTCGCGCCCGGCCGGCCGGGCGCGGCTCGACCGCGCGCTTGGCCTTGCGCGGCTCGCGCTTGGGTTTCACCCAGCCCTTCTGGTGGGCGATCTTGTCGCCCTGCTTGATGACGGTCAGGTCCACCAGGCGCGCCATCGGGTGGGTCAGCAGCTGGAGGTACTTCTGCCAGTAGCGGGGCGAGTACGCCCAGGTCTTCATCTGGTCGATCGCGAGGGCCAGGGCCGAGCGATCTCCCTTGGTCGCGGCCGCCCGGAGCTGGGCGACGATGGCGGCCCGGCTGATGCGCGACGGGCGGGTCACGGGGTCACTTGAACGTCAGCTCGTACTGCTCTCGGTGATAGGAGGACGC
>WNFS01004658.1_pt1 | contig 10477 bp, 14 predicted proteins | sample 5400141 | NCBI WGS metagenome assembly WNFS01 (sample SAMN13153358, study PRJNA577476) | soil metagenome | isolation source: 60 cm saprolite under Madrone tree | place: USA:California | collected 2016-06-14
CGGCGACCGCAAGGGCGATCGGTCCGACCGCGACCGCGGTGGCCGCGACAAAGGCGGCCGCGACAAGCGTGAGGGCGGCCCCTCGCACCGGCCGTTCGCGAGCAGCGCCTCACCGCGCGAGCGCGACCGCGTGGCCGACCCCAATTCGCCATTCGCCAAGCTGGCGGCTCTGAAAGAGCAGCATAACGCAAACCGCAAGGATTAATGCCAAAGCGTTTTCGAGCGAAGTGGATCACGGTTCGCGTGAAGAAAACGCGTCAATTAGAGGACTACTTAAGGCTTGGATCGCCAGCGGCTCGACAAATGGCTGTGGCATGCGCGGGTCGTGAAAGCCCGAACCAGCGCCGCCGCGCTGGTCGAAGCCGGCCATGTCCGCGTCAACGGCATGCGCGAGACGGCGCCGGGCCACGCGGTGAAGGCAGGCGACGTCCTGACCATCGGACTCGATCGCATTGTCCGTGTGCTGAAGGTCACAGGCTTTTCAGAGCGGAGGGGCGATGCTTCATCCGCGCGCGTGCTGTACGACGATTTGCAGGAGCGGAAGGACTAACTATCTGTCCCAAACTGATCCAGTCGTAGCCTGCTTCACTTGCGGCGCCGCACCGACTGCGCTAGGCAAACGCCCAATCCCTGCGCCAAAATGGACCTGTCTCGGAGATCTGGATGACTTACGTCGTCACTGAAGCCTGCATCAAATGCAAATATACCGATTGCGTTGAAGTTTGCCCTGTGGACTGTTTCTACGAGGGCGACAACATGCTGGTCATCCATCCGGACGAATGCATCGATTGCGGCGTGTGCGAGCCCGAATGTCCGGCCGACGCCATCAAGCCGGATACCGAGCCCGGCCTCGAGAAATGGCTGGAGGTAAATACCGAATACGCCAAGAGCTGGCCGAATATTACCCAAAAGAAGGAGTCGCCAGCCGACGCGAAGGAATTTGAGGGCGTGGAAGGCAAATTCGAGAAATATTTTTCTCCAAAGCCTGGCGCCGGGGACTGAGTAAGGAAGATTACCTTTAACCCTAATTGCGGGTATACCGCCCAGCCAGCCCTTAAAACCTCTAAATCATTGATTTTCGCGGGAAATGTGCTATATTCGTCAAATTATAGCCCGAACCCCGTCAGCCCGCTTGGCCCCTCAGGGTTCCCGTGAAACATCGAACAGGGGCGTGGCAGTTCCGCGCGCAGGCTGTGTCACACAAAACGCGTAAAAAGAGTACCTCGAAGCTTTCAAAAAAAGCCGCCGCGGCCAGCCGTAGCGCATCAAAAAGCCGTGCCCGCGTGTCAATTAGGGTCACTCGGTCCGCCGGTAAGGCCTCGGCTTCCAAGTCCTCCAAGAACAAAAGAAGCGCAATGCCAAACAAGACTGCAAAAACTGCCGCGAAAGCGACGGGCTCGAAGGCTACTGCCTCGAAGGTCGCCGCGAAACCTGCCGCCAAGACCCCCGTCACAGCCCCGAAGACCGCAGCCAAGCCGGTCGTAGCAACCACTAAGCCGGTCGCCGCCGCCAAGCCTGTGGCGGCTGCCCCCCGCGTTGAGGAGAAGAAGGTCCTGACCCAGCGTCAAGGCTTCAAAACCAACGAGTTCGTCGTCTATCCCGCCCACGGCGTTGGCCAGATTCTGGCCATCGAAGAGCAGGAGATCGCCGGCGCCAAGCTCGAGTTGTTCGTCATCAACTTCATCAAGGACAAGATGACGCTGCGGGTGCCGACCGCCAAGGTCGCCAATGTCGGCATGCGCAAGCTGTCCGATCCGGCGCTGGTCAAGAAGGCGCTCGAGACGCTGAAGGGCCGCGCGCGCGTCAAGCGCACGATGTGGTCGCGCCGCGCCCAGGAATACGAGGCCAAGATCAATTCGGGCGATATCGTCGCGATCGCCGAAGTGGTGCGTGACCTCTATCGTTCGGAATCGCAGCCCGAGCAGTCCTACAGCGAACGCCAGCTTTATGAAGCCGCGCTCGATCGCCTGTCGCGGGAAATCGCCGTCGTGCAGCACTCGACGGAAACCGAAGCCGTCAAGGAAATCGAAAGCCAGCTCGCCAAGAGCCCGCGCCGCGGCGCCAAGGCCGAGGCTGGCGCCGAGGCCGACGGCGAAACCGAGGGTGACGCCGACGAAACCGAGGATGCCGATGGCGACGATACCGCCGTCGCGGACGAGGCGGCGTAAGCAACGTCTACAAAGTTCAGACAATCAAAAGCCCGGCCGCAACGCCGGGCTTTTTGTTTGGCTTCTCCGTCGCCCCGTATGACGTTAGGCCGCCGCGGCGTGAGCGGCTGGCTCATCGAGCGGGGCCGTCCAGGCGTCGTAACCATAGAGCCAGCTCGTGTCGCCGCTTCCTTCGCGCATCCACGTGTTGGCGCTCGAAATCGCCTGGATGACCGTGGTGCGCGGCTTGCGGTGGGCCTCGTAACAGGCGAACGCGCCTTCGACGTCGTCGCCATCAACCGCCTGGAGACAGCGGGCGAGCACCGCCGCGTCCTCGATCGAGGTTGCGGCGCCTTGCGCCATGTAGGGCGTCATCGGATGGCAGGCATCGCCGAGCAACGCCACCCGGCCTTTGCTCCAACGTGGCAACGGCTCGCGCTCCAGGATCGCCCATTTGTGGCAATCCGGACAGGCGGCGAGAACTGCGCGCACATCCTCGTGGAAATCCTCGTACGCGGCGCGCAATTGATGCACGTCGCCTTTCGCGGACCATGATTCGCGCGTCAACCCTTCAAATGGCTCGGGCACGCTTGTGACGAAGTAGACTTCGCTGCGCGCTCTCGTCGTATAGTAGATGACGATGTGACGGTCGGGGCCCCACCATTTGGTGCGTGAGTGGCCGATGTCCTTCCCATTCATCAGCGCCGAAGGAAACACCGCCCGATACGCGATGCGGCCTTTGTGCACAGGCTCGTCGCGGCCGATAATCAAGTCCCGCACTGTCGAGTGTACGCCATCCGCGCCGATGACGGCGTCTGCCGTCGCGCGCGAGCCGTCGGCAAAGGTGAGCGTCACGCGGCCTTTCGCCTGATCGAGTCCGACGAGCTTCTTGGCGGTGTGGACGCTGTTGGCGGGGACGGTCGAAAGCAGCGCGTCGTGCAGCTCACCGCGGTGCATGCAGAGATAAGGCGCGTTGTAGAGGCTCTCCGGCATCGGCAATTCGCGGGTAACGTCGCCGGTGTCGCCGACCCGGTTGAGATGCGAATAGGGCGCGAACGAAAACTCGCGCAGCCGCTGCTCGATGCCGATGCCGCGCAGCACCTTCATCGAATTTGGCATCATCTGGATGCCGGCGCCGATGCGCGCGAAGTGCGTCGCCTGCTCATAGGCCTGCACGTCGATGCCGATTTGCCGCAACGTGGCGGCGGCCGCGAGGCCTCCCATGCCGGCACCGACGATTGCAATGGACAATTGCTGCTTGGGCATTTTTTCGTTCCGGACTACTTCTTTTCGATACCGGCGCTGGCGATGACGTCATCCCATTTCCTGACGTCAGCCTTGAACAACGTCATCAGCTCCTCGGGACTGCTCGGCCGCGCCTCGATGCCGAGTTGGCGGCCGTGACAAAGTCGACGAGCGTCTTGTACGGCGAAGCGGCGTTGACCGCGAAAACGAGGTCGAACGTGCCGAGCGTCGAGATCATCTCGAAGTCCGCGGTCGGATCGAACGGCAGGCGATTGAACAGTGCGGCGGTGATCGCGGTTCCGTTGGTCACGAGGCCGAGCGTGTGGCCGTTCGGCGGCGCGGCGAGCACAGTCTCGGCCGCGCTAATGCCGCCGGCGCCCGGCATATTTTCGATCACGAAGCGCTGGCCGAGACGCTCGCCGAGCTCATCGGCAATGATGCGTGAGCTGACATCCGCGACGCCACCAGCGCCGAAGGGCAGCACGATCTTGACCGGGCGATCGGGATAGGCCTGTGCGTTTGCCGGCATCGCCGCCAGTGCGGCAACCAGCACGGCCGCAGTCCGCAGCACATTCGGTCCCTTCATGGTCGTCTCCCGACCCTTTTGTGCCCCGAGTATGTGGCGATAACGAGCCAGCGGCGGCGTGACGGACGGTGACGGAGACCTGGATGACGATCGATGAATTCATACTAGAGCGGGATGACTTTTCTTCGAATCGTCATCCCGCTCTATCTTTTTGTTTGAGCATGATCTTTTCGGAAAACCGGTACCCACTTTTCCGGATCATGCTCTAGCGATCAGGAAGAAGGCACCACCAGCACCAACCGACAAGCTGGCTCAGTTGGAAGGCGCGTTGGGCGGCTCATTGCCTGACGATTATCTCCGGTCCAAAATCGTTGCCACTGCGATGAATGCAAGCAGGACCAGCGACAGGACCGCGGCCTGAGAAATCGTTAGCTGTTCCGCTATCGAGCTGGGCGGCGGGAAAACGGGCATGCAGCGACATACCACCACAACCTAGCCGCTAAAATGCAGCAGGGCTGTCCTACTTCTTCACCTTCAGCCCGATCTCGACGATGGGCGCCCGATCCGGTTCACTCCATGACCTCATTATTCGAATGCCACGCCTTCGGGGTCATTTTCCTCGAGCCATGTTTCCGCGGCGTCGGGGTTTGCGAACACCTTGAGGTGGTCAGCGTCGCCGACTTCCTTGCGGGTATCGACGTAAATCCAGATTGTTGTCACCGGATCACGGCAGAAGGCCAAGATGGCCCAGTCGCTGCCGTCGCAATTCTCGTTGCTACCTAATCTTAGCCAAGCACTCCTTCAGGCGTTCAAGCTCCGAACGGACTTGCGTTTCCATGGCGTCTTGTAATGCGAGCGCGCCCCTGCTGGACAATTCTGCGGAGGCCTTTCTGTCCAGATTCTGCTTCCAATCCCGGATTGCCTGCTTAGTGGCGCTTTGGGCCTCCGAGGTTGCCTTAAGGTACGCCTTTATGCAGGCGTCGGCCATTGAGCAAGTTTTGCACTCTTGAGCGGCGGCAGCATTCGAAACAAGCAAGGTAAGAGTCGCAGCAAGGACCTTCATTGTTTTTCCCCGCTATTAGCCCGGCGGATGTTCTACCTGGTTGGGCTCGTTTGCAATGGGCCGGAGGGAAACCTTGGTTCCACCAAACGGTCGTTGATCGCCTGCGGCATTCCGCGGTGCGCTGACCGACTGTAACCGGCACGAGCGGCCCACCTGGGCATCGCGCGAATGAACTGCGATACAGCCTGGCATGAACTGTTTTTTGGAGGTGGGCTATGGCAGATGCCATGCATGAGGCCATGCTTGATGCCAGGCATGACGGCGGCTCTTATCGTCGCATCGAGGTGATCACGGGGCAGCGTCGGCGGCGACGATGGACGGCTGAGGAGAAGGCCGGGATCGTTGCCGAGAGTTTTGAGGCGGGTGCCAACATTTCCGAGGTGGCGCGACGCCATGGCGTCGTGCGCGGGCTGTTGACGGCGTGGCGTCGGCAATTTGCGTCGGCCGGCGCCAAGATGCCGAGCTTCGTGCCGCTGCGGATCGAGGCGGAGCACAGCGCCGGACTTCCGGGCGAGCCGGGCAGTGTTGCACCGGCGCCGACACGGCCGCAAATCACGTCGCGACCGGGCACGCTTGGTGCGATCGAGATCGAGGTGAGCGGGGCGCGCATCCGGGTCGAACCGGGAGCAGATGCAGCGACGCTTTGTACGGTGCTGTCGGTGCTCAGAGGCGGTCGATGATAGCGCTGCGGCCCGACCTCAAGGTCGTGGTGGCGGCACACCCGGTCGATTTTCGCAAATCGGTGCATACGCTGTCGGCGCTGGTGAGCGAAGCGCTGCGCGCCAATCCCTATTGCGGCGACGTCTTCGTGTTCCGCTCCAAACGTTCGGACAGAGTGAAGCTTCTGGCGTGGGACGGCAGCGGCATGGTGCTGGTGACGAAGTGGCTGCAGCAAGGGAGCTTCACCTGGCCGCCGATCCGCGACGGCGTGGTGCATCTAAGCGCAACGCAACTCGCGATGCTGCTCGACGGACTCGACTGGACGCGGGTCTCGCCAAAGCCTGTGAGGCAACCGGCTGTTGTCGGATGAGGATTTCGCTGGAGCCGATGGCGAGTGCATGTATGTTTTTGATCATGACGATTCGTCCCGACGCTCTCCCGACCGATCCGGCGGCTCTGACCGAGATCGTACTCGCGCTCGACGCCGAGAATGAGAAGCTGCGCGTGGCGATGCAGACGCTCAAGGAGATGATCTTCGGCAAGCGTTCAGAGCGGCTCGCGGCGATCGTCGCCGAGCAGCTGGCGCTCGAGCTGGACGATCTCGCCACCGGCGTCGCGCCGCCCGCGCCGGCCAACGACGATGCGCCTGCAGCGAAGCCTCCCGGCAAGCCGCGCAAGAAGGCACGCCGCAACATCGGCGCGCTGCCCAAACACCTGCCGCGCTGCGAACAGGTGATCGAGCCGGACACGACGGCGTGCCCGTGCTGCGAGGGCCGGCTGCACAAGATCGGCGAGGACGTCAACGAGGTGCTGGACGTCATCCCGGCGATCCTGCGGGTCTTGCGCACGATCCGTCCCAAATATGCCTGCCGCGGCTGCACCGATGGCGTGGTGCAGGCGAAGGTGCTGCCGCGCCTGATCGAGAGCGGCATGGCTTCGACGGCACTCGTGGCCCACGTGGTGGTCTCGAAGTTCGCCTGGTATCTGCCGCTGTACCGCCAGGTGCAGATCCTGGCCGGCCACGGCATCCAGCTCGATCGCGCGACGCTCGCCGGCTGGGTGAAGCGTGCGGCATGGTGGCTCAAGACTCTTTATGAGCTTCAGCTCAAGACGATCCAGGCTTCGCCGCGGCTGTTCTGCGACGAGACGCCGATGCCGGTGCTTGATCCTGGACGACATCGCACCCGGACCTGCCAGTTCTGGGCGCATGCGATGGATGATCGCCCGTGGGGCGGCCCGTCGCCGCCGGCGGTTGCCTACGTATTCGCCGACGGCCGTGGCACCAAGGAGATCGCCGGGCAATTGACGGGCTTCTCCGGCATTCTGCAGGTGGACGGCTATGCCGCCTACAAGGCGCTCGCGCGTGGTCAAGGCGGTGCGATCCGGCTGGCGTTTTGTCTGGCGCATGCCCGGCGCAAATTCGTCGAGGTGTACAAGACGACGCAGTCGCCGTTCGCGCACGAGGTGATCGAGCGCCTGCAGGTCGTCTACGCCATCGAGGCGGAGATCCGCGGCTTGGGCGCCGAGCAGCGGCTCGCGGTCCGTCGCGCCAGGGCCGCGCCGCTCATGGAAGCGCTCAAGGCGCGGTTGACCACAATGCTCGGTCAGCTGTTCTCCCAGTCGCCGCTGGCCGGGGCCATCAACTATGCGTTCAATCATTGGGACGGGCTGACGCTGTTTCTCAGCGACGGCCGCGTCGAGGTTGATACCAATACGGTCGAGCGTTCGATGCGCCCGATTGCAATGGGGCGCCGCAACTCATTGTTCAGCGGCAGCGAGGGTGGCGCCGAGAGCTGGGCCATCCTGGCATCGCTGGTCAACACGGCAAAGCTCCACGAACTCGATCCGCAGGCCTATCTGGCCGATGTGCTGGAGCGCATCGTCTCCGATCAGACCAAAAGCCACCAGTTGCACGAGCTTCTGGCCTGGAACTGGAAGGCGGCACGCGAGCGCAGCGCACAGGCGGCCGCATGAGCCGGCGCCGCCATCGGGCATCGTCAGCGCCGGACGCCATGCCGCTCGACGAGCTCGAGCGATGGCTGCAGGCGCGCACCGAGCGGCGTCCTGTCGCCACCAGCATTGCAACGCTGGACGGCTACGTTGCCGCAATCGTCGCCGGACCGGTGTCGATCAGCCCGCTCGATTGGATCTGCCCGCTGCTCGCCATCGACGCCGACGCATTCAACCATGGTGGCACGCCGGAATTCGCGGCGATCTCCGCCGTCGTGCAGCGCCACAACGACATCAGCAACACCCTCTCGAAAAATCCGGATCGGTTCGAGCCGATCCATCAGCGCAAGCCGAATGGCGACGTCGATGCGCGTCCCTGGTGTCTTGGATTCCATGCCGCCATACAGCCGCGATTATCGGCTTGGGCGTCACTGCTCGACACCCGCAACGTAAACCACGGCCTGCTGCTGCCCATCCTCCTACACTGTGTGGACGACCAGGGGCATCCGCTGCTCGGACCGACAAGGAAGGGTCCCGAGACCAAGGAATTTCTGCGCAACGCCCACACCGATATCCCAGCTGTCGTCGAGGCCATGCGCCAATATTGGATGCCGATCCGCTACGCACGCGCTGGCTGACTACTGCCTACGTGGATGCTCATGCCGGTTACGACCAACGCCCATGCGTCGCCCGCGGGAGTCAAAGGCCTGATGCCATGTCCCGTCGTTTAGTCCGAGGCTCGGACAATGGTTGAGCTACCAACCGCCGCTGTGCCAAAACTCTTCAACGTAGGTATGCCGCCGCTGCCATGCGCGGCCTGTGACATAAAAGAAGACGGCGGTAGCCGTGATGACAAGAATGGGAACCGCATAGTCCATGGGAACCTCCCATGCCGGCAGGAACCAGAAAGGGAACCCGCTTCAAAAGCGGGGGGTCCGTCCTAGTGCAAAAGGATAACTATTTCCAGCCCATGGCGTTCCGGTTCCGGCCACGGCGTTCCGGCTAGCGCCACCCCCGTTTTGATCGTGCGGACGGGTACGACGATCTTCTTCTATGCGAACGCAGAGGCGGACAGATGGTTCGAGAAAAAAATCCCGTGGGTGGCATTCGCTGGGTCATCCACTCCCTGTGTCCCTCCATTTTGGGTCTTCTTTCGCCCTAACGCAAAACACGCAAAGCCGGCCACGAAGAGCAGTAAGCCAATCCAGACCGTTGCTGTTCTTCTTGCGCATGCCGTCTCCCTTGCAGGCGATCAACCGACACCGCGTCAGAGAGTTTACCTCGCGCAAGACGACGCATTGAGGAAAAGAGACGAATAAACGGCTCCGGACGAAAGCCATGGAAGCCCGAAACTTTGTTGGTCGACCTCTTGCCGCAACCTGTGGTATTTTGCAGCAGAAAGCAGGAGGCAGTTCGCAATGCCCAATTCTCTTCAGAGGCAGTTCTTCACAACTCCGAAGCATCGATATGTCATTAGACCGGAGGAAGCGATTGAGCTGCGGCAGCTCTACGAAGAGCTGCCCTACGCCGCAATGCGGGCGGCACAAGCGCTGCGCACGGACGGCACCACCATGAGGGGAGATGACTTGCTGCTTTTCTCGCGCGCGGAGGCGGTCGTCACGGAGATCATCCGACGAATCAACGACATTCTTGAACCTGCGCCGAGCTTCCCTCCTCCGAGGCACTTCAAGAAGGACCAATGACTGTAAGGATCTAAGTCGACACCAGCAAGAGGTTGGCGACGTCGATCATCTCAAGGTCTTTGCGACTGAGGAAGCCGCCGAACGGTTGGTTCGCCGAACACGACCCTGAAGGTGTTGCATTCGAATATTGGGTGATATGCACCGATTGAAATAGGCGAGCCATTCCTAGTCCGGGTTCACCACAGAAGCGGACATGCAGTGGAAAGGCGAAGACCGGTGCACCGGTTTTTTGATTATTAGTCGTCTAAATAAATGGAGGCATACCATGCCCGCCGAACCGGTGTTGAATCGGGTGAGCTCGATAGCAGCGTTAGTTCGAGACGTGGGTGTGATAATCGGAATTCCAGTGGTTCTGACGGTCGGAATAAAACTATACGATCTGCAGACGAAGGCCCTGGAGGCTCAGATGAAGGCCGTCGAAGCGCAAAACGAAGTGCTAAAGCAAACGCAATATGATCGAGCCTTGGCTATGATAAAGTCTCAAAGAGAACTATTTGATAACGAACGCGTCTCTCTCGAGAAGAGAATTGCCGATTTGAGCGCGAGTGGAAAGGCTCAAAGCGAAGAAAGTGCGAAGCTTCAACAACGGCTTTCTGATCTAGATTCGTTTAAGCGCAGTGTCGAAGAAGAGAAGCAAAGGCAAGCGGAGATGATGAAGAAGATGTTTGAAATGTTGGTGCAGGCTGGCGAGAACCCGCCCCCGGCCCCACCCTCACCCCCGCAACCATTCCGAGTTCGGCCCTGACATTGCCCAGTCGCAACAGTCCGTAAAATGCAGAAACTCGGCTGTTTGAACACATCGCGATGGCGACCGACGATGCCGAGATTGAGTAGAGTCCACGGGCAAAAGAATCGACGTGGCGTCGATTCTTTACCTCACGCCGGCAGTGGATGCGTGAATGGAATGCCCGGAGGCATTGTGAAATTCATGGAGGCGGCTCATGACTGCGTTGACCTCTGCCAATGATGGCAAGCGTATGGGCCCCCGTCAGGCAGTGGTCCTGATCCATGGCATTGGTGAACAGCGCCCGATGGGGACGCTCCGCTCCTTCGTGGACGCCTTGCTGGAGCAGGGCACGTTCCACAGCAAACCAGATACTGTCTCAGTCTCGTAGGAACTACGGCGCATCAAGTTGCGGCGCGTACAGGGTGCAGCCGGGCAGCCAGGGGTGAACGTCGACTG
>WNFS01004663.1_pt1 | contig 10475 bp, 6 predicted proteins | sample 5400141 | NCBI WGS metagenome assembly WNFS01 (sample SAMN13153358, study PRJNA577476) | soil metagenome | isolation source: 60 cm saprolite under Madrone tree | place: USA:California | collected 2016-06-14
GTCGATATCCTTCACGATCTTGTTCATGCCGAGGCGATCTGGCGCGGCCTCGAAGATCGCCAACAGTTCTCCACACCCTACCAGCGGTTCGATTTTCTTGGCTCCTGGCAACGCCGGGTCGGAGCGCGCGAGGGCCTCGTCCCTTTCATCGTTATTGCCTACGACGCCGAGCGCCGACCGCTGTTGCTGCTTCCGCTCACGCTCAGGCATCGGCACGGCGTTCGTACCGCCTGCTTCATGGGTGGCAAGCACGCCACCTACAACATGGCGCTCTGGGACCGGGATTTTGCGGCTGACGCGACCGCGGTGGATCTCGACGCGCTGATAGCGGGAATACGCGAACGATCCGAGGCCGACGTTCTGGCGCTTGATCAACAGCCGTTGCGCTGGCGGGATTTGCCGAATCCGATGGCGCTGCTGCCGAACCAGGCCTCGGTCAACGATTGTCCGCTGATGACTATCGTGCCCGACGAACCGTCAACGGCGCGCATCAGCAACTCGTTCCGCCGCCGGCTCAAGGGCAAGGAACGCAAGCTGCAGGCCCTGCCAGGCTATCGCTATGGCGTGGCGCAAACCGAGCACGAGATCAAGCGGATGCTCGAGGCGTTCTTCCGCATCAAGCCGCTGCGCATGGCGGAGCAGAAACTGCCCAACGTGTTCGCGGAACCCGGCGTCGAGGGTTTTATTCGCGACGCCTGCCTGACGCCACTTGCGAGCGGCGGTCACGCCATCGATATTCACGCGCTTGAATGCGACGACGAGGTGATCGCGCTGTTCGCCGGCGTCGCCGACGGACATCGGTTTTCGATGATGTTCAACACTTACACCATGTCCGACAATTCGCGCTACAGCCCCGGACTGATCCTGATGCGCGATATCGTCGATCACTATGCCGAGCGCGGCTATCGCGCGCTCGACCTCGGGATCGGATCGGACGACTACAAGAGGCTGTTCTGCAAGAGCGACGAGCCGATCTTCGACTGCTTCATTCCGCTCAGCCCGCGCGGCAAGGTCGCGGCGGCCGCGATGTCAGGGATCAACCGCGCCAAGCATCTGGTGAAGCACAATCCGGCACTTTTTCAGCTGGCGCAAAAGCTGCGCAGCGCGCTTCACCGAAGCAGCTAGGTCCACAACCTCATCCTGAGGAGCGCGCTTCTTCGCGCGCGTCTCGAAGGATGAAAGATGATGGCCTCATGGTTCGAGACGGCGCAAACGCGCCTCCTCACCATGAAGGTCACAGCTAGCTAAGCCACAGCGGATCTGCGTTCAGGCCGCCACCACCCGCGGGCCGATCTCGACGGTATCGGCGGGCTGCACCGGTTTGCTCAGCATCGTCAACTCGGTGAAGCAAGCGGCAGCTCTCAACTGATCGCACATCAAGCTGCGGGCGTCCGCAGTCATCGATGCATCCGGTACCAGCACGGCGCGTGCCTGCGCCGTCAGCAATTCGGCAGGCAGGTCGGCGGCGGTGCCTGCGTCCAGCAACACGTGATCATAGACCTGCAGCAAGGCATCGATCGCGAGCGTGAGCCGCGGCGATTGCAGCGCTGCGCGGTCCGAGCCCGGCCGTCCGGCGCTGACGAGATGAACCCGCGACAGCCGGTCCTTGGTGATGACTTGCGAAAACGAGGCATCGCCCATCATCAAATCCGCCAGCCCCGGCGCGGTCGGATCGACCGACGTCAACGAGATGGTCGCGGACGACGCCGACAGATCGACCACCACGACCCGTGCGGTCTGCGCCATCAGGCGTGCCAGCGTCAGCGCCGTCAAGGTGATGCCTTCGCTCGAGGCGGTGCCGAGGATCGTGATCTTGCGTGCCGCCTCGCCTGCGTCGCGCAAATCATTGGCCAGTGTCTCGATCTCGGTGAACTCGGGCGCGATGCCGGGGCCTGTTTCGCTGAAGAAGGGCTCGGGATCGGCGACGACCGTAGCCGCCGCTGGCGCATCGGCCGGAGCCGGCAAAGGCGCAAACGCCACTGCGGCACGGGGCGCGGTCATGCGCAGGAGTTCGCCGGTTGCGATCGCGCCGGCGCTGAGCATCAGCGTCGCCAGCGTCGCAATCAGGACGACCGGCAGCTTCTTGGGGTACGCCGGGGTGTTGGAAACGCTGGCGCGGGAGATGATCCGGCCGTCCGCCGGCGCGGCGTCGATGTTCTCGCGGGTGGTCGCTTCGCGATATTTCGCAAGATAGGATTCCAGAAGATCGCGCTGCGCCTTGGCTTCCCGCTCCAGCGCCCGAAGCTGCACGTCCTGGCCGTTGGTCGAGGTCGCCAGCTTCTTCAATTGCTCGAGGCTGGCGCTCAAGCCCTCGACCCTGCCGCCGGCGATGCGTGAATCATTGTCGAGCGAGCGGGAGATCTTGCTCGCCTCTTCGCGAAGCTGGCGATCGAGATCCGCAAGCTGCGCCTTCAGCTCCTTGATGCGCGGATGGTTGTCGAGCAGCGTCGATGACTGCTCGGCAAGCTGGGCGCGCAGCGTGACGCGCTGTTCGGACAGCCGGCGGGTCAGTTCGGAATTGAGAACCTCGGAAGCCTCGATCGGCTTGCCGCTCTGAAGCATTTCACGGATCAGCCGGGCTTTCGACTCCGCGTCGGACTTCAGCGCGCGCGCGTTGTTCAATTGCGTGTTCAGTTCGCCCATCTGCTGGTTGGAGAGCGTGGTGTTGTTGGTGCCGACGAACAGGCTCGATTTCGAGCGAAAGTCCTCGACGCGGGATTCGGCTTCCGCAACCTTCTTGCGCAGATTGTCGATTTCGCCGGATAGCCATTGCCCGGCCGATTTGGCCTGCTCCTGCCGCGCGCCCTGCTGCACCACCAGGTAGCCTTCGGCGATCGAGTTGGCGACACGCACCGCCAATTCCGGATCGCGCGACTGGAATTCGATGACGATGACACGCGACTTGTCGACCGCATAGGCGGTGAACCGGTCGAAATAGGCATCCAGCACACGCTCTTCGGGCGTCAGCGAGAACGGATCGCGACCGATCCCGAACAATGTCAGCAGCGACTTGACCGGCGAAATGCCCTGCAGCACCGGATCGAACTCCGGCCGCTCGGCGAGCTTGTTCTTCCTGATGATTTCGCGCGCAAGATCGCGCGACAACAGCAACTGGACCTGACTGGTGACCGCCTCGGCATCAAGCGCGTTGCGCTCCTCGTTGCGCTCGCCGTTTGGCCGCAGGAAGATGTTTTCGCGGCCGTCGATCAGGATCCGGGCTTCGGATTTGTATCGCGGAGTGATCATGTTGACGGCGGCAACCGAGAGCACGGCGGCGAGCAGCGTCGGAACGATAATCCAGCCCCGCTTGCGCAACAGGGCCTGGCCAAGCGCACGTAAATCGAGGTCACCGGATCCGGAGGCGGCCGGCCTGTCGGCGGCTGACGCAGGCGTTGCGACAACCTGCCGGGCAACGGTGTGTTCGTTGCCCGCTATGTCCTCGCCTGCACGCCAGAACGCTAAACGCATCGCACACCCCCGCAGACGCAAACTGCTCCGCTCAACCCTGGCGATTACACTCTATTAAGGTTGCCGCTGGGTTAATTCCGCCGGTTGCTGCCGGAAACGCCGGGGGCGCGCGCCGCCGCGCTCATGCTTTGTTAACCATGAATGCCCTTAATCGGAATCGATCATTCTCTCAGGGCTGTCCGATGCGAGGCGTTCGCGCCGCTATCCTCTGTCTGCTCACTGCGCTCGCTCTGGCGGGCTGCATGCGCAGATCCGCGCCGGTCGCCGTCGTCGAGCCGCAAGGCGATCTCGATTCGTTTGCTTACGGGCCATCCTACCGCATGGGCCCTGCCCCAACAGCGGCGGCCTATGCCGCCGCGCCAACGCCGATGGTTCATGACGCGGCCTATCGGCTCGACGCCGGCGACAAGTTGCGCGTCGTGGTCTACGGCCAGGAAGGTCTCACCAATACGTATGCGATCGATGCCGGCGGCTCGATCACCATGCCGCTGATCGGCGCGGTGCCGGCGCGCGGACGAACTCCGGCGGGGTTGGCTGCACAGATCACCGCTAAACTGCGCAATGGCTATATCCGCGAACCGTCGGTGGCGGTGGAGATCGAGGCCTATCGGCCATTCTTTATCCTCGGTGAAGTCGCAGCCCCCGGGCAATATCCCTATGTGCCCAACATGAGCGTTGAAAGTGCGGTGGCAATTGCCGGCGGCTTTTCGCCGCGCGCGCGCCGCGACCGCGTTACCCTGACCCACATCGACAATTCGGGCTCATCCCGAACCGTGGTGCCGCTCGGCACCACGGTTGGCCCCGGCGATACCGTCCTCGTCGGCGAACGCTGGTTCTGATCATGGCCGTCGTTCCAGATCAGCCGCTTCGTATCCTGCACGCGGTGCGCACGCCGGTCGGCGGAATCTTCCGTCACATCCTGGACCTCGCCAACGGGCAGGTTGACCGTGGCCACCACGTCGGCCTGATCGCCGACAGCCTGACCGGCGGCGAGCGCGCCGAGGTCGCATTGGCGGAAATCGCGCCCCGCCTCGGGCTTGGCGTTCATCGCCTTGCCATTCGCCGCGAACCCTTTCCCAGCGACGTTCTGGTGTGGGCGCGTTTCATGCAGTTGATCCGGCGGCTGAAGCCGGACGTCCTGCATGGCCACGGCGCCAAGACCGGCGCCTTCATCCGCCTGAAACCCCGCTCAAAAAGCACCATTCAGGTCTACACGCCGCACGGCGGCTCGCTGCATTACCCACTGAATACCATCAACGGCGCGTTCTACAGTCGCCTCGAACGCACCCTGATGAACCGCACCGACCTGTTCCTGTTCGAAAGTGCCTTCGCGCGCGATACCTATCAGCGCACCATCGGCACGCCCAAGGGGCTGGTGCGCTGCGTGTTCAACGGCGTGACCGCGGACGAGTTCGACCCTGTCGTCAAGGCGGCTGACGCCACCGACATCGTCTATGTCGGCGAGTTCCGGCACATCAAGGGGGCGGACCTCCTGGTCGACGCGGTGGCGCGGCTGCGCGCCGACGGTAAACCGGTCACGTTGACGCTGGCAGGCGATGGCGAGGAACTCGAGGCTCTGAAGGCTCAGATCGAAAAGCTCGGTCTCACCGAAGCGGTCCGTTTCATCGGTCACGTCAAGGCGCGATACGGTTTCTCGAAAGGCAACGTCCTGGTTGTTCCGTCGCGCGGGGATTCGATGCCCTATGTCGTGATCGAGGCGGCGGCGGCCGGAATTCCGATGGTCGCCGCGAATGTCGGAGGCATCCCGGAAATTTTCGGACCACATACCGAGGCACTGTTCGCCCCCAATATCGCGGGCGCGATGGCCGACGCGATCGAGATCGCGCTGGATGATCCCGAGGCCGCGCTGGCTCGGGCAAGATCCCTCCGAGAACGAATCTTCCTGCATTTTTCGCAGAATGCGATGGTGGACGGGGTATTGGCGGGCTATCGCGACGCTTTTGCCAATCGTTAACCGTTCTCACCCGCGATAACTGTTTCTTCCGATTTGTCCTCTAAGCCGTGAAGCGGGGAATTCCGCCCCGGCGCGCGCATGCCTAAATGCCTGTGCAAGAACGGACTTGATAAAGTGGAACCGATCAACGCTCGCTCGATGCTGGATGCAGCGGCAGCCGCCGCAATGACCGTCACGGCGGATCGCCCTGCAACCGAACGGCGCCTTCGGCTGTCGCTGGCCGCACTCACCGTCACCCACCAGAAAGTACGCAAGGCCTATTCGCCGATCGTGATCGCGGGCGCCGTTCGCGGCGCCGATTTTGTCCTGGTCGGTCTCGTCGGCATCGCGCTCTATGTTGGATATGTGGTTCCGCTCAGCGGCTTTCACTGGGAATACATCGCCGCTATCTTCGGCATGACCGCGACCGCGGTGCTCTGCTTCCAGGCCACCGATATCTACGAAGTCCAGGTGTTTCGCGGACAGCTGCGGCAGATGACGCGGATGATTTCGTCATGGGCATTCGTGTTCCTGCTGTTCATCGGCGCATCGTTCTTCGCCAAGCTCGGCGGCGAGGTATCGCGGCTCTGGCTCGCGGCGTTTTTCTTTGTCGGCCTGGCCGCACTGATGGTCGAACGGCTGTTTCTTCGCGCGCTGGTGCGCGGCTGGGCGCGTGACGGCCGGCTCGATCGCCGTACCATCGTGGTCGGCTCGGACGAAAACGGTGAGAAGCTGGTCGAGGCGCTCAAGGCCCAGTGCGATTCGGATATCGAGATCCTCGGCGTGTTCGATGACCGCAACGACAGTCGCGCCTTCGATACCTGCGCCGGCAGTCCAAAACTCGGCAAGGTCGACGATATCGTCGAATTCGCCCGCCGCACCCGCGTCGACCTGGTGCTGTTCGCGCTGCCGATTTCGGCGGAGACGCGGATTCTCGACATGCTGAAGAAATTGTGGGTGCTGCCGGTCGACATCCGGCTTTCCGCTCACACCAACAAGCTGCGCTTCCGTCCCCGCTCCTATTCCTATCTCGGCAAGGTCCCCACCCTCGATGTCTTCGAGGCGCCGATCACCGACTGGGATCTGGTGATGAAGTGGCTGTTCGACCATTTCGTCGGCGCCGTCATTCTGCTGCTGGCGAGCCCGCTGATGGCGCTGGTGGCGCTGGCGATCAAGCTCGACAGTCCGGGGCCGGTGCTGTTCCGCCAGAAGCGGTTCGGCTTCAACAACGAGCGCATCGACGTCCTCAAGTTTCGCTCGCTGTACCACGATCAGGCCGATCCGCTGGCCACCCGGGTCGTGACCCGGAACGATAGCCGCGTCACCCGCGTCGGACGCTTCATCCGCAAGACCAGCCTTGACGAATTGCCGCAGCTCTTCAACGTCGTGTTCAAAAGCAATCTCTCGCTGGTCGGCCCGCGCCCGCACGCGGTGCAGGGCAAATTGCAGAGCCGGCTGTTCGACGAAGCGGTGGACGGCTATTTCGCGCGCCACCGCGTCAAGCCGGGCATTACCGGCTGGGCGCAGATCAACGGCTGGCGCGGCGAAGTCGACAGCGAAGAGAAAATCCAGAAGCGCGTCGAGTTCGATCTCTACTACATCGAGAACTGGTCGGTGCTGTTCGATCTCTACATTCTTCTCAAGACGCCGCTGGCGCTGATGACGAAGAACGAGAACGCCTATTAGAGCGGGATGACATTTCTTCGAATCGTCATCCCGCTCTATCTTTTGTTTGAGCATGATCTTTTCGGAAAACCGGTACCCACTTTTCCGGATCATGCTCTAGACGTCCCGGTCAGGCGTCGCGTGTCGGTAAGCGTTGCGTGAGTTTGCGAGTGTGTAATGGCGTATGCGGCGACAGCCGAGGGCTTTCTTCCATCGACGACGGCGGCGCCGGGCGTGATGGCGCTGCAGCGGGCGCTGCTTTGGCTGGTCGGCGCATCCTGCGCGATCGTCTTTATCGAACCCAGCCCTTACGAGTTGACCACGCTATTGGCCACGGTGATTTTTGTCGCTACCGGCTTGCGGATGCGGCTGGTCTTCATGCCGTTGCTGATACTGCTGTTCCTGGTCAATATCGGCTACAGCATTTGCGCCGTTCCGCTGATGGACAAGCCCGAGGTCGCCAGCTGGATCGCGACATCCTGGTATATGGCCACGACGGTGGTGTTGTTCGCGATGGTCGTGTCCGAGGACACCGCGGCGCGGCTCGACATGATCCGCCGCGGCCTGATCGTGGGCGCCTTGATTGCCGCGCTGGGCGGCATCGCCGGCTATTTCAGCCTGTTTCCCGGCGCACATAACCTGCTGACGCTCTATGACCGCGCCAGCGGTACCTTCAAGGACCCGAACGTGTTCAGCGCGTTCCTGATCCTCCCGGCCTTGTTCGCCCTGCAAAGCGTCGTTTCCGATCGTCTCGGCAAATCGCTCCGCAGCACCGTCACCCTCGGCGTCCTTGCGCTGGCGCTGCTGCTGGCGTTTTCGCGCGCGGCCTGGGGCGGGCTCGCCGTCACGTCGGCCTTCATGCTGGCGCTGATGGTGCTGGCCAGCCGGTCACAGGCCCAGCGTTCGCGCATCATCGTGACGGCGCTGGTCGCCTCGATCGTCCTGGTCATGCTGGTCGCCGTGCTGTTGTCGTTCGATTCGATCGGCGACATGTTCAAGCAACGCGCGAGCCTCGATCAAAGCTACGACGAGGGCCGCTTCGGCCGGTTCGGACGCCACATCCTCGGCGCGGAGATGGCGCTCGACCTGCCGTTCGGAATCGGTCCGCTGCAGTTCCACCGCTACTTTCCTGAAGACACCCACAATTCCTATTTGAACGCCTTCATGTCCGGCGGCTGGATCAGCGGCATCTGCTACCCGGCGCTGGTGTTTGTCACCGTCATCTTGGGGTTTCGGCACATCTTCGTCCGCGTGCCCTGGCAACGCGCCTATCTGGCGATCTTCGCGGCATTCCTCGGCACCGTCGGCGAAAGCTTCATCATCGACACCGACCACTGGCGGCACTTCTGGCTGATGCTGGGGGCGATGTGGGGCATGTTCGCCGCCGCGCAGCGTTACAAGGCGAGTTCAGACCCAGCGCTCATGGCGCCCGCGCAGGCCTCTTAGCGCCCGCCTGCTTGTCTTTCGGCGCCTCCATCATCGGCCTCAACGGCAAACGTCAGGCCGGCGTGATCGACAAGCCGCGTGATCAGGCGATGGCCCATGGCGGCACCCGGAGTCCAGATGCCGCCAGGAATTTCCGAGGTGTCGCGCAGCAGGCAAATCGCACATTCCGCGATCATTTTCGAAGTCGATCCATAGCCGGGATCGCGGTCGCCGCGCACGGCGGCGCGGACCTGACGGCCGTCGGGCGCGAATGCAACGAACAGCAGGTCGTACATGCCGTTCTCCCGCTCTTGCCTGGACGGACCTTCGCCCGGCTTTGGTCCACCCGCGCCGCCCATTTGGGCGTTGGCGGCGACAACGAGCTTGGCGTTGGCTTCGCCTTTCTCGCCGGGGCCGGTCAGCACCATCTCGTCATAGACAAAGTCCTTGCCGTAGGGAAAACCCATCAGCAGATTGGAGCGGTGCACGTTGCGGGTGTTGATGGTCGCCATCACAAACGGCGCGGTCCACGCATTCAGCTCCTGGTCGAACAGCGGCTTGTTGCCCGGCGGCTGCTTTGGACCCTCGAAGCCCGGCGTCAATACGAATGGATTCTTCAACAGCGCCACCAGGCTTAGGTCTTTCGAGGCGGCCGCGAAGGTCGCCTTGATGCTCGCCGCAGTCCCGCCCGAGAACGTTCCCTTCATGGCGCGCACGCGGCCTTTGACGCGGTTGGCCGGCGCGCCCAGAACTTTTTTCGCCGTCTCCTGACAAAAGAACACGCCGAGTTCGAACGGCAGCGAATCGAAGCCGCAGGAAAACACGATTCGGGCGCCGCTCGATTGCGCGGTCGCCTGGTGGGCATCGATCATGTGCCGCATCCAGACCGGCTCACCGCAGAGATCGAGGTAGTCGGTACCCGTGGCGGCGCAGGCCGCAACCAGTTCGGAGCCATAGAGCTGATACGGGCCGACGGTCGACAGCACCGATCTGGTTTGGTCAACCATGGCTTTCAGCGATGCGGGATCGCTGGCATCGGCGACAATCAACGCCGTATCGGCCGGCGCGCCGATCGCGTCGCGGACTGAGGCGAGCTTGTCCTGGCTGCGTCCGGCCATCGCCCATTTAAGATTTTTGTCGCCTCGATACTGCGCCGCGAGGTACTCGGCGACGAGCCGGCCGGTGAAGCCGGTGGCGCCGTAGACAACGATGTCGAATTTCGACGAAGGCATGCGCGAATTCCCTGAGGTGACTGTTGGAGTTTTCTGTCATTGCGAGCGAAGCGTAGCAATCCATAGGGCCAAAAAGAAAGCGTGGATTGCTTCGTCGCTTCGCTCCTCGCAATGACGGTCTAATTCGTTCAAACTTATTTCTTGCCGTAGGAAACGCCCATCCCGGCGCGCACGTCGCTTTGAATACCATAGGGCGCGATCGGATAGCGCAGACCGTTGTTCGAAAGCGCCTTCATGCCGGTAATTGCCTTGGCGAGATGCCCAGGCGACAGCGCCATCAGCATTTCTTCGTCCGGCACGCCGCCATAGCGCCGCTCCGCATAGCACGGCAGCGACAGGCTGGGCTCGCCGGTCTTGAGCGCCCGCCCCCAGGAATCGGCACACGCGGTTTCGCCGACCACGCCCCATTCGAATTTCTTGTAGCCGGTATATTGCAGGCCATTGATCAGAATGATCATCTGACCCGGTGTCGCATAGAGCAGACAAATGTCCGGCGGGTTGAGCCGGCCACTGGCCAGCGGACTCACGACGAGGGCCTGGTATTGGCCATAGGGAACGACGTCCAGCGCCTCCTGGCGCTTGCGCGCGTCCTCGGCATTTTCATGCCAGACGCCGACATAGGATTGACCGGCGAGCCACTTCTCGTCCTGCGGCGCAAGACCGATCACCGCCCGGCATTGCGCGCCGACAAGATCGTCGGCGGTGATACCGACGGTCCAGCCCAGCCGCGA
>WNFS01008174.1_pt1 | contig 10475 bp, 6 predicted proteins | sample 5400141 | NCBI WGS metagenome assembly WNFS01 (sample SAMN13153358, study PRJNA577476) | soil metagenome | isolation source: 60 cm saprolite under Madrone tree | place: USA:California | collected 2016-06-14
TACTGACCGCAGCGCCCGCGTAGCCGAGCGCCGTGCCGGCGTCCGCGCGCACTTGGGCGTCCGGGCTGTCGATCGCGAGCTTCTTGAGCGCTGCGAACAGCGGCGCGCCGCGCTCCTGCAGGCCGATCGCCCAGATGCGCCAGCGCAGTAGCGGCTCCACCGCCTCGGGGTTCTGGGCGGAACCGTCGGCGGCGCTCGCCATCGCACCGCGCACCTCGGCGCTGCGGCCGGTCAGGCCCACGAGCCCGATCAGCTGGCGGCGCAACAGCTGCTGCTCTGCCGGCTCTGCGGAGTAGTGCCCGGGCGTCGTGTCATAGCCGAGCTTCTGCAGGCGCTCGCCGTAGAGCGACACCAGCGCGCCCTCTAGCAGCGGGCGATCCGCGGAGTTGGCCAGGTGATCGTGCAGGTTCTCGAGCTGGTAGCCGAGGCTTAAGCAGGCGGTGCGGTCGGGGTGCACCGCCAGCACGCGCGCCGTGTCGTAGAGCTGCGCGAACGACAGGCGCCCGGCCGCGAACGCGGCGCCGACGCTGTCGGCGAGTGTCATCGCCTCGCGCGCCGGCAGGCGCACGCCCATGGCCACCAGCGGCGCCAACAGCTCGCCATCGAGTGCGAAGCGGTAATAGCCCGCGCCGTTCGCGTTGGGGTGCACGACCGCCGCGCGCAACGGCTCCGCGACGGCGAGCGTGCCGGAGTGGGCGGTGAGCATGGTGCATCGCTTGGTCGGCAGCCCGCTCGCGTAGAAGGCGGCGCAGAACGGGATCTGCCATGGCGGCGATTCACCGCCTGCAGTGCCGGAGCCGAGGGGCCGGTAGCGCGACTGCTCGAGCTGCAGTGCGCCGTCGGCGCCGCGCCTCACCGCGACGATCGGCAGTCCCGGCTGGTCCACGAAGGACTGGAAGGCCTGGATGATCCCCGGCTCGCCGCTGGCCTCCGCCATGGCGGCAAAGAACTCCCGGGCGGTCGCCGTGCCGTGGGCGTGCCGGTTCAGGTGCAGTCGCACGCCGCTTTGGAAGCGCTCGGGACCTAAGTACGACTCGACCATGCCGATGACGCCGGCGCCCTTGTCGTAGGTGATGCTGTCGAAGGTCGCGCCAATCTGGGAGTTCTTGCTGACGGGCTGGTGGATCGGGCGGCCGGCCTTGAGCGCATCGGTCGTCATCGCTCCGATGGTCCAATCCAGCTGCTCTGTCTCCAGACCGAGCTGCGGCCGCCACTGGTCGGAGATCTTCGAGCCCATCCATTCTGCGAAGGCCTCGTTCAGCCAGATGTCATCCCACCACGCCGGCGTCACCAGGTCGCCGAACCACTGGTGCGCCAACTCGTGCGCCGCCACCACGCCGAAGTTGGCCTGCTGCCGCGGTGTCGGTTCATGAGCGAACGCCAGGAGATCCTCCTCGAAGAGGATGGCGCCGGCGTTTTCCATGGCACCGCCATGGATCGGTGAGGCGATCAGGTCGATCTTCGGGTAGGGGAAGGCGATGCCGAAGTAGTTCTCGAGGCGCGCGATGATGTCGGGGGCCTGCGCGAGCGCGAACTTGAAGCGCGCGGCGTCAGCCTGGCTGGTACCCACCAGGCGCAGCGGCAGCGGCGCGTGGCGTACGCTGTTGGGCGGGATCGGCGCGCCTTCGACGATCTCCAGTGGCCCGACCGCGAATGCGAGCAGGTAGGTGGGCAGTGGCTTGGTGATGAGGTACTTGTGCTGCGTCGTGCCGTTCTTCAGCCGGGTGGCGCGCGTTTCCGGTGTGTTGGTCACGGCGCGGTCATCGCCCGTCGTCACCAGCGTGACTTCGAACGGCGTCTTGAAGCGCGGCTCATCGAACCCGGGGAACACGCGCCGCGCATCGATGGCTTCCATCTGCGAGAACGCGTACCAGTCCTTGCCGGCCTGGGTGCGGTACAGACCCTGCGGGGCGCTCTGGAAGGCTGCCGTGTAACGCAGATGCAGCGTCGCCTTGCCAGCGGCCACCGGAGCGTCGGTCACGATGCGGGCCACGCCGCTGTCATGGTCGATCTCCTCGTAGCGGCCCTTTGACACGTGGCCCGCCGAGGTTACCGTCACGCTGCTGACGTGCAGCCCCAGCCCGTGCAGCCAGATGGTGTGCAGCGGTGCGCGCACCGTGGTGTCGATATCGGCGCGCCCGGAGAAGTTCGTCTGCCGCGGATCGATGCTCAGGCTCACGCGGTAATGCGTGGGTATGACCGTGTCCGGCAGCGGACCGGCCGGGGCCGCTTCCTGCGCGCGTGTCACGGATGCGGCAAGCAGTGCGATTGCGACCAGACAGCGGCGCATCTGTTACCCCCTTTGTCTACCGGCAGCGCACGCCGACAGGCGCCTCGCCGTGGATTATTCTCGCAGAGTCAGCCCGTCGCCGGCGTTGGCCGCGCCCGCAATGGCCGGGCGCTGCGGCTGATTCCGAGCGCACCGCTGCGCACCACCTCGAGCAGCTGCGCGCTGCGGCCGAGGTCTGCGACGAAGCTGCTGACCTCCGCCTCGCTCGCAGTCAGCTCGCTCGCAGTCAGCTCGACGATGAAACCCTCCACCGCCGGATCGAGCACGCGACCGCCGCTGCGCACCACCTGCCCGCGCACCGCGTCGGTGTGGGCGGGTTCGACCTTGAGTTTGAGCAGCACCAACTCGCGTTCCAGATGTTCGCCGCGGGTCATGTCGAGCACGTTGACGACGTCCACCAGCTTGTTCAGGTGGCTGGCGATCTGCTGGATGACCTGATCCGATCCCGTGGTGACCAGTGTCAGGCGCGATACCGTGGGGTCGTCGGTCGGCGCCACCGACAGGGATTCGATGTTGTAGCCGCGCGTGGAGAACAGGCCGGCGACGCGCGTCAGGGCGCCGGCCTCGTTTTGCAGCAGTATTGCGATGATGTGGCGCATGCGTAAAGGCGACGGGCGGTGCCGCAGAATAAAGGATCGGCGCGAGTTTGCACCACGGAAGCAAGCTGCTACGCTCATTTGTTACTTCGACCCCTCCCCCGCAGCACAGGTTCCCAGAACGCTTTCATGAGCGACACGGTGATCCAGCCACGCCCGCAAGGACATCCGCTGGCCGGCGAAAGAATGAGCGGCGCCCGCATGATCATGCAGGTGCTCGCCGACGAGGGGGTCACCGCGATATTCGGCTACAGCGGCGGGGCGATCCTGCCCACCTACGACGCCGTGTTTCTCTACAACGAGCAGTGCGCACGCCTCGGCGAGCCGCAGATTCCGCTCATCGTCCCGGCCAACGAGCAGGGGGCGGGTTTCATGGCGGCAGGCTACGCCCGCGCCTCGGGCCGGGTGGGGGTGTGCCTGGTCACCTCAGGCCCGGGTGCGACGAACACTGTTACACCGGTGCGCGACTGCATGGCAGATTCTGTGCCGATTGTCGTAATCTGCGGCCAAGTCGCGACCGCGGCCATCGGCACCGACGCGTTCCAGGAGGCGCCGGTGCCCTCCATCATGGGGGCCGTCGCGAAGCATATTTTCCTGGTCACTGACCCCTCCAGGCTCGAGGCCACGGTGCGCACCGCGTTCGAGATCGCCCGCACCGGCCGGCCGGGTCCGGTGGTTGTCGATATCCCCAAGGACGTCCAGAACTGGGAGGGCGTCTTCCGGGGCGAGGGCCTGCTGCCGATTCCCGGCTACCGCCGTCGCATGCACGAGCTCAGCCAGGCGGCCCTCGACACGCCCTCGGCCGCGCTCTTCTTCGCCATGCTGGCCGAATCCCGCCGTCCGCTCATCTACGCCGGCGGCGGCGTGATCAACGGCAACGCCGCGGGCGCGCTCACCGAGTTCGCCGCCACCTTCGGCGTGCCGGTGGTGACCACGCTCATGGGGATCGGGGCGCTTGACACCACGCACGCACTCTCGCTGCGCATGCTCGGCATGCACGGCGCCGCGTTCGCCAACTACGCCGTCGATGATTGCGATTTCCTCATTGCGGTCGGCGCGCGCTTCGATGACCGCGTGGCGGGCGTGCCGGCGAAGTTCGCCGGCAATGCGCGTCACATCGCGCACCTGGACGTCGATCGCGCCGAGGTGAACAAGGTCAAGCGCGTGCACTGGAGCCACGTGGGGCTGCTCGCAGGGGCGCTGCGGACGCTGACCGCGCACGGGCGGCAGACGCAGTTTCAGCGCGACTTCAGCCCCTGGACGGCCGAGGTCGCCGAGCTGAAGCGCGTCTATGCCATGAACTACGACCGCGCCAGTCCCCTGATCCAGCCGTACTACGTCATCGAGGAGCTCAACCGCCACGCGCGCGGTGAAGCCATCATCACCACCGGCGTCGGCCAGCACCAGATGTGGGCGGCACAGTACTGCGACTTCACCTCACCAAGGCTGTGGCTGACCTCCGGCAGCATGGGAACCATGGGTTTCGGCCTGCCGGCGGCGATCGGGGCGCAGATCGCGTGCCCGAAGCGCCTGGTGATCGACATCGACGGGGATTCCAGCATCCGCATGAACATCGGGGAACTGGAGACCGTGACCACCTACGACCTGCCGCTGAAGGTCGTGGTGCTCAACAACTTCGGCGACGGCATGGTCAAGCAGTGGCAGAAGCTGTTTTTCAAGGGTCGCCTGTCGGCGAGCGACCGCTCGCTGCACAAGAAGGACTTCGTCAGGGCGGCGCAGGCGGACGGCTTTCGTTACGCGATGCGCCTGGAGCGCAAGCCCGACGTGCCGCGCGTCATCGCGGAGTTCGTGGCATTCGCAGGACCCGCGTTCCTGGAAGTGATGATCGACCCGGACGCCGGTGTGTATCCGATGGTGGGGCCGGGGCAGAGCTATGAGGAGATGATCACCGGCGAATTCATTCCCTCGCGCCACAAGGTCGACATCAAGGCCCCCGACCCCTCGGAGATGTTCTGAAGCGCGGGAGATTGCCATGAAGTATCTGCACACCATGGTGCGCGTCACCGACATCGACGCATCACTCAGGTTCTACCGCGACGCGCTCGGGCTTACCGAGCTGTCGCGCAAGGACTACCCAGCCGGACGCTACACGCTGGTGTTCCTGGCGGCGCCCGGCGATGAGTCGGCCCAGGTGGAACTCACGCACAACTGGGACCCGGAGAGCTACACGGTCGGGCGTAACTTCGGGCATCTGGCTTACGCCGTGGAAAACATCTACGCCACCTGTCAGCGACTGCGCGATCGCGGCGTGACCATCCTGCGGCCCCCGCGCGACGGCCACATGGCTTTCGTGCGCTCACCGGACAACATCTCCATCGAGCTGCTGCAGCAGGGTGCGTCGCTCGCGCCCGCCGAACCGTGGAAGTCGATGCCCAACACCGGCAGCTGGTAAGCGCCTCGACAAGCCATGAAAACGATCCCGAGCCTGCTGATCGCGGCGCTGTTCGCGACGCTGACGTTCGCGGTGTGGGCGTATCTCAACCGTCCGACGCGCGAGCCGCCCTGGCCGGCGCGCATCCAGGGATTCGCCTTCTCGCCATTCCGCGCTGGCGAGGACCCGAACCGCTTGCAGATGCCGACCGATGCCGAGATCGACGCGGACCTCACCCTGCTCGAGGGCAGGGTCAACGCGGTGCGCACCTACAGCGTCGAGAAGACCCTAGCCGACGTGCCGGAGCTCGCCGAGCGCCACGACCTGAACGTCGCCCTCGGCGCCTGGATCGACGGTCACCGCGACCTGAACGAGCAGCAGCTGCAGACCAGCGTCGCTCTCGCCAACACCCACATCAACGTGGTGCGGGTCCTGATCGGCAACGAGGTGGTGCTGCGCGGCGACCTGCCGGTCGCGGAGCTCGAGGCTTACCTGGATCGCGCGCGCGCGGCGATCGAGCAGCCGGTGAGCACCGCCGAACCCTGGCACGTGTGGCTCGCGCACCCGGAGCTCGCGCAACACGTCGACTTCATCGGCGTGCACCTGTTGCCCTACTGGGAGGGTGTCGCGGTCGACACCGCCGTCAGCTACTCGCTGGCGCAGTTCAAGCGCCTGCAGCAGGCGTTCCCGCACAAGCCGATCGTGGTGGCGGAGATCGGCTGGCCGAGCCGCGGCCGCACCCGCGAGTCGGCGGTCGCCTCCGACTCCAACGAGGCGCTGTTCCTGCGCCGTTTCCTGCGCCGCGCCGAACAGGAGCAGATGATCTATTACGTGATGGAGGCCTTCGATCAGCCCTGGAAGGCCTACCTGGAAGGCGCGGTCGGATCGTACTGGGGAGTGTACGACGTGAACCGGCACCCGAAGTTCGCCTTCACCGCGCCGATCGTGCGCGTGCCGGAGTGGCACATTCTCGCGGCGGTGTCGGTGGCGGTGGCGCTGCTGGTGCTGGGAGTGCTCTATCTCAACAGCGATGCCCTGCGCAACCGCGGGCGCAGTTTCCTCGCCGTCGTGGTGTACGCCACCGCGACCATCGCGGTGTGGGTCATCTACGACTTCACGCAGCAGTACATGACCGTCTCGAGCGTCATCGCCGGCGTGCTGCTGCTGTTAGGGATGCTGGGAGTCATGCTGGTGCTGCTGGCCGAGGCGCACGAGTGGGCCGAGGCGCACTGGGTCTCGTACCGGCGCCGGCTCGGCGCGCCGGTGTTCAGCCACAGCGAGCGCTCGCCGAAGGTCTCGGTCCACGTGCCGGCCTACAACGAGCCGGCGGCGATGCTCATCGAGACGCTCGATGCGCTCGCGCGCCTCGACTACCCGGACTTCGAAGTGCTGGTCATCGACAACAACACCCTTGAGGAGGCGGTGTGGCGTCCGGTCGAGGCGCACTGCGCGCAGCTCGGTGCGCGCTTCCGCTTCTTCCATGTCGCGCCGCTCGCGGGCTTCAAGGCCGGCGCGCTCAACTACGCGCTCGCGCGCACCGCGCCGGACGCCGAGATCGTCGCGGTCATCGACGCCGACTACGTGGTCGAACCCCGCTGGCTGCGCGATCTGACGCCCGGATTCCACGATCCGCGCATCGCCATCGTGCAGGCGCCGCAGGACTACCGCGATGCGGGCATGAGCGCCTTCAAGGCCATGTGCTACGCCGAGTACCGCGGCTTCTTCCACATCGGCATGATCACGCGCAACGAGCGCAACGCCATCATCCAGCACGGCACCATGACCATGGTGCGGCGCGCACAGCTGAGCGGCTGCGGCTGGGCCGAGTGGTGCATCACCGAGGACGCGGAGCTCGGGCTGCGCATCTTCGAGGCGGGGTTTGATGCCAGCTACGTGCCCGCGAGCTACGGCCGCGGCCTGATGCCCGACACGTTCATCGACTTCAAGAAGCAGCGCTTCCGCTGGGCGTACGGCGCGATGCAGATCATCAAGGCGCACGCGCGGGCGCTGTTCATGGAAGGCGGGCCGCTGTCCCCGGGGCAGCGCTATCACTTCGTCGCCGGCTGGCTGCCGTGGGTGGCCGACGGCTGCAACCTGCTGTTCAACCTGGCGGCGCTGGGCTGGTCCGTCGCCATGGTGTGGGCGCCGCATCAGATCGAGCCGCCGCTGGTCATGTATTCGGTGCTGCCGTTGTCGCTGTTTACTTTCAAGCTCGCCAAGCTCGTGCATCTGTACCACGTGCGCGTCGGCGCCAACGTGCGCCAGACAGTCGCCGCCGCGATCGCCGGGCTCGCACTCACGCACACCATCGGCAAGGCGGCGGTAAAGGGCCTGGTCACCCGCGGCGAGCCGTTTTTCCGCACGCCCAAGCAGGTCAGCGCCTCAGGCGTGCTGCACGCGCTGGCCGCCGCACGCGAGGAGACGCTGATGATGGCTGGCCTCATGCTGTCGGCCTGGGCGGTCGCGCACTTCGCTCCGAGCGAAGGTCCCGACCGCTACGCCTGGGGTCCCGACCGCCTGGCGTGGATCGTGGTGCTGCTCGTTCAGTCCGTGCCGCACGCCTCCTCATTGCTGGTGTCGCTGGCCAGCGCGTTCCGGCTGCCGGCGCGGCTGCTCGGCACGCACTATGGTCCGATCAAGGCCTCCGGCAAGCGCGCCGAGACGGACCCGGCGAGCTGAGCGGTGCGCCAGACGAGGCTGCGCGCGATCGCGTTGATGATCGCTGCCGTCGCCGTGTTCTCGGGCATGGATGCGCTGCTGAAACTCCTGTCGGCGCACTACCCGCCCATGGAAGTAGCGGTGCTGCGTGGCGCCGCCTCGCTGCCGTTCATGCTGCTGCCGCTGCTGGTCACCGGCCGGTGGCGCGACTTGCGGATACGACGCTTCCCGATGCATCTGCTGCGCGGCCTGCTCGGCGTCGTGGCCCTGGGCGGTTTCATCTATGCCGTGCGGGTGCTGTCACTGGCCAATGCCTATGCGGTGTTTCTCTCAGCGCCGCTCATCGTGACCGCCCTCTCGGTACCCTTGCTCAGGGAGCACGCCGATGCCCGCAACTGGGTCGCCATTCTGCTGGGCCTCGCCGGGGTGCTCACCATGCTGCGGCCGAGCGCCTCCGCTCTGGTCACCTGGGGAGCGCTCGCTGCGCTGGTCTCGGCCATCGCTTATGCCCTGAGCATCATCGCGGTGCGGGTCCTGACGCGCACCGACAGCACCGCGAGCGTGGTCGTCTGGACCGTCAGCCTGATGACCGCATTTGCGGCCGTGATTGCCGCGCCCGACTGGGTGCCGCTCGAACGCGTGCACTGGCGCTGGCTTCTCGCCCTCGGGGGCCTCGGCGCGATCGGGTCGTACCTGCTCACGGCGGCCTTCCGGTCCGCACCCGCCGCGGTGGTGGCGCCGTTCGAATACAGCGCGCTCCTGTGGGGCATTGCCATCGACCGCGTGGTGTGGCACGTGCTGCCCTCGATGCGGGTGTGCCTGGGCGGTGGCCTGGTGATCGCGAGCGGTCTGTATCTGATCTGGCACGAGCGGAGCCGCACCGGAACCGTGCTTAGCTCCGCCCCCTCATAGCGGACGCGACTCGCGCCCGACCATCGGGGCTCGGCGGGCGCGGGCCTTCCGCTGTGTCCGAGCAACCAGGGAGAGCACCGGTCGCGCCAGCGCCACCGGCGACCTCGTCGCAATCACCGCATTTCCGGGAATCATCGCGGTCAACACGCCGTCCCGTCGTATGTAGTGGTGCCAGAGAGCCGCCAGCACGTGCGGCACCACCAGCGCAAGAAGAACCCACGCCGCCCAGATGTGATAGTCCGACAGCGTGTCGGCCAGGTCCGAGTCCGCGGCGACCAGATCCGGCAGCCGAATCACCCCGAACAGCCGCAAGTGAATCGCATGCGCATTGCACAGCGCCCAGCCGAGCAGGCTCAGACCGGCAAGCACGCCGTACATGGACCAATGCGCGAGCGTCGCCGCGCGGCGCACTCCGGCGCTGAGGCCGGGCGCGTGGTTCACGAGACCCTTGACTGAGCGAACCGCCACGCGTGCCACCAGGACCAGCAGCACCAGCAAGCCGAGTTGCCGGTGCAATTCCATGAGCACTTGCCGGACCGTCTTCTGTTCGGTGGTCTCCCGATAGAGGATCGCGCTCACCGAGACGACCAGGATGACGGCCGTGGCCCAATGCAGCACACGGGTGACTAGCGGGTGCCGCTCGATCGCGAGCGAGGCGCTGGCAGAGGATCTCATCGGTTGCCTCATCAGAAGAAGCGATGCACGTAGGAAATCCCGAACACGGCGGTCGAATAGCTGTACGGCTGTTCGTTGGTCGGCAGCTGTTCGGTGCCGGTGCCGAACTGCATGCCGTCATAAGCGAAATCGCTCGACTTCAGCCGTTGATAGGCTGCGAGGAAGCTGAGCTGCGACGCGCGGCTGAGGGCGAACTGGGCGCGCAGCCGGAGCTCCAGGATCCGGGTCGTCACCGGCGGCAGGTCCGCGGCCGGAATGAAGAAAATCGCCGCTACCCCGGGAGCGAGCGCCGGTGCCTTCGCCAGGGCAAATGGATTGTTGGCGTAGCTGCCCCCACGCACGCTGATATGCGTACGCGCCAGCGTGCCCACGAGATCCCCCGCCAGACTCAGCCTGCCCCCTGCGAGGTTGTTGCGCGCCAGGGTCAGGCCGAAAGTGTCGGCACGCTCGCGCATGTCGGTGAACCAGCGCAGGCACGGGTCGATCTTGCCGTGCTCGTTCTTTTCGAGCACCGTGGCGTAGCAGCCGCCCGAGACCAGGGTGTTACCGGGCCGGCCGATGAATGCGGTGTTCGTGTTGGTGCCAAAACCGTCGCCGGCGACGCTCGAGCGCAGGTCCTCGTGCGAGTAGAAAACCGGCAGTTCGAAGTTATCGTTGAGGACGTAACTGCCCTCCAGATGCAGTGCCGAGCTCTGCGACTGCAGCAGCCCGTACATCGAGTGCTGGTAGTCGTCCTTGTCGAATTGCCCCTCGGCCTGCAGCGACAGGCGCTCGCTCGCCTGCCAGTCGAGTGACGAGCGCAGCTTGTGACGCCGTCGGTCCGCCATGTCGAAGCGCCTCATCCCGGGCAGCTCGCTGACGTTGTCGCGGCTTCCGTAGAGCGACTGCGGCACGATGTTGTTGTTGGGTGAGAAGATGGCCGCATTGCCGGTGAGCGGCGTCGCCGGGAATC
>WNFS01004665.1_pt1 | contig 10474 bp, 10 predicted proteins | sample 5400141 | NCBI WGS metagenome assembly WNFS01 (sample SAMN13153358, study PRJNA577476) | soil metagenome | isolation source: 60 cm saprolite under Madrone tree | place: USA:California | collected 2016-06-14
CTTTAGCTGCTACGGTTTTTGCCGCTCTTTTATTTTCAACAAGTTAACCGAGAGCGCTCTGCAGCGCCCGAGATTTTCTAAGTTGTGCGACGTGAGGAAGTTAACCAAGAGCGCCGTCCGGCGCTCTGCAGCACCCAACTTGGGGTGACGTGTCTACCCCCCACCCGGTGCCGCAGGCACCGCTCTTCCCGCGCTCGGCGGCGCGGGCCGGTAACCGCGCCTTGGGAGGCTCAAGGTTAGGACTCGACGCCACCAAGCCCCGGACCGGAACGCCGAATTCAGTGTCGAGTCCCACTCTGAGGACTAGCAGCTAAGGGAAGAACATCTTTCTTGATGTTCTGGCAGTACTCCTCAGGGTCGTCTCCTGTGACGGGAAGATGGCACTGCCGAATCGAACCCCCAAGCGACACCAGAAAGCACCGGCAAAAAGCTTTCTTTCGCCCGCTGTCGTGCCCCCAGGCAACAAGTTGTATTTCGCTCTGGGATTTCCACTCACTTGCCGCCAGGTAAAGGTGATCGCTCTCTAAAATCCGCTGCTTCGGCTTTGATTCGAGAAGCCGCTGCTTTAGATCAATCGATGGCGTACCTTGATCGATAGAAACAACCACGTTGTTCGTGTAGTCGCTCCCTGCGTAGTCGTTTATTATGATCCAACGACTGTCCGGGGACCAGATTACGCTAGCGTCCCGGTCGTACGTGTAGAGCGTGCGACTTTCACCCGATTGGACATTTCGCAACACGAGCGCCAACTCGCGCTCGTTGGTTTGGCTGGAACAGAAAACCTTCAAGACGTCGTAGCGGCCATCGGGAGAAGTTACGGATGGTCCTGCGCTGCGACCAGTGGGTACACAATCCGACGTTTGACCCACCGCAGGCACCGCCAACAGTAAACTGACGAGCAGTGTTATTTTCCGCAATCGTCGGGACAGCATATCGTCACCTCTCGCCACTGCAGACCATACTTCCGCGCTTGCTTGCATGAGCGTAACCAGATGTCAATCCATTGATCCGGCGGAACATGGTGGTGCTTTTTGTCCCAACCTGCGCCCGTATCGTTGACCGTGCCTGTGTAGTCTGGCGTGTTGAAGGGATCGATAGGGCTTCGATTAAAAACCGGATCCTTCAGCGGGCCTGATACATTTACCGAGCATCCGAACGGATATGGGATGGGTTGGCGGTCAGGCCCTCGGCTCGGGGCGTTGGTATTGGCAACTGCAACAGTACCTGGACCTGCGAATCGCCCGCTCGCTGTCCGGCCCTGGTCGCAATATGCGGTTACCAGCATCAGCTTCTTTGTACACTTCAACCCAAACGGATCGAAGTTGTCGATGGGCTGATTCTTCACATACTCATAGAAATTGATCCCACCACTGAAGTTGATCGGGTCTTCCGAGATGAATCGTCCCACATTCTGGTCGTAATATCTGGCGCGGTAGTAATAGAGATTCGTTTCGGTGTCGAACTCACGGGCATTGTACTGGAATGGATTGGTGAGTGAGCCGGACGAATTCGCGAGCTTTCCGAACGAGTCGAACGTATACGTTTGCGCGAGTGCGCCCGCCGCATTGCTCAGCGAGGTAACCGACCAGAGGCCGTCTGCTTCGTAGAAGCTCGTCGTGCCACTGCGCAGCATCGCGAGTGGTTCGTCGATGATTTCCGTTCGCGCATAGCGGGCCACCACGGCACCCGTGGAGTTCGTTTCCTCGCTCAAGTCGTCGCCGTCATAGGCATAAATGGACGTTCCGCTGGTCGACGATTTATAAATTCTCCGTCCCCAAGGATCGTATTTGAAGCCGACTGTCCCGCCGGTTCCAGGCAGCGTAACGCTGGTCAGGCGGTTCTCGAAGTCCCAGGCATAGGTGGTGGTGTTCGAGCCTGTCACGCTGGTGAGGGTGTTGCCGTTGGAGTCGAATGCTGACCCTGTCGCTGTTTTTCCGCTAGAGTTCTCGCATCCCCTACGCAGTTCTATCTTTAGCTGCGCGGTTGCACTAAAACAGTGCAACGTTTTTTCTCTCGAACCCCCGACGCGAGTTTTTGGGTACACCCCATCGGCGGCTAAAGGAAAAAGGACACACGGATCGCTCGACGCGGAGAACATCCCTTCTTTAGCTGCTGTCAGCATTAACCTGATTTTACGTGAGCCGCCGTTAACCAGCCAGCCTCATCGCGCTCCGTTGTCTTCAGCGTAAGGGTTAGAGATGGAGGATTTTTTTCTTGAACTGTTGCCACGCGTTCAGAACCGCACGACGGTGACGGTGGCTGGAAAGCCACGACCCGAGCTATGGGGAGCCTCGAAAAAATGCAACCACGGCTTTCTAAACGCGAAATTTTTCGAGCTTCCAGGAGAAAACGCGTCTGCACCTCGGAATCTCCAGGATTTCGAGAGCGCTGTGCTCCGTGGGGCGCGAAGGACGCTGCGCACGGCGCATCCGATAACGCGCTCGTTATCCGACGCGGCCTCGAACTTCGCGAGCCTTCCCGCACTCCACTCGACAGAAGCTGCCTTCTGTCGCCTGCGCGCCCCACGGTCGGTCTATTCGGATTCTTCTTCCGCCCCGGGAAGAAGATTTTTCCTTTAGCAGCTTCTACCGCGTGTTCAGAGTTGCACGACCGTCAAGCCAGGGATTACCTGGAAGTGGCGAACATTGCTCGTGACCACGGCATAGCCTAAGTGCAACGCCGTTGTGCCGATGAGTAAGTCTTCGAAGGCGATGCTGACACCACGAGATGCCTGCTCGCCCTCGATGCGGCCAGCAAGTTGCGCGATTTCTACGGTCACTGGATGCACCACCATGTCACAGCGGAGTTCTTCGCTAAAGGCCCGCCGCCGCTCGCGGTCCGCATCGCTCTTGGCGCGGTAGATGCCGTGAGTCAGTTCGACGATGGTCACGACAGAGAGTGCGGAGTCAGTTTCCCCGTGCGCAGCTTGCACCCTCTTGAGGATTTGCCGCACACTTTCCCCGCGACGCTCCCCGGCGATGAGCACGCTGGAGTCGAGGATTACTCCCATGTCGAGACGTTGCGGGGTTTGCGGCTATTGATGATCTCTTCCAGGTCGGCAGCGAAGTCTGGGTCCAGCGTGGGTTCGTAGCCCAGCTCTTTCGCATGCGCTTCGGCCAGCGCGATGGATTCCGAGAGCAGACGGCCCGGATGTGGCTCTGCAGAGCGCAGTACCGCCACGGGCCGCGTGCCATTTTCGATGACGACTTCCGCGCCTGCGCGCACGTGGGCTAGCAGCGTCGCAACGTTGGTCGTGGCCGCTTCTGCTTCCGAGATGTGGATCACTTCCTTAGCCATGATCTGATTATACATCCGTTACTCCTCCTCTTCTTCCTGGGCTTCCGTGTCGAGCGCGGCCAGCAAGTCCGCTTTCTGCTCGTCGTTGTCCTGGCCAGTGTCGCTTGTGACAGCCGATGCTTTGCGCTCCAGCGTGGCGCCGGGATGCGTGGCCGCATGGATTTTTTGCAGCTTGCGGATGGCCACGTGCGTGTAAATTTCCGTGCTGGAGAGTTCCGCGTGCCCGAGCATCTGCTGGATGTAGCGAAGATTCGCGCCGCCTTCGAGCATCAGGGTCGCCATGGTGTGCCGGAACGTGTGGCAGGAACCAGATTTCCCAAGATTCGCCTGGGCGATCAAGTCCCGCGCCAGATTGCTCAGCGCGTCGGGATGAAACGGCTCTCCGTACTGCGTTAAAAATAGCGTGGCGTCGTCCGGCTCGATGGCCAACACCGGACGCGCTTCGCGCAGATATTTTCCCACCCAGGCCAGCGCCCGTTCGCCGATCGGGATCATGCGGTCTTTCTTGCCCTTCCCCTGGCGGATCGTCAGCGTGGCCCGTTCGCGGTCCACATCGTACAACTTGAGGTGCATCAGTTCTCTGCGCCGGATGCCCGTTGAGTAGAACGTTTCGAGCATCGCACGGTCCCGCAGTCCCACCGGCGTATGAATATCCGGCACTTGCAGGACGCGCTCGGTCTCCGCAACCGAGAAGATGGTGCGCGGGATGCGCTTTTCCATGCGCGGCAGGTCCAGATCACTCGCCGGGTTGTACAGGATGTGATTGTGGCGCACCAGCCAGCGGAACCACCGGCACACCGGCGTCAGCCGCGAGTGTTGCGTGCGGAACGTGAGCGGCTGCCCGTTTTTCTGCCGGTAGTAGTAGAGATACCGCTGATAGCTTTCCAGGATCGGGCGTGTCACTTCCATCGGGTGCTCGATGCCGCGCTGCTCGGCCCAACGGACGAAGTCTCCGATCGAGTAGCGCGCGTGGTCGGCGGTGTCTTCTGAGTAGTTGTTCACCAGCAGCCATTCGAGATGTTCTTCGAGCAAGCGGCCGAGCGGCGTGCGCGGCTCGGGTTGCGCCTTGTGCTTGACGACGCGGGCCATCACTTCACCTTCGCGGCTACGCGTACGACGCGATTTGCTCGGGTGTCCCGAGTAGTGCTTTTTTCCTGATTTCGCCTAAAACCGCCATTTCGCCGCGCCAGCACTGGCGATTCCTCACCCCGACCACCCCCCGACATCCCCCCGACTTGGGGCCGACTTGACCCCGACCACTGGCCGTTTTGCCCCGACTTCTTTGTGTCGTAGCCACAGCCGGTGAGCTTTTCGATCTCGATCAGGCCGGGCAGCAGGGGCTTGCCGCTGTCATCCCGGCGCTCGAACACCAGCTCGTAAACGAAGCTCTGGCCGCGCCCGCCGTGGTGCACGAGCAGATATTCGAGGTCTTCGAGACGACGAAGATGGGTCTTGAGTTGCGTGTTGCCCCAGCCGGTGTACTGGCGCACGTCGCGGCGGCTAAAACGAAAGTCTCCCCGCTCCATCTTCTGCCGCTCGCATTCCGCACTCGCCATCTCGTCCACGAGCAACAACAACCGCCGCGTCTGCGGCGGGAGTTCGTCGAGCGAACGCCCCAGCACTTCATGTGCGAGCCGGTTGGCTGTCGCGATATCGTCGAGCGCCACTTCGATGTATTCGAGCGCCTGGCCGTTGTGCGTGGCAGTTTTCCGCTGCCGCTGATGCTGGTGCAGGAGCGCGATGGAGCGGATGAGCGCCAGATATTTCATGTGATCACGCCGCGTGCGCGTCTGGCTGTCCAGGAACGTCAGCTCCCGCGCGTAAGGATTCGCCACGAAGAGTGGTTTCAGAAGCCGCTGCGCGTTCTGGTGCACGCGGAGGATTTCGTCGCGCTCCCGCCGGGCCAGCAACCCTTCGATGGTTTGCGCTTCGCGCTGCTTCTTGTGGATCGCCTGCGTCTGCGCGCGGCCTTCGTCCACGGCCAGCACCAAGCAACGATTCTGTAGCTCTTCGTCCAGGTCTATCGCCGTCGTCGTGAGGAAGAGCATTATCGGGCCTTCCACGCGATACTGGTGTGTGATCAGTCTTCCCGTCGTGGCGTCCTTGCCCGTCGAAGCGATGCTCAGCGCGCCTTCGCTCTGCAACAGTTTCAGCGCATAGGTCGCGCGCGACGCGCCTTCCTCTTCCACGATAGCCAGCACTTTGTGTTTGAGATCGGTTTCGCCCATGTAGAAGAGGGATTGCCCGGTCATAGCCGAGTACTGCACGCGCTGCTCTTCGGGCAGCATCGCCAGCACCGCTTCCATGATGGCGCTCTTGCCCGCGGCGGAACTGGATTGCACCAGCACCGCCAGCGGCGCTTCCAGCAGCCGCGACACCACGGCCAGATAGCTCACGAGTTTGTTGGTCTCTTCGCCCACCACGCCGCACCGAGCGAAGTCTTCGAGGATGCGGTCCAACAGGCGCGGATCGCGCAACAGTTCAAGAGCGACAGTCTTCTCCGCTTCGCTCATCTCGATTTTTTCTTCCTGGGGCTTCAGAGTTTTTTCGATCCACTCGTGTTGCAGGTCTTCGAGTTTCAGGATCAACGTGCTCAGCTCGCGCTCGATGCTCTCTTCCTTGTGGCCCAGCTCCTTCGCCGCTTGCTTGGCGAAGATCGAGCGCAGCCGCGCCGCGTACAAGTCCAGCGTGTCCACGTGCAAGCGCGTCTCGCCGCGCGCGCTGGTGGTCATCGCCATCACGTTCACGCGCAGAACGCCCGGAGCCGTATTTTTTTGCAGACCCAGGATGCGATAGCGCCGCTCTCCGAGCGAGACGAACACCGTATCTCCGCGCGACTCAACCGGCATGTCCAGGACCGGTACGACCGACCCTGTGGGGAGCGGCGCAATGGGCGGTTGCGCGGCGGAAGAAAAAACAGCTTCCTCACTACCCGTAGCCTCGATGGTCTCGATTTCTTCCTTAGCCGCTGGTGCTGGCCGTGATTCTTCTTCTGGCCCCAAGGGAACTGTGGGAGTGGCTGCTGTGGTGATGGGTTCGGTGATTTTCTCTTTAGCTGCTGCTTCGGTTTTTTCTTCGATGGTTTGCGGCTCGATCACGGCGACCGTGGGCCGCACGCCTTTGCCGAGCCACGTGGCTTTGCCGAGCAACATCCCGAGACTCTTCGCCGCTGGCGTTACTTTCAACGCGTACTCGTTCGCGTCCATGCCCTTCGGGAACTGCACCCGGAAGCACTCGATCCCCATTGCCAGGAGTTCTTCCGCAAGCGACTGCGCCGCTCCCTCGCCGGCGTCGTCGCGGTCATACGCGATGTAGATTCTCTCGGTGCCGTATTTTCGGAACGCGGCTCGATGATTGTCCGTGAACCCGTTCACGCCGTAGCTCGCCGTGACGTGCCGGAAGCCCGCGCACCAGAACGTCAGCGCATCGATCAGCGCCTCACACAAGATGATTTCCTTCGAGATGATGAACGCCTGCTCGTTCCACACGCCACGAAGCGGTCCCGGAAGGTACGAGTGCAGCGGCGTGTTTTCCCGCAACGCTCGCGTGATCTTCCGCCCGTACATCTCCACCACTTCGCCTTCGAGATTAAAAACCGGGATCACCACCGAGCCGTTGAAGTGTTCGTGCCCGCTCTCTCGCAGGATGCCAACCTTGGCGAGACGCCCGCGCAGTTCCGCCCCCGCCACACGGTTTTTCTCCGGCAGCCGGTAGCCCAGCGTGCGGTTTGCAAAGCCCATCCGAAAACGCTCGATCATCTCCGAGGATTTCAGCCCGCGCGATTCCAGATACTTCAGCGCTTCCGGCGTCTCTTTCAACGTCTCGTGGTAGTAGCTCACCACCTGCAACAGCAGTGCTCGGTCGTCTGCATCGCGGCTCACCGGTGCGGGCAGCTTCGGCACCGAGGAACTTTTCACCGGACGAGAAGAAGCAGCTAAAGAAAAATGATCTTCTCTCAGCAACTCCACCGCGTGACGGAAGCTCACGCCTTCCGCTCGCATCACCCACTCGATCACATCTCCACCGCGACGGCACGCGCCCAGACAGTTCCAGAGATTTTTCTTCGGGCTGATCACCAGGCTCGGCGAGTGGTCTTCGTGGAAGGGACAGAGTCCGATGAGGTCCGCGCCGTGGCGCTTCAGCTTCACACCCCGCGCTTCGACCAGACGTTCGAGGGAGACTTCCCGCTTTAGCCGCTCGATCTCCTCCTCCGCGATTCGCGCCATCGGTGGACCTCCTTTTCTGCGTTTTGGGCCTTTTTCCGCAAACCCTGTCAAGGGGATTTTTGCTATTCTCCTCTTCCATCGAACCGTAGCATGGTGTACCGTAACTTGCTATGTCAAGAGTTTTCTCTTGCCGGAGCGATTTCCACATGGACCCGTACACTCAACCCATGGCGAAAAAATCCAGACTGAAACTGATGCCGGTGGATTTCGACAAGGAGTCCCTGGGGGAACGCCTCGCGCGGATTCGCGAAGTACGAGGCTTAACGCAGAAGGAAGTGGCCAGACGCACGGGCCTGATTCAGACTCTCGTCTCCGATTACGAACGCGGCAGACTGCGGCTCGCTGCCGACATGATCGTCCGCTTCTCCGTGGCTTTGGGGATCACCACCGATGAACTGCTCCAGCCGAAAGTCCGCAAGACTCCCCCGCCACGGAAGATCAGCCGCAAGGTGCTCAACCGGCTGGAGCGGATCGAAAGCCTGCCGCCCTATAAGCAGCGCGCTTTGCTCACTACCATTGACAGCTTCCTTCGGGCTATGTGAGAACTGAAAAGAGGAAAACTATGGCCGACACCAAAGAGCACGCCCATGAACTGATCGACCAGCTTCCGCCAACGCAGCTCTCCGCCGTCGTCGGCCTGCTCGAAGCCATGCTCGATCCCTTCTCCCTCGCCAACGCCCCTGTGGAAGAGGAAGAGCTTACTCCGGAAACGGCCGCGGCGCTGGAGCGCGCCCGTGCTTCGCTCGCCCGCGGTGAAGGCATCCCCCACGAGAAAATCCTGCGCGAGTTCGGCGTAAAGAAGTGACCGAACCGCCCGAACAGCCCGCGCCCGAACGTATCGCAGTGCATTGGTCCCCGGAGGCTCGCGCCGATCTCCGCTCTATCGACCGCGAACCGGCTATGCAGATTCTTTACTGCGTGGATCGCTACCTCGCCAGCCGCACCGGCGATGTCAAAAAGCTGAAGCCTCCGCTTACCGGCTTCCGTCTCCGTTGCGGCGATTACCGGGTCTTCTTCGATCTGAAGACTGACGGCGCCATCGAAATCACCGCCGTCCGCCACCGGAAGGAAGCCTACCGCTGATTTTTTCTTTAGCCGCGGCTCGCTTTTGTTTTCAACAAGTTCCCGTATAGGAACCGTGCGGCGCTCGGCAGCGCCGGAGATTTTGTAAGTCGCTGATTTCTGGATGGTTCCTATACAGCAACCAAAGTTGCTGTGCAGCACCCAACTTGGGGTGACGTGTCACCCCACTCCCGGCGCGAATGCGCCGCTCTTCTCCGGCTGCTCGGCGCTGCCCGTTAACCGTCCGCGCCAGACCCTAGACGACCCCGGAATGCCCCAAGAACGCTCACTCGGCTATGGCTGACGACCTTCTGTCAGGGGACTCGTTCCGCCACCGTCCACCCATTCCATGGCACGAGCAAAGCCTCTGCTAAGAGCAGCATCAGACTTCCAGTCGGCAAAGAACTCAGGGACTCCTGGCGTTTCGAAAAGGTGTTCGATCACTGCGTTCACGAGACGATCCGCCTTCGCTTGGTCCGCAGATTTGTACAACTCCGCCAGCATCGTCTTCAGGTCAGCTAGATATTCTCTCGGAACCTCTGGATCATCCCAAAGATTCCTGAACCATCGAGCGAGCTCATACCCCGCGACATGGAGCGAGGGAACGAATTCACTCTCGCGGTCTTCCTGGAGGCATCTCCGATAGTAATCACGGACGGCATCGCAGATTTCTTGCATCGTCAGTGGCGGCTCGATTTGTCGGGAATGTTCCAGGATCAGGTTAGTTGCGACGCTTAGCACATCTAAGGACGAATGTCGCAGCCAGTTCTTGACCTCGTAGGCCGGGACCTTCTGCGACCCTTGAATGGCCTCCTGGATTCGATTGATAACCTTCGTTTCGTTTTGTGTCATGCGGTGTTCCCAGTAGCTTTTCAGATTCCAGCCCAAGAGAAAAGGATGGCGACGATAATAATCCCGACGACGGCGAGCCCTGCGACGGCGTTAGCTGCGGCCTGAGGTGTGGGCGCGGGAACGCGGAACGGTTCGCGCTGTGGCACGGGAACAGGAACAGGTACGGGAGTGTCTTCGGGGGGACACTGTTTGTTTGTGCACTTTGCTTTATGAATCCTGATGCATCTGGCCAGCCCATTCACGAATGAGGGAACATCATCTTTTGTGTGTCGGCCAGGCTGGTTGGTGGCGATATCGAATGCTATGTGGCCTGCGATAAGCGCTTTGAAGATGCCGATCTTAGCGGACAAAACTGAGCAGGAATCTCCCCATTCGCAGCGAAACTGGACTCCTGGCCACGGATGCCAAGGACCTCCAGGCGTGTGTTGCAGGCCGAATGGATCGACTGAGTCCACTGGGCTGTTTTGAACGTAAGCGTAGAAATTGGCGTCACCCCCGGCAAAGCCCAGCGGATCTTCGTTTAGGAATCTCCCCGACTGTGAGTCGTAGTAGCGGTTCCGCAAAAAATACAGTCCCGATTCCGTATCGAACTCGCGGCCAGTGAACTGGAACGGGTTCGTCAGCGAACCGCTCGTCGCCGTAGCCTTCCCGAAAGAATCGAACGAGTACGTTTGGGCCAGCGCACCCGCTCCATTGCTTAGCGAAGTGATGGAGCCGAGCCCGTCTGCGTGGTAGTAGCTGGTAGCGGCGCTGCGTAGCATGGCCAGGGGTTCGTCTACGTTCTGCGTCTGTTCGTAGCGAGCAACAACGCCGCCGCTCGAATTCGTCTCCTCGATCAAATTATCGAGATCGTAAGCGTAAACACTGGTGCCCGAAGATGAGGATTTGTAGATGCGCCTGCCGAAGGGGTCGTACTTGAAGGCAACCGTACCGCCGCTTCCGGGCAACGTGACGCTGCTCAGGCGGTTCTCGAAGTCCCACGCGTAGCTCGTGGTGTTCGATCCAACCACCTTGGTTTGCGTGTTGCCGTTGGAGTC
>WNFS01004666.1_pt1 | contig 10473 bp, 8 predicted proteins | sample 5400141 | NCBI WGS metagenome assembly WNFS01 (sample SAMN13153358, study PRJNA577476) | soil metagenome | isolation source: 60 cm saprolite under Madrone tree | place: USA:California | collected 2016-06-14
TTGACCGGGCGATCCAGTAGCCACACGACTGAAAATGGTGCACGACTTCAGTTCAGTCGATAGCACAGGGGTTACTGGATCGCCCGGTCAAGCCGGGCGATGACACATCGGAGTGCATATGATCGACCCTGGACGACGCGCCAGTCACTTGGCCTTTTCGTACGGATAGATCACGTTGCCGGATTTGTATTCGGCGGGCGTGACCACGGTCAGGGTGTTCATCGCGCGGAACTGCTCGACGTCGTTGCCTTTGACGCCGTGGAACTGGACCTGCAGTACCCGCCCTTGGGCCCATTCGCCGTCCTTGCCGAATTTGACGTCGCCCACCACGGTCTTGAAGGTGTTGGCACGGATGTAGTCGGCGAGCTTCTTGTCCTCGATGCTCTTCGTTCCCTCGATGGCCTGCGCCAGCACCTGGAGCTGCGCGTAGCCCCACGGCGCCATGTAATAGCCGAGCGCGTCGACGCCCTCTGCCTGGGCCCGCGCCTGGTACTTCTTGATCAGATCTTCGACGCCGGGAAACTGCATGTTCGTCACCGGCAGCCACATGTCATAATTGACGAAGCCGTTGAGCATCGGGCCGAGTTGCATCTTGAGCGCCGTCGCTTGCAGGCCCACCATGGCGCCGCCAATCTGCTTCGGCTTGAAGCCGATTTCGTTGACCGCCTTCACCATGCCGACCGAATCCGGCGGATACGAGCAGATCACGACGAGGTCCGGATTAGTGGCTGCGATCGCCCGCACGATCGGGGAGAAATCGGTGGTCGAGGGAGGATAGGTCTGATCGTAGACGATCTTGAGGCCGGCGGCCTTCGCATTGTCGCGGGCGCCGTCAGAAGAGTTGCGGGAGAATTCCTGGTCGGCCGCCACGATCGCGACCGTCTGCGGCTTCGGATTCTGCGCCATCGCGGCTTCGAAGAAGCCCTTGGTGAAGGCCGGCTTCGGATCGGGTCCCATCGGGATCATGGCGAAGTAGTTCGGGTATTTGAACTCGTCGTTCACCGCTAACCCGAACAGGCCGATGAACATCTTGTTCTTCGACATCACCACCGGCATCGCAGGTGCGACCTGCGCGGTTGCATAGGGCCCAACGACGAGATCGACCTTATCGATGTCGATAAGCTTGGTGTAGATGCCCGGCACGGTCGAGGGATTGCTCTGGTCGTCGTAGTAGACGAGCTTGACCGGCCTGCCCAGCAATCCGCCTTTGGCGTTGACGTCCTCTTCCCAGATCTTCTGGGCCAGGAGGGCCGACTTGCCGTTGGCCGCAAGGCCTCCCGTCATTGCCATACTAAAGCCGATCTTGATCGGCGTGCCGGATTGCGCCGCTGCGCCGTTTGTCAGGGCAGCTACCGCGGCCGCCACGGCTGCGGCCGCAAGCGCTGAATTGAGCCTGAAACGCATGTCATTTCCTCCGTATGAGCCTTTTCGCGATTGCCCTCGCGCCGACGGTCATATTGCGGCCACGTCAAAGCCGCGCGCCAGAGGCGTAGCCTACGCCGGAAGGGCGAAGGGCCAGTCGACGCGGGCATCATATTTTTGTCGCATCGCCGCCCTGCACCATGACAGTCTCGACTTCCCCCGCGCCATTGCGACGGAACGCCGCGGCTTCTTCATACTCGGGTGATTCGAAGCACGCGACCCCCTGCTCGAAGGTGTCGAATTCCACCACCACAAAGCGATGGAATTTCTCGGGACCTTCCATGATCTGGAAGCGGCCACCGCGGGCGAGCACGCGGCCGCCGTATTTGGCGAAGATGGCCGGGATGCGGTCGGTGTACTTTTTGTACTCGGCCGGATCGATGATGCGTGAACGTGCAACCCAATAGGCGGGCATGTACCTCCCCCTACATCCAAATCGTGCTGCCCAACTGGACTTAACAGCGGCGATGGAGGAAGTTTATGCGGATCGAGCCCGTTCGGCAAAACTCGAAAAGCGGATTTTGTGTTAATGACAGGCTCCAACGCAAACGAGCGATCGAAATCCTCAAGGAGACATGCCATGCCGCTTCAACATCTGCAGCACTTTCTGATCCAGACCGAGGATCTCGAAAAGACCAAGGACTGGTACGTGGATGTGCTCGGCATGCGGGTCGGGCCGCATCCGGATTTCAAGTTTCCGGTGTATTGGCTCTATCTTGGCGACGACGACGTGCTGCACATCACCCAGGGCGGCGCCAAAGTCTCGGAAAACCGCATGAAGTATCTTGGCCAGCAGTCGACAGCCAGCACCGGGTCGGGAGTGGTCGACCACGTGGCGTTTCGCGCCACGGGCCTCCTCGATTTGATCGATCATCTCAAGCGGAAGGGCATCGATTTCAAGGAACGCCGCGTCAACAGCCAGGGCCTCTACCAGCTGTTCCTGCTCGATCCCAACGGCGTCAAGATCGAGCTCAATTTCGAAGCGGCCGAAGCCTACGGCCGCGAACCGGAACTGATGGCGGCGGCGCTGCAGTCGTAGCCGCGACTGGGGAGGTTTCAAATGGATAGACGCAGCTTCGTCACAGGCTCGACGGCCGCAACCGCTGCGACGCTGCTCCCGGGCGGGGCCTTCGCGCAGGACGTCGCCAACTATCCGTCCCGCACCATCACATTCATCAATCCGTTTCCGCCGGGCGGCGCCGCCGATGTGGTGGGACGGCCGTTTGCGGCGGTGCTGGAACCGATCATCAAGCAGCCGGCCGTGATCGACACCAAAGCGGGCGCCGCGGGGGCGGTCGGCGCGCAGGTCGCCGCCAACGCAAAGCCGGACGGCTATACGCTGTTGTTGCACATCGTTTCCATCTCGGGGTTTTCGGAGGTCGACAGGCTGTTCGGCCGGCAGCCGAAATTTACCCGCGCGGATTTCATTCCGATCGCGCGGTTCATCGCCGACCCGTGCGTTCTGATCGTCAACGACCAGACGCCCTACCGCACATTGAAGGAATTCGCCGACGACGCCATGAAGCGGCCGAACGAGATCATCTTCTCGTCGTCAGGCCTCTATGGTGCGCTTCATCTGCCCATGGCGCTTTACCTGAAGGCGGCAGGAATCAAGCTGCGGCATCTGCCGACCAACGGCGGCGGCCCGGCGCTCACGGCACTGATCGGCAATAATTCTCAGGCGCTCGTGTCCTCGATCGCCGCCTGCCTGGGTCAGATCAAGGGCGGCAAGGCGCGGGCGCTTGCCTCATTCGGCGGGAAGCGTTCGCACGCACTGCCGGACGTGCCGACCATGAAGGAGCTGGGCTACGACATCGAGTTTTATCTGTGGGTCGGCCTGTTCGCCCCCAAGGGCACACCGGAGCCGATCGTAAACAGGATCCGAGACTTCACGCGGGCGGCCGTCATGACTCCCAAGTTCAAGGAGCTGATGGCGAATATCGGTCAGGACGTCGACTATCTCGATCAGGCCGAGTTCCGCGCCTTCTGGGATGCCGATGCCAAGCGCGTCGAAGACGCGGTGCGGTCGATCGGACGGGCGGAGGGGTAGGTATCAGATGACAGATGTCGGATGTCAGATGACGGGGTAGAAGACAATGATAGTCCGCGCGAGCGGCGGTACTCTGATCTCCGTCCTCTGTCATCCGTCCTCTGTCATCCGTTATCCGTCATCTGCTCGCCCATGACGCTCCGCACTGACCACGTGGCCGGCGGCGCCGCCATCGCGGCGGCGCTTGCCGTATTGGCAGTGAGCGGCGATCTGCCATTTGGCACGTTGGCGTTTCCGGGCGCCGGTATGATGCCGAAGCTCGTCTGTGCCCTGATGATGATGTTCGGTGCCATCCTGCTCGCGCGCGGCGGGGCGAGTGCGCCGTTTTCCGACATCGGCTGGAGCGACCTGCCCCATGCGGTCCGGGTCCTCGCCATTACGGCAGCCGCGGTCGCGCTTTACACCACGCTCGGCTTCGTCGTCACAATGTCGCTCATGCTGTTCGCGCTGATTGCATTCGAGGGCCGCAACCTCCTTGCGGCCGCGGTGTACAGTGTCGGCGTCAGCCTGCTCACTTATGGGCTTTTCACCCTGGTGCTCAAATCGCCGCTCGAGCAAGGGATACTGGGATTCTGAGCCTTGGAAACTCTCGACAGCCTGATGCTCGGATTTTCCGTCGCGTTGCGACCGGACGTGCTGTGGTACGGCTTTCTCGGCTGCCTGGTCGGCACGCTGGTCGGCGTATTGCCGGGCATCGGCCCGTTGTCGGGTATCAGCATTCTCCTGCCGATCACGTTCGGGCTCGACGCCACCAAGGCGATCGTGATGCTGGCGGGCATCTATTACGGCTCCCAGTATGGCGGCTCGACCACCTCGATCCTGATGCGGATTCCGGGCGAGGCGTCCTCGGTCATGACCTGTATCGACGGCTACGCGATGGCGCGCAACGGCCGCGCCGGCGCCGCGTTGTGCATCGCGGCCGTCGGCTCCTGGATCGCCGGCACCTTCGGGGTCGTGGTGCTGACCGCAATCGCACCGCCGCTCGCCGCCTTCGCGCTGCGCTTCGGTCCGCCCGAGTACACCGCGCTTCTGGTCCTGGGCCTCATCTTCCTTGCCTACATGTCGTCGACCTCGTTGCCGCGCACCCTGTTGATGGCCGCGATCGGACTGCTGCTCGGCACCATCGGGATCGACAATCTCACCGGCCACTTCCGCTATTCCTTTGATATCGTGGAGCTTGGCGACGGCATCGGCATCGTGCCGGTCGCCGTCGGGTTGTTCGGGCTGGGGGAAATCCTCTCGACGCCGAGCGCGACTGTGGTCGGCCAAGTGATGGCCCCGAAGCTGCGTGAGCTGTTGCCGAACCGCAAGGAGTGGCGGCAATCGGGATGGCCGATCGCGCGCGGCAGCGTGCTCGGCTTCCTGATCGGCCTGACGCCGGGCTCGGCGCACATCATCTCGAGCTTTCTCTCCTACGCGGTGGAGCGCCGGCTTTCGAAGCATCCGGAGGAATTCGGTCAAGGCGCCGTGGCGGGCGTTGCCGGGCCGGAATCCGCCAACAACGCCGCCTCCACTGGCGCCTTTGTGCCGATGCTGGCGCTCGGTCTGCCGACCGGGCCGGTGACGGCCGTGTTGATGGCGGCGCTGATCGTCCACGGCGTGCAGCCGGGCCCCCAGCTCGTCAACGAGCATCCCGATGTTTTCTGGGGTTTCGTCGCCTCCATGTATGTGGGCAACGTGCTGCTGCTTCTGCTCAACCTGCCGCTGGTCGGCTTGTTCGTGAACGTGCTGCGGATTCCCTACAGCTACCTCTATCCGCTGGTGATTATGTTCTGCGTCATCGGCGTCTACACGGTGAACAACTCGATCGTCGACGTGTGGATCATGCTGATCATGGGCGTGCTCGGTTATTTCCTGCGCAAGCTCGGCCTTGATCCGGCGCCGCTGGTGCTGGGCCTCGTGATCTCGCCCACCTTCGAGCTGAGCCTGCGCCAGTCGCTCATCATGTCGAACGGTTATTGGACGATCTTCTTCACGCGCCCGATTGCGCTCGCGCTATTCCTGACCGCGGCACTGCTGTTGTCGCTGTCGCTCTTTGCCCTGATCCGCAAACGCGCCGATTGGCGGACTAAGCTTGCGGAGGCCGAAGCCGGTGAAGGTGCACAATAGACCCCGACCTCGCCCAGCCGTCCTCTTGCCAAGGATGCTGCCACGCATATGCAATGTCTGAGTCAGACTTGCCGCCGTCTTCTTTCCGAGGTGGGCGAATTGCGGCGATCACCGCGTGTATCACTAGTCCGGCGAGATAACCGAGTTGAACGGCGGTCACAACCGCTATCGTCGTCAAGACGATTGACCAGAAACTGTCGGTGCGGGCAACTCCGACCATTATTGTAAATATCATGGCAAACAGAACGGTGGGCACAAGGATCAAAATCTTGTATCGCAGACCGAGCACAATGCCTACCAGGACACCGATAATCGCTAATTCAAATGCCATCATCCCCTGCACGCAAAGATCGTACGCAAAATCGTCTGGCCACGGCGCTACTCACCGCCATTCGCTGGGATACCAGATTTTCATGAAAACGAGCGTGCGCTAGCAAACACTAAAACGACGATTCTACAAAGGCTCCCGCCACGCTATCGCGGATAGAACCTCTGACCAGCGCCGATTACCGCCGTCTGCCCTCATTCGACCTGAAGGAAACGCTGTTACTACGTGCGCCCGATCTGAGAATTGAACTGCGGATTGCGGCCCGCGATGATGGAGGCGCAGATCGATCCGACGGCCGCGCGGATCAGAAGTCCGGCCAGATAGCCGAATTGAACGGCTACCCCGAGTATCGCCATTGTCAAGAGGATTGACCACAGGCGGTCGCCATGCGCAATTCCGCCCGTCACTGCGAACATAATGGTTAAGGTAACCGCGGGCACAAGGGCGAAAACCTTGTATCGCAGTCCGAGCGCAATGCCTGCCAGCACGCTGATAATTGCTAACTCAAGTGTCATTGCACTCCCCTGCACCTAAGGTCAGGTGCGCGAAAGTTCCACATCGGGAACCCGAGCATGGCGTTAATTGGGAATCTTAGGATTGCGCCCCGCTCCACATGACCCTTTGGTTAACGTAGTGTTACAAATCGTCCACGCCGCGGCTATTCGCGGCCATTCGCGGGGCAATACCAAGGTATTCAACAACATGTCTCAAAGCAGACTCAAACAACGAAAAATCCGAAAACGTTCACTCAGTGCGTTTTCTGACAAAAAAGGCGCTACCGTTGCGGGCGCAGCTGCCGCACCGCGGCGGCCGACTCGGACCCATGGAAAATATCGAATAATTCCAGATGCTTGACAACGCATGGCCGGGCATCTGCGGACGGCAATGCCCGACGATCTCGATCGGTGAGGTCGCGTATCTTGAGCCGTCGCCATGCAGCTGTCGTGACAACCACATAGCCAAGATCCTCCCTCATATCGCCGCGAGTTGGGCGCTTTTGAGGTCAGTCACTAGCATGCGGCTTAGCGCGTGGGTGATGGCGAATGGAGGCGATATGCACGCGGTGCACCGTGCGCGACCGGTAGCCGGGACGTGATGCGCACCGCCCGGATGGCATCTCGCATCGACATGACCAGCGGCCCGTGGAACCGCCCGGCCGGCGTCGTCGGCCCATTCGTGCGCGCACGATGTGGCGAACGGAATGCCGGCCGCGAGGAGCGGCGCCTTGAACGAAAACGAACATCCGATCACGATACTCACGATCTCCGCCGTCATGCCCCGCGTAGAGACACCCCGCCGCGCCCGCGGCGGCGACCTCGTCTTCGCGGGGCATCCACGTCTTTCTCGCGGCGCTCGTCGTACGGGTTAGCTGAAGCATAGCCCGCCGCCTTCGCGGGAATAGCGGATGACGCTTAAGTTATCATCGGGCCGGCCCACCGGGTCCGGCCTCTTGCCAATCCGATGGCAGGCTCCGGCCGGACCCGGCGGCTGATCCGCCCTGCGGTGCGCAAGCAACACGTAGATGGCCCGGATCAGGCCCAGGGGCGACAGGCCCGTCATGACTCCCGAGAAGTGGTTCAATATGATTGGAATGCGCTAGATAGAACAAGAACAAGCATTCGCAGATCGCAAATCCACCGCCCTCGCAACGGCAGAAAGGTCCTAATCCGTGTCCGTGAATACAAAGCGCGTCTTTTACGTGAAGTATCTTGCGGATCCGGTTTATGCGGAAATTCTCGGGCGCCGCGGCGACGTGCGGCTCGACCGGCTTGAAAACGAAAGCCAGGACGACGTCGCCGGGCCAATCCTTGCCGCCGCCCATGTCTATCAGGTCGGCTCCGCGCGAGACGAAATTGCGCGGCACTTTCACGTCGATACGGCCCTGATCGCGCGCATGCCGAATGCGCTCGTGGTTTCCACCAGCGGCGTCGGCTACGACACAGTCGACATCAAAGCCTGCACCGATGCCGGCATTCTTGTGGTGAACCAGGCGGGCGGCAATCGCGAAGCTGTCGCCGAGCACGCGCTCGGCATGCTGATCGCGCTGTCGAAGCGTATTCCCGAGACCAACCAGGTGATGCGTCGTGCGCGCCTCGCCGATCGCGTTGCCTATATGGGTAACGACGTGTTCGACAAGACGATCGGCATCATCGGGCTCGGCAATGTCGGCAGCCGCCTTGCTCAACTTTGCCGCGGTCTATTCGCCATGCACGTGCTCGCCTACGATCCCTATCTCACGGCGGCGGTATGCGCCGAACGCGGCGCCGAAAAGGTTGATCTCGACGACCTGATGCGCCGCTGCGATTACGTGTCGATCAACTGCCCGCTGACGGCGGAGACCCGTGGGATGTTCGGTGCGGCGCAGTTCGCGCTGATGCGCCCCGGCGCTTATCTCATCAGCACGGCGCGCGGTCACATCCACGACGAGGCCGCACTCGCCGACGCGTTGCGGCGCAAGCGGCTGGCAGGCGCAGGTCTTGACGTCTGGGCGACCGAACCGCCGCCGTGCGATCACCCACTGCTGCAATTCGACAATGTCCTCGTCAGCCCGCACACCGCCGGCGTCACGCGCGAGACGCGATTCAACATGGGCAAAATCGCCGCCGAACAGGTGCTCGACGCGCTCGACGGCAAGCCGGTGGCGCGAACGGTCAATCCCGAAGTGTGGCCGGCCTATACGCAACGCTTCGCGCGGCGGTTCGGATTCAAGCCAAGGGAATAGGCGGGCTCCTCTTTCGGGCACTGTCGCTTTCGCGCAAGTTGACCCGTACCGGCATCGTCGCCGGGCTTGTGCCGGCGACCCCGAGTTTTTAGGCACGGAGCAGAATAATCGAGGTGGCCGGGGACAAGCCTGGCCACGATGAGATCACTCGGCCGCCACCGCGTGTATCTCCTCGCTCTGCGGCGCGTCCGGGACCGTCTTGCCCTGCACCCAGGCCTGAAGCCTCGCGAGGTAGAGATAGACCACCGGGGTCGTATAGAGAGTGAGGATCTGGCTCAGCGCCAAACCGCCGACCATGGAGTAGCCGAGCGGCCTTCGCAGTTCGGATCCAGTGCCGTGGCCAAACATCATCGGCATGCCGGCCAGCATCGCAGCGGCGGTCGTCATCAGGATCGGACGGAATCGCAACAGGCAGGCCTCGCGAATCGCCGCAATCGGCGGCATGTGGCGTTCGCGCTCCGCCACGATGGCGAAGTCGACCAGCATGATGCCATTTTTCTTGACGATGCCGATCAAGAGAATAATGCCGATGATGCCTATGACCGAAAGGTCCATATGGCCGAGTTGCAGCGCCAGCAAGGCGCCGATGCCGGCCGAGGGTAGCGTCGAAAGAATTGTCAGCGGATGGATGAAGCTCTCATAGAGCATGCCGAGGATGATGTAGACGACCACGAGCGCCGCAGCGACCAGCGCCGGCTCGCTACTCAACGAAGATTGAAACGCCTGGGCATTGCCTTGGAACGTGCCGAGTACGGCACTCGGCATGCCGATCTCGCGCGCCGCCTTGTCGATCGCCGCAACCGCTTGACCGAGCGCGACGCCCGCCCGCAAATTGAAGGTCAGCGTCGCGGACGGGAATTGTCCCTGATGATTGATGGATAGCGGACCGATTCGATTCGAATCGGTTTCAACCAGGGTGGACAGCGGCACCGCAGCGCCGGTCAATGGTGACTTGACGTAGATGCGGTCAAGCGATTCCAGGCTCGCCTGCAATTCGGGAAGAATCTCGAGAATCACCCAATAGGTGTTGAGCTGGGTAAAGTATTGGGTGATCTGGCGCTGTCCATAGGCATCATTGAGTGTGTCATCGATCGCCTGCGGGGAAATCCCGAATCGAGCAGCTTGATCGCGATTAATCGTGATCTTGAGCTGCGGGGCGCGCGCCAAGAGGTCACTCGCGACGTCGACCAGCTCCGGCAGCGTGCGCATCTTCTCCAGCATTTTTTGCGACCATTCGACGAGTTCGTCGACGTTCGGATCCTGCAGCGTATACTGAAACGCCGCGCGCGCTGTGCGGCCTCCGACCGTGATGTCCTGCGCCGGCTGCAGGAACAGGTTGACGCCCGTGACCTTGGCCAATTCCGGCCGCAGGCGATCAATGATTTGCGAGGCGTTGCTCTCACGCTGGTCGCGAGGTTTGAGAGTAATGCTGAAACGGCCAGTATTTCCGGTTTGTGCGCTGGTGCCTGTCGTGCCCATCGACGATCTGAATGCGGCCACATCGGGATCGCGCAAGATCACCTCGCCGAGCTCCAGTTGCAGCCGCTTCATCTCCTCGGGCGATATGCCCTGCGCAGCTTCGGATATCCCGTTGATCAGGCCAATATCCTGAATTGGGAAAAATCCTTTCGGAATCTGGAACATCATCACACCGGTAATCGCCACGGTCACGAAAAACACCACAAGCGTGACCGCCTGGTGACGCAGCGCAACGTCGAGCGTGCGTTGATAAAGCGAGAGAAGGCCATCGAAGCCCGATTCAATCATGCGAAAAATGCGGCCATGATCGTGGGTCGGCCGCCGCATGAAACGCGAACACAACATCGGCGCAAGCGTCAACGA
>WNFS01027677.1_pt1 | contig 10470 bp, 12 predicted proteins | sample 5400141 | NCBI WGS metagenome assembly WNFS01 (sample SAMN13153358, study PRJNA577476) | soil metagenome | isolation source: 60 cm saprolite under Madrone tree | place: USA:California | collected 2016-06-14
GGCCATCCGAGCTTTCCCAGTGCGATAACTTGTTGTTTCTTCTCTTCGCTCAAGACATTGCTCATGCTGACAGAGGCTATAGGCCCTCTCGTCAGAGTCAATGTCCCGGGTTTTATCGTTGGCCGGTTTTCAGGTGACCCTCATTGGCCGGTTTTGGGTGACCACTGAGGACCAGCGGCAGAAGAGACAAAGTCAGAGACCGCATCGCGAATCCCGGCTCCGTCGTACGCATCGGCAACAAGAATCACTTCAGGGTTTTGGTGGCGAAAAACACAACGCCCAGAAGGGGCGGTTGCCGGGAAGTGCTGCACTTGAGGAGACGCCACACAGAACTGGCTTTGAAAAAGGCTTTAACGCCAAACGCGGCACCCCAGTAAAGATTGCTCGCAGCATCCTGTCCATTGCCGAGGCGAGCGCTAACAGGAACGATTCCTTGATGCTGATTGTCAGCGAGCGCAACAAGACGTGAACAACGCGGGCACGCGGCTGAGCAAGTGCAGGACCGCCCGCCAATCCAGCCAGCGCGACAACACAAACAACAACGACAATTACTAACTTAACTTAGGCGTCAGAGCGACTTTTCCAGCACGTGAATAGTAGCGGCGAATTCTTCAGTAGGCAAGAAGTCGTCTTAGGTGGACGAAATATGTGCCCGTTTTGTTTTCGAGGGCGAATGGGATAAGGTCTCTGCGGGAAATCGGAGCGACAACCATGGCAAAGCTAACTTTTTTGGGAGCAGCGGGTACAGTCACCGGCTCAAAATATCTGGTGGCGGCAGCGGGGAAAAACCTGCTGCTGGATTGCGGAATATTCCAAGGCTCGCCGGAATTGAGCGCGCGTAATTTCAAGCCGCTGACTGTAGATCCGAAAACGATCGACTATTGTGTGCTGACCCATGCGCACCTCGACCACACGGGCTGGCTGCCGTGCCTGGTGCGCGACGGCTATAGAGGACCGATTTACGCCAACCCAGCGACCATTGAACTGACGACGATCTCTTTGAAAGATTCCGCGCACCTGCAGCAGGAGGACGCGCAGCGCGCACAGCGCAATGCGAAGCACAGCAACGCCGGGGATCGCAATCCTCTCTACACGCCGGAAGATATTGATCCGATGTTGCGGCTCCTCAAACCGATGCCGAGAAGCGGCGGCTTCGATCTTTCGCCGGAGTTTCATTTTGACGCTTACGATGCCGGGCACATCCTCGGGTCGTCGAGCCTGGCTTTGACGATTACGGAAAATGGCAAGAAGACGACCGTCATTTTCTCCGGGGACATCGGGCGATACGGCGAGGCGATTCTGAAGGACCCTGTGACGCCGCCGAAAGCGGACGTGCTGTTGTGCGAGTCAACGTACGGTGATCGCGAGCATGAAGCGGGCGATCCTGCTGCGATGTTGGCGGATATCGTGAATCGCGTGGTAAAGCGCGGCGGTTCGATCGTAATCCCGGCGTTTGCGATCGGACGTACCCAGACATTTATGTATTACCTCCGCCAACTGGAGAACGAAAAGAAAATTCCGATCGTGCCAGTCTATGTGGACAGTCCGATGGCGTTGAGCGCGACGGAGCTTTATGTGAAGTACACGGAGGATCATGATCTGGATTTTTCGCGTCTGGAATCGAGCGGCGATCGCGATCCGCTGAACGTACACGTATTTCACTTGACCCGTTCGGCGGAGGATTCGAAAGCGATCAATACCGTGAAGAGTCCGTGCATCATTGTTTCCGCCAGCGGCATGGTCACTGGCGGACGCGTGCTGCATCACCTGGCGCAAAGACTGCCGGACGCTAAAAACGCAGTCCTGCTGGCTGGATTCCAGGCCGAAGGTACGCGCGGCCGTGCACTGCAGGAAGGCGCGAAGGTGCTGCATTTATTCGGGCAGGCGGTGCCGGTGAATGCGGAAATTATCACTATGGGACAATTCTCCGCACACGCGGGAAAGAGCGAGCTCCTTCGATGGCTAGGCGGGTTAGAAGTGCCGCCAAAGAAAACCTGGCTGACGCATGGAGAGCCTGGGGCAGCACAGTCCCTGCAGGCAGCGATTGAGGAGAAGTTTCAGTGGGATGTGTCCGTGGCGCGATACCTGGACACCGTGGACCTCGGCTGAGATCAATGAGCGGCCAAATTGGAAAAAAATAATTTACATCGAGTAAAGAAACCTTTCGGCCGCTCCTTTCGTCTATAGAAGCAAGACCACTCGCGGGGTAGGGGGCTAACCACCACAGGGCAACCGACCGTCAGCCCTCTATCCCATCCTTCTTTTGCTGTGTTTTCAACGACATAACTTGCTGAAACGTGACGTGCTGTACTGGCTCATTTAGGCAAATTAGGGCAAAATTCCCTGCTCCATTTTCCTAATTTCAGAAGCCAGACCACTCGCGGGATAGGGTGCATGCATCACAACGCCTACTTTTTCAAAATGTCTCAGAATAATTTGTCTCCGACTTCGCGGCATAGCTTTCTCCGTTTCCAGCCGCCAGCCGATCAATCAACGCCGGTATCACGTCATTGGTCAGATGATCCAAAAATTGACTGATGGTATTGATCCTCTTCCGACAGGTCGGGCATCCCGCGACCACAACGCCGGTGAATTTCTTTTTGGATTGCTGCAAGCAAAAGAGATTTCTGCACAGGTCGGACTCCAAGGTCAATGTGCAGAGAAAACAGGAAGGTAAGTCTTTGGGGGGCCGAGTTCTACTCTTTGCACTCTCGTCGCCGACTGCACGGTAGCTTGAGAGTCCAACATCGTGCCTTGTCGGCGGTTCTTCCAACAAAGGCAGACGCGCGGTTGCTATCCCGCGAAGTCCTCACGACCCCCTCCGGACTTATATCGTCCGCCCGAAGGCGAACTATTAGAATACCACAGAGGTGAGACTACGCTGTGTGGGAGCCCGTTCCCTCGGATTGCATTCGGCGTCGATATTCCTTCATATCCTTTGACGACGTTGGATCGAACCCCTCCCAATACGCACCAGCTATTTCTGTAGTCGTAAATGCGGCTGCTATCTAGCGATAGCGATGTTTCTTGTGGCATCCGGTCTCGTGGCACGACGTAGATATCATCATCGACGATGTACAACAAGACCTCGGCCCAGTTGTCTTTCGGTGTTTTAAAAACGGCTCCGTCCCAAGCTTGATCGCGATCTGGTATGAGGCTTGCTGTGAAAATGGCACATCTTTTTCCCTTGATTAGAATGCGTCGCTGAGCAAACGTTCGATAATCGGATTTTCTGACGCCGCGTTTCGAACGTATGAGTTCATAGGGCAGCATGCGCTTGGCAGCTTCTTCGATAACCCTCCTGAGCTGTTTGCTCAACGCCTCGACTTTCCGCTCGAAGAGGAGAGGCGCCATTTCCTTAAGCAAATGCCATGCCTCTTTGTATGGTTCCAGCGCCGACGTTGCCCAAGCGGTGTCGTGGGCGATCTTTCCCCGAGGGACGACATACACGATGTCTTGCCCATCAGGGACGTAGAGCAAGAAATCGGCGAAATCATTGCGAGGCATATACATGTTCATCGCTTTGCAGCCAGGAAAGTTTTCGTACCACTTAGACTTGATGGCTTGGCACGGTCTACCGTCGATATATAAGGTCCGCTTGTCGCAGAGTTCGATTTTCAGATTGAGTGGCTCAACCTTCGAGACAACCACTGATATCGGGGAGGTCATAGCTTCGGGCACGCGATCCCTTTCTTGAGTTCGCACTCAATCCTTCACTACACCTCGCTCTATATTTTGATTCTAACAAGGCCACGTCTTTGATCTGCTGTGAAGCAGTCAACATAGTTCCTGTATGCTGAAACCACGCGGTGAGTTGACGGCCCGCGAACATTCTGGGCCGCAAGCACCTGAGGAAAAGCAATTGGCACTTATAGAACTTTTTCGGTGGCTCAAGTACTTCCGCGCCAAAAGGTTAAACGAAAACCTCAGTCAACGCGACTTACTTAGGCAGGAACTCAAGCTCATATTCTGGGCCATTATCGCAATCGGCCTCATTCTAGGATTCTTGATAGCCTTGGCTTTGTGGATTGGCAAGTAATTCTACATGTCCAGTTTTGCGACTACCCGGGCACTACTCCGGAAACGTGATAGATTCCCCTTTCTCATGTTCAGCTCGCGGCCACAATGCTTGGCAGACTCACGCGGCAGCGTAATTGCAGAGCTGCCTGTCGCTGATAAAAGATGAACCGATATCTTCCGCATCATCTCCCGCCGTTGCTTGCGGTTCAGCTCATTCCAATGGACACGCTTTTTGCGTTATTAGTTGTATTGTTAGTTGTTTTCTTCGCTCACTCTGGTGGCCTAGCTTTCATGCTAAACTCTCCGCGCGGGCCGAGCGCTCGCGAGGCTGCTTGCGTGCCCAAAGTGTTTAGCAGACTTAGCGGGGGAAATTGTAATGAAAATCTCAATGTTCGGATCAATGTTCGGACTTCTCGCTGTCTTGCTCTTCACGATAGCTTGTCCGGCAAAGGCAGACTCCGTCGGGACGGTCACCTTTGCCGACGTGCCGTCGAACTGCGGGTTCGCCGTCGGTCCGTGCACTGGAATGGTGCCCGACGAGGAAGTCTGGAGCGGCAGCTTCAGCATGAAGTCCTTTCTGATGTCATCAGCGCTATCGGGCCCGGCACAGGGCCGTGGACAAATCACGTAGGCATCTTCGCGCCAGCTTGCCTGTTGGGCCCGACGGAGGGCGACGCGTCGTTTAATAATTCAAAATGCGCTCTGGGCTGGTCTGACGCCCAAGGCTGGAGCCTTCAGTGGGACCCGGGTAACTATGGAGATGGTATTCTCAGTAGCACAGCACACGACTTTTTCGGGATGGGCGAGTTTGTCTCAGTAGCGGCAACCTATTCCGTCAACATTCCCGAGCCACCCACAATATTGCCGTTAGGTGTGGCGCTCGTCTTGGTCTGGGCCTGGCGATCACGAAACAGGGTTCATCACGGCCAGATCGTCTGATGATTGGTAGGGGTAATCGAATGTCTGACGCCGAGATCGAAAGGCAGATAAAACAATTCGGCCGTGGAGATGAGGCTGGCTGGACGCTCGGAACGGCGACCGGTCGAGGATTCCGCAAACAATGAATGCCAAAGATATCGAGGCTGCCGCGAGATCTCCGGTTAGGCGACTACCAGGACCTACTGAGAGCTTGTATTGGACAGAAGCAACGATGCCGATTGCCTCACTGATGACCCACTTGAGAACTGGGTCGGCAGCGTCAGGAAGTTCACGTGGACTCTTAGCTTCATCGGACGTTGCGATTCATGAAGCAGCGGAAGAAGCCGTTCTAACAGTTCTAGTCCCACTGATTTATCTTGACTCAGAAGATACTCCAGCATAGCGTTTTAAAACTCCACGCCGCCTCAGTTCTACAGTTGGTATTCGATCGAGAGGGGAGTTCACCACAATGTTTTTCAGAACAAAGAAGCGATCGACAATCGCAGTGCTCTTGGAGATTGCCAGCATGGCCGCTGCCCTCTTGGCATTCACTGTTTCGGTGGCCGCGCAGAGCCCTCAAAGCTCGACGAGTAAAATCAGGTTTTTTCGAACGTCCATAATCAAAGGGGGTGTGCCGGGCGACTTGCCTGCGACCGATTTCGACGTTGCACAAAGCCCGAGCGTAGACTCCAATTTCCCTAAGCCGCAGCTTTCTGGAACCGTCCACTTCGCTCGTGTCCCGGCGGACCATGTTCCGAGGGTCGCAGGAAACGAAATTGTCAGCGGTAGTTTTTTCAGTTTCCTCGGCCTCACGCATCGCGATCAGCGACTGTCAGGAACCGGTATTTATACGAATACACAGTTCAACATCGAGCCGCCCGACCAGGGTCTTGCGGTGGGTAATGGCTTTGTAGTTGAGCCGGTGAATGACGTCTTGGCCGTGTACAGTGCCGCAGATGGATCGTTGCTAAGCGGCCCTGAAGCGACCACGCCGAATGTCTTTGGTCCGGATCTCAGCGATCCCCGAGCCTACTTTGATTCCAGCACCGGACACTTCTTTATCACGGAAACGGAAATTGGCAGGGACCCGAGCACCGGCGCCCTGGTGTCTCCTTCACAACTCTTTATCGCTGTCAGCCAGACCAACGATCCAACGGGCAGCTGGAACATCTTTATGCTGGATGTCACTAACGATGGCGATAGCGTTTTCGGTTCCTGCCCGTGCTTCGGTGATGAGCCACTGATCGGAGCTGACCAAAACGGTTTCTATATCAACACCAATGCCTTCACGATCAGTACGCCGCATTTTTTCCGCGGCACGCAACTCTACGCCATCTCCAAGAACGCGCTCATTACCGGGACGCCACCCTCTGTCACCGCGGTTCGTTTCCACAACCTCATTTTCGGCTTCAGTATCCAGCCGGCCGCAGTGCCGCCGGGGGGCAGTTTTGAGACGGGCAATGGCGGTACGGAATATTTCGTCAGCTCTCTTGACTTCACCGGGACGCTCGCCGACCATCTCGCTGTCTGGGCCCTGACCAATACGAGTTCGCTTGATACGACACCCGACCTTCATCTGAGCTTCCAGTTTGTCACCACGGAGGTCTATGGCATGCCTCCGAGTGCACAGCAAAAGCCGGGGCCGACCCCACAGTTGGACGTGTTGGCGACGCTTTTTCCCCCTGGACGTAACCAGAATCACCTCGAGCTGATCGATAGTGGGGACGATCGAATGCAGCAGGTCACATTCGCCGACGGCAAACTCTGGACCGGCCTGAATACTGTCGTGAAGACGCTCGAGGGCCCTGTCCGCACCGGTGCAGCGTGGTTCATCTTATTGCCTTCCGTTAACGTTAGCGGCGACAATACCCAAGTTGGCGCAACAGTCGCGAACCAAGGTTACGTGTCCATCAACTCGCCCAATCAAAACAATGTGATTTACCCGTCCATTGGCGTTAATTCGTCTGGCAAAGGGGTGATCGCGCTTAGCGTAGTCGGGCAGGATTTCTTCCCAAGTGCAGGTTACGCGCCATTGGATGAGATCAATGGAGCCGGCCCGATTGTTATCTCCGGTGCGGGGGAGGCGCCGGAAGACGGCTTCAGCGGATACGTGCAATTTGGGGCCTTTCGGGTAGCCCGTTGGGGAGATTATTCAGCAGCTGTCGCAGACGAGGACGGCAACATTTGGATGGGGAATGAAATGATTCCGAATGCGCCGCGCGTCATACGCGCCAACTGGGGCACTTTCATCACCAAGGTCATCCCATAACCCGCATTTCTTACACGGAGGTTTTGCTAGGAAGACAACCCTGTCTAACCTCTGGCAGCGCATTGTTGAGACACGCATTGACCGGCGCTCTGCTCAGCAAGTTGATTGCAGAGATTGGACTGGAAGAATTTCAGAAACGCGTGTGCCCGAACCCAGCCTCTTGACCCATCCACGGCGCGGTGGCCTGAATCAGAACACCGGATCGGCCTGCCGGTTGCTGCGATTGGCAGTCATTTTACTTTTCAGTTTGATGGTGCCAAGGCACCGCCCAACGCCACTTTCTTGCCCACAGTTTTCTTCGACTTCGTGTGCTTCATCTTGGGTTTCTTTTTGGTAGCCATAGGCGCAGTCTACCACCGGTTGGTCATTCCCAGTATTTAGGGATGATCCATCTGAGCACTGTTGCTGTCACTTGGACGATTCAAACGCCGTAACCGTCCATGAGGATTTTCACTCTCCGATTACGCGACGCAGGAGCGCGGAGAATGGCGCAATGAAAATTGATGTTGCGCTTGTACTATCGGCTCTATTGTTGGTGGTCTCTGTCGCAGATTTCTTTACGTCTCGTGCGCGGAGCAAACGGCTTGAGAACAGAGAGAACGTCAGCGAAGAGAAAGAATCAAGACTTGAAAAAGCCGTCGAGGCACTCGCAGATAAACGAAAGCCATATACGAAAACCGTATACGAAAGCTATACACGAAATTAGAAAATGAATGCTGCATATGATAACAGAATAGGTATATTGTTTCTATGGTCATACAGCCACTCCTTCTGCGACACTGCGTCCAGGAGGAAACACTCAATGAGACTTTTGGCAATTTTGGTTTGCAAGATACTTGTGATCTCGGGTTTCATACCTTTGCTTCAACTGATTGCGCGATGGCTGGCCCGCAAGCTGGAAGAACAATAGTTTTCGCCTCTTGATTGCGTCGAGAAAAACGGATTGAGTTAACGCGATCCGTGAAGTAGGGGTTTTCCTATAGGAGTAACAGAAATGAGTACACGAAGAGAACAACGTGAAACGTCCGTTGGAGGCGAGAAGAATCTCGGCTCCAACCGAAACGTTGAAGGCAAGAGGCAAGTCACGAACCGGGAGGCTGTCGGCCACATAATAGTCGAGGCGCATGGGGTCTCCGCTCCCGATGTCACCAAAGACCAGCACACTCGAAAACATGAGCAAGGCGTTTTCGAATCCAAAGGTGAAAGCGGAAAGCGAGACGTGAAGAAAAGCGGCGCCTCGTTGGGCCGGCATGTCGTCTCAAAGTCCGGCGTCGAGGTTTCGGCCAATCGCAAGAAGTTCGTCGAATCCGTTCGGTCGAAACGTGAAAAGGAAGCGTTCGGTAGGTGAGGAACAAAATGGGCCGCCCCTCGAAGGACTGTCGGCCTCTTGCGTTAGTCATTTCGGGAACCTGCTTCTCAAGAAGCTTTGCACTATGCATCGCAAAACAAAAGGCTTACGCTGAGAGGTTGTGACTATTGACAAAAGACGCTCCATATGAGAATTTATATGAGCATTAATGAGAGGTTTTCTATGCCTTCCGCTGCTAGGGTTCCTAAGAGTTTTACTATCGATAAGGACGTAGACAAATACGTGTCAGCCACTAAAGGCGAGCATTCAAAGAGCGAGCGCGTGAATGAGCTTTTGCGACGAGCAATTGCCCAAGAGAATCGCGAAAAATTCGCTCAGGAAGCGGCTACTTTTTATGCCGCAGAAGCCGAGCACCGGACGGGGACGCTCGCATTTCAAACTGCTGCGTTGAGTGTATGGGAGCGTGATTGAATCCCGCCCCTAGAATCACGCCCCGGCGGGGAGAGGTTTATCTCGTTAAAATTGATAAACCCCGTCCCGCCGTAATTTTGTCGATCGATGAACTCAATGCGCACGCCCTCGACGTTTGCGTGATTCCAATTACTACGACGCAGCGCGGAAATTTTAGGATGAGGGTGCGCATTGAAGCAGGTGATGGAGGACTTGATTCACTGTCCTGGGCGAAGTGTGACCAACCTACGACCGTAGAAAAAGCTCGGTTGATTCCCAACCCTTTGGGACTTCTTTCCTTGGATGCGTTTGAAAAGATCGAGAGACAAGTCAAGATTTGCTTGGGATTTTCTAACCCGTGATTCTTAGGATTCATTCTGTTCCAACCTGCTTCGTCAAATGCCATCCATGACACTCCGGACAAAGATACGCTCGTAGCGCGGACGGCTTGTCGTGGCGATTTCCAACGCGACGAGATGCGGCAGCGTAGGCGTCAGCCTCCGAGGCGTGCCGATTCTTAGCTGAAACCGAGTACTGGGTGCGGCGTGTAGGCCTCTTCGAGCGACACAATCTCTTCGGGTGTGAGCCGCAATGACAGTGCGGCGACTGCATCGGTAAGATGATTCGGCTTGGTGGCGCCCACAATCGGCGAAGTGACAAACGGTTTGCTGAGCATCCAGGCAAGCGCAAGTTGAGCGCGGGGAACGCCGCGCTTTTCGGAGAGTTCGCCGAGCCGGTCAACCACTCTACGGTCTGCTTCTTCCGTCTTCGAATACATCGTCTTGCCGAACTGATCCGTCTCGAAACGTTTTGTGCTCTCGGTCTGCCACGGGCGCGTCAAACGTCCACGCGCGAGCGGACTCCATGGAATTACGCCAATGCCCTCGGCTTGGCAGAGCGGCATCATCTCGCGTTCTTCTTCGCGGTAGAGCAAGTTGTAATGATTTTGCATGGAAACGAATCGTGTCCAACCGTGGCGATCCGCAAGATACAACGCCTTCGTGAATTGCCACGCGTACATGGAAGACGCTCCGATATATCGCACCTTGCCGGACTTCACTACGTCGTGCAGAGCTTCGAGCGTTTCTTCGATCGGCGTCTGGTAATCCCAGCGGTGTATTTGATACAAGTCCACGTAGTCGGTTTCGAGACGACGTAGGCTCTGATCGAGTTCATAAAAGATTTCCTTGCGCGAAAGGCCCTGGCCATTCGGCTCGTCGCGCATCCGGGCATGCAGCTTGGTCGCGATGACTACGGCTTCGCGGCGGGTATGTGCGCGCAAAAATCGCCCAAGGACCTCTTCGCTGGCCCCCACCGAATAAACGTTGGCGGTGTCGAAAAAATTGATCCCTAAATCAAGCGACTGACGCAAGAAGGGCTGACTCTCTTCTTCATTCAAGGCCCAGGCGTGGCTGCCCGGCTTGATTTTTCCGGTGGCTGGTTGCCCATAGGTCATGCAGCCCAGGCAGATGCGCGAGACCTTAAGTCCGGTCTTGCCAAGATT
>WNFS01007376.1_pt1 | contig 10465 bp, 10 predicted proteins | sample 5400141 | NCBI WGS metagenome assembly WNFS01 (sample SAMN13153358, study PRJNA577476) | soil metagenome | isolation source: 60 cm saprolite under Madrone tree | place: USA:California | collected 2016-06-14
CGATACCAACTTCGCTGATTGCTTCCGAGCTGTTCGGTCACGAGAAGGGAGCCTTCACCGGCGCGACGCAACGGCGCCTGGGGCGCTTTGAATCGGCAAATGGAGGGACCCTTTTCCTCGATGAAGTCGGCGACTTGCCTCCGGAAATCCAGATCGCATTATTGCGGGTGCTGCAAGAACGTGAAATCGAACGTGTTGGCAGCAACAAACCCATTTCAATTGATGTCAGAGTGCTGGCCGCTACTCATCATGATCTGGATGCTCTCGTCGCCGAAGGAAGGTTTCGTCAAGATCTTCTGTACAGACTGAGCGTCGTGCCTATTCAGATTCCCTCCTTGCGCGAGCGCAAAGAAGACATTCCGCTGCTGGTCGAATACTTCATCGGTCGGTTTGGGAAAAAAGCTGGAAAGAAGTTCAGAACCATCGACAAGAAAACGGTTAGATTGTTCGAATCCTACCAATGGCCCGGCAACGTTCGAGAGCTGCAAAATGTGATTGAACGGGCTGTGATCCTCAGTGAGGATGACACCTTTTCCGTGGATGAAGCCTGGCTCAAACAAAATGCGCCGCAATTTAGTGATTCACCAACTGCGCTGAATAGAGTGCTGCTTCGGCGCGAAAAGGAAATGATCGAGTCCGCTCTGGCAGAAAGCGGGGGCCGCGTCTCCGGTCCAAGCGGCGCAGCAGCAAAACTCAGAATTCCGACGCGGACTCTCGACTCAAAGATCAAACGCCTTGGAATCAACAAATTTCAGTTTAAAAAGCCGCAAGCCAGCTAAATTATTCCCGCCCATCAGTCGCTCGAAAGCCGCTTGTCAAATCCTGACTGATCAGGAATTCCTGATGATTCAGGAGAAAACTACTCTCTAGGCCCTTGGTTTTCAATCGTTTGAAATGGCCCATCCATTGCGGAACCGAGAGTGCGGTCGGGAGCTGGCAATTCATGACGCTCAAGATCGAGCGGTTCCGGGCGCGAGTTCGGCTGAGCGGAGAGCTGCGATCCGAACATCTGGACCAGGTCAAAACCGAATTACAAAAATGCGGAGCATCGGCGGTTTTGGATTTGGAGGAAGTGAATCTCGCGGATGTCGAGGGCGTTCGCTTTCTCAACGGGTGTGAGGCAAAAGGGATATCGGTAGTGCACTGCTCGCCTTACATCAGGGAGTGGATGTCTCGCGAGCGCAGTCCGGTAAGGAAGCCTGCATCAGGAGAGCACTCTCGTGAAGACGACAACTGAACAGAACAAAAGACTCGTTTTGGAGGGCTTCGACACGTTGTTTAACAAGCGTGAGTACGAGGCGGCAAAACGGTACTGGTCTCCCAGCTACATCCAGCACAGCGCTCACATCGAGCCAGGTCGTGACGGCTTGTTCAATCTAGTGCGGAGCGCGCCGCCAACATTGAAATACGAGCCGGGTGTGATTGTGGCTGAAGGAGACTTTGTCATTGTTCACGGGCGATTCAGTGGTCGCGGTTCGCCGGTGAATTGGATTGCTGCCGATATCGTGCGAATCGAAAACGGGGTTCTTAAAGAACACTGGGATGTGCTCCAGGACGAAGCCACTGAGGAGCAGTCCAAGAGCAAAGCACCGATGTTTGGAACTGCTTTCCCGAAATGAACGGAGTTGCTTGACATGAACGATCGTGCACCGCAAGCCGTTCCCGCCCAGGCGAGCGAGTCCAAGGGCACAAATCTCTTTCGAGAGTTGTTCGCGAGCAACCTCTGGATGTCTGGCCTCGCCATATTGAAGTACATTCCGCGTTCATTCCTTGTCAAGCAAGTTGACGGAATGGCTTTTTTCACCGACGCGAAACACGACGAATTTCGGAACCGGGTTCTCCGGATCACTGCTGCCAGCCCACGGCAGTGGGGAACAATGAGTGTCTCGCAGATGCTGCATCACCTCAATTTGGCGTGCGGGAGCGGGCTAGGCTTCTACACACTTCCAGATGAGAGCTATTTTTCGTCGCGAACGCTGTTCCGGTGGATTTTGGTGGACTGGTTCCCGGAGCAGCCTCTGGGTCTGCGCCTACCGAAGGGTTTCAAGATACCCCGCGGCGCCGAGTTCGACTTCAACTTTGAAAAGCAACAACTGCTGAAAATTGTGGATGCTGCCTGGCACGCAAGATCGCTGGACGACTGGGGACCGCACCCGATGTTCGGTTCGATGACAGTCGAAGAGTGGGGAAAGCTCCTGCAGATCCACATCGACTATCACTTAAGGCAATTCGCAGCGTAGTGAGCTAACAGGCAGGTGAATGATGAACGGAACGTACAAAGCCATCGAAGTCAGCAAGCCGGGAATTTTCACTGAAGTTAACAAGCCACTGCAGGATCCCGGCCCAAATCAAGTTCGCATCCGAGTCGAGGCTTGCGGCGTTTGCCATACCGACAGCCTGCTGGTAGACGGAGCATTGCCTAACCTTACTTATCCCCGCGTACCTGGGCACGAAGTCATTGGGCGGATCGACGCCGTGGGCTCGAATGTTACGACCCGTTCGGTCGGTCAGCGAGTAGGTGTTGGGATCTGTGGTGGATGGGATGACACCTGCCTCTCATGCCTTCGAGGAGACTTTATCAACTGCACGAACGGCGTGCTCACCGGCATCATGATCGACGGCGGATACGCGGAAGTCATGATCATTGAAGCGCGAACCACGGTAACGATTCCGGACGGTCTGGAACCTGTCAAGTCAGCACCCCTGCTATGTGCAGGGGTGACGACGTACAACGCCCTGCGAAATGCCGGCTTGCGTGCCGGTGCCCTCGTCGCAATCCAAGGGGTTGGCGGACTCGGACACCTCGGGATTCAGTACGCAAGAAGGATGGGATTCAGGACTATCGCCATTGGTCTCGGTTCGGAGTCGGGGAAGCTCGCAAAAGAACTCGGCGCCCACCAATACATCGACAGCGGAGCGGAAGATGCGGGAGCCAGGCTGCGAGCACTTGGCGGAGCCGATGCCATCCTTGCCACAGCTCCAAGTGGCAAAGCAATGTCCGGTCTCGTAAACGGCCTCGCCGTGAGGGGAAAACTGTTGGTGATTGGGATCGCCCCGGATCCCCTGGAAGTGAGTACCGGCTCCCTCATTTTTGGCATGCACTCCATCTCCGGGTCGACCACCGGTAGCGTGCAGGACGAACAGGAAACGGTGGAGTTTTCTTTGCTCGAAAATGTGGAGCCAATTATCGAAGTCATGCCTCTATCCAAGGCCCGCGAAGCCTATGACCGGATGATGGCCGCAAAAGCACGCTTTCGCATGGTTCTCGTTACAGAGGCGGGCGCTCGCAACAGTGCTCCGCTGAAGTGAGTTAAGACGAAAAACGGACACGAGAAGAGCAAGAAGGAGAAGAACATGTCAACACAACCACAACCAAAAGCTCCCGCAGGGCAGGCTCAGTCAGCTACTCCATGGGCCTCCGTTGAGGCGATGTTCAACAAACAAAAGTCCTACTTCGCCTCGGATGCGACGAAGAGTTACGAGTGGAGAGTTGATCAGCTGAATCGTCTTGGCCGAATGCTGAAGGAGAACTATCAGCGCTTTGCAGATGCATCGTGCAAAGACTTCAAGACAGCCTCACAGGAGAATGCATTCGAGGTGTCCGCGTCCATCGCGACCGCTGAATACGCGAAGTCTCAGGTCAAGGAGTGGATGAAACCGGTCGAGGCTCCCCTCCCGAAGTTCCTGGCTGCATCGGGACACAAAGGAATGGTGTACCGCGAGCCGTACGGCGTAACGCTGATCATCTGTCCTTTCAATGGACCTCTTTTGTTATCACTGCGTCCGGCGATTGCCGCTTTGTCGGCTGGCAATCCCTGCATCTTGAAACTCTCCGAAGCGCTTCTGGCGACGGACGAATTGCTCCAAGAACTGATTCCGAAATATTTTGAACCGGAGTCTCTAAGTGCCGTGCTGGGCAGCAGAGAAACAGTAACAAACCTCTTGAAGCTTCCTTTCGATTTCATATTTCTGACGGGAAGCGTGGCAGTAGGCAAGGTGGTGATGCGCGCGGCTGCCGAGTACGTCACTCCCGTGTTGTTGGAGTTGGGAGGACAGAACCCGGCCATCGTCGATGAGACAGCCAACATTCCAGATGCCGCCAAGAAAATTGTGTGGGGCGCAATGGCTTGGGGCGGACAGTGGTGCACATCGCCGGGCTACGCGGTCGTTCATGACTCTGTAGCAGCAGCGTTCGTAGCCGAGTGCAAGAAAGCTGTTGTGGAGCTTTACGGCGCGGACCCAAAGAGCAATCCGGACTATTCACGTGTCATAAGCCCCGCGGCAGTAAACAGACTGGCGTCGTTGATCGATCCGGCCAAGGTGGTCTATGGCGGTAAGTCAGATGCGGCAGTTCGCTATCTCGACCCTACTATCCTCTACCCAATTTCCTGGTCCGACAAAATCATGGAGGATGAAATCTTCGGGCCGCTGCTGCCCATTCTTACGTATTCCGATATTGGGGCGCTAATCGCAAAGATCAAGTCGATGCCGAAGCCGCTTGCCGGCTATGTGTTCAGCCGCGATCAAAAGGCAATCGACCGGGTGCTGCAGTCTGTCTCCTTCGGAGGGGGCGCAGTAAATCAGACCAACGTTTTCTTGTTCATTGAGTCTATGCCATACGGAGGAGTTGGGACGGCCGGTATCGGCAATTACTACGGGAAGTACGGCTTCGACTCACTCACACACGCTAAGTCTGTCTTGATATCTCCGCCGGACGTAGCCATTGATCACTTATACCCACCTTATACCAAGGAAAAGGTTCAAGCACTTAACCAGTGGTTCGACTACTAGGGCAATGCCAGGAACTGAATGATGGCGACAACCACTCCCTCGCTGATTAAGACCGAGACACGCACGATCGACGGCTTGTCCATTCGTTATGCAGAGAGTGCTCCTCGTGAAGTGTCAGCGATTTTACTGAGCCCCTGGCCGGAAAGTCTTTACACGTTTGAGCAGATGTGGTCTCGTCTGGCCGAGCATGCGCATCTCGTAGCGATTGATCTGCCGGGATTCGGACACTCGGAGCGCCGCGACGACTTGCTCCAACCTTCCGCTATGGCCGAATTCGTCGTTCACGCCATTAAGGAGTTTGGACTCAATCGTCCGCATGCAGTTGGCCCCGATATAGGCACGTCGACACTGTTGTTTGCCGCCGCGAAGCACCCTGACCTCCTTCGAAGCATCGTCCTCGGCAACGGCACCGCCGCAGTGCCAATCCAAGTTGCCGGTGTTCTTAAAGACGTTTTGGGCGCGCCCGACATCGACCCGTTTCGCAAGATCGATCCACGACAAGGGGTTGATTCGGTTCTTGCATTTGTCGAGCGATACAAGCTCCCCGAGCATGTACGGGAGGATTTCCTAAGTTCCTATGAAGGAGATCGCTTCGCGGAATCCTTGCGCTTCCTTCGTGCGTATACAACGGATCTACCCAAGCTCGGCACGTTGCTATCCACGATCAAGACGCCCGTACAGATCATTACGGGCGACCACGATCCCGGTGTGCTTCCAGTGAACGGCGATTATCTGCATGAGCGGCTCCCACACAACAAGTACGACAAAGTTAACGCCGGGCACTTCCCATGGGCGGATGCCGCCGACGAATACGCGAACTTGATTATCCAATGGTGGAACGGTGGGTACGTACGAGCGGCCAGTGGCAGCAAAAGCTCATGATCTCTTCATGGCTGCAACTAGGCGGGAGTGGTAATCGATGAGGCTTCTACTTCTAGGAGCGACAGGCTTGGTGGGGAGCAGCACTCTGAAGCTGGCTCTAGCTAACCCAGGAATCTCCGAAGTAGTCGCGATCACTCGTAGAGCTTTGCCACCTCAGAACAAACTCTTAAATCCTGTGAGCGAACAAATCGAGGAACTCGCGAAGGCGCCAGGAGTCTTGGTTGTGGATGCTGTCGTATGTGCACTAGGAACGACTGCAGCCAAGGCAGGAACAAAGGAAGCCCTGCGCCACGTGGACTATGACCTCCCGCTCTTCTTCGCGAAGGAATGCCACGCAGCAGGTGTAGAAACATTCGCCCTCGTATCTGCGATCGGGGCCTCCACCACCTCGATGTTCTTCTATGCCAGAACGAAAGGCGAGTTGGAGCGGGACATTCAGCAAATCGGCTTTCGTTCCCTCACCATCTGCAGGCCAAGTATTATCGCGGGCCCGAGGACCGAGGTGAGAAACGCTGAGAGAGCCGCGCTCTCGGTGTCCCGCCTACTCGCGCCCGTCCTCCCGAAAAAGTTTCATGTCAACCCGGCACCTGTCATTGCAACGTCCCTGCTGAATTCGGTTCTTGCTGCGAGACCAGGTTCTCAGTGGGTTTTTGCCGAAACGATGAACTGAGTAACTAAGGACGTCGCCGAGCAAAAAAAAGCCCTTTGGCTTGACCTGACCAGAAAGAGAGGAACGTGAAAATGATCTTAGCCGGAATCAACGTAGTTGATACGCCACTGGTTCACGATGCGATGGAACTAACGCGGAATTTGTCAGAACCGTACCTTTACAACCATGTGATGCGCTCATGGCTTTTTGGCGTCCTGATTGCTGCGGGGGCCAAACCCGCTCCAGATCCCGAACTCTTGGCGGTCTCGGCGATTCTGCACGATCTGGGACTGACTGATCGCTACTCCGCACAGGAGCGCTTCGAGGTTGATGGGGCCAACGCGGCGCGCTCCTTTCTGAAAGAACGTGGCATTCCGGCACATCAGCTCCAATTGGTGTGGGACGCCATTGCGCTCCATACGACTCGTTCCATTGCCCTTCACAAAGAGCCGGAGGTCGCGATGACCCATTCAGGAATCTTCGTGGACGTGCTTGGGGCGGGATTGGAGCTGATTCCTCAAGACAAGCTTCGCGCAATTCTCTCCGAGTTCCCTCGGTTATCGATGAAGAAACAATTCCAAGACGCCTTGTGCGGTGTCGTTCGCCAGAAGCCGGCCACCAGCTACGACAACAGCCTGCGGGACATAGGTACACGGTATGTGGAGGGCTATTCAGCGCCGAGCTCGGTCGATTTCATCGAAAATGCACCTTTCACCGAATAGTCCGATTTGCCACAGATGGACAGACCGGGTGAGTCTCGCAACAAATCACCCGGAACAATTCGAGGTCGCTCATGAGTATGAGTTTGGCGATTTTGAAAGAGCCATTCAGCACGTCTCTCGTCCGGGAAAGACCGGAATTGTTCTACTGAAAAGCCTAGCTTAGGAAGGATCGCGTGTGGAAATTGGAACCATTGGAGCGGGAGCTTTCGCACAAGCGTTCGCAAAACAGGCATTGAAGGCAGGCAACAAGGTTAAGCTTAGCAACAGCCGCGGTCCCGACAGCCTCCGAAAAATTGTCAATCAACTTGGGCCAGGAGCGACGGCTGCCTCCAAGGAGGAGGCAGCGGCTTGTGAAATGGTACTTCTTGCTGTTCCTTGGGACGACGTACCCGAAACCCTTGCGAGTCTTCCCGAGTGGAATAAACAGATTCTGATTGATGGGACCAATCCTTTTCACGGTAGGGCCGGCGAATTCACACTCGCCGATGTTGGGAACCTGTCCACTAGCCAGCTCATTGCGGCGCTCGCCCCTGGTGCGCGTGTGGTTAAGGCTCTGAACACGATCATCGTCCCGAACTTGGAAGCAGACCCGGTCGTCAACGGAGCAAAAAGAGTCTTGTTCATTTCAGCAGACGATGACGGCGCGAAGAAGGAAGTGGAGACTTTACTCGCTGGCTTCGGCTATTCAGTCATCGATCTTGGAAACCTTCGCGATGGTGGGTTGATCCAGCAAGCAGGCGGCCCTCTCGCAGGGCGAAATTTGTGGGAGGAAGGAGAACGTCATAAATGAAAGCCATTCATCTCACGGCCTACGGCAATCCAGCTCAGAACCTGCAGATGGTCGAAGTTCCGGAACCAAACGCCCTGTCCGCGAACGAGGCTCTGGTGCGCATGGAGTATGCGCCAATTGCTTACAGCGATCTCCTTTTAGCGAACGGAGTGTACTTATTAAATCCGAAGCTTCCTTCTGTCATTGGAGGTGAAGGGGCTGGAATTGTCGAGGCGGTCGGGCCGGGAGTCACCAGCGTCAAGGTAGGCGATCGGGTTACGATCCCTTTTGGAACATTCACCTGGTCGGAAACAGTCCTTGCTCCGGCCCAAGGTCTTTTCGTCGTTCCTCCCTCAATCGATGCCAAAACGGCCTCGATGTTAAATATCAATCCCACGACCGCAGTTCTTCTCTTAAACGAATTTGTAAAGCTAAAGCCAAAAGACTGGATCGTATTAAACGCAGCGAATTCCCAGGTCGCGCGATGCCTGATCGCGATTGCAAAATCGCGCGCTCTCAACGTTGTGGGTATTGTGAGACGGTCCGAACTTGTCCCACAAATTGAAAAGCTGGGTGTTGATTTCGCTGGCGTCGAATCGCCGGAACTCTCAAAGCAAATTCAGATTGCAACCGGCGGAACGCCAATTTCTCTGGGTCTTGATGCTAAGAGGCTAAACATCCACGGCTTCTGGATGTATTACGAAGAGTATCTGCCCAAAATTCGGGCGGCACTGAGTGAGGCAGCGAAGGTAGTCGCTTCCGGCAAATTAACTTTGCCAATCACCACAACATACAAACCGTCCCAGATCAAAGAAGCGGTCGAAAATTCCCAGCGTGGTGGCAAGGTTCTATTGGATTTCAATCACCCGAACTAGGACTTGCCACATATTCGTAACTGGCAATGGGATTTCTCGCGAAAGACGAGGACTCAGGTGCGGGGAGAATCGACAGCGAATTAGCAAAATTGGGTGATACGGGTGAAAGGAGATATGTGAGCACCAAAAACAATTCAACCGACCAGGATGGCGCCATGAAACCTTTGGCGCGCCGAAAGTTCATCAGTCTGGCTGCACTGTCTGGCGCGGGGCTCGCCTCATTGAGTGCTCAGGACCAATTAGCTCGGAGCGCAGAGGGTCGCGCAACGATTGGCGGGGCTATGGAGCAGCATGCAGCCGCTGATGGAAACCGTATGACCGAAGAGAGCAAGAAGGAGAGGACCCGTCGTGCGATGTTGGCCGGTCCCGCGTCTGTGACCAGTGACGCGACAATAGCGGAGATGGACCGCCAGGGAAACATGACTGTGCTTCGCCCTGGCACGAACGATTGGGTTTGTATCCCAGGCGATCAGAACGTTGTTGGGTGGCCGGATATGGCCATTGATCCGATGGGCATGGTCTGGTTCAAAGATCTTCTTGCCAGAAAGCCCAAGCCAACGAACACCTCTCCTGGCCTGATCTACATGCTGAACGGCGCCACCCAAAGAAGCTACACGGACCCGTTCGACACCACGAGTCCCGCGATTCCCATCGGTCCGCACTGGATGATTCTTTGGCCCTTTGACGCTAAAGCGGCGGGTCTTTCGACCGTAATGCGGGACGCGGGAACCATGGTGATGTTCGCCGGAACACCGTATGCGCATCTGCACATCTGTGGGTCCCCCTGGGAGGGAAACGAATATCACCGCGGTGATCGCGGCGTATGGACGATGAAGTACGAGCGTCCGTGACCGACTCATTCCACTGGTCTTTTTATGACTGAAAACGCATGTGGCACTTCTCGGCGTTCTTTTCTTTCGTCCGTCGCAGGCGGCTTTTTGACAGCCTGCCTTCCGAGGAGAATATTATTCGCAGGAGACGACATGCTAGCACCGGACTCTGCTTATCGCGGCCAGAAGATTGCGAACACTCATTTGAAGTACGACTTATTCGTGACGCCCAGTATTCCTGTGGTGACCACCGATTTTGCGCCCGGTGAACACGAGCGGCCCTGGCCGCCGATCTCATCGACCCTGATCTACGGCTCGCGAGACGCCGTGGTGGTGGATTCCTTTATCAGTCTGGAGCAGGCCCGGGCTCAGGCCGACTGGATTGCCTCCACAGGAAGAAACCTCACAACTATTTATGCAACTCACGGGCACGGCGATCACTTCTTCGGGGCGAGCGTTCTTTTGGAACGCTTCCCAAAAGCGCACTTTGTCGCCGCGCCCAGCGCGATTCAAGTCATGAAGGAGCAAACCTCACCGGAGTTTGTGGCGAAGTTCTGGGAATCGCGTTTCCCGAATCAGCTCCCGAAGCGTCTTGTGGTTGCCCAAGAACTCACGGCGAACGCTATCGACCTGGAAGGCGATAGGCTGATTGCGATTCCGCTTGGGTTTACGGATACCGCGGGAACGACCTGCTTGCACGTACCATCGCTTGAACTGATCGCCGCCGGGGATGCCGCCTATAACGGCGTGCATCCGCGACTCATGGAAGCAAACCAGAATCAAAAACGTGACGAATGGATGTCAGCACTGGATAAGATGGAGTCGCTCAAGCCACGTATTGTCGTCGCCGGCCATAAGAATATGAAGAATGATGACGACGGCCCACGGGTCATCGGACAGACCCGGCAATACATTCTTGATTTTCAGGAACTCGCCGGAAAGACCAC
>WNFS01012440.1_pt1 | contig 10465 bp, 15 predicted proteins | sample 5400141 | NCBI WGS metagenome assembly WNFS01 (sample SAMN13153358, study PRJNA577476) | soil metagenome | isolation source: 60 cm saprolite under Madrone tree | place: USA:California | collected 2016-06-14
CTTGAATCACGGACAAATCAGTAGATGACATCATTGACATTTTGACCCGTACTCACGAAGAACTTTAGAATACCTACGCCATTTTAGTTGGGCAATAAAGGACTTACATTCCTATCCTCTACGCAAAGTGCGACAGGCTTGCTCTGCTACACCAAGTTCTCTCGTGTAGACGATGTCTATATCGACTTGAATTGGGTGCAGACAGCATTTCCCATTTGACCCAGGATATCACTATGGCACCTACCATGAAAAACCAGACTTATGTAGTAGCCGTTGCAGGGCACGGCCACAGATCGGCCATCTCTATTAGTGGTACAAACTCAGTAAGCGATTTTTCTGCAGGAAGAAAACGGGTATCGTCTTGTCCTGGGAGTCAAATGTTGCCGTCGATGGGGGCCTACTCTTATAGTGATTGCTAAATCGTAATGTACGAACACCAGTCGGGTGAATGCAGTATAAGCCTTTTCATTCCCATTACGCTATTACTGTATGCAAGCGCCTTTGTTGTGGCACGTGGCTTGAACGAGAAACGATACCACACCAATCCAGTGACCTCCGACAGAGCGACTCCCACAGACAACCTCTTGCCCCAGACTCGACACTGAATACATAGCACTTTACGAAGCCGGTCACGAAGTTCTCTTACGACAGTATGACTTGGCGCCACCGGTTTATACTGCGAACTCACTGAGCACCAGAAATGGCACGCGAGAATCAAACACTTCCGCGTCCGTGCCACAGCACCCGTTAGACGACTGTCGGGCGGGCAATCTGGGACGAGGGGTTAGATAGGTGGTCTGTCCTGCCGTCCTGGATTCCAGTTACAAAAAAGTCAACCATCTCCCCAAAACGAAACATGAGCTCATTCTTTGCATTCACATCACACCCCTTTAAATCTGGGTCTCTTATTGTGTCGCACTAAGTATTCCTTGCACGGCAATGCATTCCTTTATAACTCGATCGTGACCTTTACATCTTCCTCGCTTTTCCTTTTCCTTCCTTTGCCGTCTGCCACGACCGCCAATGTTCTCCGTGTTGCTCCTCGTCTCCCTTCTGGCCACACTCTGCGTAGCTGGGAATTCTCAACATTCCTTTTCCCCTGGGTTTCCTTATGGTTCTCAGCCAGTCCGCGGTGTCAATCTTGGCGGGTGGCTCGTCCTCGAGGTGTGTTATCATCCATCTCCTCTCTCCAGTCGTCGTGTTTCTTCATTTCACTCACCGCCGCCACACAGCCGTGGATAACACCGAGCTTGTTTGACGACACGGGCAATCCCGCCATCGTAGACGAGTGGACGTTTACACAGCTCCAAGATCGCAATATCGCACGAGCAAAGCTAATGAAACATTGGGATACGTGGATTACCGAGGCTGACTTTCAGTCGATTGCGGGGGCTGGGTGCGTCTTTGTAATACGCCGCACGACTGAACGATGAATATGCATTCGTATTCCTCAGACTCAATCACGTGCGCATCCCCATAGGTTATTGGGCCTACGAAGTCGCTTCCAGCGAGCCTTATATTCAAGGGCAACACGAATATCTCCTCAAGGCCATCGCATGGGCAGGGAATCACGGTCTGAAGGTCATAATCGATCTCCACGGCGTCCCCGGAAGTCAAAACGGGTATGGATGAGACCGGCGTACCTCTCATCTAGATCTGATATTGTCGTCGTCTATGACCCAGCTTCGATAACTCTGGTCACAGGATGTCGTATCCCCAGTGGCAGTCGAACCCAGCCAATGTCGACCGCTCCAATAGAATCCTTAAGGGCATCGCATCCGAGTTTAGTAACAGCCCCCAAGTCGTCCCAGTCATCGCACCCCTCAACGAGTACGTGTTTCTTGATGCATACTCAATAGTGTCATGCTGATAGCCTCTAGGCCAGCTGGATTTTTCGGTCAGCAAGTTCTTGATGTCACTCGTCAGTATTGGCGCGAGTCTTATAAGAGCATTCGGTAAGTGCCTTCCTCCTGCGCGATGGCTAATGATGACGAAACTATGGCTATTCGTCAATTAAGCTATCCCAACGGCAAGCAGAGCAACGTAGTCACCCTCATTCACGATGCATTTCAGCCTCTCAGTTACTGGACGAACTTCATGCCACGTGGAGAATATGTTGGCGTTGCCATTGACACACACATCTATCAAATGTTCATGGACCAGGTGGGTTTGCGGTCTTTTATCCTTTCACACAATCAACAGCATTCTCATGATCAAATCACCACAGACCGTGTCGCTCGACGAAGAAGGGCACATCCGATCCGCATGCGGAAATGCAAGAGCCCTGTCCGACTTCGATGAAAGTCATCTATGGACAATCGTCGGCGAGTGGACACCGGCTATGACAGACTGCGCTAAATACCTCAATGGCCGTGGCGTCGGCGCACGGTATGACGGGTCCATTCGCCAAGGCGCTCCGCGCTACGGGAGTTGTGCCGGAAAGACGGGCAAAGGTTCAACGTTCAGTCAGGAATACAAGGACTTTTTGCGGAAATCGTGGGAAGCCCAGGTGAGCGCATACATTTGGCTCTTGTTGACACGCAAAGATATTCACAATTTCTACTTTGAAGGTCATTACGTACGAGAAGGCGAGTGGCTGGATACAGTGGACTTGGAAGGCAGAAGAGGCAGATGAATGGTCTTATTCCGCGGGCCTACATTTTGGTTGGATTGCCCACGTCCCCACCAACCACAAATACCCCCACATCTGTGGCTAATGTAGTAGACAAGTTTTGGCCTTTTTTTTTTCCAGCACGAACTTTCTAGGACACTCGTTAAAGGCCTTTTTTGGCATACCTACGCTCTTTGCGATCGGACAATACATAATTATAATTCATACTCAACGCGAGGATTGACATTTTTCTCCCGAGGTCTTCGGTATGGGTATACAGTACAATACATAAGGAATGCAGAAGATGTATGCAAAACTGAGACTGGGCCAGCAGAACTGTTAACGGATACGAGAAGGCTAAGCAAATTACGGTTGTACGACGACTCATGGAGAGCTATGGGGGGGTGTGGGGAAGCGCGTTATCAACGTGTACTGAAAAAGCGGCGCGCACGGCGGAACAGCACGCGTATGCGCGAGGACGACGATGGCGATGGCCGTTGGAATGCCGGAATTTGACAACCGTGGGGGCGGCGTGGCAGCCGACATTGGATAAACATGATAGCGTCAACTACGTCCCAATCGATGCACGACTCATCAAGCTTGCCGAGTGGAAGCCCCAGCGCGTAGTAAACAGAGCGCGTCGTTGGCGTGCAGTCGGCAGGGAGCACCTGTGGTGCGCGGAGCAACCTTTTCAATCCCGTCCGAGCCGCTGGCAGCGATGCCATACTATCGTGGTGGTGCTTGGGATTACGGGAATTCCACCAAGTTTCGCAGGCGAGGAGTTGGATTGCGCAGAGGGCGCAGTTGGATAGGGGTACGTAGGGTCGGAGGGTATGTGCGCAGTATTGGGGAAAGTAGGGGATTCGCATGTGGCGTGGGGCGCGCGATATTTCTTTATAGTAGGATAGGCGCGTGAAGGATCTTGGAGGTAGGTTTGGGGGGTGGATAGGTGAGTGAGGTACTGTGATGGGCGAGGCGAGGGTCAGAGCGAAGCTAGGGAGCGGGGGCTGCTCGTTACTATGGCTAGTAGTGGGGGTAGTCGCAGTGGCGGGGTGCGAGGTGGGCGGAGAAGGCGAAGGGGGGATGACGATGTGGAGAGTGGGGGCGAGTCCGTGCGCCTTGCAGAATTCTCGCACTGTGACGCGGTCGCCGGTTGCTCTGATCAGGCCGGAGGTGAAGATGACTCCGGATTGGCAGTCTGCGAAGACTGGGTCGGGATTATCGGCAATGGGAGTATTGGCGTCGAGGAAGGAATATGGTTGTGATGTACAGGTGTTAGGCTTAGGGGTGGTGCTGGCGATTGGTTCTCCCCGGGTTATGCGCGGGCGTGACGTCGTACGAGGAGTCTCAGACGCGCTCTGTATGATGATATGGTACGTTAACATTCGGTTGGGGAACTAGATAGCGCGGATGGTGGACTCACATTATCCGCAGGCTTCAGGTATACTTTCAGATAATTTTCTGGGATCATTGCTTCCCAGCGCCGGGTAAGAGCGGTCTATGAAAAGGGAGGTTAGTCGTCTAGTTGAAAATGACGGCGTGCAATGTCGGAGTCACCCACATTGTGCGCGGCTAGGGATTTTATTTGCATATTAGAGGATTGAGAATCCGTGGTCATGGTAGTAGACTTCGAAGACTTCGAGAATGCTTTGGCTTGCTTTCGAGGCGAGGAAACCCATGGCTTTTATTTAGCTTTCGATATCAGGGGCTTTGAGGCTTGTTTGGCGCGTTCGATGCCATCATGTGATCGCGACACGGAAAACGGAGCCGCACATACACATCATTTCACATGGTTTGGAGGTTGCTCCGTGCACGGAGAGAGAACGGAGCACCAGCAATCGCTATAAGCGCCGCCGCGGGCAAACACACGTTAGGAGTAATTGTTCTTGGTTGTTGAAAACGGTACAGAACGCCGCCGATGGACAGGATGTAAAAGGAGAGTCGGAGGTCGGCATACACCTCGACCTAGGGGTAATTTTTTATCCTAATACCAAAGCACAGTAAGCGGTACGCTCTTTGATCACAGATACCCCGATATTTGAGCGAAGTATAGGATTGCTCCGAATCCTCCAGCCGTACTTCAGCCTGGCGTGATAAGACCACTGGCACTCGTCCGGCAAAGAGGCAGGGCAGCTTCCTATGGCAAGACATGGGAAGGCGATCCGATGCAGTTGACGGTGACGTGGCGCGGTTCAATGCGAGCGAGAAGCGGCGACAGGGGCGGAGCGTGCAAGAGGAATAGGCGCATACACTGGCAGTGGTACGGTACAGCCTCAGTTAGGGGCAGTTAGGGGCACACTGCTTGAACTTGAACCGTGAACTGCGACCATGGTCAAAGTTCCCCCCAACGCTATCCCCCCTCCAGCCAGAGGCATCCCCCGCAAACCACGCAGAATAGTACTATGCTTTGATGACATGATACTTCCTTTTCACACAAATCCCTCAAATATCTACAAGCTGCTCACACTTTTGAAGGATGATGGCTCTGAACAAATGGTGTATTGTCAAGTGAGTGCTAATCTTTCTGTTTCCAATGCTCTAATGTGTTTGTAGTCAAGTGCAGAATGTGATTTCATTCCACCTCATTTTGCTGGAACTAGTTCAAGTTTGCACCAAATCACACTGATCTACCAAAGAGTTGCGAAGATCCTTGATGATGCATTTGCTTTGTACCTCTATCAGTGTGTGATAGAGGGCTACAAATTTCTAATGAGTGTCTACAACCCTGGGGCTGAAGTATATATCTTTGGTGTGTCCATTGTCTGATAGGAGGCACATCTTGCCTACTAGGTTTTGTTATAGGGTTCTCTTGTGGCACATACACTGCATGAGTCCTTGTGGCAATGCTGCACAAGGTACTGTATTATTTGCTACCTTTCTTATACCTTTCCTGGTACCAATGTGGTTGCACAGGTTGGTTTAGTCTTGCAGGACAATGAGACAAGAATGGACTTGGCATACAATCTCTATACATCAACCAGCCCCAGAGATGAAGCCATTGCCTTGGAGTTCAAGAAAAAGTACTGTTGTCCTGTTCCTATTGAATTTTTGGGTGTTTGGTGTGTATTGAATCTCTTACAATTAAACCTTGACTAAGGCTGACATGATTGAATAACAGGGACACAGTCCCAAGTGTAGGGATTTTGAGGAGCCAAACATTGCCATTTGTGGATGCTGATGCCTCTATAAGGGTATTCAGACAGGCACTATCCCTGGATGAGGTAGGTGGAACTACCAGTGAGCACAACCTTTGATTGCTAATACCTTTTAATTCCTCAATAGCACCATGCCAATTTTTGTCCCAACTTGTATCGCTACAATGTTAAGTTGCCAGGGACAGAGGAGGGTTTCAAAACAGATGTGAGAGAGGTTTGGTTCACAGGTGCTCACACTGGTCTGTATTGAACACTTGGTCTTTGGGTTAATGGTTGACAGTATGCAGATGTTGGTGGGGGTAGTGTGCCAATCACTGCACAACATGATCTTGCAAACATTTCACTTTGCTGGATGGTTGAACAGCTTGTGTGCTCAAAGTGCCAGATCTCATTCAATTATGATCATTTTGCAGAGTGGAAAGTCCCTACCACTATTGGGCAAGACCCTTCAACAAGTGAGGATGTTGACACACTCAATGCCCATGATACCTTACAGCCAATTACCAACAACCTGTCCAAGAACCCTCTGTGGTGGATCATGGAAATTGTCCCAACATGGTATACTTTTTAAAACACCCAAGGCAAATGGGTCACCACCTTTGAGTGAGTTGTCATTGGCAAAGGAATATGGACTTTTGTTAATCATGGATGATAGGCCACATTTTGGTCATGGGCACCAACTTCCACCAGGCCCTTTATTCCATTCAAGTGTTAAGAGACACATGGAGGATTCAAATCTCAAGTATAAACCAAAAGCATGGTATAAACATGGTACAGAAATGTATGTGTCTTAAAGCTCCTTTTGAATCTGTATTCTGCATGCATGTAAAATGTAAAACTTTGGCCATCTATGATTGCAGCCAGGTTTCTCCATAAGTTGGTCACAAGCAACTTCATCAACCACCTTGTGACCTTGCAAACCCCAGTCCTAAACAAACGGAGCTGCACATAGGTTGCTTTGTGCCCACACAGAGAGACAACGGACCATCGGCAGTCCCAAGGAAACCCCGGATTCTCATACACTGTTCGCATGAGCACAGAACACCGCCGGACAGACAGGTGGCAAAAGGAGAGTCGGTGGTCGGCATGTATGGCACACCCCAAAGCACAGAAAGCAGGTACACTCTTTAATTACAGATATCCCCGTATTTGAGCGACGTAGGGTTGCTTGGAATCCAGCCGTACTTCAGCCCGGCCTGATACGACCACTCATCCGAACTCTCCGCCCTCCACGTCCACATGATCCACCCGCTCGCCTTTTCGTACGAGATCACCTGAGATTCCCATGACTGCCTCAAGAACGTCTTGTAGCTCTCACTGAACGACGCGCCGGACCCGGTCAGTCCCTCGCAGCTGCCGATGCGGCGAGATCCGGAGTGGGAGCCGTCATATCGCGCGCCGATGCCCCGTCCGTTGAAGTACCTCGCGCAGTCTGTCATAGCAGGTGTCCACTCCCCAACGATCGTCCATAGCTGGTTTTGGTTGAAGTTCGCGAGGTCGATACCTTGGCCGCACGTAGTGGCTATGTGTTGCGACTGCGATTGCGCTACGCCCTAGCAAATCGAGCCCATGGTCATCGATGCGATCTTGAAACATCATACACTGCACCAAGGGACTTACATCATTAGTGAGAATCTGGTAGACGTGGGTATCAAGGGCCACTCCCTGGTATTGGGGTGGGCGCTGCCAACCATCCCAGTAGCTAAGAGATCGGAAGGCATCATGGATCATTTCCAGTGTGTTTGCCGACTTTTCTCTGATGTTCCCGTATGAATCCAGATAGTATTGGCGCACGGCATTAAGCAGGGCTTGTCCATCATATCCGGCGGGCCTATCATAGTTTGAGTTAGTCATAAGACACGAGGTCACAGAATCAGGTCTGGAACAAACTCATTCATTGGCTCGATGGCGCTTACTATCTCATACTGGGGACCGAATTCGCTCGCAATACTTTTTATAATGTTGTTCGTGCGGGCAATGTTGGTCTGATTCGAATGCCACCCGGGGAAAGAAAGTCGGTGTCCCGAGTTATCGAAGCTGTATAATGCGATGCCCGTTTTCAGTTGTGTGTTCTCTTTTGCACACATAAAAAGAATAGTTCACACCCATTTTGGCTGCCTGGTACGCCGTGCAAGTCGATGATTAACTTAAGGCCATGATTACGGGCCCAAGTCACGGCATTGCGGAGGTAAGGGAGTTGTCCTTGGATATACGGTTCCCCAGGGCCGACCTCCCAGGCCCAATACCCGATCGGCAACCTTACGTGGTTTAGACTGAGGAATCAAACAAGCTCGTCAACGACATAGAAATATATGAACTTGCCATACATACCCGGCAGCGGCAATGGCGGCGAAATCTGCCTCTGTAATCCATGTATCCCAATGAGCCTTGAGTTTCTGTTGCGCAGTAGCTCGGTCTTGCAACTGCCCAAACGTCCATTCATCGACTATGTTGAGGTTACCCGTGTTGTCAAACAGGCTGGGAGTGATCCATGGCTGCAGATAGCGACACAAGGAAAGACGTGTCAAAACACATAACGCACATGAAGGACAGAGGAAAGGAAAGGAACTGGGCATGCGTACTTCGATCACGAGCCATCCACCAAGGCTAACGCCGCGGACCTTCTGGGTCCCATACGGGAAGCCGGGGCTGAACGCGAGAGCAGCGGGAAGGAGACAAGTAAGGAGGGTATATGCGGAAGCGAGCATGCCCAGTCTTGAACGCGAAACGAGTCGCCGCAAAGTGCGAACTTGAGAGGTCATGCCGTCTTATAACCACTGGTACTTCGCGTAGACGAGGCCGAAAGAGCTCAACGTGGGAGTTACAGCACGCGATCAAGTGAAACGATCGTTACTAGTACTCACGCGTCCACCCCTCGCGCGGTGACCGGCCCCGTGGCCTTAGCAGGCCATCTTATCCTTTGCCGGGCTTCGTCTCAGCTAATAAAATGACCCCATATTTTGTGGCAAAAGCTTCTTCTCTTGCGCGCTACCTTGCTAGAAGTCCCTCGAGATAGGTAATTGACGCCCGGCAGGCTTTGTTTTGCATATGGCCGTAGCATGCGCGTTGCTCCTTCCAATGCAGTTACAGGTTGCCGCGGCTGAGGGTCAAGTATAGCCATGTCTGGGCCACGGAAAGAAAGTGTCACGTTGAGCCGGAGAGATGTACCGAGGTTAACCATGACAGTTTGGGAGTTTACTCTTTGCGTGATGATGGAGCAACGTGATCTCTACATGGTCGTGCCGTGTGCCCCTTACACCTAAGCAGCCTTCCTCGAAACTGCATAGCCCTTCGGTCGGATCGGTCAGTCGGTCTTCTGTCTTCCCTTCTCTCTTGGAATTGCATGGCCCAGTGGTGACGGCAGTGTGCTTGACAGTTTGGGGCGGTGGTTCTGCGATATCATTGTAGCACTTATTCATGTGAAAAATAACCGAGTTGACTTCGATTCATAGTTTACTCCTCTTCCCATAATGACGCGCATCCGATGCGATCGCCAAGTCTCACCCAGTAGTCACCCGCGGAGCATGCTGGACTGCTGTCGCGGTTACCCCACGGCCGGTATGCACGACCGTGTGAGGCCGAGAGACAGGGAGAGTCCCCTTGTGGTTGCTGCCATTATTGTTGTTGGTCTTCCTTAGAATCGTGCCCTTGCGTCTGCCATAGCGGGCACAGAACGGCGCAGCCCCAGTTCACCAACCACAATCGCGATCACTTTGTCGAGAGTGGAGTGTCCCTGTCTGTGACTGAGGTCGGCCGCAATGTCACTGAGGAAGCGGGAGGATCCTGACACTGCCGAATAGGCATCGGCACAATGTGAGGAATCGTGGCATGGCTAGACATCGAAGACGAAGGTGGGGGTGAAGTACCTGAGTTGGGTTTCAAAGACCGCATATCAATTTGGGGGATGACGGATGACTTTGGTTGTATGGCAGACGAAGACTTGCTGGTCTATGCTTGAGTGCTGGAGACGTGCACTCAAGGTACGAAGTGGGGATGAGAGGATAGGAGACTTCGAGGGCGACTTCTCAAGAACGTCGGGTCAGGTGAAAATGCTTCGTCCCTCGGGTCTGATGTTGAGTCTGGAGCCTTCGAGCGTGAAGCCTGAAACTATCGGGTCCACTTTCCAGCGCTGATAATCACTCTCCGACTCCAAGTGATGTTTTGCGATATCGAGCTGTACGGGAATCGGTCTCAGAGGCAAGTTATGATCGATTCGACTCGGATGGGCCCTGAAGCGCACGAAAGTGTTGTCGAATTCTCGCCTATCAGCTGTCCAATACCGACAAGTGGGTTTGTTGGGCGACGAGGTGGCTGAAAGTACGCTTCCTGGAGCTGAGGCAGTGTGAGCGACTCGAAAGCCAAGGGCGCATTTTCTGATGACGGCGACTCTGAGGATGATTCAGAAGATGTCAACTGAAGGCCCTTGGGCGCGAACGTGGGGAAAGGTCCATTGGTTTTTAGACTGGAAAGCGGAGTTAATACATGGATAAACGCGAAAACAATGAAAACAGACCTGCAATAGGGTATCTGGATCCGTCCCAGCTTCTGTACTGTGCCCGTGAGAAATAAAAGCTTAATTAAGTACGACCGAGAACACTGAGAAATGAGAATGGTCAAACTGTTTGCGAAGTCCTAGTCGATATCCTCGATACATTTCCGAGCTATGAACTGCAATCGGAACAAGGATCTGAGGCGGCTA
>WNFS01004676.1_pt1 | contig 10462 bp, 6 predicted proteins | sample 5400141 | NCBI WGS metagenome assembly WNFS01 (sample SAMN13153358, study PRJNA577476) | soil metagenome | isolation source: 60 cm saprolite under Madrone tree | place: USA:California | collected 2016-06-14
ATGGCGACTCAACCGTCCTCGCGGACTGCTGAGAAGCCTCGTGGAGAATCGGGCAATGGGCCCGGCCGAGGCTGGCCAGAAAAAAATGGCGGTCTACGCGGCGCGCAGTCACTCACATCTTCTTCGCAGGATATTCACCGTACGCCGCCGAACAGCGTCGAAGCGGAGCAGGGCGTTCTCGGGTCGATGCTCATTTCCCCGCGTGAAACAATCGCGGAATGCGTTGAAAAAATTAACGAGGAATATTTTTATGTCCCCGCGCACCAAACTATCTACACCGTGCTGGTGGAGCTTTGGAATGCCGGCCAGGCGATCGACCTGATTACGTTTACGCAAGTGCTTCGCGACAGGAACCTGCTTGAGAGCCTGGGCGGCGCCTCCTTCGTCACCGGCCTCTTCACGTTCGTGCCAACGGCGGCAAACGTTCAGTACTACCTCGATATCGTCCGCGACAAATACATTCTTCGCGAGATTATCGCCGCCGCCACAGAGAGCGTTCGGCGCGCCTATGAGGAACAGGACGAGGTGAATAATCTCCTCGACGAAGTGGAGCAAAGAATCTTCGCCGTCGGCGAAGACCGCTTCAAAGGGCAGATGCTCTCGATGAAGGATCAGGTGATGGGTGCAATCGAGTCAATCGAGAAGCTTTACGAAAATCGCGGAGGTATTACCGGCATTTCAACCGGTTTCGCCGAGTTCGATCGCATGACTGACGGAATGCATCCTGCCGAAATGATTGTGATCGCGGCGCGTCCAAGCATGGGGAAAACCGCGCTGGTCATGAACATTGCGGAGCATGTCGCGGTGCAGGAAAACCTTCCTGTAGGGGTGTTCAGCCTGGAGATGAGCAGCCAACAACTTGTGCAAAGACTGCTTTGCTCACGCGCTCGCGTTAATTTGCAAAAAGTGCGCGATGGATTTTTGGCGGAGCGCGATTTTCCAAGCCTGACTGCCGCGGCATCGAAGCTGGCCGAAGCGAAGATTTTTATTGATGACAGTGCCGGCCTGAGCATTCTGGAGCTGCGGGCGAAGACACGCCGGCTCAGGGCCCAGCACGACGTTCAACTACTCATCGTCGATTATTTGCAACTCCTAAGATCGACATCCCGGCGCGCGCAGGATAATCGGCAGCTTGAGATCTCCGAAATCTCCGCGGGTCTCAAGGGTCTAGCGAAAGAGCTGAAGATCCCGATTATTGTTGTGGCGCAATTAAATCGACAACCGGAGGCTCGCTCCGGCGGAAGGCCACGCTTGAGCGATCTGCGAGAATCAGGCTCGATCGAACAGGATGCCGATTTAGTCGGATTACTCGTTAGGCCAGAAATTTACGAGGAGGACAAGGATGCGCGCGAGGAAAAAGCGGGCGAAGCGGAATTGATTATCGCGAAACAGCGCAATGGTCCGGTCGGCGAAATTCCGCTGACGTTCCTGAAGGAATTCACCCGCTTTGAAACTCGGGCGCGCAATGTGAGCGAGCCGGAAGAAGCGTTTTAAATAGACATCGAAGCGTTGAAGCGGCGAACCAATCATCCGCTTTAACGCTTTGAACACTGACTCAACGCGGCGACAGCGATTTCGCTGCATCGATAACGTGCTGTGCATCAATACCCCGTTCTTTCATCACTTCCGCGCCCGGCGCGCTTAAGCCAAAGTCGTGCAATCCGATGACTTTTCCGTCGAGACCGACGTATTGATACCAAATCTCAGGAACGCCCGCTTCGATAGCAACGCGGCGACGGCATGATTTCGGCAGAACTTCTTCGCGATATTCTTCCGATTCGCGCGCGAAGCGTTCGAAGCAGGGTATCGAGACAACGCGCACCCCATCGCCGAGTTCCTTCGCAGCGGCGAGCGCATGTTGCAGTTCGCTCCCGCATGACATGATGATCAGATCGAGCTTACCTTGCTCACGTTTGGCGATGTAACCGCCACGCAGAACTCCTTCGCGCCGCAACTGCACATCGATCTCGCTCAAAATCGGAACGACCTGGCGCGTGAGCGCGATTAAGGTCGGGCCGTCAGTTCGCTCGACCGCCGCGGCAAATGCGCCTGCGGTCTCTTCAGGATCGGCTGGACGAATCACGTCGATGTGGGGCATCAAACGAACCGAGCTCACCGTCTCAACCGGTTCATGAGTCGGGCCGTCTTCACCAACGCCAATGGAGTCGTGAGTAAAAATGTAGATGTTTGGCAAACGCGAAAGCGCGCTGAGTCGAATTGAAGCGCGACAATAGTCAGTAAACACCATAAACGTCGCGCCGGATGCACGGAACATTCCGTGATAAGAGATGCCGTTCAGGATCGCGCACATCCCGTGTTCGCGAATTCCGAAGTGAATATTGCGCCCGCTGGGGGTGTTCCGAGTGAAATCCCCCCCGTCTTTGATGTAATTCAATGTCGATCCATGCAGATCGGCGCTGCCGCTGATCAGCAACGGCATCGCTTGCGCGATTGGCTGCAAGGCTTCGCTGCCGGCCTTACGCGTCGCGAGCTGCGCATCCGCCGGGAAATTTGGAATTTTAGATAAAAGATCGACAGGAACTTTTCCCTCGATTCCGTCATCGAGCATTTTCGCTTTCTCGGGATTTTTCGTGCGCCACTCGTTGTAAGTTTTTTCCCAGCGATCGTAGTCAGCGAGCAACTTCCTTTTGTGCTCGGTGAAGTAATCGCGTACTTCTTGCGAGACGAAATAATGTTCATCTGGCAGACCAAGCCCCTTGCGCGCTGCATCGACAAACTTCCAGCCGGCCTCGCCGTGCGCCTTATGCGTCCCGGCAACTTCCGGAACGCCTTTGCCGATAAGGGTATGTGCGATGATGAACTGCGGTTTGCCGTTGTCGCGTTCTTTTGCGACGTTTAGCGCGTCGAGAAATTGCTGCATGTCCTCGCCATCGATCTCCTGGACATCGAATCCGTACGCTTCAAAACGCTTTCCAGTGTCCTCGCTCTGTGTCTCCTTTGCCGCGGCATCCAGCGTGACCGCGTTGGAATCATAGATGATAATCAGATTATCGAGACCGAAATGTGCCGCGAAAGCGCTCGCTTCAGATGCAACGCCTTCTTGCATGTCACCATCGCCAGCCAGGCAAATAATATGTTGGTCGAAGATCCTGTGCTCCGCGGTGTTGAAACGGGCGGCCGCCATTTTGGCGGCTACCGCTATTCCGGTGGCATTGCCAACGCCTTGGCCAAGCGGCCCGGTCGTACATTCAACTCCGGGCGTTTCAGAAAATTCCGGATGTCCAGGCGTCTTGCTGTGCAGTTGCCGGAAGCGTTTGATTTCCGACATCGGTAAGTCATAGCCGCCCAAGTGCAGCCAGGCGTAGAGAAACATGCTCCCGTGCCCGGCGGAGAGAACGAAATAGTCGCGGTTAATCCACCGCGGCCGATCCGGATTATATTTCAGAGCGTAGCCATAAAGCACCGCACCCATTTCAGCGCACCCGAGGGGCAGGCCCAAGTGTCCCGATTTCGACGCCTGCACCGCGTCCATGCACAAACCGCGCGCTTCGTTCGCTGCTCGAGAGAGAATTTCAACGTTTAGACTCATGAAAAGAAAAGAAGATTTATGATTTCAGATGTAGGATTAAAAGTGCGAATTTCTATATCGTGGAAGATTCGAATTCGACAATCTGTTTTCTGCCAGTGAAGGCTCGCATGCCGATGAATCCGAAGCACGAGAAACTGCAACGTTGGTGAATCCGCCATCACTTCTCCAAATTGTCGAGCGGCTTGAAGGCCTTGCGAGCAAGTTGCCTTCCAGGATTCGAAACGCGGTTCTCAGCGAACTAACGCCGCTTAAGCAACTATTTCTCCAGCAGCGGCCCCCGCGTTTTCTCTTCACCGGATTTAGCAAAATGCCGATTGGCCAAATCATTCGCGCGCTTTTTGCGCCCGGCGATTTCACCCAAACGCGCGACATCCCGGTCCGGATTTGCCGTTGGCACGACGTCAGCCTGCCTGAGCGGGGAACGATCTCAATTCTCGATGCTCGTGACGCTGATGATTCGACTCCAATGCAGATCCATGACGAACTCAAATTTCAATCCGCCGATGTCATTTTTTTCCTCGAGGAACAACAAGCGGCACGTCAGCTTGAGAAGCGAAAGTTCGATGACTTGATCACATATCTTGTCTGGAATAACGCATCCGGAGGCGATGCGAAAATAATCGGAATTACCATTCCGCCAACGGGACAGCCAATCGTATCCGATGCTACTGACATCGCCGCAACCCGGCTGAAATCGGCGCTCCGCTCGATCCCGATGCTCCACGAGCACATTTTGGAAGTCTTGAGTTTGTCTTTGGCACACGGCGCTGAGCCGGCAAAGACCCTGAGTCGCGAAGCGCAAAAACTCATGTCGATCTTAGCGCGCAAGCTACCGAACCAGGCCCGAATGGAAATGATTCGAATATCGCAAGACCGCGAAGCGCAGCACGAAGTCGCTCAGGCCCTGGTAAAATCCACTACCGCTATCTGTGCAGCAATCGGCGCTCAACCGATTCCGCTGGCCGATCTGCCGATTCTCACGAGCTTACAGCTACTAATGGTCGGCGGAATCATGCATGTGAGCGGCCGTGAGCTCAGCCTGCGCGCGGCCGCAGAATTTATGGGGGCGCTCGGTGCCAATGTTGGCGCGGCGATGCTTCTACGAGAAGGCTCGCGCGTGATCCTGAAATTCCTTCCCGGGTGGGGAAACGTCGTCTGCGGGCTGATGGCAGGAACCGGCACATATGCGATTGGCCGGGCCGCAAGCGTATTTTTTATCGAAGGCATTTCATTGACAGATGCGCGGAGAATCTATCTCGCGGGGCGCAAAATGCGCGCCCGCCCAGCTCTACCGGCTAGCGAGAGGGTCAACAAAGCACACGTTAAAACAGACTAATCTTTCGTCTCGGTGATTGTTGAGGAAGTCATTGAATAACTTGTGAATAAGATCTCTCTGTCGAAAGCGTTTTGTTCACAATGTTTTGTGAACAAACACACCACTTTATTGGACGGTTGAGGCGCGTCTCGATGCTTGTATGAAGCTCTCCGAGATACGAACGACGCTTCAAGAGATACACGTTTCGCCGGTCAAGACTCTCGGGCAAAATTTCCTGCATGATCAAAATCTCGCCCGATGGATTGTCGATCAAGCTAAGATAACTCCGGATGATTATGTGGTGGAGATCGGACCTGGACTGGGCGCTCTGACAACACTGGCGCTTGAGAGAGGTGCACGTGTTTTTGCGATCGAAAAAGATACACGTCTCGCTAATTTTTTGCGTGAGCGTCTCACTCATCCACGACTTGAGGTGCTGAACGTAGACGCACTGGATTTCGATGCTCGGGTTCTTTTTTCGCAGCGCAGCGTGAAGTTGCTTGCTAATCTTCCGTACAACATCTCAAGTCAATTGCTCCTGACGTTTTTGAAATATCCGAGTCCGATCTTGTTGTGGTTGTTAATGTTACAAAAGGAAATGGCGTTACGGCTTTCAGCTTTACCGTCCACGGGTAATTACGGAGCGCTTACCTTGCGCGTGCAATTACATCATCGCGTTGAATATCTGCGCGCGATTCCAGCAAATGTTTTTTTCCCACAGCCTGATGTCGATTCTGCGCTCGTGCGAATCACGCCGCGCGATGCCCTTGAGCTACCTGAGCGCGATGATGAGTTGCTTATGAAGTTGATTCGATGTGGCTTTTCTCAAAGAAGAAAGCAGTTGCAAAGATTGCTTCGCGCCTACGTCGCAGATTGGAATGACGCCGCTTCCAATCTGGATCTTAATCCCAAGGCTAGAGCAGAAGAGTTGTCGCTGGTTCAGTGGATTGGCTTGGCGAATTACATCGCACCGACCATCCGCCCCGAGACTCACGCAATCAAGGACGAACAGTTCCCAGTGGTCGATGAAATGGATCGGGTTTTACGCTATGCAGGCCGCTCCGAAGTGCATGGGAATAACTTGTATCATCGCGCTGTCCACATCCTTATTTTCAACGACGCAGCCGAACTTTATCTGCAACAACGCTCTCGTTGGAAAGATCGACATCCGATTCTGTGGGACTCGAGCGCAGCGGGTCATGTAAGCGGTGCGGAAAATTACGACGAAGCGGCGAACCGCGAGTTACAGGAAGAGCTCGGCATAAATGTTCCACTTGAAAAGCTTCTCAAGGTTTCCGCTTCGCCGCAGACCGGCCAAGAGTTTATCTGGCTTTATCGAGGACAACTACACGGCAATATTAGGCCCAACCGCAGTGAACTCGAAAGCGGTGCTTTTGTCGCCCCGACGGTCGTGGATGGCTGGACCGTGGCACGACCGGAGAATTTCGCGCCTGGATTCCTGCAATGCTGGCAAGCTTACCGCCGAAGAGAGAGAGCGGTTAACCTTATTTGAAGCCCACAAATTTGCGCTTGGGCAGCCTGCGCATGGCTGTGCGCCTGAACTTCCGTGCCGCACGCCTCGCCGCTTCCTTCCCTCCATAGATGCTGTCGCTAAACATCTTCGTTACTACTTTGGTTCCGCGAAGAAAATGCACCTGAAAACCGTGCGTCTGTTTCTTCGCGCGCGATTTTGTGTCAATACGCCGGATGTTCGCTTCCGAATTGGGATTGGGACGTCTTCGCATAAGAAGCAGTTAAGTTAACGAGAACCTATCTGAACAACGGGAGGAATCAATGAACCTGAGTCGAGTTAACCGTACGGCCCAATTTTTCTGGCGGCGGGAGGTTCCAAGAACGCCATTTTTTTTCGTATTCCGTGGCAGGTAACAATGCGTAGCAAGGATGCCGCTTCGCCCTCAGCCAAGTTATCAGCTTTACGAGGTTTACTTCAGCCATAGTCGTGCAACCAGTCGTGGGCCGATTCAGACCGCGCCGAATATGGAAGAAAATCGCGCTGCCGACTCCGGGAACCGGTGGATTGGAATTGTGCCGGATTTCAACGAGCCAGTGATAGGCAAAATCGCCCGAGCGCATTTTTTCGTGCGTGTAATTGTCCGGAGGATTCTTGGGATCAATTACGATATGACGATTGTAATTCGGCGACCGGGGGTCATCGCTCCACACGTCTGCTTCGGTCACCTGGTGGTACGGGTAATCGGCCCCAGAGGGCAAATTCGAATCGTAACCAAAAACTTCGCCGACCTCGAAAACTCCCGCGGGCGCTCGTCCATCGCGTTCTTTCTTTCGAAGTCCTGGCTCGTTCTGCCCAGCTAGCCCTGTTCCCCACGCGACGCCGTTTTTTCCAAACAATACAGGGAAAGATCCAGCCACGGGCGACCAATCGCCACTGCGTGATCGCTCAAACAATCGCAAGTCCCCGCGCATTGAGTTCCATGTTGGCGCGATACCGAGTATGAGCTGAGTGCATTCGTCTGGAACTCCGTCGGCATTGGCACTGCTTGCCAGCAACATCAGCGAGCAGATTAATAAATAGTGAAAGATCGATATAGGCATTTCCAGACTACTGCGAGCTGAGTTGATCCGGCGCAACTGCTTTTCGTGCTTCAATTCTACATCCGAAGGAACGACACCTGCCGATACTTGTATAGCAGCGCTGCAGATGATCCTGAGCGCTCAACGTTTTGGTTATTCTATGAAAACATCACTCTTATTCGGAACAGCGTTTGCCATTTTGGGTGTGGCCGCTGCTCCCATGTTCGCTCAAACCCAGACTACAACCAGCACCAGCGGTGCCGGCTATGTTCAAACGAGCAAGCTTATCGGCACAAAAGTCAAGGCCTCACAAGGCGAAGACATCGGCGTAATTAAGGACGTGGTGCTCGACCGCAACACCGGATGCATGGCTTACACCGTTCTCTCAGCCGGCGGCGGGGGCACTCGCGCTACTGGACAAGCAAAAACCGTTGCCGTTCCATGGACGGTCTATTCCCCCTCATCCGATCCAAGCGTTTTAATGGTTCGCGTCGAGCGGGAGAGGATTTATAACGCGCCTGAGTTCGATTACGCGCGCATCGATGAATACGGGACGACCGGTTACATTAACAACATCTACTCCTATTACGGTGTGAGTCCTCAGACTGGAGTTGGAGTAAGCGGCGGAGTTTCCGGAACCGCGACGACAGGCACTGCGACGACCACTGGTGCAACCGGGGGAGCTACGGGCGCCGCGAGCCCGACAGCACCGGCTTCACCTGGCGCGACGTACTCGCCGGGAACTGCATCCCCAAGAGCAACTGCCTCGCCTCGTGCGACCTATTCCCCGACGGGAGCTGCTTCCCCTGGAGCGACTGCTTCACCAGGCGCGGGTGCGGAGAGAACCGTTTCGCCAGGCGCAACCGCGACAGCAACGTCACCCAGCGCGACTAGAGGCAGAACCAGAGCCAGCGTGACACCGTCCTCTCCACGCGGCCAGACTGAGACAGCGCCTCCGAGCGCGACTGGAGAAAGTCCATCGGAGACCACAAGCAGTCCAACCGAAGGCAAGAAGTCTTCGCGTCATCATCGAACCGAAGGCAGCTCTACGACCGAGCCAAGCGCAACACCGCAATCGCCGGAGGAATAATAAGGATAACGGCCGGTTTTTAGAGCGATATAAATTCAGGAAGATCGCGAAACCGCAGGAACGAAAATGTTCCTGCGGTTTCTTTTTGGAGTAAGAGGCTAAACACCTTTCCATTACGTCTGCGCGGTTTCTATCGCAGCCGTGTCTGCGGGAAGGTATTTCGCACCGATGATCCAAGCCAGGCCGGAGGCAAAGATTATTCCAGACACAAACAGAAACGCTACATGCATGTTCGTATGCCCGCCTATGTAACCAAGCAACCAGAAGGCCTGCACGTCGCCCAATGCGTGGATGACGAAAATGTTTACGGCAAATGCCGTCGCGCGCACGGCCGGCAGCGAGACGTTGGCCAGCGCCGTGTTTGAAGGACCTGTGTTCAAGAACAAGAAAAAGATTGCGAAGAACATCGCGACCCACGCTGCGGGAAACGGAATATAAAGGGTCGCAATGAAAAACGGACATGCGATCAGCATCCCGATTCCCGAGACCCAGAAATAGGAACCAGCGAAACGTGGACGCAACCTATCGGCGATAATGCCGCCCAGAAGCGTCGAAATCAGACCAGCGACTACAGTGATCAGTCCGAAGATCGTCCTGCTCATGGCTGGGCTTTGATTTCGATAATCCAGATACGCCGATACCCAATACCCCAAACCACCGGTTACAAAAGTCATCAATGTTTGCGCGACGCAGTTGATGAGATAAGAGCGTGTGCGGAAAAGCCTCAAATAATTCCTTAGGCTGCGGCGCGGCGATTCTTGCACCAGGTGATGTGCAGTAACGCGCGGATCGCGTTGCCAGAAGCACAGGAGACCCAGCAGCAAGCCCGGCGGCGCGACCAGATAAAATGCCCAGCGCCAGCCGAGGTGAGCACCGACTAATCCGCCAATGACATAGCCCAGCGCGCTGCCAACCGGAATGGCGGCGCAAAAAATCGCCATGATGCGGCCGCGTATTTCGATCGGGAAAAGATCGGATAAGATTGTCGGCGCAGCCGGGCCGTAGCCGCCTTCGCCAATTCCAACGCAAATTCGCGTCGCAAAGAGAATGGCGAACGTCGCCGCCAAACCGGAGCCGCCGCTGGCCAAGCTCCACAAAATCACAGCGGAACCGACGATGATCCATCGCGAGAACCGATCGGCGAGCAAACCGAGAATCGGCGCGCTGATCATGTAAGTTACGAAAAACGCATCGCCGAGCAGGCCGGTCTTTGTCATAGCGTTTACGTCGCCAGGTGCAAAAAAACTCGCGCGAATATCAGGCTCGAGCGCGGCCAGAATTTGCCGATCGATGTAATTAAACAGATTGATCCCGAGCAGAAGCAACAGCGCACCCTTCGCGCCGCTAATCGATTTCTTCATACCGCCTTCCACCGCCAGTTGCCGATTGCAGATGGCCACGCGTTGATTGTAAATGATAAACAATGTCTTCGATGTCCGCCGCTGAACGCGCGCTCTATTTCTTCGGGCGGCTGCTGGTGCGTTGCTTTTATCGAGTCACTGCGCTCGGAACTGACAACTTGCCAAAAGGCGGATTCCTGCTCTTGCCTAACCATATCACTTGGGTGGATGCGATGGTTCTGCAGCTCGCCTGGCCCAGGCCAATTCGCTACATCATCGACGAGGAATTTTATAGCAAACCGATCCTGCACCCGTTTTTGCGGCTGGTGCGCTGCATCCCCATCGATACGCGGCATTCGCATTCCGCCATTCGCGCAGCGACGGAAAAAATCGCCGAGGGCGAGGTCGTATGTCTTTTTCCCGAAGGCCAGTTGGAACGCGCCGGGACGTTATTGCGGCTGCGGCGCGGTTACGAATTAATTGCGCGTCACGCGAATGCGGCGGTCGTGCCGGTCTGGCTCGACCAGCTCTGGGGTTCGATCTTTTCATTCCAAGGCGGAAGATTTTTCACGAAATTGCCGAAGCGAATCCCCTACCCTGTGACCATCGCCTTC